>Ga0210400_10004088_pt1 | contig 12720 bp, 9 predicted proteins | sample IncBWH26MmetaG_FD_155456 | JGI IMG/M metagenome (GOLD analysis project Ga0210400, IMG submission 155456) | Forest soil microbial communities from Barre Woods Harvard Forest LTER site, Petersham, Massachusetts, United States - Inc-BW-H-26-M | ecosystem: Environmental > Terrestrial > Soil >...
CTTTGCCTGTCTTTTCCCCCAGCTTTCGCCTTCGACACCATCCTCTCGGATGAATCCATCCGCGAGGCCTATTTCCTCGGCCAGCGCCATGACGGAACCGTTCTGCGCCTTCTCGACAAATACACACGCCGCCTCCCTCCGCCGCATTCGGGTCCCTATGTTTCTTCCATCGCCTTCTTCACTCCCTTCGTCCAACTCGTCCTCTTCTCCGATGGCTACATCGGCAACTACAGCGCTCAAAAGGCGCGTCTTGACCATCAAGGCCAGCAGGATTACGTCAAGATCTTCATCCACGTCCAGCTCACTGCTTCTTATGGCCGTTTCATAGAAAACCCGGCTCACGGAACTTCGGCCTCGTCTCCGCCGCTCATTCGGCGCCCGTATGACTTCTGGAAAGATTTCCGCGTCCAGGTCTCCAGCGGCGATCAGCTCATCCAACTCGTTTCTTTTCAGGGGAAATCAGAATCCTCTTGCGGGCGGAGCGGTTCTTGCATCCTCACAGGCGCCATGATCGAGATCCAGCTCCCCGCGGAATCCTTTAATTCCGATTCCGCCACGATCCTGGTGGCTCCCCCCGAAGGCGATCCCGTCTCCGTCGAATTCGACCTTACTTCTCTCCGTTAAGGAGTATTCCTTGACTGCCCTGTTCCCCGGTGGCATGCTTATCGTTGTAGATAACTGCATTTGGAGTGCCGCAGTCTAGCTGCCGCTTATCTTTCGACCGACACCCACACGCTTAGCAAGAATAAAACTCCAAGCTAGAGCCACGTTCAGCTCGGTCGAACCTCCCGACCGGAACGTAAGCACAAGTCTTTTAGAATCAACACTTATGGAAGTGTCCGTAAGTGTTGATTCTAAACCACTTACATGAACACTAAGTCCTTTAGATGCAACACTTATGAAAAACAAGGGGGTGAGCCCCATTATGGTTAACTAGAAGAAGGCCCGCCTGCCATTCCCCAGCGAGTCGGTTTGACGGAACCTCGACGCAATCTCCCATACAGATTTGTGAAACAAGGGGCCGGGCCTTACTAACAACTTAGAACTCAACTAAGAACGGTTCAAGATCGCCACCGCAGCGTTACCGGCCCATCCATCGGATGCACCATCGCCACGCCCGTCCGGCGCGATTCCAGCAGGTTCGCCTTCAACGCGAAGTACCACTTCGCCTGCCGGTCCGCATCGTCAATCAGCATCAACCGCGGGTTGTACTTCAATCCCTCCGCTTGCTGGATCATCGTCAACTGGTCCTGCCGCAGAAACTTTTTCGCAAATGGCCAAAAGATCGCCACCGGCAAAGGCAAGTTCCACGCCGCCACAAAATCTATCCTGCACAAATCGCGCCGCACCGGCGTCACCGTCGCTCGGCTGGAAAACCACAGCTTCCCGCTGCGGTCGATCTCCGTGCGCAGATTCGGCAGCACGAAATCAATCGTCGTCGTCACCGTCTCGCCCGTCATCTTGGCGAGTAACCGGTAAGGCGCGCTGTTCGAGCTAGGTTGGTGCGGGCTCATCCGGAATCCGTTGGGGATCGGCTCAAACTGTTTGGCTTTCTCATGAATGCTGCCGCGCTTCCGCCAGAACCACGATTGATGCACAAACGGCCCGTGCGCCGGATCCATCAGCCCGATAATTCCCTGGTCCACATGCGAAGGAAGTTCGCAAGAGAGACGCGTGATCTTGTACTTCTCGCTGAAAACGGCCAGCGCCGGCGCCCCCGGAATTTTCTCCGGCAATCGCGCTCCTTGACTATTCATATAAACCCAGACGTACCCATCGCGCTCCTCGCAGGGAAAGTGTCCCGCAAAGATGCGCTCCACTTTCAACTTGTCCTGGCTCGAAAGCGACGGAATCTCCACGCACTGCCCGCTGCAAGCATCGAATCGCCATCCGTGATAGCAGCACTCGAGAACTTTTCCGTCCAGCCGCCCATACGAAAGCGGAATCCCCCGGTGCGGACAAGAATCCCGCATCGCAAACGCCTTCCCCTCCGAAGTCCTGCCAAGCACCAACGGCACTTCCAGCAACATCGTCGTAACAAGTTTCTGTCCGGCAATCTCCGAGCTCCGCACCGCCGGATACCAGAAGTCCCAAAGAAATCCCGCATCCGCTTCAGTCTGGATCTCTTGTGCCGCCCCTGCATTGGTTTGCAACATGGCGCGCGTCGCTTCGCTCATAGGTTGATTCGCATCGTAGTACACCGCCGCGCCTGCGGGCAACCGCTGTGGAAGCCACTGACGGTCGGATTCTAGCCAGAATGAGCCTCAAGATTACGGCTTGCAATAGTCCATTATTGGAGTTATAATACTCCATACTTGGATAGACCAAGGAGCACTGAATGGCCACCCTCAATCGCCTCCCCGCCGGCATTTCCTGGGAAAGACCCGCGGACCTGTCCAACAAGGATGTACTGAAGCGCTTGAGCCCCCCGGCCGTGAGAGCCTTCTTGAAAATGAGTGAGTTTTGGGAATTGCGCGATGAGGATGCCCGCCGCGTGCTGGGCGGAATGTCCAACGGCGCTTTTTACGAATGGAAGAAAAAATCGCGGGGTCCTCTGGACCAGGATCGCCTGACGAGAATCTCCGTGCTCACCGGAATCTTTAAGGCCTTAAATATCCTCTACAGCAAAAAACTCGCCGACCGCTGGATCCAGTTGCCCAACGAAAACCCGATGTTTGAAGGACATACTCCCTTGACCTACATGATCAAAGGCGGTCTCCCAGCCATGCTGCGCGTGAGGCAGCTTCTGGATGCGCGCCGTGGAGGACAATGAGTGCTTCCTCGCCTCTCCGACCTATCCCGCGATGACACACATCGCTTGATCCCTTCCCGCTACACGGAAAAAGACGAGAGTGTCCTCGCGCGTCTGACCGATGATTCCGATGACTTGAGCGCACTCTTCGAACTGGAGGGGGCTACCAACGACCGCCTCCTCGGCGAAGCCGGACTTCTCCCGGGGATTACCGTGCGAGAACTGGTGTTCGGTCTTTCTTACTCCCACATTGTCAACGCGGCGTTTACCCATGCCCGCCCGCTGGGAAGCCGTTTCAACGGGCCGGAGCGCGGCGCATGGTATTCCGCCTTCTCCCGTCAAACTTCCGAAGCGGAAGTGGCCCACCACAAAGCGATGGAACTGCGGGAAATCAACTGGCAGGAGAAGGAAAGTTTTACCTACGTCGATTTCCTTGCCGACTTTCGCGGAAGGTTCCACGACATTCGCGAGGACCGCGCGTTTCAAAGCTGCTTGGACCCGGACAGCTACGGCGCCTCGCAACGCTTGGCCAGGGAACTCCTTGAAGCGGGATCGGCCGGCGTCGCCTATCCCAGCGTTCGGCACAAAACCGGTACATGCATCGCGTGTTTCCGCCCCGCGCTAGTGAACAATGTCCGTAAGAGCTCTGAAATAACCATCACTTTTGCGAATGCATCGGCCACACCCGAAATCAGGGAATTCAAATAGCCGCTATTTGCGTGATTCGCGATTCGGCGTTATTCTTATTACAGAGCAAATCGATGTACGCCACGTTCTATTAGCTGACTCGCCTTTCGCTCCCGCCCCGGGAGCTAGCACTTCTCTGCAATCCAAATTCAACTTTTCCTTTTTTCTTTACTAAAAACTTAGAACTAATGACTAGGAGCTACTGGGGTTTGCAATGGCTGCACTGACATTATCTGAAAAACTCGACCAACTTGGCGCGCGCTACGACGAACTCACGCAGGAACTTTCTTCGGCGGAAATCGTCTCGGACTCTTCGCGTTTCCAGAAAGTCGCCAAGCAGCAATCCGAACTCGGCGAAATTGTCGCCAAGCACCGTGAGTACAAGCAGATCGAAAAGGACCTCGCCGGCGCGCACCAGATGTTCCTTGAGTCGCAAGATGCCGAAATGAAGCAGATGGCCCACGACGAAGAAAAGGATCTCACCGCGCGAAAGGAAGTGGCCGAGCGCGAGTTGAAACTCCTGCTCCTTCCGAAAGATCCTCTTGACGAGAAGAGCGTCATTTTGGAAATTCGCGCCGGCACCGGCGGCGACGAAGCCGCCCTCTTTGCCGCCGAACTCTTTCGCATGTATTCGCGCTACGCGGAAACGCTGGGCTGGAAAGTGGAAATCCTCGAAAGCTCTCCGTCTTCGCTCGGCGGATTGAAAGAAGTCGTCGCAGCCATTCAGGGAAACAAGGTTTATTCCAAGCTGAAGTACGAAAGCGGCGTCCACCGCGTCCAGCGCGTCCCTGCAACCGAAACGCAAGGCCGCATTCATACTTCCGCCGCCACCGTCGCCGTTCTTCCCGAAGCCGACGAAATCGACATCAAAATCGAAGCCAAAGACCTCCGCGTCGATACCTTCTGTTCTTCCGGCCCCGGCGGCCAGTCCGTCAACACCACCTATTCCGCCGTGCGCATCACGCACATTCCCAGCGGCCTCGTCGTCTCCCAGCAGGACGAAAAATCCCAAATCAAAAATCGCGCCAAAGCCATGCGCGTCCTCCGCGCCCGCCTCTACGAACAGGAGCAGGAAAAGCGCCAAGCCGCGCTTTCGGTCGAACGTCGCGGCCAAATCAAGACCGGCGACCGCTCCGAAAAAATCCGCACCTACAATTTCCCTCAGAACCGCGTCACCGATCACCGCATCGGCCTCACGCTCCACCAGCTCACCGACGTAATGGAAGGCAAGCTCGCTCCGCTCGTCGACGGTCTCGTCTCCCATTACGAAGCCGAGCGCCTCCAGCAAGAGCTCGCCGAAGCCTGATGACCGGCACTGAGCCGCAACTCGATGTTCGCGCCGCACTGAAGAACGGCATCTCGCAATTGCGCGCCGCCGATGTTCCCTCCTTTACGCTTGCTGCGGAATTGCTGCTTCTTCATGCGCTCGGCCGTAATCGCACCTGGATCTACTCTCACCCCGAAGAAGAAATCCCCGCGCTCGCGTCCCAACAATACTTCTCGCTCATCGCGCGCCGCGCCGCTGGCGAGCCGACGCAACACCTCACCGGCAAACAGGAATTCTGGGGGCTCGAATTTGAAGTAACACCGAACGTTCTGATCCCTCGCCCCGAAACCGAACATTTAATCGAAGTCGCCCTCGACCGCCTCGCCCTCCGCGAACTCCGCGCCGGCCGCAAACAGACTCTTACCGGCGAAGGCCTGCAAATCGCAGACATCGGCACCGGCAGCGGCTGTATCGCCGTCACCCTTGCAAAAGAATTACCCGGCGCCACAATCCACGCCACCGACATTTCTAGAGCAGCCCTCGCAGTCGCGAAGCGCAACGCCGCTCACCATTCCCTCTCCGATCAAATCTATTTCCTCGAATCCAATTTGCTGGAAGGAATTTCACATTCGCCGCGTTCCTTCGACTTGATCGCCAGCAATCCGCCCTACATCGGCCGTCGCGAAGCCGCAACGCTGATGCGCGAAGTCCGCGATCACGAACCAGAAATCGCCCTCTACGGCGGCGAAGAAGGCTACGAACTCTACGCCGATCTGATCGCTCAAGCCGCCGCCCGCCTCAAGCCCGGCGGGCTCCTGGTCCTCGAACTTGGCCACAACTCTCTCCCCGCCGTGCAACCGCTTCTCGACGTTCCCACTTGGACCAACGTCGGCGTTACCAACGACCTCGCCGGCATCCCACGCGTCATCGCCGCCGAACGGTTGTAACGAACACTCAACCGGAAAGGTTGAGGGATACAAAACTCGGGAGTAGGCTAGCGGCATGCCGGAGTTCGTGCGATTTCGCGCCAAGCATGGACCGATTGAGGAGCGATCGGCCGATGCGACGGCTTCCATTCTGCATGTGGACATGGACGCGTTTTTTGTTTCGGTGGAATTGCTCGGTCGTCCTGAGCTTCGCGGAAAACCGGTGGTGGTGGGAGGACGGCCTGACCAGCGCGGTGTGGTCTCCGCCGCGAGCTACGAAGCCCGCAAATTCGGAATTCACTCGGCGATGCCGCTTCGAACGGCGGGGAAACTTTGCCCGCACGCAGTTTTTCTCGATTGCCGCCACACGCTGTACTCCGAATGGAGCGACCGCGTCGCCACCATCCTCGGACAGTTTTCTCCGATCGTGGAAATGGCATCGGTCGACGAAGCTTATCTCGATCTCGCCGGAACCGAGCGATTGCTTGGCCCGCCGCTCGCCGTAGCCGACAAATTGCTCCGCACCATTACGCGCTCGACCGGCCTTCCCTGCTCCGGTGGACTCGCAGCGACGCGGCTCGTTGCCAAAGTTGCATCGGACCAGGCCAAGCCGCGCGGGCTGGTTTGGGTTCCCGCGGGAAGCGAACAGCGATTCCTGGCGACTTTGCCGGTGAGAAAAATCCCAGGGATTGGAGAAGTGACGGAACGCGCGCTGCGCGCACTCAGGATCGAAACGGTCGAACAGATTGCTGCTGTTCCGCAGGAAAAGCTGGAAAGCATTTTTGGACAATGGGGAACGGCGTTGTACCGCAAAGCGCGCGGCGGCGATTCGTACGAATTTGTGATCGATGCCGAGCCAAAATCCATTTCGCACAATCACACGTTTGGCGAAGACACCGATGATTCGAACGCTCTATCCACCATGCTCAGCCACCTGTCGCAGAAAGCGTGCAAGCGGCTGCGCGAAGCCGGGCTTGCTACGCGCACACTTACGCTGACCATCCGCTACGCCGGTTTCGAAACGCATACGCGTTCGAAGTCGCTGGCCATACCCACACGCCTGGACGCCGACATCTTCGCCGTATTTCAAGAACTCTTCCGCAAAAATCGCGATGGGAAAAGAAAAGTCCGGCTGCTGGGAGTCAGCTTCAGCGGCCTCACGCACGGGACGGAGCAACTCGATCTACTCGATGCCGAACGCCGCGCAAAGCTCGAAAAACTCACAAGTGCAGCGGACCGCCTCCGCGACCGCTTCGGATTCGGCAAGGTGCAATTTGGAGGGTCGCTGCGCCGCGACGAGCCGGGGCACGACCGCGATGATTCGTAACTTCCAGCGAAATCTCGTTCGAATGTCCTATACTTTCCTCCGATGAGCACATCCCCGCTTCCACCGGTCCCTCCTGCCCCCCTGGCGGGTCGCGTGCGGAATTTCTGGCAGCGCGTCAGCGAAGGCCGCGAGCTCGACGATTTGTGGTCGCAATTCACAGCGGACGCGCGCTCCAGCTACGGCTTCTACGGGCGCGACGTGGACTGGGAGGAAATTCACAAGCTGCCGCGCTGGCGCCGACCGCTGCACGTCGCCAGGCAGTTTTTCTGGGCGCTTCTGCTGAAACTCTCCCCTGCGCGGCGCGTTCTCCTGCTGGCCGCGTTTTTGATGATGGTTCTTTCGAGCATTAGCTTTCGGGTCGGAGACAGGGCCGTGGTTGACATTAAGTTTGAAGCCATCGCCGCTGTAGTGTTCCTACTGCTTCTCTCCCTCGAGCTGGCTGACAAAGTGACGATGAAGCGCGACTTGGAGATCGCGCGGGAAATTCAAACCTGGCTTGTGCCCTCGCAACCGCCGGAAGTGGCCGGCGCGGACATTGCCTTCGCGACGCGTCCGCAGAATTCCGTCGCTGGCGATTACTACGATGCGTTTTATCCCAATCCGGAAGAACACGAGCGGCTGATGGTAGTGATTGCCGACGTTGCCGGCAAGAGCGTTCCCGCCGCGCTGCTGATGGCCACGCTGCAAGCAAGCCTGCGGACCATCGCGGGAGAGAATGCCGCGCTTGCAGATTTAGTGGCCCGGCTAAATCGTTACGCCTGCGCGCACAGTCTGAATGGGCTGCGCTTCACGACCGCGGTTCTCGGCGAATACAATCCCGTTTCGCGACGGCTGGTCTACGTGAATGCCGGGCACAATGCACCGATCCTCCGCCATTCGAATGGCGCGCTGGAAAGTCTGGAAGTCGGCGGCCTGCCCCTGGGAATTCGCTCCGATGAAAAATACCAGACCGCCTCATTGGTGCTTACTCCGGGTGACACGCTGGTTTTCTTTACCGACGGCGTCGTCGAAGCTTTCAATGAAGTGGGCGAAGAATTCGGAAACGCGCGCTGGCTCGAAGCCATTCGCAACCTTCCCGACTGGAACGCGCAGGAGAGCCTCAAATTCCTGATGAAGAAAGTGGATGAGTACGTCCTGGCCACGCGGCAGTCCGACGATATCACCTGTATGGTCTTCCGCAGCCGGTAGCCGCAATCAGAATGTCTAGAAACACTGACTCCCCTCGCAGCCGCAGATGTCGCATAATCACTGCGTGACGCCGAGGGAAATGGCCAACTCGATTTGTGACGCGCTTCGCCGCAGCGGGTTTCAGGCACTGCTGGTTGGCGGGTGCGTGCGTGACGTACTGCTAGGGCGTGAACCCGCAGACTACGATGTGACTACGGATGCCACTCCGGAACAGGTGACGGCGGTTTTTCCCGAAAGTGTGGCGGTTGGCGCCCAATTCGGCGTGATTTTGATTCCCCGCGATGGGCTGAAAGTCGAGGTGGCAACGTTTCGCTCGGATGTGGGTTATAGCGATGGCCGCCACCCCGATCGCGTGATTTTTTCGAAGGCCGCGGAAGAAGACGTCCAGCGGCGCGACTTTACGATCAATGGCTTGCTGATGCGCCACGACACCGGCGAAGTACTCGACTTTGTGGGGGGGCAGGCAGACCTGAAGGCAAAAACGATTCGCGCTATCGGCGAGCCGGAGCGCCGCTTCCGGGAAGACAAGCTGCGAATGATGCGCGCGATGCGTTTTGCAGCGCGATTCGAATTTGCGATCGAGCCCGCGACCGAGAAGGCGATTTATCAACATGCGCCGGAAATTCGGCAAGTCTCCGCGGAGCGGCTGCGCGATGAGTTGACCAAACTTCTTACCGAGGGCGCTGCGCGCCGGGGATTCGAACTCCTCGATGAAACCGGCCTGCTGCTGCAGGTGTTGCCGGAACTTTTTGCGATGAAGGGCGTTCCGCAACCACCGCAGTATCATCCGGAAGGCGACGTGTGGATTCACACGCGGCTGATGCTCGAAGGACTTCCCGCAGGCGTTTCGCCGACGCTGGCGTGGGGCGTGCTGCTTCACGATGTGGGAAAGCCGCCGACGTTCCGGCCGGCCTCGGAGACGGGCGACCGCATTCGTTTCGATGGCCACGTGGACGTGGGCGTTCGAATGGCGGAGGAGATTTGCAGGCGTCTGCGTTTTTCGAACGAGGATACGGAGCAAATCCTTGCATTGGTGAAAAACCACATGAGGTTCAAGGACGTCGAGACCATGCGAACTTCAACACTCAAGCGCTTCGTGAGGCAGCCGCGTTTCGATGAACACTTGGCGCTTCATCGTCTCGACTGTCTTTCCAGCAATCGCAAACTCCAGTCTTACGAATTTGTGCGGCGCTTCCTCGTTGAGACACCGCCGGAGCAAGTTCGGCCGGAGCGGTTGCTGACCGGCGATGATCTGCAAGCCATGGGATTCCGACCGGGGCCGCTGTTTAGCCAGATCTTGGGAAGCCTCGAAGACGCGCAGCTGGAGGGCCATATCCGCACTAAAGAAGACGCCAGGAAATACACTTTGGGGCGATTTGGGTCGAAAACAGGGGCGATCTGAAGGGTTTACGCGGTTGCCAGATACTTGGCTAGAACAAGCTCGCCTTCCACGTATCTTATTGACTATGAACAAGTTACATGGATAATTGCAGTTTGTGAGCAAAACTGATAGAATATGAGCGTTAGATGCTAAGATTTTGTGACAGCAACATTCTTACTTTTGTACACCTTTTCCTTCTGGCGTGCATCTAAGATGGAAAGACGCGGTGCTTTTTTTTGCCGCGTCTGAAGCTAGGGGACATCATGGCTGAAAAAAAATTCGTGGTTCCAGAGATTCTTCCGATCCTGCCGGTTCGCGACACCGTCCTTTTTCCGGGCGCTGTCCTGCCTCTGACCGTGGGGCGTGAGAGCTCACTGGCGCTGGTAAGCGCGCTGCAAGGCGAAGAGAAAATGCTGGGCGTGGTTGCGCAACTCGACCCTCGGGTCGAAGAACCTTCCGCCGCGGACCTGCATAAGGTCGGCACGCTGGCCAAAGTTCATAAAACCGTCAAAATGCCGAACGGGAATGTGGTGATTTTTCTGGAAGGTCTACAGCGCATTCAAATCGTGGACCTGATCGGATTGCGGCCATATCTTCGCGCGAAAGTGGAGCCGCAGCCGGACATCATCGGGGAATCTGACACCGAGCTGGAAGCGCTCCAGCGCAACGCGCAAGACCTCTTCCGGGACGTGGTGAGCCACTCGCCGCAGCTTTCTGACGATTTGCAATCCGCGGCAATGAACATCGGCGATCCCGGGCGGCTGGCGGATTTCATCGCCGGAACGCTGCCTTCGCTCTCGACGCTTTTGCGGCAGGAATTGATTGAGACTTCCAGCGTACGCCGGCGATTGGAGACGCTGATCCGCGAGCTTTCGAAGGAATTGGAAGTGCTCGAGCTCCGTTCGAAGATTCACGATCAGGTACAGGAGCAGGTGAGCCAGAACCAGCGGGAATATCTCCTGCGCGAGCAGATGAAGGCCATTCAGAAGGAACTCGGCGAATCCGATGATTCGATGCAGGAGATTGACGAGCTGCGCAAGAAAGTGGAAGAAGCGGGGATGACCGCGGAAGCCAAGAAGGAATGCGAGCGCGAACTGAAGCGGCTGGCAAAGATGACGCCGGCCTCGGCGGAGTACATGGTTTCTCGTACCTACCTGGAATGGATGACCTCGCTTCCGTGGAGCAAGTCTTCCGGAAGCGAGGAGATCAATATTCCGCGTGCGCATGAGATTCTCGACGAAGACCACTACGATCTTCAGAAAGTGAAAGAGCGCATCCTGGATTACCTGGCGGTGAAGAAACTACAGCCTGGGATGAAGGGGCCGATCCTGTGCTTTATCGGCCCTCCGGGCGTGGGCAAGACTTCACTGGGAAAATCCATTGCGCGTGCGCTGGGGCGAAAATTTGTGCGCATTGCACTCGGCGGCATGCATGACGAAGCGGAAATCCGCGGCCATCGCCGAACCTACATTGGTGCATTGCCAGGACAGATCATTCAAGGGCTAAAACGCGGAGAAACAAACGACCCGGTGATGATGCTGGACGAAGTAGACAAGCTGGGCCGCGATTTTCGCGGTGATCCGTCGTCAGCATTGATGGAAGTCCTGGACCCGGAACAGAACAATGCGTTCCGCGATCACTACCTGGACGTGCCATTCGATCTTTCGAAAGTGCTATTCATCGCCACGGCCAACTGGATGGATCCCATCCCGGAGCCGTTGCGCGACCGCATGGAGATTATCGAACTGCCCGGCTATACGGGCGAGGAAAAGCTGCACATTGCACATAAATACCTGATCCCGAAGCAGACAGCCGAAAACGGGATCAAAGCGGGAGAGCAGATCGAATTCACGGACGCGGGGCTGCAGGAAATCATCCACAGCTTTACGCGCGAAGCGGGCGTACGCAATCTGGAGCGCGAGATCGCGACGATCACGCGCAAGCAGGCCCGGCGCATTGCAGAAGGCAAAATGGAGAAGATGGTGGTCACGCCCGAAATCGTTCGGGAATTCCTGGGCGTTCCGAAGTTCCGCACGGAAAAGGAAGTCGAGGAACGCGTCAAGCGGCCCGGCGTCGCTGTCGGACTGGTGTGGACGCCCGTGGGAGGTGACATCATCTTCATCGAGGCCACGCGCATGCGCGGCGGCAAGCAGTTCACCATGACCGGACATCTCGGGGAAGTGATGCAGGAGTCCATGACAGCGGCATTGACCTGGACACGCGCCAACGGTGAACGCTACGGAATCGATCCGGACTTTTTCCGCAAGCAGGATATTCACATCCACGTGCCTTCCGGCGCCGTGCCGAAGGACGGGCCGTCTGCCGGTGCTGCAATGGTTACGGCACTGGTCAGCTTGCTCAGCGGACGGCCGGTGAGGGACCGCCTGGCGATGACTGGAGAAATGACGCTCTCGGGAATCGTATTGCCGATCGGCGGCGTCAAGGAGAAAGTCCTCGGCGCAAAACGCGCGGGCATCAAGGAAGTGCTATTGCCCGCCGACAACGAACCCAACGCGGTGGCCGATCTTACGCCGGACATTCTGGGCGACATCAAGATTACCTACGTGCGGACACTCGACGAGGTGCTCGAACATGCGCTGCAGAAAGATCCGGTGGCGCCTCCAATCGCGCCGGAACCAAAGCCGAAGGGCGTCGGTCCGGACGGGCCGAGGGCGATTCACTAAACACTGGCAGGTTCACCCAGAAGGGCGCAGCGATGCAGCGCCCCTACAAACTATCCCCTGAGAGCCCGGCGCTGTTTGCCGGGTTTCTCATTTCTGGGCACAGCGCGGGTGAGTGACGGAGTCCTGCTAACATGGTTCCCCGAAGATGGCGGGCGAAAAACAAAAGGCAAAGGATGCCGCAGCAGAGCTGAGCAGGCTCGTCGCAGAAGCGCTGGTTCGCGAGCGGGTTATTCCACGTTTTGTCGATTCCTACGTGATCGAAAATGGGCGGCACGCCCTTCAGGTGCATGCTTCGCTTTACCGGGATTTGCTTGGTTTGCTGCAGCGCGAGGCGCTGCTGGCACTCACTGTCCGCGCGCTGGAGATCGTTTGCGACGAGCCGCGGCCCGGGGGCCGGTCCAAGCCGCGCCCGATGCTTCGCCGAGACGCCGTTGCGTTTCGCCGGAAGTTTCTCGCCGCGCTTGCGCGCCAGCAAGGATGGACCGCCGGCGACGCGCTGGATTTTCAA
>Ga0210400_10004089_pt1 | contig 12720 bp, 14 predicted proteins | sample IncBWH26MmetaG_FD_155456 | JGI IMG/M metagenome (GOLD analysis project Ga0210400, IMG submission 155456) | Forest soil microbial communities from Barre Woods Harvard Forest LTER site, Petersham, Massachusetts, United States - Inc-BW-H-26-M | ecosystem: Environmental > Terrestrial > Soil >...
CGCGGTATTGCTCCTACGGCGACTATCTCTTCCCGTCACTCTCAAAAAGCGGAACACAACCTATCCAGCCGGACATGATTCTTCGCCGTCACATCCGACCGGCGCTGCAAAGGCTGGGTGTCACCAAGAACATCGGCTGGCACTCATTCAGGCACGGTCTCTCGAATTTGCTGCGGCAAAACGGCGTAGATATAAAGACGGCGCAGGAGCTCCTCAAGCATGCAAACAGCCGAACCACCCTGGACATCTATCAACAGACTGTGACCGAGGAGCGACGGTCAGCCCAAGCCCTCGCGTTCAACAGTCTTATGACCCCATCGAAAAATCAAACCACAACGAACCAAGATTCGACGCAGATAGAAGAGGTCATGCTCGTAAGTAGCTGGTTTTAAGTGGGAAATGGTAGGCACGACTGGATTCGAACCAGCGACCTCTTCCGTGTCAAGGAAGCGCTCTAACCAACTGAGCTACGCGCCTGCAATGCGACAGAGATCAGTCTATCAGCATCAGCGCATCAGGAAAAGCAGGGCTATTCCGGCAACTCGTTGATGCTGTACCATCTATGCCTGACACGGAAATGCCCGCAACCGCAAGGTACCTCGTGGCTTATCCTACCCGCGCGGTCATAGACCAAGGGCGCGACCGTTCGAAGGCCGCAAATTGATGACAGAGGTCTCCACCACCCGGCAAAACCCGCTGCGCAACGCGCCAAATCTGCTTACGGTCGTGCGCATCTGTCTTGCGCCTTTTCTGGTTGCAGCAATTCTCGAGAACCGGTTCGTACTCAGTTTCGCCCTTTTCATTGCGGCTGGATTGACCGATGCTCTCGATGGTGTCCTGGCGCGCGTGCTCAAGCAGCGCACCATGTTGGGTGAGTATCTCGATCCCATCGCGGATAAGCTCCTACTTAGCACCTTGTTCTTGGTTCTGATGTACAAGGGCCTGATGCCCACGACGGTGACCATTCTGGTTTTCGGGCGCGATGTAGGCATTCTGCTCGTGGCTGCTGTCCTTTACGCTGTGGTAGGGCGCCGGGAATTCGGCCCCAGTATCTTCGGCAAGGCGAATACCCTGGCCCAGGTAACGGCCGTGGCAGTGGTGCTGCTGCATCAACTCACGGCAGCAAAATGGGTCGTAATCCTTCGCCTCATCGCGCTTGATGCGACGGTAGGGCTTACGATAGCCTCGGGTCTTCACTATGCCTGGATCGCATCACACCGCAGTAGTTCGCAGGGCAATGGGCCTAACGCGAAGTGAACCCGTTGAGCTGGATCTAGTTAAGATTATTAAATTGTTTGATTTAGATGATCTGAAGGCTGCATTGTCTTCGGCGGCCCAATGCTTCATTCATCCTCTTTCTCTGCTTTCTCGGCAGATTCCTCAATGGCCATATCGTGAAATTCTTCGGAATCGAAGACATCGCCACATTCCAGGCATTCAACATACTCGGTGTCTTCGTGTCGGGAAACTATGCGAACCCTTGGGTGTTTGCAGGCGGTAACCATTGTTTTGTTTAGGCTCGGATTTGAAAACTCTTGCCGCAGATTGTAGCGACCTTTTGTGCATTTTCAAATGGAATTTGGTGAATCTTTTCTCTTAAAGTCCTTACGTGGAACCAGAGAAACCCATTCCCGATCCTTCAACCATTGAAAAGCCGACATTATTGGTCGTATACTAAACACGGACTGAAGAAGTCGCATATTATGCTCAAGCTCACCAAGAAGGCCGATTACGGGTTGATGGCGCTCAAGTACCTCGCGGAACGCACTGATACGGTTGCCTTGAGCGCTAAAGATATCGCCGACGCCTATGGGATCCCGGCCCAGTTGCTGGCCAAGATCCTGCAGCAGCTCACCAAGTCAGGATTGCTGAAGTCGCATGCGGGCATGAACGGCGGGTATGCGCTCTCAAAGCCGGCGGCCTCGATCTCGGCCTACGAGGTAATTCTGGCCATCGATGGACCGTTCTTCATTACCTCGTGCACAAAAGGCGCCAAAGGATGCGACCTTACGCCGAGTTGCACGATCAAAGAACCGTTGGCGCGTGTAAACGAAACGATTGCCGGCGTTCTAAAGAGCATCAGTATTCAGGATCTAGCCGAGCATGAGCACCCGCCCGGCCATACGCTTGAACCGAAGTTGGTTTCGTTGACGATTTAGCTAACTCTCCGCACCGAGCGGAGTTGCAACAACGATGGAGAGGTCGATGAGTACAGTTACAAGTCAAATTGAAGTTCCGGCGGGCGTCACGCTGCCCATTTATATGGATAACCACGCCACCAGCCCGCTTGATCCCCGCGTGCTTGAAGCGATGATGCCCTTCTTCACCGCGAAGTTCGGCAACGCCGCGAGCCGCAACCACTCCTTCGGGTGGGAAGCCGAGCAGGCTGTGGAAATAGCGCGCGAACAGATCGCCAAGCTCATCGGCGCAACCGCGAAGGAGATCATTTTCACCTCCGGCGCGACCGAGTCAAACAACCTCGCCATCAAGGGCATCGCGGAAATGTATCGCGAGCGTGGCAATCACATCATCACCCAGGTCACCGAGCACAAGGCCGTGCTCGACACCTGTAAGCGCCTCGAGAAGTACGGCTACCGCGTCACCTATTTGCCGGTGAAAGCCGACGGCCTCATCGATCTCGAAGACCTGAAGCGCGCTATTGACGACAAGACGATCCTGGTCTCGATCATGGCGGCCAACAACGAAATCGGCGTGCTCCAGCCAATTCGCGAAATCGGCAAGATTTGTCACGAGAAGAACGTTCTCTTCCACACCGACGCTGTGCAGGCCGTGGGCAAGGTTCCCGTGAACGTCATTGCCGACAACATTGACGTGCTCTCGCTTTCCGGTCACAAGATTTACGGACCGAAGGGCGTCGGCGCACTTTACGTTCGCCGTCGCAACCCGCGTGTGCAGATCGCAGCGCAGATTGACGGTGGCGGCCACGAGCGCGGCATGCGTTCGGGCACCCTGAATGTTCCTGGCATTGTCGGCCTCGGCAAGGCATGCGAGATTGCTAGCGCGGAAATGGAAAACGAAGCTGCCTATCTGCGCGGACTCCGCGATCGCTTGAACAACAAGCTCCAGTCCGAACTCGACTACATCCACGTGAACGGGTCCATGGAGCATAGATTGCCCGGCAACCTCAACGTGAGTTTCGTGTATGTCGAGGGCGAATCGCTGCTGATGGGCATCAACGATGTCGCCGTCTCCAGCGGCTCGGCCTGCACATCGGCAACCCTTGAGCCTTCCTACGTACTGAAGGCCCTCGGACTGGGCGACGACGTTGCGCACAGTTCTATTCGCTTCGGCTTGGGCCGCTTCAACACGCAGGCTGAAGTGGATTATGTTGCAGCGAAGGTTGTCGACATTGTGAAGAAACTACGTGAACTTTCACCGCTCTACGAGATGGTGAAAGAGGGAATTGACCTGACCAAGATTGAGTGGCAGGCGCACTGAGGGAGATGACCCGGATAATGCAACCTTCGGTGCGCATCACTGAAGCTCGAAAAACGCAATTGAAGCATCGGCGACTAAGCTTGCCGAATCAAACAGAACGACGCGGCTTCCCGCGGGAGGAATTCGGAAATGGCATACAGCGATAAGGTCGTAGATCACTACAACAACCCGCGCAACGTGGGCACGCTCGACAAGAGTTCTGGAGACGTGGGCACCGGTCTGGTTGGCGCTCCCGAGTGCGGCGACGTCATGCGTTTGCAGATCCGCGTCAACCCGGAGACGCAGGTTATTGAAGAAGCCAAGTTCAAGACCTTCGGCTGCGGCTCGGCAATCGCCAGCTCTTCATTGGCCACCGAGTGGATCAAGGGCCGTAAGGTTGAAGAGGCCCTGGAGATCAAGAACACCGACATCGTGAAGGAGCTTTCGCTTCCTCCAGTGAAGATTCACTGCTCGGTCCTGGCTGAAGACGCCATCCGCGCGGCCATCGGCGATTGGAAGAAGAAGAACGGTGTCGCAGAAAATGTAGCTGTGGCTGCAGAAGCAAAGTAAGCGCAGTTTTCAGGCAAGAAGGAAACAATGTCGAACTTTGTATCTATCGAATCAAAGCCGGCGCAGGGCGCAAGCGCTGCACCGGCGCAACCGGAGGCCAAGCCGGCGGGTGGGCCTGCCTCACAGGGCCTGCAGGTTACCGATCGCGCGGTGAGACGCATCCGTGTGGCCATGGAGAAGGAAGGCGTGTCGCCGGCCGAAGGCGGATTGCGCCTCGGTGTGATGGGTGGCGGCTGCTCAGGGCTTTCGTATTCGATCAAGTTCGACACACGCCCACGCGAGCGGGACCGCATATACGAGTTTGACGACGTGCGCGTCTTCGTCGATCCCAAGTCGTTCGTCTATTTGCACGGCATGACGCTGGACTATGAAGAGACACTGATGCGGCAGGGCTTTAACTTTATTAATCCGAACTCCTCGCGCTCCTGCGGCTGCGGTTCATCCTTCTCTTAGTCCTCCGCCCTGGAGTAATTCATGTTGAAAGTTCTCGATTCTGCAGTACCGGTTGCGTGCTGGTCGTGCGCCGTCGCGCATAACGATGCAACGCTGTTCTGTCCGCATTGCAGCAAGATTCAGCCCCCTCCGGGTGGCGATTATTTTTCCGTCTTTGGGTTGGTGCCGCAACTCGACCTGGATCTCGGCATGCTCGAACATCAATTCCATAAGCTGAGTCGCAAACTGCATCCCGATCGCTTTGCCCGCGCGCAGGAAAACGAAAAACAATGGAGCCTCGCCGATACCGCGCTGCTCAACGACGCATACCGCACGTTGAAAGATCCGATTCGCCGCACCGAATATCTGCTCAAACTACACGGTGCCGAAATCGGCGAAGAACACGCCGGCAAGGATCGTAAAGATCAAAAGGACCCCTCCCGCGTGCCTGCCGACCTTCTCGAAGAGGCCTTCGACCTCAACATGCAGCTCGAAGAGATGCGCATGGCCCACAAGATGGGCGACACCGATCCCGAGTTGCAATCGAGTCTCGAACAGGCGAAGAAGAAATTTGACGGCCTGCTCGACAACGTTGATCGCGATCTGCGCTCACAGTGGCAGGTTTGGGATGCGGGCGATGAAGGTGCCCGTCAGGAAGCGCAGAAAAGAATGGTGGCCCTGCTCGATCGCCGGCGCTACATCAACAACCTCGTCCGCGACGTGACAGAAACCCTGAGAGCCTGAATCCTCGCGCGTTGGTTCGTTGTTTTGGACTATGGCTTAGCTCGTACATAAAGAAAGCAAAATCAACGGGGCTTTAGCCCTTGAGGGATTCAAAGATCAGCATGGCAGAAGGACGCGTAGTTGGAATCGACCTGGGAACAACGAATTCCCTGGTCGCATATATGGAGGGCGATAAGCCCGTGGTCATCCCCGGCGTGGACGGCTCGAACCTTGTCCCGTCCGTCGTCGCGCTCGACCCCATGCCGGCCGACGGCAGCAGGCCCACCGTTACCGTCGGCAACAGCGCACGCCGCGCTCTTATCGAGACGCCGGAGCGCGTCATCTATTCCGTCAAGCGCCTCATGGGGCGCGGACTTGAAGAAGTACAAAGCGAACTGAAGCTCTTTCCCTTTCGTCTGGCTGATGATGTTGAAGCCGGCGAAGTGCCGCGCGTTCAACTCGGCGAACTCCGCTTCACGCCGCCGGAGATTTCCGCGTACATCCTGCGCCAGCTCAAGCGCAATGCCGAGCGCTTCTTCGGGTCACCCGTCACGCAGGCAGTCATCACCGTTCCTGCATATTTCAACGATGCGCAGCGCCAGGCCACGAAAGATGCCGGCCGCATGGCTGGCCTCGAAGTGCTTCGCCTCGTGAATGAGCCCACAGCCGCCGCGCTCGCCTACGGTCTTGACCGCGCCAACGTCGGAACTATTGCCGTCTACGATCTAGGCGGTGGCACCTTCGACATCTCCATCCTCAAGCTTCGCGACGGGATCTTCGAAGTGCAGTCCACCAACGGCGACACGCACCTCGGCGGCGACGACATCGACAACCTGCTTCTCGCCATCGCTCTCGACGAGATTCACGCCGAGCACGGTGTAGATTTGCGCAAACATCCAAGCGCCGTGCAGGCATTGCGCAAAGCGGCCATCGACGCCAAGATTGCCCTCTCCGCCGATGATGCAGCCCGCTTCGACATCGAACTGCCTAACGGCGATCGCTATCAGCGCGACATCCCGCGCGATGTGTTCGAACAGCTAATCGAGCCCGTGCTTACGCGTACCGTTGGCCCATGCAAACAAGCTCTGACCGATGCCGGCATCACGCCCGAACAGATCGATGAAGTCGTCATGGTCGGCGGCTCCACGCGCATTCCCGCCGTCCGTAAATTGGTGGACGATCTCTTCCATCTCGCAGCGCGCGGCAAGAAGCCGCACATCGAATTGAACCCCGATGAAGTAGTCGCGCTCGGTGCAGCCGTGCAGGCAGATATTCTCGCCGGCGCATCGAAGACGACAGAGGAGATGCTGTTGCTGGATGTAACGCCACTTTCGCTCGGCATCGAAGCCCTCGGCGGAACAGTCGCAAGAATCATCCAGCGCAACTCCACGATTCCCGCATCGGCGACGGAGCACTTCACCACTGGCGTCGACGGCCAGACCAACGTCGCCATTCACGTCGTCCAGGGCGAGCGCGAAATTGCTGCAGATTGCCGCTCGCTGGCCCGCTTCGATTTGAAGGGCATTCCGCCGATGTCTGCCGGCCTGCCCCGCATCGAAGTGAAGTTCCTCATTGATGCCGATGGGATTCTGCAGGTCTCTGCGCGCGAACAGCGCAGCGGCAAAGAAGCGCAGATTGAAGTGAAGCCGACCTACGGCCTCACCGACGAACAGGTCGAAGGCATGATTCTCGATTCGTTTGATCATGCGGAAGAAGATTTTGCCAAGCGCCTGCTGATCGAAGCACGCAACGAGGCCGACACGATCCTGTCAGCCGTCGAGCGCGCGCCAGAACACCCGGCATGGCAGCAACTGCGTGGCGAAGAGCAAGCCTCGATCATGGCTGCACAAAACCGGCTGGCGAGCGTGAAGCAGGGCGACGACCTGGCCGCTATCCGTGAAGCGACCACGGCACTCGACCTGGCCACACGCCGTTTCGCAGAACTGATGATGGAAGCCGCAGTAACAACGGCGATCCGCGGCAAAACAATGGACGCCGCCGACGAAGAAATGGGCGAAGCCGTAACCGCACCGCACCCGATGGCACGCGCAGAATTCAAGTAACAGAGCATCGAAGGCAACAACGCCGAGGAATTAAGTTATGAGCAACACTGAGAAAAAAGAAATTCCCCCCGAAAAACTGGTCCGCGTCACCTTCATGCCTGAAGGCAAGACCGTCGAATTCGAATTCGGCACCATGCCTTACGACCACCACGGCAAGCCGATGTCGTTCCTCGACGTCGCCGAGAACTTCGGCGTCTTTCTCGATCACGCCTGCGGTGGCGTTTGCGCCTGCACCACCTGCCACTTGTGGATCAAGGACCAGGAAGGCATCAGCCCGGCCGACGACGACGAACTCGATCGGATGGACATGGCTGCCGATCAGCAACTCAACTCGCGCCTCGGCTGCCAGGCCGTCATCACCAAGCCCGGCAACTACGTAGTCGAGATTCCCAAGTGGAATCGCAACTACACGTCAGAAGGCAAACCGCTGGCCATGGCCGAAGGCAAGTAGCAGAACAAACCTGGGTGCCCAGGTCTCGTTTCTGAGACCTGGGAGCGATTTCTGTCCTCTGCACTTTTCAAATGACAGAGCTAGTTTGAGGAGCAAACGATGCCGCGCGAAATCATGTGGACCGACTCCGAAGAGATCGGTATTCAACTTCAAGAGAAGTTTCCCGACGTCGATCCGCTCACGGTGCGTTTTACAGACCTGCATAAATATGTGACCGAGCTTGAAGGCTTCGCCGACGATCCGGCAAAGTCCAATGAGTCGCGCCTTGAAGCCATCCAGATGGCGTGGCACGATGAGTTTGAAGACGCGAAGGGCTGATTCGGGCTCTTGCTAACAGCTGTCAGAATCGGCCGCGGTTCAAATATCCGCTATGTCCCGCGGGTACGCTATTGACGGACCCCTATATACCGGTCTCTGGCAGGAAGTTTCCTGGATTCATGAGCTTACAGAGACTCGATCCCGCCAAATATCTCTTTCTATTGAGGTTGGCTGTAGATATTTCTCAATAAAGGAGTTACGGACCAGTGTGGCGTCGAAGACCAGGGATCACCGGTCGGGAGGGATCGGAAGCCGCAACGCCGGGTGTTGTGGGTCTGGTTACGCCGCTGCTTCTGACCAGAGGCAACTTCATTGTGCACCGGAACCGGGAAATTACCTGCAAAGTTGAAACCGGAGAATTCCTCATGGAATGAGGAGCTTGGGTGGGCAGCTTCGAAAAGCAAGCTTGACCTGTGACGAGGGGAACGACTAGATACGCGAGTTGTCTCCCCAGCCGAACGATCCCTCGAAGTGCTGAAATTCCCGCTCCTGACCTGGCACCTGGTAAACACTCACAACATCGAAGCGCACCGGTGGCGCAGTCGCCTGCGGAAGCTGCCGCACGTACCGGCGCGCAAGCCGGCGCAAAACATGGCGTTTGTGCTCATCGACGGCAATTTCGGCCGGACTCATATCGTGAGCGGTGCGCGTCTTCACCTCGACGAAACACAACGTCGGGCCATCCCATGCGATCAGATCCACGTCGCCCGGCACATCTCCGGATGACCAGCGCCGCGCGACAATCGTGTATCCTTTGCGGCGCAAATAAAAGAGCGCCGCATCTTCGCCTTCAATCCCGACAGCGAGATGCACAGGCATTGCATTCTGTCCGCGTTTGCTCGCGAACCGATTGAGTCCGTCAAGCGAACGCTCCAGCCAGCTGACTCGCATTTTCTGGAGATTCATTGCGTACCTATTCTCGGCGGAATAGAGCGCTGGCGCAACTCGCGTGGGAGCAGAACTAGCGTTGGCCGATCGGCCACGGTTTGCGCTTTTCAAGGTTGTACGCGATTTGGAAGTGGGTGGGCCGCGGAATGTTGCTCAACTTATAACTACTGGTTAGACGGTTACACTTCCGGAATCGAAAGGCGACCGCAGCTCAGGCGTTTGCACTCAGAACCTCATTTAAGGAGTGCTACGGTGATTGATCAACCGCTGAGATATTCTCCACGTCAAGACACTTCTGATAGCGGACCCCTGTGCGAAGGAAAGGACAAGCCATTGATCGTCCGATACCTGCTGGTATTTGCTCTAACTTCCACAATATGCAGTTGGGCACAAGAGGCGCCGAAAGCCGGTAACGCCGAAGAGGAAATTCGCGCTCTCGAAACAGTCCGCCTGGAATCCCCCACCAAAACGGAAGTCTGGTCCGACAATGTAGCCAAAGGCGCACTCTTCTACCTGGGAAACGGTACTGTGGCGAGCAAAGAGGACTTGCTTGCACACATGCGTCAGCAGGTTATGGAGGACTCTCTAGAGATGTCGGACACGATGTTCAGCCAGATTGGCAACGCGGCTGTCTTTTCCTATGTGTTCAGGCGCACCCACCATGACGATGCCGGAGCAGTTACTCACCAGCACATTCGACGAACTTTGGTTTACCAACGCACTGGGTCCGGCTGGCAAATGATTGCCTCTGCGGTTGCTGTCATTCCTTTCGCCGATTTTGAATCGAAACCGATTGACCCGAAGATTCTCGACACCTACCTGGGCGTCTGGGCTTCTACGCCTGCCTCCCCGACGATCACGCTAACTCGGGAAGGCGGCAAACTCATGGCGCAGGAATCGAATGCAAGGGAGAAGATTGAGTTCCTGGCGGTGTCTGACAGTACGTTCGTGATTCGGGGAGATACCGCTCTAATCACGTTTGAGAAAGGACCGGATGGCAAGGTGACCCGCCTGCTCCTTCGCGATATCGGTGGATCTGTTGAGGTGTTTGGCAGATCGATGACTGTCGGAAAACACCGCTGACGGAGAGCTCCTTCCATGAAATACCTGGAAGGAATTGTCGTAACTAGCCAAAGCGCACCTTTGAGCCGGTGCTCAACGGATGCTTGCTGAGTTCCGGGTGTGTCGTGGCCTACCCTTCAGTTATGTTTTCGGCAACATCTGTGGCGCAGGTGTTGCTCGGCGAGTAACTTCTGTGCGGTCACTCGACCAAAGTCAGTAGTGGCTGCGCCTGGCTTTCGGTGGTATCCCATGTCGCAAAAGCGGGATATGGAGCACCGGGCAGCGCTCGCTGCGCCCACGCGACCGGCACGAGCCTGATCTATTCCCATATGTACCATCGCCACGTGAGCGCAGCGCAAATGGCAGCAGCAAAACGCCGCGCCTGGGCACGGCGTTTTTATTCAGGCTGATCGGACTTCAGGCAGACGCGACCGCGAGTTCGCTGGCATGCGCGTGTTCTTTCTCCACTTGCGTTAAACAGTCTTCGAGGATGTCGAGCGCAACCGTGGCTTCTTCTTCGCTCACAATCAGGGACGGACAAAGCCGTATGGAAGTCTCGCCGCAGCCGAGGATCATCAGGCCGCGTTCGAAGCAAAGCGTCTCAACACGGTTCCGCAGAGCTGTTGCAGACTCGCGAGTCGTTTTATCCTTCACGAGCTCGACACCTATCATCAGGCCGCGTCCGCGCACATCGCCAACCAGCGCGTGCGTCTTCTTCCATCCATGCAGACGCTCGAGCATCTTTCCGCCAACCCTGGCGGCGTTGTCGATTCCTTCGCGCTGCAGAATGTCGATGGTCGCGAGCGCCGCCGCAATCGAAACGGGATTGCCGCCGAACGTCGACGCATGCGAACCCGGTACCCAGTCCATGATCTCTGCACGGCTCATGCAAATGCCCAGCGGCATGCCGCTGGCAATGCCCTTGGCCATGCAGACGATGTCCGGCTGCACGCCGGAGTGCTCGATCGCCCACCACTTGCCTGTGCGACCCGCGCCCGACTGTACCTCATCCACAACCAGCAGAATGCCATGGCGGTCGCAGATTCCGCGCAGCTCGCGCAGGAAATTGTCGGGCGCCACCACGTATCCGCCCTCGCCCTGGATCGGCTCGATGAATATCGCTGCGACCTCCTCTGGAGGCAAGATCGTTTTGAACAGTTTTTCTTCAATGTAGCGCGCACAACCCAGGCTGAAGGCCTCTTCTTCCTGCGGGCCGCCTGTGCATCCGCGATACGCATAGGGATAGCGCACATGCGTCACGCCCGGAACAAGCGGAGAGAATCGCCGCTTCTGCTGCGGCTTCGATGCAGTCAGCGAGAGCGCGCCCATGGTGCGTCCATGAAAAGCGCCCAGGAACGCAATCACGTTCTGCCGCCCCGTGTGGTACCGCGCCAGCTTCAGCGCGCATTCAATCGCTTCAGCGCCGGAGTTGCCGTAGAAGAAACGATGCGGTCCCGGCATCGGCGCCACCGCCGAAAGCTTCTCTGCGAGGTCGGTCAGCGGCTCGTTGTAGAAGTCGGTGCCCGAAATGTGAATCAGTTCCGCAGCCTGCTTCTGAATTGCAGCAACGACCTCGGGATGACAGTGGCCGGTAGAAGTCACGGCGATGCCCGCGGCGAAGTCGATGAACTCGTTGCCGTCCACATCTTCCACGCGAATGCCGCGTCCGCGCTTTGCGACAAGCGGATAGGAGCGTGTGTAGCTGGGCGAGATCAGCCGGTCGTCCGCTTCCACCGCGGCCCTGGCCTTGGGGCCCGGCAGCGAGCTAACCAGCTTTGGTCCAAACTTGGCATGCAGCTCTTGTTTATTCATCTCTAGTCTCCTCATCAGATTCGTTTGCGCGGCTGCAGATGTGGCGAAGCCGCGACCCCAGGTGTGAGGTTATTTCCGTTTCGCGGACAGACAGTGATCCACGAGAGCAGGCGAGGGCCTTCGGCGGTCCGGAACTAATCGCCGCCGAAGAGACTAGGTCGTGTGCGGATGGGCAAAACACACAGATGGCGTCGAGGGCAAATGCACCGCGCGCGCGCCCGCGACCAGCGTTTTGTCGCTGGCATCGGCTGCACTGCGCTGGAGAAGTGCCTTTGCATAGAGCCCTGCTGGTTGCAGCTTAGCACGCGCTGACAACGACTTTCCATCAGTTTCGGCGGCACAGAAGGGGCGGCTCCAGCCAACGCCGCACAATTTGCGGGAAGCGAATCAATGGTTTACACGCTACGATGGAATCAAGAGATGCCCTCCTTTACTGAAGAAACAGGTCATTCCCCCAGCAAACCGGCCTCGCAGTTATCCATCGTATTGGCCTTCGCCAGCGTGTATTTTTTCTGGGGATCAACCTACACGGCTATCCGTATCGGCGCGGCAGAGATGCCGGCCCTGTTGCTGGCCGGAACGCGCTTTCTCATCGCGGGAGCCATTCTTCTCGCATGGTGCCGATGGCGCGGGCAGAGGCTGGTCTTTCCCGCAAAGACGATGCTTCTGCTCGGCGTCCTGGGACTGTTGCTGCTCGGTGGCGGCAATGTGGGCCTGGTATATGCAGAAGAGACTCTGCCGAGTGGACTCTCTTCTCTCATCCTCGCGGTCATTCCGCTTTATGTCGCACTGATCGAAATGTTTTTGCCGGGCGGCGAGCCGATGCCGCGGCGGGGATGGCTCGGTATGGCCATTGGATTTGCGGGACTGGCCGCACTGCTGTGGCCTTCGTTACGCACTGGATTTGCCGGAGATCGCTCGCGGCTGCTGGCCATCGTTGCGCTGTTGGCCGGTGCGCTCTCG
>Ga0210400_10004090_pt1 | contig 12719 bp, 9 predicted proteins | sample IncBWH26MmetaG_FD_155456 | JGI IMG/M metagenome (GOLD analysis project Ga0210400, IMG submission 155456) | Forest soil microbial communities from Barre Woods Harvard Forest LTER site, Petersham, Massachusetts, United States - Inc-BW-H-26-M | ecosystem: Environmental > Terrestrial > Soil >...
AGCTTGTCGAGATTTGCTTTGAGCTGGTCAACATTACCGCTGCTGATGATCTGGTCAGCAAAGTTGAGCCAGTTCTTGGCGTTCACACCGAGAAGCGCGCCCAGAAAATTCTGCGCGCTGCCGGGCAGCCCGGTTGATTCCGTAGTCAGGCCAACCGTGACGTCAGCGGCGAAGCTTATCTGGTTGTTATGCTTCTTGTGCACGCTCACGTGGATCAATGAGGGGTCCGAATCGCTGGGCCGCAACTGAATGGAGAAATTTCCCGCCACACCGGCGGTCAATCCCACCTTGCCCAGCAGGCTCAGGGAATAACTCTCGGACAAAAGAAGATTGGCAATATCCACAGAGTGGCTGCCCTTCATTTCATAACCGACGGAGGCATTCAGTCCAAACTTGAGATAGCCGCCGTATTCGAGATAGATTACTTCGCCGGCAGAAAGCGGTTCGGAAACGCTGGAAGGCGGCTTGATGTTGGAAACCAGGTCCTTGAGTACCTCGCCTAGCTGTTTGCTGGTATCGTAAGCGCGGCTGAACCAGAACTCGCCGTCGGCGCCGGCGTTGAAGCTGCCCTGGGCTGAGAGCGTAGCGTACTTGAAGGTGGCCGTGGCAGCGGCCGCAGCCTGCGCGGCGATATCGAGGACCAGAACATATTTATGAGGATTGAGATCAAAGAATGACGCCAGCCCATGGTCGTTTAGAACCTTGTCGGGTTTAAAAAATGGCGTAAGAGTGGCGCTGGCGCCGCCGGAAATCTTGAGGCTTACATCATTCACCGGACCATACGTGAACGCGGGAGTAGAGCCCTGAGCGTTAAACGTTGCATTCAGCAGGGCGGGAGTGTTGGGATCAAGCGGCTGATCGAGCGGTAATTTTTGAATGTCAATATCGACGGAACCTGTTCCGTTCTTTAAGAACTTGAAATTGTCTTCTTTGATCGAAATTGTGTCTGGCACTTGCTTACGCCTCCTTGCGGCACACTGAGACTACATCAGTGTATAGACGAAAACGGGAGGCAAAACCCTTCAGGATCGCGGCTCCTGATCGGTGCCATCCGTGTTGATCGGTAGTCAGCCTTCTTACCTTCCGATCACCCGATTCCTCGATCAGGCGCGTCGCGCGCCACCCCCACCCCATGTACCCCAACTAGGATTCTAAAGGGCTTGCACAATTCAATCCCGGGGATACCCAATTCAACCCCGGCTTGACTTGGCTATTCTCCGCGTCTCCGTGGTGAGCATTTTATTGCCGATCACCGATTTCCCGATTACCGGATCTCCCGATCTGCGCCTAACCCCCTCCCCATTCATCCCATGTCATCCCATTTTGGCGTCGACTTCAGAGGGTCCCATCCCACGGGCCCCGTCCACGCGCGGTTTTCGGGTGGATGGGTAGAAGTCATCCCAGATCGGCGCGGAGTTGACGTACATGGGTACTGATTGGCGCAGTGTTGAGCGCCTTTGGGTTTGCTCTTCGCTAAGGGCCAATGGCTAAGAGCTAATGGCTAGTTGCCCAGTTTGCTAGCTGCTATTCTGTTGTCAAATATCGTGCGCACATCGACGCTCGCATACTTTAGCCAACGGCATTTGGAAATTCAATTGCGAAATAGTACATCTTGACAAAGCGAGGCCGCGGAACCTGTTCGTTTTCGCGCAGTTGGCCTTGCCGTCGCCGAGGTGTCACATCATCATCGGTGCCGCATCTTTGCGCTTTCGATACAGTTCTCAATTTCCCGAATCTCGCTTTCAAGCGCTGGATACTTAGCGACATGCTTATCGATGTCGAGCAATATCTTCATACTTGTTCGCGCGTCTAACATGATCTGCACATAATCGTGCCCAGCGCCTGCGAGGAACCTCACGGTCGGAGTCGTCTTGGGCTCCTCCTCGGCTGGCTTAGCGCGTTCTAATGCGCGTCTTAGCAAAGGTAATTCTGTAATCTCATCGAGAACTGATGCGGGCACAATGGCGACATTGACAAAAACTCCAATCGGTTCTTTAAAGAGCTGTTGTTTGTACCACTCGGCCTCTTCCGATGATGTACTGATTACACTCGGGAAGACAGGTCGGTCCATCTCTCCCACGAATTCAACAACCAACGTTGTATGGTTTGGCCGAGGCCCCTCCGCGAACCCTAGAGAAGTCCAAGCAAGCCATAGAAGCGCGGCAAAAACCAATGTTGCTCTCATTTTTTATCCCTCTTACGGCGCCAAAACCTTAAGTGGCTCAAGAGTACTACCCTTTGCCGGTACCTTGACTCCCCAAGTCGCAGTCCACAAGACACGCTGTTTCCCGTTGGAGCCGATTCCAATTAGCGACAATTTTGCATAGAATTTAAAAGGAAAGCCGCCAAACCGCTGTGGGGTGTCGGCGAATATTGTAGTCGCACGTTGCTTGGCGGCCGCTATTCGTCGCCTGTTTCTGCTCCTTAGCACTCCAATACAAGTGCGTGTCAGGCGCGGCGTCATTGAATGGCTTGTTGGCTTTGTGACTCGGATTATTATGATCAGGTGCGGGTATATTGTCCGTCGTAACAGTCTGCTGGCAGTTGTAGGCAACGCTGTTGTCACCCTTTACAGTGGCCATGAGCTGAATCTGCGCGCCTGCGTAGCCTTGGTCTTTGGCTTTGTTCGTGTACAGATCTGTTGTAACTGAGACTGTGGGGTTATTCTGGTTCTGCGCCTGCTGATTCTGGGCCTGTTGCTGTTGTTGCTCTTCATTCTTGGCTTCTATATAGGCATTGATTTCTGCATCGTAGAATTGGTTGTCGCCATCTACTCCACTCGGCCTGTCCACGGTTGAAGAGGCGACTCTCATTCCATCATGGCACGCAACAGGCACACTTATAAAGGAAGCCACTTTGGGATAACAAGTACTTAAGTTAGTAATATGCCCACAAATATTTTTGTTCCCATTTTGGAATTCGCGAACGCTGTTTTTGTGGACACAAAAAAGCCCGCCATGTTCCGGCGGGCCTGTTAAACGTCTTGAGTCCCTTACTGCACCGGGTTTCCATCCGCATCTATCTTATGGATCTCGCCCAGGTTCAGATCGCGGATGCCTTGTTCCACCTTGTTCATGTCGCCGACCACCACCCAGACCAGATGGTCAGGCAGGATGAACTTTTTGGCGATGGCATTGGCGGACTCCGGCGTTAGCGACATGGCCTTCTCGGTAAAGGTATTGAAGTAGTCTTCCGGCAGGCCGTATTGCAGGATCTGGCTATAGGCTCCGGCGAGTTGCTGTACGGTTTCAAAACTTCCGGGCAGGCCGAGCGTGGCGTTGTCCTGCTCGTCTTTCAGTTCTTTTTCCGCGATAGGCTTGCCGCCGGTGACGTCTTTGTATTCCTTGACCAGTTCGGACAGCGACTCTTTGGTCTTGTCAGTCTCCACCGGAGAGATGCTCAGGTAGGGGCGTTGTCCTCGGGCCGAGGGCATAACGCTGAACACGCCGTATGACCAGTGTTTGTCTTCGCGCAGGTTCATGTTGATGCGTGAGCCAAAGGTGCCGCCGAAGATGTCATTGACGAGCTGAAGAGGAACGGCATCAGGATCGTTGCGCGGCGGAGCCAGCTGCGCCCCGAAGATGATGCTCTGCTTGGAGTCAGGCCGGTCGATCAGGTAAACGGTATTTTTTTCCGGCTGCGGCACCTGCGCGACGTTCTTTTTAGGTACGTCGCCGGGCTTCCATCCGGCAAATAGTTTTTCCAGCTTGGGTTTGATCGCGGCCAGAGTCGTATCGCCCACGATCAGCAAGGTTGCGTTGTTGGGTTTGAACCAGGTTTCATGCCACCTGGCCAGGTCTTCAGGCTTGAGCTTGCTCACGCTGGCTTCAGTTCCGGTGCCGGTAAACGGCAGCGAGTAAGGATGGCCTTTGCCATAGAGAAGCTGAGGCACCACGCGCAGGGCCATTGACTGAGGCTGGACTTTTTCCCGCCGGATGGCGGCCAGGCGGTCCTGTTGCAGTCGCGCAAATTCCTTCTGCGGATAAGCCGGATGAAGAATCAGGTCACCATAGATGTCGAGAGCTTTATCCATGGTGAGCGTGAGCGTGTTGAGGTTGACGGTAGCCCAGTCAAGATTGGCGCCGGCGCTGAAGTTGGCGCTGAGCGATTCCAGTTCTTCGCCGATCTTGAGCGAGTCGCGTGTGGGCGTGCCTTCCTCCAGCATGCGCTGCGAGAAGCTGGCGGTGCCGGGAGCGCTGGAGGGATCGGCGGCATAGCCGCTATCCACCAGCAGCGAGAAGTTCACGACTGGAGCGGTATGGCGCTCTGCCAGCACGATTTTCAGCCCGTTGGAGAGCGTCGCCTTCTGCATGGGCGGAAGCTTGAGCGACATGGGTTCGCCCATGGCCGGCGGTTTGGAGCGGTCTAGTTTAGCGTCGGTTTTCAGGTTGCTGGGATATGGCTGCACTTCAAGAACGTAATCGCCGTCGGTGAGCCAGTCGTTCGCGGCTTTCTTCACCGTGGCGGGGGTCGCGGCCTTTATCCAGGTGAGGTAGTCCTTGTAGCAATCGGGATTGCCAGTAAAGGTCTGGCAGCGGGCAAGCAGGTCACTCTTGCCGCCAAAGCCGCCGATACGCTCAACGATGCGCGCGTAGTTGCCGAAGATCTGGGTCTTGGCCAGTTGCAGTTCAGCTTCTGTAGGCCCGTTCTTCAGGAAGTTTTTGAGTTCTTCGTCGGCAGCTTTCTCAGAGTTGCGGAAATTCGCTGCGGCTTTCTGGGGATCCTGGTCAGGCTTGGCGGTAATGGTGAAATCAAATTGACCACCAATTTCGTTTGTGTCGTCCGTAGCTACGGCGCTGGTGGCAGTCTGGTCTTTGTAGACCAGGCGCTTGTAGAGTCGCGAAGTTTTGCCGCGGCCCAGGACCTGCGCGACAAGATCAAGCTGTGCTTCTTCCGGAGAACCGTATTGCGGAACGTTCCAAATGCGGTAAAGACGCGCCTGCGGAACGCGGTCCTGCACCCAGCCGCGATGCGTGCCGGTGCGCTTGGCAATCCAGGCTTCCTGCTTGGCGATGGGCGGACCGGGAGGAATTTCGCCGTAATACTTCTCAACTTTTTGCCGCGCCACTTCCGGCGTGACGTCGCCGGCAATCACCAACGTCGTGTTATTGGGGCCGTAATAGGTCTTGAACCATTCGTCCACGTCGTCTTTGGATGCCGCATCCAGGTCCTTCATCTCGCCGATGACGGTCCAGGAGTAAGGATGGCCCACCGGATAAGTGTTCTTGACGATCAACTCTTCCGTCACGCCATACGGCTGGTTTTCACCCTGACGTTTTTCGTTTTGTACCACGCCGCGCTGCAGGTCGAGCTTTTTCTGGTCGAGCACCGGCAGCAGATGGCCCATGCGGTCGCTCTCGGCAAAGAGCGCGTAGTCCAGCATGGAAGTAGGCACGTTCTCAAAATAATTCGTGCGATCGTTGTTGGTGGTGCCGTTCAGATTTGTCGCGCCGATGCGCTCCAGGGCATTGAGGTACGTGGTGTTGAAGTTTTCGCTGCCGCTGAACATCAGATGCTCAAACAGGTGCGCGAAGCCGGTCTTCCCTGGCTTCTCATTCTTCGAACCCACGTGGTACCAGGTGTTCACGGCCACGATGGGAGCTTTATGGTCTTCATGCACCAGGACCGTCAGCCCGTTTTTAAGGACGAACTTTGTGTACTTGATATCGGGGATAGGAATGTTCAGATTGGTAGCCGCGGCGTGGGCGGGCATCTTTGGCTTCGCGTTTTCCGCCGGCTTGGACTGGGCGCTCAGACAGGCAGAGCTGGCGCTGATCATCGCTAGTACCAAAACTAGGCCAGCGATTTTGTGCATGAACTTGCTTCTCAAGGTGCCTCCATGTTGAAGATCGGGCTGTTTAGGCCGGGCGGTAACACAACCGTACGATTCGATCTTCGCTCGACTAAGGGTTTGTCCGCAGCACTGGCTTGCGTTCTCTCAATACGCTCATGAACGAGAAAATGTAAGAGGGAGTATTCAAGCTTTTGGGGACTGCGCTAATGATATCAGTGCTGCTGCACGCTGATTCAACAAATACCCAATATTTTTGCGGGGATTATAACCCACTAACGTTTTCAGAGCTGGCACGTCTAAGGGTAAATGACCGTGTGTTCCGCGGTGGCTGCTGGCCTCTTAAACAGCAGGGGCAAGCAAACCGTTCAATCTACGGCTGCTGAGCACCGGGAAATTTTTCGACAAACTCGGGCCCATGAAGCAGTCCCAGAGCGATGTGGTTGCCGCGAATTTTTATGGCCTCATCAAACTCTGATGTGATGGCCAGTTCAACATCTCCGGTGAAGCTCAGCGGAATCGGGATCACATTGTCAAATTCCTGTCCATCCAACTCAAGGTAGCCATCTACCAGACCGCACGGCAGCTTCGTCAATGCGCCACTGGCGACCTGTCCGCGAATGCGGATCACAGCATGCTGTGTCCAGCCTGTGCCGGCGTCTACCCCAGGACGGCCCTCTGTCTGGTGAATGTACGCCGGGGAAAAATCTAGAATTACGTGGCCAGCATCAACAACAAGCGACACAAGCTCGGAATCATGGATTTCAATGGCTCGATTGGGCATTCCCTTACTTCCAGTTCTTCTCCGCTCCGGCCAGGATTCCAGCGAACACTTCAATCCCGTCCCACAGGTTTTGCAGGCGAAGGTTTTCATTCGCGCCGTGCTGGTTGTTATCGTGATTGGCAATCGGCAGACCGACGACCGGCGTCTTCAGCACGTCAGTAAATAAATACATTGGAACGCTGCCGCCAAGCAGCGGCATCTTGATCACCGGCGACGCCAGCGTTTGTTCCATCGCGCTTACCACCGGCTGGACCGCGGGATCGTCCATCGCAACGCGCGCCGCTTTGTATCCTGGTCCCCAAGTAACCTTGATGACCTTCGCGTGCTGACGACGGGTCTCGATGTCCGGCGCTTGCCGCACGATATAGAAGCCCTGCTGCGTGATGAACTGCTCCACCAATTGATGGACTCGCTCCGGCGTCTGGTTCGGAACCAGCCTGAAATCGACGGACGCTTTGGCCGTGGTGGAAATCGCGTTCTGAGCTTTCTCTTCCACGTGTCCGGCCTCAATGCCGCGAATATTCAACGCCGGCTGCGTGATGGCCATCGGCAATGAAGCGCCAGCGCTTTCGGTCCACGTCAGGCCAAGCTCCTGCTTCAGCGGAGTGTCAACATCGGGACTCTGCACGATTGCCTGACGCTCGGCTGCGGTCAAAGCCCGCACATCGTCGTAAAATCCCGGAATCAGGATGTGAGAGTTCGCGTCGCGCATGTGCGCCAGCAAATCCACCAGCACGGCTGCGGGATTCGGCGCCCAGTTGCCATAATGACCGTCATGCAGGACGCGTCCCGGCCCATACAGTGTGAGTTCAAGATCGGTGACGCCGCGCGCGCCAAAATAAAGCTGCATGCGCCGCGTTTGGTTGACGGGCCCATCGCTCAGCACCCATATATCGCCTTTTAGTAAATCACCATACTGACGAAACACTTCGGCCAGATGCGGCGAGCCTGCTTCTTCCTCGCCTTCAAAAAACACTTTCACGTTCACACCGATAGGAATTTTCGCCGCTCGCACGGCGTCTATCGCCGTGAGCAAGGCCTGGATTGGCGCTTTGTCATCGCTGGCAGAGCGCGCATAAATGCGCCACTCCGGATTGAGCGGCCCTTGCAGCGACTCGAACGGAATCACCTTGCCATCCCCAGTCCCATCGCGCAAAGGGGTCCCCGGCAAACCCGGTTCTGGCTTGCTGGGGCGGAGCACTGGCTGCCATGGATCGCTGGCCCACTGCGTCTTGTCCACCGGCTGGCCGTCATAATGCGCGTAGAAAAGCAACGTATGTTTCGCGCCGGGCGTGCTGAGTTCGCCATAGACCACCGGCGGAGCCCCGGCAACGTTGAGCGCCTGAGTATGAAAGCCGCGTTGTTCCAGCATCTTGCTGATGGCGTCTGCGTTGCGTTTGATGTTGGCGGTATCGCTCGCGAGGTTCGGTAGCGAAAGCAGTTGCGCATAGCTGCGCACGATCTCCACTTCATGCTGCTGGCGGTATTCGCGCACAAGATCGCGCACTGCTTTTGGAGAACGATCCTGCGCCGCCAGTCCGGCAGCCAAGCATAGGACTCCCGCAATGATCGATCGGCTTTGTCGGAACATGACAGTAATAATATAGGCACAAAGGAAGAATATGCAGACTCCCGCACTTAATGTTACGCTGCCCAGAACATATGCCAGTCAAGAAGAACTTACCGACGGATCATGGCGATCCGACTAAGACGCCATTCGTGCGCTTCGATCTGGGCACACTCTATCCTCCGAATAGCATCTACACGTGCGCTGTCGTAGCTTTGGAACAACTCACAAGCAAATCATCTTCTGAAGCCTTTAAGGACCTCATTCTGCGTGGCCCGATCGGTGGGAGTTATGGAGTATTACCAGATTCGACTTGGTTCGCAGTTCTTTACAATTTTTTCCGATATCACCAACAGCGCAATACTGGATTTTCCAATGCCGAAGAGTGCTGCAAAGAGGCGCTGCGGTTAATGATTCGTCGGCCGCATGATGCCGCATGGCCCCTGCTGCGCGATTTCATCATCACAAATGCAAACGATTTGAGCGGATGGAATGGCTCATTTCAAAAATCCCTGGCTGAAAGGCGGGAAGTTTTCAGAGGAGAAGACGGCAACTATTATTACACTAGCGGCACAGATGAGTTGATTCAGATCATAGGTGCCAAGACTGCGGCCGAAACCAGGCTTGATTACATCACTAATCAGCTAACGTTTTCGAGTGGCTTCCTCCATCAAATCCTGTCTCTCTTTTCATTGTTCGCCATTGCCGACGACTTCGATCACCACCCCGACCAATACCATCGATGGATAAAAGCCTCGCTCCCGAATCCAGATCACCTCTGGATCAGTGCGAACTGGCAATTTTTGCATTTTGATTATTCAAGAACCTACAGATGGCGCCCGTATTCAAATTTATGTGATCCACAATGGCTGGCTGGGGACATTCTTGGAAAGCTAACGGACACATTGGAAGTCGACCATTGGCTCAAACACAGGGATCAAACTGCTGCAGACGAAGATTGGCTCCACGACGGATGCAAGTTTCAGATGGATTATGTAATAGAGACGACAATCAGCATAGGACGAGAGGATTCCGTTTATATTCCGTTTGAAGGAAAGGTCATTCGTTGGACGAACGGCACACCAGAGCGCGATGCCATCGCAAGCATCAGCGTTGCCGACCTACAGAACCATGCTGCGGAAGACGATAAATTGAACCGTCTTCTCACGCTCCTCGTTTGGGACAACCATCAGCCGATTCGGAAGGCTTGGGGGAGCGGCGGAGGGCGAAGTCCCTATCCGAAAGTCTACAGTCCGAGAAAGGCAACCGGGCTGTTGATAGATCTTGCCTTTTTGTTTCCACAACTTAACAAAACCCGATCCGATATCCAGTGGTTGGCGCTCGCTCTTTACCGAGAAGCTCAAAATTCCAGTAGCACGTTCTACGAGTATTTTTGTTATTGGAAGATCTTCGATCGTGTGTTCCCCAACCCTCCAGAGAAAAGAACGTGGCTAAACAGAGTGGCCGTACCGAAACTGGGATATTTGGATCATCTCAAGGAGATAATTGCAAAGTACACCGACATCGAAGAATATTTACGTAATATTCGGCTGAACGCGATTAAGCACGTGAGGAGGGGGACGCTCAGCCCAGATAACCCCGCAGACCTCCTTGCTATAACGAAAGATGCATTTGTTATGGAGAACATTGCGAAGTTAGTGATGGAAGAGGAGCTAAAGCTTTAAAGGATGCGCGCGTCTTCGCATCCCAAAGCAGGCAGTTCGGGAACGCCTTCGGCGTTTAATTCTTCTTGCTCTTCTTCTTTGCCGGCGCGGGCTTTTTTTTCGGCGTAGCCTTCTTCGCCACAGGCTTCTTGGCCGCAGGCTTCGCCGGAGCTTTCGCGGGTGCCTTCGCCGGAGCAGCCTTTTTCACCGCCGCCTGCGTTGGCGCAGCTTTCAGTTTGGCTGCCGGTGCAGACTGCTTGACGGGAGCCGCGGCAGGTGAAGGCGTTGCAACGTCAGCCGCAGGCGCGGGAAGCGCAGGCACAGGTCCGCCGGCCTGTGCGATCTTAGGCTTGCGTCCACGCTTCTTGGGAACTTGATCTCCGGGCGCGCCAGGTGCGGCTTCCTTTTTTGCTCGTCCACGACGCGGCGGTGGCGGTGGTGGCGGCGGTTCCGGCGGAGAGTATGGCTCCAGGAATTTTACGATTTCCGCGTGCGATCGCAGCTTCCCATCCAGCAGCATCAGGAAGGCTTCATCCAGTATTTTCTTGTATTCCGGATGCTCCGGCGTGATGCGCATCTCCGCCATTTCCGGGAAAGGCAGTTTCTGCCGGACCGGCGGCCACTTGGTCAGAAAGTTCTTGATCTTCTGTTCCACGGCGGAAGCCCGCGGCGTGATGGCATTGAAGAGGAGCGCGTCGGGCCGGTTCGTCATCAGGAATTTCCAGGTCTGCGACGGCAAAGCCAGTTCGCGCGCCATCAGCTTCTTGGCAAAATCCTTGGCATCGTCTTCCAGGTGCTTCCAGCGCTCGACAAAACCTTTGTTGACGATCTGCTTTTGCATCGTCGAAATATCTTTATCGCCGAGCTTGCGGGTCAGGAAGTGCATCACGATCGGGCTGGCGTCGGGGTTCACGCCCACTTCCTGCATCTGCTGCTTGACCTTGAATACCTGGTTCAGTCCCGCTGAATCCACCTTGGCCACGGAGAAATGCGGCACCAGCACCTTGAGCCAGCCTTCTTTCTCCAGCGCTTTCAGTACTTCAATGGGATTATCTTCATGCGCCAGCTGCTCAATCTCATGTCCCACGGCGCGGTCGGAAATGTTTTCAATGTAATTGTTCTCTTTGGCTGCGTCGTAGCGCGCCTGGGTGCGTTCTTCCAAAGTCCAGTGGAAGCGGCAGGCCAGGCGGGTGGCGCGAATCAGCCGCGAAGGATCTTCATAGAACGCATAGTTATGCAGGACGCGCAGCACCTTCGCCTCAATATCGGCAACGCCATTGAAAGGATCAGTCAGCAGGCCGCGCGAACCCGGATTAAGCGACAGCGCCATGGCGTTGACGGTGAAGTCGCGCCGGCGCATGTCGTCATAAATTGTTCCCGGAATAACTTCGGCCGGCTTGCCTGGCTTGTCATACCGTTCTGAGCGGGCGCTGGTTACTTCGGCGCGTACGTTCCCCGGCAGCAGCAGCATGAGCGTCCGCGTGCCTTCTTCGGTGGCTTCTGTGACGGCGCCGGCTTTTTCAAAATCCTTTTGCAGCTTGAGCGCATTGCCCTGCACCGAGAAGTCAAGATCGCGGATAATGAAGCCGCTGATAATGTCGCGAACCGCGCCCCCGGTCAGGAAAATGTTCATTTCGTGGGCGCGGGCGACATCGGTCACCAGCGCCACTGCCCGCTGCTGGTCCGGCGTGAGCCGGGTTTCCATGAGGTAAATAAAGTCAGCCATCAGGTAAGGAACACACTATTGCCCTCCCGGCCCCCGGCCGGGTGGGCTAACCGATTCTCCCAGGTTTTCGTAAGTTGCACTTTATACAAGAGTTAGACGGCAACCGCAGGGACTAGAACAAACTCGAAACATTATCACAAAGGTTAACCTTTTGGCTACCCCATCAAGCGGAAAGGCGGGATGACGCCTTTGATGCCCCCGCAAACAGTGCGAGAATCAATGGATTATGGCGTCGAGTCACAAAAAGGTGATCGTGCGTAAAATGGGACGAGATTCCATCAGCGGATACGTTTCACCCGCCAATTTCGTGGTTGAAGGCAAGCTGGAACTGTTGAATCCTTCCGGCAAAGTGGTGCTGATTGACCTGGGAGAAGTCAAAAGCGTGGACTTCGTTCGCGATTTCAGTGACACCGCGGGTGCCGGACGCAAGACCTTTACCACCCGTCCCCGCACCGATGGACTCTGGGTGCGGCTCAAGTTCACCGACAATGACGTTCTGGAAGGACTGATGGCCAATGATCTTACCCAGGTCATCGCTGAAGGATTTCTCATCACGCCGCCTGACACGCGCGGCAACACGCAAAGGGTCTTTGTCCCCCGCACCGCTCTGCAGGAGTTGAACGTCCTGGCGGTGATCGGGCGTCCGGAAGCCCACAAGAAAACCGCGGAAGATATTCGCCAGGAGAAGTTGTTCATTGAGTCGTAAATGATGACTCGTAAACGATGCCTCGTAACGATTTTGCTCTCTGCTTTCCCTGTCTTCCCGGTACAATCACGCCTTTAGACAAGTTTTCATCAGGACCCATCGTTTATGAAGCTCAAAGAACTTGCGGGCAAGCTGGGCGCCAGGCTTGATCCGCCGGATGCGGACGCTGAAATCAGCAGCGTCGGCTCCATCGAGTCCGCGCTCCCCGGCCAGATTACGTTTGCTGTTAGCGCCAAATATGCGCCGCTGGCCAGGACCAGCAATGCAGCTGCTCTTATCGTCGACGAGAAATTCCCTGCCTTGGAAAAACCGACTCTGCGGACCCGGAACCCGCAGTTTGCCTATGCTCGGGCTGTCGAACTTCTCCACGCCCAGCCCCGGGAAAAACGCGGCATCCATCCCACGGCGGTCATAGATCCCTCGGCGCGGGTCGGCGCCAATGCATCCATCGGCGCTTACGTGGTGATCGGTGCTGACGTGG
>Ga0210400_10004091_pt1 | contig 12719 bp, 10 predicted proteins | sample IncBWH26MmetaG_FD_155456 | JGI IMG/M metagenome (GOLD analysis project Ga0210400, IMG submission 155456) | Forest soil microbial communities from Barre Woods Harvard Forest LTER site, Petersham, Massachusetts, United States - Inc-BW-H-26-M | ecosystem: Environmental > Terrestrial > Soil >...
CCGCTACCACCCCGGCGTCACCTTCGACGAGGTGAAGGCCCTCTCCGCCTGGATGACCTGGAAGTGCGCCGTGGTGGATGTGCCCTTCGGCGGCGGCAAAGGCGGCATCGTCTGCGACCCCTCCACCATGAGCCAGGGCGAGCTGGAGCGCCTCACCCGCCGCTACATCGCCGAGATCATGGACATCATCGGCCCCAACCGCGATGTGCCCGCGCCGGATGCCGGCACCAACGCGCAGACCATGGCCTGGGTGCTGGACACCTACTCCATGCATGTGCGCCAGACGGAGAACGCCGTCGTCACGGGCAAGCCGCTCGGCATCGGCGGCTCCCTGGGCCGCACCGAGGCCACGGGCCGCGGCGTGCTCATCGTGGCCCGCGAGGCCATGCAGCGCCTCGGGAAGCCCTTGGCGGGCGCGACCGTGGCCGTGCAGGGCTTCGGCAATGTGGGCTCGCAATCCGCGCGCCTGCTCCATGAGGCCGGCGCCCGCGTGGTGGCCGTCAGCGATGTGCATGGCGCCATCAAGAACGAGCGCGGCCTCGACATCCACGCGCTCATGAAGCATGTGGCCGAGACCAAGGGCGTGACGGGCTTCAAGGGCGGCGAGGCCATGGACATGGCCGAGCTCCTGCTCATGCCCGTGGACATCCTGGTGCCCGCCGCGCTGGAGAACCAGATCACGGAGGAGAACGCCCCGAAGATCCGCGCCAAGGTCATCGTGGAGGGCGCCAACGGCCCCACCACGCCGGACGCCGATCCCATCCTCCTCGACAACGGCGTCCTCGTGGTGCCCGACATCCTGGCCAACGCCGGCGGCGTCACCGTGAGCTACTTCGAGTGGGTGCAGAACCGCCAGGGCTTCTACTGGCGCGAGCGCGAAGTGAACGAGCGCCTCGTGGAATACATGACCCACGCCTTCGGCGCCGTCTTCGCCGCCACCGACAAGTACAAGACCAACCCGAGGATCGGCGCCTACATCCTGGCTCTCGACAAGGTTTCTCAGGCCATGCACTACCGCGGGTTCTACGCGTAAAGAAGCTAACCAATGAAAATTCTATATCTTGATGACTCGGGCAAAGTACATCCGTCGCATTCATCAAAATATGCCGTATTCGCTGGTTTTTCGCTTAACCATTCCAATTGGCATTCCTTCACTCGACAGATTACAGGCGCAAAGGCTCGGTTCTTCCCGGGACGGGGTAACCCCAATGATTGGGAATTGAAGTCCTCCGATTTTTTAACGAGGAATGCCTGGAATCGAGCTAAAAATAGAGTATTTTGTGATGAGATGCTTGGCATACTTAAGAAGAACAACTGCAAAATTTATTCGATCTATGTCGAAAAACGTAACGCAACCAAGGCGCTAAGTGATATTTGGGTGGCTCCCAAATGCTTCCAAGTACTAGCGTCGAAATTCGTTTATGAGCTTAACAAAACATCGGAACAAGGTGTGATCACCTGCGATTGGTCGTCATATTCAATGGATGGCCACATTAGCGATTGCGTTCGAAGCTTCGTCATCACCCGGCGACTCGATAACTTGATTGGGGGTGTCACATACGGAAGCTCAAAATCATTTGCCCCAATTCAAGTCTGCGACCTCATAGCTGGCTCCTTTAGGATTTGGCTAGAGGGTGGTCACCACCTAGACCCAATTATTGACCAGCTTCGATCTTTATTACTTATTGCACCATCCGAGACGGATGTTCTCGGCTATCCAGTGAACAGTGAAGTGAAGATTTTTTAGCTTGCTCAGACTTTTCGATATCGATCTGGTCTTGATTTGTCAACTGCCCATCCTACACTTACAGACGAAGGGAACTCGCCTAGTAGGCTTGTCCGAATGCAGGTGAAATGTTCCCTTCAACTCAGGAGCCGGGTAACCGGCTCCTGTTCGTTTAAGCGATTGCTCTCCTCCTGCGACTTCTATTCCAACAGCCCTTGCTAGAATCGGAAGCCGATCTTCAGGGTAGGGAATCCTCTGTTCTAACCTAACGCTTCTGCAAGTCATGAAAATATAAATGCCGCATCCCTGAACGCCTTGAACTCCAGGGCGTTGCCGCTGGGGTCCAGGAGGAACATCGTGCGCTGCTCGGCGGGCTGGCCTTCAAAGCGCGCGCGGGGCGGGATGACGAAGGCGGTGCCTGCATCCGTGAGGCGCTTCACGAGCGCATCGAAGCCGTCCCAGTCGAGGATGGCGCCGAAGTGGGGCATGGGCACTTCGATGCCGTCCACCTCGCCGCGCGTGGCGGACACGGCGGGCACGCCGAGATGCAGGGCGAGCTGGTGGCCGAAGAAGTCGAAGTCCACCCAGGTCGGCGCGCTGCGGCCCTCGCGGCAGCCGAGCAGCCCGCCGTAGAAACGCCGCGCGGAAGCGAGGTCGCGCACGAGGAAGGCGTGATGGAAGATCATGGTTTGTAGCCGAATCTCGCTTTCATATCAGTGAACTCATCCACGCGACCCAACCAGGCGCGAAGCTCGTCGGGAGTTCGGCGTTGGGGGTCCTTGAGGATGAGGTGTATCTCATCAATCCGTTCTGCGATGAGCATCTGGTCCGCGTCGTTCACAAGGCGCGTCTGCTCCCTGAATTTCGAGAGCCTGTCGCTCGCGGCCTGCTGTTCTTCAGGCGGAAGCAGCTCTTTGATGGCCCGTTCACCCGACTGGCAAAGGCTCTTCGCAAACAATTGCCCGAGAACTGGATCCAGCTGCAAATACTTGTCCCATCGGTATTCGCGGAAGGTCGGGATGACCAGCCCATTGGAAACCGCAATGTCCCGTTCGGACTGGTATCTCTTCCAGGACCAATAGAACTTGGCGCCTTCGCCCAGGAGATTGGAAGCGCCATACACGGCCAGCGGAACGACGATCCACATGTACCAACGGGCCTGCCGGATGCTCGCGAACACGCCCATGGTCACCTCCAGAAATTCCGAGTCTAGAACACCCTCAACAGCGCCACATACCCGTTCACGCCCTTCACGCCGGGGACATCGCTCTGGAGGCCCACGCCGAGGTCCAGCTGGACGGCGGTGAAGATCCAGAAACCCGGCAGCGTGCCTTTCAGGCCGAGGCCCGTGAAGCTGTAGGTGAGGCCGTTGTCCAGGGCGCGGGCCTGGGCGTGCACAAGATCGAGCCCCGCGCGGAAGGCGGCGGTGGGCGGGAGATCCAGGCCCACGCGCTCGGAGACAAGCCGGTCCGCCGTGAGCGCGTTGGCGCGGATGCCGGGCACGCCGCCTCCGCCAAAGCCTCCGCCCACGGGGATGGCGTTGAAGCGGTCGAAGGATGAGCCGCTGTCCAACGCCACGCTGCCGCTGAACCAGAGGCTGCGAGTCAACTCCCGCGTGTAAGCGAGGCTCCCGCCCCAGCGTTTGAATGAGCCACCATCTGGCACCGTGTGCGGGTCCAGTGCCGTCCCCCATATGCCTTCGGGCCGCTGGCCGCGGCCCTCGTAGCCCTTGGCCGTGAAGCCGCGGAAGATCCACGAGCCCGTGAGCGTGCCCGTCGTCGTCCACCCGCTGGGCGGGGCCTGGAAGCCGGGCGTGGCGTAACGGTCATCGCGGGGTGCGCCGTAGCTGTCGTAGTGGAAATCGCCGCCCAGCTCCAACCGGAAGCCCAGCCCCATGTCGCGACCCAGCGATAGTCCGGCGTCGCCGAAGCGGTGCCCCACGGCATCGCGGTCCGCCAGCTGTCCGTTCTGCACGGGCCGTTCATCCACTTTCAGGAGGAGGACAGTGCCCGAGGCCGAGAGATCGAAGCCGCCCGGCAGGCGTGGCACGGCGAGACTCGCGGTGTTGAAGACGCCCGCCACGATGGCGTTGGTCTGGATGCCTTTGTTGAAGGCGTTGAAGTCGAAGAAGGCGAGGCCGCCCAACGGCGCGACGGCAGGCGAGAGGCCCGGATCCACGAGGATGATGGCGGCGATGGCGCGGCCGAGGCTGCGGGGTTTCTCCTCGACCTTGCGATCACCATGGCCATCGGGCACGAGATAGCGCACGCCATCCTTCGTCTGCGCGAGCATGGCGGCCTTCGACGCGCGGACCGCGGCGAGGTCCGCATCGAAGGGGGGCGGGTCCGCCTGCAAGCCCGTGAGCAAGAGGCGCCGCTGCACGGGGAAGACGCCTTGCGGCCCCAGCCAGCGCTCAAAGGTGCGCACCTCCACCGGCCGCCAGAGACCCGGGGCGGGCTCGCCGTAGGTCAGGGTTTCGCGCTCATCCTTCACGGTGCCCGGCAGGCCGCTGCGCTCCCGCGTCTCTTCGATGACGCGACCCGTCGTTTCATCCACGATCAGCTCACCGCGGTAGAGGAGCGGATCGGCATCCACGGGCGCGTAACGCAGGCGGCGCCTACCGAGCCCCGCCTCACCGCCGTCTTCATAGCGGTAGCGCTCCGCCAGCGAGAGGCTCACGGGCAGGGACAGCGAGGCCTTGGGCTCCACCGTGGGCAGGAGGACGCCTTCGGGGATCTTGGCCTTCACACCGTTGAACCGGACTTCCTTCTGGACAAGTTCGGGATCCCGGCCCGCCTGCTCGAAGCGGCGGAAGACGAAGCCCAGCGAGGCGTCGCCGCCCACCTGCTGCATGCGCAGGTCCACGGAGAAGTCCGCCTCCACCGTGCGAGCCGCCGCCAGGGAGCGGAGCTGTTCCGCGCGCATCTTCGCCAGCAGCGCGCCCGTGTCGTAGGCCGCCGCTGTGCTCACTTCCACGCGGGCGCCGCCGGTGTCCACGGGCGCAGGGATCCACGCGCCCGTCTCGAAACGCCAACACAGGCGTATGCCATCCGCCATGACGCGGAGGTCGCCCATCCCGCCCGCGATCTCCGGCGAATCCGACGGCAGCTTGGCTGCCAGCAGCGCCGCAGCGCCACCGGCTGGCACGACGAGACGAGCCCCATCGCCCAGAAGCGCCGAGGCCAGCGCCCCCGGATCAGATGGCAGCCAGAGCGTCCATGGCCTTCCTGGAAAACGCGCCTGGGCCGCCGTGAGCTTGTCGCGCCAGGTGCCAGGGTCCGTCCCCAGTTCGGCAGAGGTCAGCGCGCCGCCATCCACGGCGCCCCAGGCGGCCTCGGACAGGATGGGCGGCGCGGGGGGCGCGTCCGCGATGAACAGTCGTTGATCCGCGACTTGAGCCCGCAGGGCCTGGGCCGCCGCCAGGAGCAGCGCCTCCCTCGGGCCCGCGTCGGGCAGGAGGATGCGCACGGCGGGCGCCGCGGCGAGGGGCGCGATGAAGGGCGCCCAGGCGCGGCGGGCGGCGTCCACCTGGGCCGCGTCGCGGTTGTCCGCGGGCACGAGGGCCGCAGTATCGGCGGTCCGAAGATCAAGAGCCACAGGTTCCGGCGTCGCCACCTGGATCAACGGCGACTGGCCGAAGACGGCCAGGGGAGTCATCAGGAGGAACGCGGGAACGGCTCGGAGCATCCGTCTAGTATCCTGGATTCAACATGCGATTCACCGTCAAGCTCACCTCCCCCACCGGCGAAGTCCTTCTCAAGGACTTCGAGGCGCCCAGCGCGGCGGAAGCCCGCGCCCGCGTGCTGGCGGAGGGCGGCTTCCCGCTGGAGATCAACCGCACGGACTCCCCCTTCCGCAGCACGGCCACCATCAAGGCCGAATCGCTCATCGTCTTCAACCAGGAGCTGCTGGCCCTGCTCAAGGCGGGCATCCCGCTGCTGCAGGCGCTGGAACTGCTGCTGGGCCACGGCAAGGACGCGCTGCTGCGGCGCTCGCTGGAAGCGGCCGTCGTCCATGTGCGCGAGGGCATGGCCTTCTCCGAGGCGCTCGAGCAGGCGGGCGGCTTCCCGCCCGTCTACCGCAGCAACATCGTGGCGGGCGAGCGCAGCGGCACGCTGCCGGAAGTGATCCAGCGCTGGCTGGCTTTCCAGCAATTCGCCCAGACCAGTCGCCGCCGAATCATGGAGGCCATGTTCTACCCGGCGTTCCTCACCATCGTGCTGGGGATCGCGCTGGGCGTGATCTTCAATGTGGTGCTGCCCCGCTTCTCGGAATTCTATTCCGGCGGCGGCGTGGAGATGCCCGCCCTCACCAAGGCGCTGCTGACCATCGGCAGCATCTTCCGAGCCACCTGGTGGCTCCAGATCCTCATCGCCATCGGCGCCGTCTTCACCATCCGCTGGATGATGCGCGCGGAAGCCGGCCGCCGCGCGGGCGAGCGCATCCTCCTCGCCATCCCCAAGCTGGGCACGCTCTACCGCATGTACCACTCCTCCGTCTTCTGCCGGACGCTGGGCGTCTTGCTGAACGGCGGACTCCCCGCGGTGCAGGCCCTCGAAGTCGTGCAGCGGACGACGCCCTCCGAGCGCATGAAGACGCGCCTCATCACCGTCACGGAATCCGTGCGCGCGGGCTCCAGCCTCCATCTCGCGCTGGAGCAGGCGAAGCTCATCGACCCCCTCGCGGTGGAGATGGTGCGCGTGGGCGAGCAGAGCAGCGCCCTGCCCGACATGCTCGACCATGTGGCCACCTTCTTCGACCAGGAGGTCGAGAAGGCCACCACCGCCGTCACGAGCCTCATCGGGCCCATCCTCATCCTGGCCATGGGCGTGATCGTGCTGATCCTGCTGCTCGCCGTCTACATCCCCCTCTTCAACGCGGGGAACGCAGTGAGCTGACTTTCATGGTGGTCATCATGACGATCCTTCTGAACGCCTTGTCGGCTTTCATGCTTCTGGCGCAGACCCATGCCGCCGCCGCGCAGGCTCACGCTAAAGACCTGGCCGCCCGGGCCGTAGCTGGAAATGCTGATGCTGCACTGGAGCTCGCTCACGCCTACGATGAGGGCGATGGGGTTCCCAAAGACCTCGCCCAAGCCTTCACCTGGTTCGTGAAAGCCGCCGCGCTCGGATCGCGCGAAGGCCAGGAGCAGGAGGGCTACCGGGAACTGATGGGCATTGGCACCGCCGCGAACCCTGCCATGGCCCTTGAGGCTTTCCGTAAGGCGACCGGATCGGGGAGCGGATACGCCGCCCAGGAAATCGGGTGGATGTACGAGAACGGGAGGGGCGTTCCGCAGAATGATGAGATGGCGGTCCAGTGGTATCAGCGGGCTGTGCAGCAAGGGCAGACTGAAGCCTGCGGATCGCTGGGCTGGTTGACGGAGAACGGCCGTGGCACACCTAAAGATGACGCCCAGGCGGCGAAGCTCTACTACATGGGCGCCGATGCCAAGGACCCGGTCTCGCAGGACAACCTCGGCTGGTTGTGCGTCGAGGGCCGTGGCGTCACCGGGAAGAACTACGCCCTGGCAATGACCCTCTTCAGGGAATCAGCGGCTCAGGGCAACGCCCGCGCGGAGGGGAACATCGGGTATCTCTATGAGCATGGACTTGGCGTGGCGGCGGATCCTGCCCAAGCCCGCCATTGGCTTGGCCTTTCATCTGACCATGGCGACCTGAAGTCTCAGCTATATCTCGGGAGGACCTACTTGTCGGGTGCATTGGGAGAACGGGATCCCGGCCGTGCCATCCACTACTCGCTCTTGGCCGCCAAACAAGACAGCCAACAAGGGCTCGCCGATCTGGCCTTCGAGATCTCATTCGCCAACGATCCGGTCCCCGATAACGCGAAGGCAGCGTTCCCGTTCCTGAAGGCCAGCGCCGAAAAGCATGAAGCCCTGGCCTTCGCCCCGCTGGGCATCTGCTACCTGAGAGGCATCGGAACACCGGCTGATGAGGCCCAGGCGAGGACTTGGCTGATGAAGGCCGCTCAAGATCCCAAGCTATCCGGGATACTCTTCCGGCCTTGTCAGATGCTCACGACTGGTAGGAATGGATATCCGAAGGATCCGGATCTGGCCCAGGACCTGATTCGCGCGGCTTCGACGGCTGGCAACGCCAACGCCCAGATCCAGCTGGCCAAGATGAATCCTGATCCCACCAAGTCCCTCACGGAGCTGCGCGCCCTCTCGGACGGCGGGAATGCCGCGGCTTCCTACGAGCTGGGCCTTCGGTATCAGAATGGCGACCGCGTACCCTTGAACGCCAAGGAGGCGCTCGTCCTATTCCATTCCTCCGCATCCAATGGCTACCCCGAGGCCATGTACCACCTGGGCGTCCTCTATCAGGCCGGCATTCTCGTGAAGCGGGACGAAACGCAAGCCGCCGCCTGGTACGAAAAGGCCAAAGCCGCCGGTCATCCACTGGCTGATGCCCGGTTCCAGCCCGATGGGAGCTTGGCGCCATTGGTGAACCCGACGGCCAGCACGCAGTCTTTTCAGATCCAGACCACCACAGCGAAATAGAGCCTCATCGGTACTTCTTCTTCAGCCACTTCTGCGGGTCTTCCGGTTTCGCCAAGTGGCGGATCTCGAAGCCGAGGCGGGGGCCTTCGACGGTGTCGCCCACTTCGCCAACGGTCTCGCCCGCGCGGAGGACCTGGCCCTTGGACACTTGGATCGATTGGAGGTGGGTGTAGAGGCTGTACCAGCCGTCGCCATGGTCCAGGATCACCATGGGGCCGTAGCTCTGATAGGCCTCCGCGAAGACCACCTTGCCATCCGCCACGGCGCGCACGGTGGCGCCAAGTTGCGCGGAGACGAGCACGCCGGTCTGCACGATCTTCGTGTGGAATTTCGGATGGAGATGCTCGCCGAAACTTTCCGCGAGGCCGCCTTCCACCGGCAGGGGCAGCTCGCCGCGCAAGCCCTCGAAGCGGGTCGTGGGCAGGAAGGCATCGGGGCGCTTCTTCCCGATCAGGTTATTGAGGAGCCGTTCCAGCTGGATGGCCTCCTCCTGCATTTCAGTCTGGGCCTGCTTCTGCGATTGCTCGTCCTCCGCCAAGTGGTCCAGCGCCGCCTGCATGCGGTCCTCCTGCACCTGCAACGCGGCCTGGTACTGGTGGAGCTGCTGCTGCTGCGCTTCCAGCTTGCCCAGTAGCGTCTTCATGGCTTCGGCCTTCTGGCCCAGCTCCGTCTGGAGCGCGCGGATGCGATCAATGCGCTTGCGCTCCTGGAGGCGCCACCAGGCCAGCATGCGGCCCCGGTCCAGGTACTGCCGGAAATCCTCGAAGCTGCTGAGAAAGCCCAGCTCGCCCCAGGGACCTTCGGCCTGCATCCACCGCACCTGCTTCCGCAACTCGCCCCGCAGCTGCTCCAGTTCCGCCTGGATGGCCACCTGTTGCTTCGCCAGCTCATCGGCCTGAGCCTGCGTGTCGTCCCGCTGCAGCCGCGCGCTCTCCGTCTGAGCGCGCACCCGGTCGCGCTGGAGCTGGATGCCCTGCAGGTCCACCATCACGCCCCTGCGGCGCTGACCCAGGTCCTTCAACTGCTGATCCATCTGCGCGAGCCGCGCGTTCACCACCTCCAGACGCCGCCGCAGCGCCGCCGGATCATCGGCCTGCCTCGCCAGAAGCGAGGCCGCCGCGAGACCCAGCAGGATTTTTTTCAAGCCTTCGCCTTCTTGGATGCGGACCGTTTCGCCCCGCTTTTCGGATCAGGGAAGAGGACGATGAAGCCCAGCAGCAGCGGGCCGCCGATGGAGAGCAGCAGGCCGCCGGTGGAGAAGGGGTCCGTGGGCAGCTGGCCCGAGGGCAGCAGCTTGTGCAGCGTGGCCATGGCGCCCGCCTGTCCGGCGCTGAGGCCCAAGTCCTGGCCGAAGTCGGCGAAGTACTGGAGGCGCGAGCCCACTTCGCGTAGCAGCAGCGCCAGCAGGAGGCCAAGGCCGGGATTCGACCGCAGGACGCGCATGAGGACCATGGACCAGAGCAGCAGTTGCAGGCCCAGCAGCAGCGCGAGCCCGTCCGCCTTCAGCAGGTCGCCAGGGAACACATGGCCCGTGAGACGCCAGGTCGCGGCCCACACGGGCAGCAGCATCACCTGGCTGAGGAAGAGGCCGTGGACGAACGCGAAGAAGACCCCGCCCGTGAGTCCCATGAACCGCTCGCCCCGCGCGCCCGCGCCTGCCATGGGCGCCAGCGGCGCGAAGCCGCCCAGCAGGACCACCAGCGGCACGCAGGCGTAGATGAGCGCGCGGAGGTTGCCCGTCACATAGCTCTCCAGCGTGTCCATGCCCAGGGGCACCGGCGTGCCCATCACCACCAGCGTGGATCCCCCATCGCCCGTCCCGCCTTTCACCGCCATGAAGACGAGGCCCGCCAGGAAGAGGAACACGAGCGTCCAGACGATGCGCAACTTCGAACTGCCGAAACGGTCCATGGTGAGGCTCCTAGGAAGGGGGATTCAGGAACGAAGGCCGAGGATGCGCGTGATGGCGGCGGCGGCTTCGTCGAGCTTCGCGGGATCCGCGACCGCGATGAAGACGGTGTCTTCCCCCGCGACGGTGCCCGCGATGAGGTCCACGGGGGCGCGCTCGTCCAGCGCGTAAGCCGTCGCGGGCGCGAAGCCCGGCGCGGTCTTCAGCACGAGGAGGTTGGGTGGCGCGCGGCGGATCTCCACCTCGCCCAGATCGCCGCTGGAGGGTTCCACGCGCTGGTAGCGGCCCTCGTGCTTGCGGATGCCCAGCTTCTTCAGGTGCCGCGACAGCGTGGGCTGGGTGAGGACATGGCCCTGCCCCGCGAGCAGGGCCTGGAGGTGGGCCTGGTCGGTGATCTCCCGGGTTTCCAGGAGCTGGAGGATGAGCTCGTCGGGTCGCATATGCAGTTCATATGCAGGGTACCCCACCTGGAGGGCACAGAAAAATGGCTTGCATGGCACGGTGTTGTATGAATATTATTCATATTCGCGCTGGATTATGCGTTTCCATGCGCCTCTATGCACGGACTTCGCATGAACCCCGTCCCGGCACTCCTACCTACCTACGCGCCCTTCCCCTTCCTCCTTGCCCGGGGCGAGAACGACCGCGTCTTCGATGACCACGGTGGCGCTTGGCTGGATTTCTATGGCGGCCACTGCGTGAGCGGCACCGGGCACGGGCATCCGGTGGTGGTGGAGGCCATCACCGCGCAGGCGAAGGCCCTCGCCTTCTACTCCGGGGCGGGCGACCTCGCCATCCGGCGCGAGGCCGCCACGCGGCTCACCGCCTTCGCAGAACTCGACTCCGTCTTCTTCTGCAACAGCGGCGCGGAGGCGAACGAGCACGCGCTGAAAGTCGCGCTCCAGCTCACGGGCCGGAAGAAGCTGCTCGCCTTCGATGGCGCCTTCCACGGACGCACACTGCTGGCGCTCTCCGCCACGGACGAGCCCGCCCTGAAGGCGCCGCTGGAGGGCCTGCTGGCGCCCGTCGCGCGCCTGCCTTTCGGCGACGCGGTCGCGCTGGATGCGGCGGACCTCTCGGACATCGCCGCCGTGATCGTGGAGCCCATCCAGAGCATGGCGGGCGTCAAGACCGCGGAGGCAGGCTGGTTTCGCTCCTTGAGATCCAAGTGCGATGCCAGCGGCGCCCTGCTCATCTTCGATGAAGTCCAGACCGGCATGGGCCGTCTGGGCACGCCCTTCGCGGCGCAAACCCTCGGCGTGAAGCCGGACCTGCTCACCTCGGCCAAGGCCCTCGCCAGCGGTGTGCCCATGGGCGCCGTGCTGATGACGGCGGACATCGCGCGGGCGCTGAAGCCGGGCGACCTCGGCTCCACTTTCGGCGGCGGGCCGCTGGCCTGCGCGGCGCTCCTGGCCACACTGAAGGTGATCTCGGACGAGGCGCTGATGGCTCGTGCGCTCGAAGCCGAATCGCTCCTCCGGAACCAGCTGCAAGGCACCGCCGTCCGCGCCGTGCGGGGCAAAGGGCTGCTGCTGGGTCTGGAGACGGCGGACGCCGCCGCGCTGAAGAGCCATCTCTTCCAGCGGCACATCCTCACGGGCGGCTCGAAAGACCCGTCCGTCCTCCGGCTCATGCCGCCCCTCACGATCACGGACGCTTCACTCACCGCGCTGGTGGAAGCCGTCCACGCCTACCGGACGGAGGCCGCATGACGCGCCACATCACCCATCTCAGGGATCTCGGCCTGGAGGGCGCGGCCCGCGTCCTCGCCCAGGCGGCGGCGTGGAAGAGCGCGGCGCCGGGAAAGATCTTCGCGGACAAACTCCTCGCCATGGTCTTCTTCAACCCGTCGCTGCGCACGCGCGCGTCGTTTGAAGCGGCCATGCTGCGCCACGGCGGCAACGCCATCGTCCTCGAAGTGGGCAACGGCACTTGGAAGCTGGAGGATCGCGACGGCGTCATCATGGATGGCAACCGCGCGGAGCATGTGAAGGAGGCCGTGCCCGTGCTGGCCCGCTACGCGGACGCGCTGGCCGTGCGGACCTTTTCGCATGGCGGGTCCGACGCCGAGGACGAGCTGGACTCCGTCATCGCCGCCTTCCGCGCCCACAGCCCCGTCCCCGTCATCTCCATGGAGAGCGCCCGGGAACACCCCTGCCAGGGCCTCGCGGACCTGCTCACGGTGCAGGAGGCCTTCGGCACCACGAAGGTGCCCGTGACGCTCACCTGGGCGCCGCACATGAAGCCCCTGCCCAAGGCCGTGCCCAACTCCTTCCTCCTCACCGCCGCCGCCTGCGGCGCGGACATCACGGTCGCGCACCCCGAAGGCTACGAGCTGACGCCCGAGGTGCGGGCCGAGGCCGAAGCCTACGCGAAGGCCACCGGCGGAAGCGTGCGGTTCACGCATAACCAGGGCGAGGCGCTGAAGGGCGCGAAGGCCGTCTGCGCCAAGGCCTGGGGCCCCGCGACCGGCGCCATCAGCGCGCCCATGGCCTCGCTCGGATCCTGGATGCCCACGGCCGCGCACATGCATGCGGCCGCGAAGGGCGCCGTCTTCC
>Ga0210400_10004092_pt1 | contig 12715 bp, 6 predicted proteins | sample IncBWH26MmetaG_FD_155456 | JGI IMG/M metagenome (GOLD analysis project Ga0210400, IMG submission 155456) | Forest soil microbial communities from Barre Woods Harvard Forest LTER site, Petersham, Massachusetts, United States - Inc-BW-H-26-M | ecosystem: Environmental > Terrestrial > Soil >...
GCAGATCGATCATCGCCGTTTGCACGGCTAGCCTGCCGCGAAGCTACCAAGCCTAGAATACCTGCCGCCATCAGTGCGCAGAATGCGAGCCCTTTACCTGTCCCCATTGTGACAATCCTCTCCATGTTGGTTCTCGTTTGCTTGCAGTGCTCCATTTCCAATTTCGCGGAGCACAATTTTCTGAAATTTATACAGATGAAAACTAAGACCCAGTGCCTGACAAATTAAGCGTCTGGGGGCTGGCGCCGTCGCTGTCGTTGAGGACGACCGTTCCCGTCCTCTTTCCTTTCGCGCTGGGAGTAAACGTGATTTGCAGAGTGCACGTCCCGCTCGGAAGAACTCCGCCGAGGCAGTTGTCGGTTACCTTGAAATCACCAGTCGCAGTAATGCTGGCAAAGGTCAGATTCGCCGTTCCGCTGTTCGCCAGTTTGACCGGAATTGGCGCAGTCGTGGTCCCTACCGGCTGCGAGCCAAACGTGACGCTCGCTGGAGTCAGCGTGATCGCCGTGCCATTGCCGCTCAGCCGGACCATCTGCGGGCTCGTGGGATCGCTGTCGTTAATGATCAGGTTACCGAAGAAACCCTTCCACGCAGTTACGGAGGTCGCCGTAGTAGGCGTAAACATTACTTTGAAAGTGCACTTCGCTCCCGCTGCCACACTGCCGGCACAATTGTTGGTCTGGGAAAAACCCCCAATAGTCTTCACGCTGGAAATCGTGAGGGGCGTGGTGCCCACGTTCGTGAGGGTTACGTCTTGTGGGGCCGAGGTCGTGCCGAAAGCCCGCTCGCGGAAAATCAAACCCGGATAGTACACCGACAATTGTGCCTGGCTGCCACTTCCGGTCAGGTTCACCACCTGAGGACTTGAGGCATCCGTGTCTGTAATGGTTAGAGTGCCAGTTCTCGGTCCCGACGCTGTCGGTGTGAAGGTAATCGTGACGTAGCACAAATGTCCCGGCGCCAGCAATTTTCCACTGCAGGAGCTCTTGAACGCGAAGTCGCCGGTAATCTTCAGAGTATTAATCGTCAGGTTGCTGCTGCCCCAATTCGTGAGGGTCAAATTGTAGGACGGAGTCGTTACCCCTACGGGCTGGCCGCCGAAAGGAACGATCGTGGTGGAGGGAATTGGGCAGGGGCGCGTGTTCAGGATGAGCGGCAAGCGCGGTAACTGAAGGAAATCAAAGCTGTCGGTGGTATCGTTGGCGGTCGCATCCCGCTGCGTCAATGGCGGCAAGCCGTATAGCTCTTCGATGAATTTCAGCACCGATGAAAATTCGTACTGTGTGTGCGATATGTAGCCTTTCTTGGCGTAGGGTGAAATGATGATGAGCGGGACGCGCGGCCCCAATCCAAACTGATCTTTGACCGGAGGCGGAACGTGATCGTAGAAGCCTCCGAAATCGTCCCACGTCATGAAAATCGCAGTGGACTTCCAATCCGGTCCCTGCATGACGGCGTTGATCTGATTCACCGCCCAATTTTCGCTGGAACAAATCCCGCAACCCTTGGGATGATCGTTTTCCGTGCCTGTAACCAACCAGCTCACGGCGGGCAACTTGCCAGTCATCGCATCGGATACAAACGCGCCGTCAGGCACAACGTTGGCCGTCCACAGCGGGCCATTGCGAATGTGATTAATCGCATCGAGGGTCGAAAAGTTGTAGCCGACCTGTCCTTGCCCAGGGGCGTAAAACTTCCAGGAGACGCCGATACTCTCCAGGCTGTCGACAAGCGTTTGAAAGTCCCAGCATGGCGGCTCGTTGCTCAAGTTCCCCTCGGCATCCATGAGTTCAGCGAAATCGCCCACTGGGCTATCGCAACCCCAGCCAGGGTTGCCCTGTGGCTTCAAGGCCCCGCGGAACATGATCGCATTGTGGTCCTGAGCCGCAATGGTGTAGATGTGATTCGTAAAACTATCGGCCTTGATCGACGAAAACATCCGGTCGGCCAGAACGAAATTTTGCGCGTACGCAAAATAGTTAGGGATGTCGGCCTGAGTCGCTTGCGTGTAGGAGAGAAAACCGCCGTTCACGTTGCCGTCAGTGATCAGGTCGAAGCGGTCCAGCTTTCCGTTATCGAACGCTTCCACAAAGCCGCCGAAATCGTGCTCCGGATCGAGCGGGAACGTATAGTCCGGTGTATGGCCGAGCGGAATCACCTGTCCGGACGATATTGGTCCGCTGGTCGCGCCATCCGCTCCTGGAAAGGTTCCGAAATAATTGTCGAAGGTCCGGTTCTCTTTGATGATAAAGACAACGTGCTGAATTTTTGTCATCCCAACCGGCGGGGACGCACCCGGGGCTTCCGCTCCACCACCTACCTGCGTCGGCGCAGGTGCGAGTTGGGTGGCTGTTGTGGCCACATTGGCGGCTTGCCCCGAAACAAAAGACGCACTCAAAATAGCGGCAACGCCAGACAGTAGCCAACGGCGATGGTCACGAATTCTCACGAACAGAAACGCCTCCGCTGGCAAGTCCGGCCGAACGATTTGGGCCCATCTCTGGCGTATCGGGGAGGGACAACTGACTTAGATTGCGTCAGCTTACTATTGAACAGATTCTCTGGCAATGGAGACCTTCGTCTGTAGCCAAAACTACACAACAGAAACCGCCGTTGCCGCAACTAGTAACTTCTCGGATCATACGGTTGAGTGGGGAACGTCTCCTCCACGATTGGAACGCGAATCGCGGAATTCGTGCGGCCGGCCTGATTCGGATCGAATAGGACAAACCCAGCCCCCGGCGAACCTCCGGGCAGCGAGTAATCGTCGGCAGGATAGGTAGGATCCCTGAATCCCGGATTCTTGATCACGCTTTCGGAATCCTCCCCGACCTTGGATTGCCAATCTCTAAAGTTATAGAAAGTCCACGCCCCGGGGCGATTGTCGCAGGCCTGTGCCCCAGGCTGCGGCTGCACATGAAATGCGCGCTCATCCCGCGCAAAGCTGCCGTCGGTTCGCCAGTAGATGTTGCTGTTCCAATCCTGATATTGCGGATAAGGAAATCCGCACGAGTAGGAGCAGCCCGCCTGTACTACGAAAGGTGGCTTTGAGTCTGTGCCACGCGAGAACAGGAAAATGTTGTTCGTGGCATCGAACTTCAGCACAGGCGATGCCGGACACTCACCGTGCGGCTCGTAGGCCTGATTGATGCCCATCATCCGCAGCCGTGAAAAGGCGAAGATGTTGTTTTTGATGATATTCGGCGTATTCGGCGTAGCCGGGCCGGATGTCATGCTCAAAGCGCTGCTCGCCACCCGGTAAACCAGATTGTTCTCGACGTCTACGGCGCCGGTGAAATTGTCGAGGTAAAGGCCGTGCCCCGCATAGCCGTCGCGATCGATAGTCGAGGCGTCGCTGATGTCGTGGCATTTGTTGTTCAGCACTTTGTTGCCGGTGGGCACAAAGAACGGCGTGGACGTGTTGAGATAGATGCACGCGGTTTCGTTCATCACTCCCAGAGAAAGGTCATGAATGTGATTGAACGAAATCACGTTGTTGAAGGCGCCGTGGGAATCCTGATGCGCCGGTGGACAATTCAGCGCACAGATTTCGATTCCGCTGTGGTACCCGTCGTAGATTTCATTGTGTGTGTAAAGATTGTCATGTCCCTGCCCTTGCATGACGCCGAATCCCACTGGAAAGACGCGGCCATATCCTGCAATCAGACTGTCTGCAATAGTGGTGAAGTGCGGAACATTGTTATCCGTGTCAGTTCGAGAAGGCATGAGGCCCACGCGGATGCCGTAAGAGCCCACATCGTAGATAGCGCCGTTCTGAAAAGAATTGTGAGCGGTGGTCGCGTCCGGCGAAGTTGTTTTGAATTCGAGCCCACCGCCCGAGGTCTGCGTGATCACATCGCCGTCGAAATTTACGTTCTGGCAGTTCAAGCAGGAAACTGCGCCGGTGATCGGCATGTCTTGCCTGGGAGAGGAATATCCCTGCTGCGGAATCGTGAAATTGTCGTGCGTAACTTTTAGGCCCCTGAACGTGACCCACTCGAGGCTCTGCGCAACCAGCACCTGCGGCTGCTGCGGAATAATTACGAAATCGCTATTCGGATTCTCTCCGGGCCGGGCTAGATAGCTGAGCGTCCACGGCGATTTAGAGCGATCCAGGAACCACTGCCCTGGTTCAACGAACGCATCTTTCACGTTCTCGACGATGTAGCGGTGTTGCGGAAAAAAACCGGTAATTCCGGGAATGCGCTCGGTGGGTCCGGTGAGGTAAACAATTTGTTGTTGCGCGTCGATCGACTTGATTCGCAGTTTTGGGACCGTCCATTTTTCGAACTCGTACAATTCAATGTCGCCCTCGGGATACGGCGCCCGCAGATTTTCCCAAGTCGCCTTGATCGGGTCGGATGCGTCGTACTGAAAGCGATCGAAACACTGTAGCGGATTCGGCGGCTCTTCCGGCCGCTGTCCGGGACGTCCTCCCTGACGGCGCCCTCCACCTGGACCTTGAGGCGCACGATTGCGCTGACCTTGCCGTCCCCGCAACTGCGGATCGGGAGAACAATTCGGATCACCTTCGCTCGCGGCGGAAACAGACGCGGCAACGCGATAGTATTTGCCGAGGTAGCCGCCCAACCGCGGACGCAGCCTTCTTTGCCCGTTGTAAAATAACTGCTCGAAATAGACGGTCGAAGCGGGAAGCGTGGCCTGCCAGCGTTCACTGCCTTCTACTTTCGTCCAGTTTCGGACTCTCACTCCTCCGCTGATCATCGGGCTTTCGCCAGGATAATTTTCGTAAACGATGGGAAGTTTTGCCGAGCCGGAATCCTGTGCCGAAAATGCTACAGGACTCTTCAGGAAGTAGTCTCCTGCCCGGAACATAACCACGATCGGATCCCTGCGCCCCTGTTGAGACATGCTACGGAAAAGAGCGGATGCGGAAGCCCGTGCCTTGTCAAAGCTGGCGAAGGGTCCGTCAGTCTTACCGCCATTAGGCGCCGGCAAAGTTCCACTCCATGCGTCGTTGCCTTCCGCTGAAACATAGAAGTCTGCCTGCCTCGCACTTGCGGGCAAGTTGGCAATCGACTTCAGCGCTGCGCCACGCAGGAACGGCAGACCGTGCAAGAACATGAGGGAAACAGCAAGCGCGATTGCACTCCGAAGTTTCATCTGACAATCCTACGAAAGGAGAATTGTATTCAATTGGAATTCGGTTTCGATGCAAGAAGCAAAGCTAAGCTAACAGAGATCAAGAAATTTAGGAGCTCCAGTCCATGCGACCGGGCACGAGCGCGAGAAGACATTGAGACTTTAGTCCCTATCTCGATTAGTAAAAAGTTTTGTGCTCTCCGATTGACACGCGTTTCCTCACAAGGCACAATGAACCACACTGCTGGAAGCGGAGATGGGCTTGTGGCCCGCCGAGTAGACTCTTCCAGCGCTTTTCGCACGTAACCTCCACACTCCTTTCCCCTGGGAAACTGGCACTTTACAGGTCCTTGTTCATATTTCTTGGTGAGCCGATGTTTAAGAGGCCGATGACCATACGGAAGGTTCTGTTGACAAGTCCAAGCAACTCCTGGCGGCTCCGATTACTTAAACTCTTGGTCTGCGCCATTTGCCTCACTACGCTTCCAGTGGGCGCATTTGCGGCTGGCACCGTGAACTTCGCCACGGCGCCCGCATTTCTGGTTGGCAAGCGAGCCCGCACCGTAGCCATCGGGGATTTCAACGGCGACGGCCTTCCCGACATCGCCGTGGCCGGCCTGGGAAGCAACTTCATCAATGTTCTCCTGGCGTGCAAGACCGGAACGACCTGTGTGAACGGTTTTCTGCCGGCTGTGAACTACAGCGTGGGCACGCCGGTTTCAGTCGTCGCCGCTGACGTAAACGGTGATGGAAAGCTGGATCTTCTGGTCGTCAGCGCCGGCGGCAACTCCGCTACTTTGTTCATCGGACACGGCGACGGAACCTTTTCGACGGGGCACTGCGCCCCAAGCGGCGGCTTGTGTATCACCGGCCTGAACCCGGTAGCGATTGCAATCGGAAATTTCATCGGCAAGGCGAAAGAAGTTGACATGGCTGTAGTGAACTCCGGTGACAACACGATCAGCGTTTTCCTGGGGAACGGAGTGGGCTTCAACGCCCCCAAAAAATATGCGGTCGGCAACAGCCCCACGTCGGTTGCGGTAGGCGACTTCAATGGCGATGGCTTCCCTGACTTGGTCGTCACCAACGGCGCCGATGGCACCGCCGTCATTCTTCTGGGGAACGGCAAAGGCACCTTCACCGCTCAAACTCCGTTCGCCACAGGTGCGACGCCGGTCTCAGTAGCAGCAGCGGATTTCAACGGTGACAAAACTCTGGATCTTGCAATCGCGAATTCCTCCGGCAACAGTGTGAGCATTTTTCTCGGCGTCGGAAATGGCACATTCCAGCCGCCGACAAATCTTTCTGCCGGCCTTTATCCCCAATCGGTGGCAATCGGAGACTTCAAAAACCTGGGTCACTCCGACCTCGCGGTCGCGGATGGTTCGGGCAACAACGTCAGCGTGCTGTTGAGCAATGGGGATGGAACGTTTCAACCCGGAGTGCAATATGCCTCGGGAGCCAAAACTGTCTTTGCTGCCGTTGCGGATATGAACGGCAATGGTAGACAAGACTTGGTAGTCGCCAACGCCGACCTCGTTCCGGGCCAAGTGACGATCCTTTACGGAAACGGCGACGGAACCTTCCAGAGCGCTCTGAGCTATCCCACCGGGCTAAATCCGCAAGGCATCGTCAGCGGAGACTTCAATTGCGATCACAAGCAGGACCTTGCCGTAGTCAATGCGGGCGCCAATACCGTGAGTCTCTTGTTAGGCAACGGCAACGGAACATTCCAAGCGGGATCGACTCTAAACACCGACAATCATCCGGTAGGCATTGTCACCGCAGACTTCAACCACGATGGCATCCCCGATCTGGCGGTCGTGAACTCGGCCAGCGGCGATGTGACAGTATTGCTGGGAAACTCCACGTGTGCAGGCTTCAACTTGCCGGTGAATTACAACCTGGGCGCGGGTGTAAATCCGGTCTCGATCGCGGCGGCCGATTTTAACGGCGACACTTACATGGATCTGGTGGTGGCTGACGCTGGCAGTTCGACCAGCCCCGGCGGCGTCATTGTCTTATTGAACAACCACGACGGAACATTCGGATCTCCCATCGCCAGCAGTGGCCCAACAAATCCTAACTTCGTTGCTGCCGGTGACCTCAATGCCGACGGCAAACAGGACGTGGTCGTCACCAATCAGACCACTGGCAGCGTCTCCGCGCTGCTGGGCAATGGCGACGGCACCTTCAGCCTGAAGTCGAACACTTGCGTTGGCAACACACTCTGCAAGGGAGTTCCCGTTGCGGTCGCTGTAGCCGACTTGAATGGAGACGGCAAACTCGACCTGGCTGTCGCAAATTACAACGACGTCAGTGTGACCGTCCTGTTTGGAAATGGCGACGGCACTTTTGCTCTATCAAGGTTTTGGACCGCCGGAGCCAATCCGCTGTATGTGGTTGCTGCCCCCATTCAGGGCAACAAGACGCAACAGGACCTCGTTGTGGCCGGTTCCGAGAATGACACCGTTTGCGTGATGTTGAACCAGCTCAACAGGTCAGGCCAGTTCAGAGGCGCTGCGCAACGCACCTACGCCGCTGGTGAAGCTCCCGCGGCACTGGCGTTAGCAGACTTCACCGGTGACGGTAAGCTCGACATTGCAGTCGCAAACCAGGCCAGCAATAACGTGACCGTGATAGAGCAAAAATAGGCGCAGCAAAGAATCAAAGAATAATGACGATGCGACAAGAACGTTCGCAAGCAACTGAATGAACTTCCTCCAGGCAGGCAAAGGAAACGAACTTACATGGTTGAAATGACGTCTGAAGGTTTAGCTTGCGCTCGCAAGCACTGGATCTTAGCGCTGGGTTGGCTTGGCCTATTGCTCCCTGCGCTGGCTGCCGCCGGCACTCCTCTTCAAGCTCAGACAGCCGACCCCATCAATGGCGGCGTCACCCTCCTGAACACCGTGAAGTGTCCAAACGGTGGCGTTGGCAACAGTCAGTGCTATGCCATTACCATTCAGTGTTCAGGAATCGACGGTTCGGGAGTCGGTGCGCTGCCGGCCACAGTGAAAGTGACCAATCCCGGCAGCCCGAAGGGAGCGATCCTCTTCATCTCGCCCGGTGGTGGCACCAGCTATTACGATCAGAGTTACACCTACGGAGAGATGATTGTGAACTCCGTGCTGCAGGCCGGATACACGGCCATCCAACCGTACTTTAGTGGAACCAACGGCTGGCTGGACGGTCCCGCCCCCAATGGGATGCGAGCACTCTCCTGCCGTTTTGCCGCACTTGCTCAGTGGGCCGCCACCAGCACTTCACCGCTTATGCACCAGGCAGGCTCGGCTCTGTGCGCCGCAGGTGTGAGTGGCGGGGCCAGCGTAATTGTCTACAGCCTGGCGCACTTCGGCATGGGCACCGGAACTTCTCGCCTCTTTGACATGGTGGAAGTTACCAGCGGCCCCACCTTCGGGCGCTTGGATCACGGCTGTATTTGCAACCAGCCGCCCATGCCCACCAGCACGGGGCAAGGGCCGCTTTCCGACTGTTACCTCACCATCGGCACGCTGGTGGACAATACTTACTCAACTCCCGCCTGCTCGATCGCAAAAAAGACGCACGACACGACGTATGAAACTCTTCTACATCACGACAGCATCATGTCGGACGATTCACCGTTTCTGACCTATCAGACGGCGGTCCGGGTAGTGTTCGGCGGCCAGAACGACGAAGGCGCCGCGATCCCGCAAGGCCTGGAGTGGATTAACGCGGTCACAACGCCCGTGACCGTCAATGTCATTGGAGATGCGGCTCACTTGGTGCCGGACACATTCGACGGAGCGCTCCAGGTCGCAAATGACCTGAAAACAACCTGTGTTTTGCTGCCGACCAAGCGATAAGAACTGGGCCTAAATCGCAAAGAGCAATTAGGTCGCTAAGACTCGACATTAGCAGGAGCTGAAAAGCCCTTATTGGCAGGCTGCTAAAAAGACCTTCAGCAATCCCGTTTTGAAAGGGCATTTTGAAAGCCCGCTTTGAAAGGGCGCGGATGCCAGCCACGCCGTAAGCCGATTCCGCCCGATGCGGCTTTAGCCGCCGAGGCTGATTTCCTTTTCCGAAAGTCGCTTTTCCGCACCCTGCTAGAAATCCGAAGCCTGGTAAGACTGCGCCGGGAATGTGGCTTCAATCGACGAGGGAACCGGAATCGTCGCGCTGGTTGTGCCCGCCTGACTTGCATCGAACGAAACAAAACCTACCATGCTCTGCACTCCAGACAACGTAAAATCGCTGTTCGAAGATGACAAGTTGCTGAACGGATTTTGCTGCACGCTGCTGAGATCCTCGTTCGTCAAGCTTTGCCACTGCTGCAGCGTCGCATAAGCGGTTGGCCCGTGCGAACAGTTGCCGAATTGGCCCGCAGGGTCCTCGCTGCTGTAAAACAAAGGTCGGCCAGTGGGAATAGCGCAGGCGCCGCTCTGCACAAAGCAATACATATTGCTATTCAGGTTGACGGTGGCCGGCAAGACCGCGGCGCAATTCCCTCCCAGACACGAAAAGCATCCTCCTTGAATGTTTCCTTTGTCGTAGATAATCAAGTTGTTGGTCATGTCAAAGAGTTTGTTTGTCGCTGATGACGGCGTACAGCCTTGTTGTTTTACTGACTGAATGCTGTAGGCAAGAATGTTGTTCTTGATTGTGTTCTGAACTGCGCCCGGCACTCCCTGGCCTCCGCAGGTCTGGGCAACCGTCGATCCGGAAACCCTGTAAACGAGGTTGTTCTCCGCATCGACAAGCCCCGTGTAGTTATCGATGTAAATGCCCTGGCCGCCGTATCCATCAGCATCGACGATGGAAGCATCCGTCACATTGTGGCAAACATTATTCAGCGCCTTATTGCCTGACGGCGGCGCGATGTTTTGCGGAGTGGTGTTGAAGTAGACGCACCCAAAATCGTTGCTGACGCCCTGCCCTAGATCGTGAATGAGATTGAAAGACGCCACGTTATTGCCAGCCAGCGTGCCACCCGCCCCGGGACAATTCAAAGCTCCAATATTGATTCCGCCACTATAGCCGTCGAAAATCTCGTTATTGGTGTACGTGTTGTCGTGGTTGCAGCCTTGCGCGATGCCAAAACCTTTCGCGAAGATCCGGCCGAAGCCCTCAATGACGTTGTTTTGCACGGTCGTGAACTGCGGCACGTTGGCGAGGGTGTCAGAGTTTTGCGAACGCTGCCCAATTCGTATTCCATGGGAAGCTACGTCAAAAATCGCTCCGTTCATGAAGACATTATTCGCAGTGGTGGCCTTGGTCGATGTGGTTATGAAGTCGATGCCCGTTCCAGCCGTTTGCGTAATGGTTACGGTGTCGAACGTTACGTTTTGGCAATTCTGGCAGGAGACCGCGCTGGTAATACTCTCGTCCAGACGTATATACGGATTCCCCGCTGCCGGCACAGTAAAATTATCGTGCTCGAAGGTCAATCCCTGGAAAGTTACATATTGAAGGCCCTTCGCAACCAGCACCTGCGGCGTCGCAGTGGGCATCTGCGGGATGATCACGGTGTCCGTGTTTGGATTCTCTCCGCCGTTCGCGATGTAACTCAGCACCCACGGTGTTTGCGACCGATCCAGAAACCACTGCCCCGGCTGGGTGAATGTATCCTTGACGTTTTCGATCAGATAGCGGTGGCCGGTAACGAAGCCGGTCGTAGTGTCCGTTGCGTCATTCGGGAAGCGGATGGGGCCGGTAAGATAAATAATCAGATTCGTTGTATCGACACAACTGATCAGCATCTTCGACATTCCCATTTGCTCAAAGCTATAGAGAGCAATATCGCCGACCAGGGCTGGGTTTCCAGTAGGCGCGTTGCATGGATTTCCGCTGGGCGGGCTCAGGTTGGCCCAACTGGCGCTGATCGGATCTCCGGGGGTGTAATAGAAGCGGTCAAAACACTGATAGGGGCCTGTGGTCTGCCCCGTTAGCTGGGGGCAATTGGTTTCCGGCGTTGTGACGGTTACAGGATTTGCCACCTTGTAATACGAGCCGACGAGCGGCGGAGCGCCAAGGCGCGCGCGAAGGCGCCGCACTCCATTGGCACCATTGCTGCTCGTACTAGTGTAAAAAAGCTGCTCAAAATACTGAGCGCCCGCCGGCAGCGTGGTCGTCCACACATTGTTGCTTCCCTGGGTCCAGTTCGTGAGCTGCAGACCCCCACTGATGACGGGGGATGCTTCTCCTGGGTAGCTTTCCCAGGAAATATTGGCGACCGCAGTGCCGGAATCTGCCGACGTGAAGTTCAAAGGTTGGGTGAGGAAGTAATTTCCGCCCCGAAGAATGACGACCAGAGACTGTGTGCTACCCCCGATGATGCCCTGGATCGCGGTCTGCGCGTGCGCGATGGTTTGGAACGGTGCCGCCAGAGTTCCCGGATTGCTGTCGCTGCCGGTGGGCGAAACGAAGAAATTCGCGCTCGGAGCCTGTGTGACCGTGATTTGCGAGGAGGCGGTTGCGCTCGAATCGGTCACGGAAGTCGCGGTAACGGTTACAGTTCCGCCGGAGGGAACAGTCGACGGCGCGGTAAAGGTAGTCTTTGAGCCGTTCGCGGTGTTGGCTAAGGCAAACGTTCCGCATGAGCCTGCAGGAGCACAACTCCATTTCACGCCGCCGCTGGCGGAATCGTTGGTAACTCTTGCGCCCACAGCGTGGTAAGCCATCACCGCCATCGACGCTGGCGGAGCCGGGGCGAGCGAAACGGAAATACCCGCTGGCGGTACCTGGGAACGCGTCGAACCAGTCCCGCCTCCGCACGCGGAAAGCAGAATCAGGCCGCTAACGGCCAGGGTTGCAGAAATTGTTCTAAGAAGGGTCGCTGGACAGGGTTTCGTCACGCACTTCTCCTGCGCTCGGGAATCCGTGATGTAATAACTAGCTTAACACTGGCTTCGGCGGAAGGTTGCGGTCAAAAGCGGAGACTACATTACCAACGACTGGAACGAAATCGCCTCATACCCTCACGAGACTTTAGGTCGGCCTTCCGTAGTTGAGACCCGCAGTTGAATAGAGGTTTTTGAAGCAGGCGGGAGGTCTCAAGAGCCAAAAATCGGCCAGGACGCATTCGCGTCCTGGCCGTAATTAGATGCTAAACGATTGATCTGACGAACTGATCTATTTAACTACCTGCTTCAGTGTCTTCGAACTAGGAGCGTCGTTTGTGTCGCCTTGGTAGTCAGCGGCCAGATTGTAGCCTCCCGCGTTCCTGAAGGCGTGCGACAACGTCGCTATTCCATTGGTCAGCGGAACGGTTGCGAGTATTACCTTGCCGTTGTAGAACACAACGTTCCCGGTCGGGGTTCCGACCGACGCCGTAACTGTCGCCGTCAGCGTTACCTTCTGGTTCAAGCCTGAAGGATTGGGCGAAGAAGTAAACGCTGTGGCCGTTGCCTCGGGCTTCACTGTCTGGGTGAACGCGGCGGAAGTGCTCTTCGCGTGGTTCTGGTCCGAGCCGTAAACGGCGGTAATGCTGTCCGTTCCAGTCGGGAGCTGAGTAGAAGTTGTGGTGTAAGTCGCAACTCCAGCACTGTTCAGCGTGCCGCTCCCCAGAACGGTGGTGCCATTCTGGAAGGAAACTGTTCCCGTCGGCGTTCCCGCACCGGTGGTCGAAGAA
>Ga0210400_10004093_pt1 | contig 12714 bp, 9 predicted proteins | sample IncBWH26MmetaG_FD_155456 | JGI IMG/M metagenome (GOLD analysis project Ga0210400, IMG submission 155456) | Forest soil microbial communities from Barre Woods Harvard Forest LTER site, Petersham, Massachusetts, United States - Inc-BW-H-26-M | ecosystem: Environmental > Terrestrial > Soil >...
GACCTCGCCCATTGGAGGTCTGTATGAAGAGCTATCCCACCAAGGACATTCGCAACGTTGGCATTGTCGGCCACGGCGGCACCGGAAAAACGCAACTGGTGTCGTCGTTGCTGTACACCGCGGGCATGACGCCGCGGTGGGGAAAAGTTGCGGAAGGCAGCACCACCACCGATTGGGACGAAGAAGAAATCGCCCGAAAAATTTCGATTCAGACCGGCCTCGCCTACGCCGAATGGCCCTGCACGCTTTGCGAGGGCAGCAACGTAAAAATAAATTTCCTCGATCTCCCCGGCTATTCCACCTTTATCACCGAGACAAAAGCTTCGCTGATCGCTGCCGACGCGGCACTGATCGCCGTCGACGCTCACGTCGGCGCGCAAGTCACCACCGAAAAAGTTTGGGATTACTGTACCGAATACGACATCCCGCGCGCCTTTGTCCTCACCTGGATGGATCGCGAGCTTTCCAGCTTTGAGCGCTCCATGGAATCGCTGGAGTCCGTGTTCGGTCGCAACGTCGTCGCCCTGCAGCTTCCCATCGGCACCGAACGAGGCTTTCGCGGCGTGATCGACTTAGTCGCTATGAAAGCGCATATCTATAAGCCTGACGGTGATGGGAAACCTTCCATCGAAGAAATCCCCGCCGCTCTCGCCGACGACGCGAAGGCCGCGCACGAGAAATTAGTCGAAATGGTTGCCGAAGGCGACGATGAGCTAATGGAAGAATTTTTCCGCGAAGGGACTATCCCGATTGAAGATCTAATCCCCGGTGTCCGCAAAGCGATCGTCGCCGAAAAAATCTTTCCTGTTCTCATGGTTTCCGCGCTGCGCAATGTCGGCACCGCCAGCCTGCTCACTTTCCTCGCCGATGTTTTCCCTCATCCCGACGAGCATTCCCAGGTCGGCTTCAAGGAGCCGAAGGCTCAGGGCGACCGCATCGAGCGCAAGTACGACGACACCCAGCCTCTTTCGCTTTTCGTCTTCAAGACTCTCGCCGATCCCTTCGCCGGCCGCATCAACTATTTCAAGGTAAAGAGCGGCGTGCTGAAAAACGACGCCACGCTGCTCAACTACAACCGCAGCCTGCCCGAGCGCTTTCAGCACACGCAGGTCGTGCAAGGCAAGCAGCTCACCGAAATCCAGGAGCTGCACGCCGGCGACATCGGCGCCATCGCCAAGCTGAAAGAAACCACCACCGGTGAGACGCTCGGCGACAAAAGCTCGCCGATCTTTTATCAGCCCGCGCAGCTTCCCGAACCCTCCATCACCTTCGCCATCGAGCCCAAGACCCGCGCCGACGAAGACAAAATCGGCGTGGGTATTCACAAAATCATGGAAGAAGATCCCGCGCTGCGTTTTTCGCGCGACCCGCAGACCAAGGAGTTTTTGCTCGCCGGATCAGGCCAGCAGCACATCGAAGTCGTCGTCGCCAAGCTGCACAAGCGCTATCACGTCGACCTCACCCTCAAGCCGCCCAAGGTCCCCTACCGCGAAACCATTCGCGGCAAAGCCGACGCTGAAGGCAAGCACAAGAAGCAGTCCGGCGGCCACGGCCAATTCGGCGTCTGCCGCGTGAAAATGGAGCCTATCGAGCGCGGCAAAGGCATCGAGTTCGTTGACGATATTTTCGGCGGCTCGATTCCCAAGAACTGGATTCCCTCGGTGGAAAGAGGAATTCGCGAAGCCGCTGCGCGCGGTTATCTCGCCGGCTTCCCGATGGTCGATTTCCGCGCCATTCTCTACGACGGCAAATACCACGACGTCGACTCTTCGGACATCGCCTTCAAAATCGCCGGCTCCCTCGCCTTCAAGGAAGCTATGAAGCAAGCCCGGCCAGTGTTGCTCGAGCCCGTGATGCATGTCGAAGTCTATGCTCCCGATCAGTATTCCGGCGACCTCATGGGCGATCTTAGCTCCCGCCGCGGCCGCATCGCCGGAAGCGATTTGCGCGGTCACAACGTAATCATCAAAGCGCAGGTGCCGCTCGCCGAAATGCTGACGTACGCGAACGACCTCATTTCCAAAACGCAAGGTCGCGCCACCTACTCCATGGAATTTTCCCACTACGACTACGTCCCCAACGAGCTCGCCGAAAAAGTAATCGCGGCCCACAAGCCGCACGCCGAGCACCTCGTCGAAGAAGAAGCCTAGCCGCACGTCGCAGCTCTGCGGTTTTTCTCCCGGGAACGCCAATCTCCGGATTGGCGAGACTCGAAGAAGAGCTGTAAAGCGGTACTCGGTTGGATTCGTCCGAACGCTGACTTGAAGCAGCGATTGTAAATCTCCGCAGTCCGTGTACGATAAACGCAAATGCGGATAGGCTCTGCATCTCGGCTCTTAATTTTCCTGTGCGTTGCGATAGCTTTGCTCGTCGTCACAGCGCAGCCTTTACTTGGCCTGCTTTTCGCCTTCCTAATTCCGTTTTGGTTCTTCATAACCGAAGTTGTCAGCGCCCCGCTACCTTGCGTTTGCAACGCACCCACACTGCGTCCGTTCCCTTCACGTCCCGTTTTCTCTCCTCGCCCACCTCCGCTTAGCTAACTCCTGGCGCACAAGCGGCCGTCTAGCGACGGCACAAATCAACACGTTCCGGTTGTGTCTCACTACTCACACGCGATCACAACCATTGCCGAGACTCTGCCTCTCGGCGGGAGATTCATGCTGCTAAGAAATGTATTGCGCAAGATCTTTTTATGCATAGCCCTGGGAGGACACCCAGTTCTCGGAATCGGAATGAGCCAGCAGAAAATCGAGGAACTCCTGCACGCAATGCATCAAACGAGGGTCGAGATGACTGTTTCCGATGACGAAAAGGCCAGCGATCCGGATCGCTAAGAGAAGTGGGGCAGGAACATTCCTGTATGACGGCGGTGCTCTGCGAACCCCGGGCCGAATTCTTGCGTAAGGAACGATTCTTCGCGGCGCGCTTTTATATAGAAGGAAAGCCATGCGATAGCTAAGGCCAGCAGTCCGCGCACTTCGCCTAGATTGACCGCGGTGCCCAGCAGCGCCAGCAAAATTCCCGTGTAAATCGGATGACGAATCGTCCGGTACGGCCCGGTGCGAATCAATTCGTGCCCTTCCTTGAGCGTGACAACGCCGCTCCAATTGGCGCCAAGATGCCAGCGCGCCCAAAATGCAATAGCCACACCTGCCGCGGTGAGCAGAACACCGGCCCATCCCACCGCATCGCTAGCAGGAACGAAACGCGCGCCCAACCATCCATAGTGCGCCGCCGGACGGGACAGCAGGTAAGACGCGACCACCAGCGGCAGCACGTAGCGGAGCCGCTGGCCCCAGTTCTCGCGCTGCTTGGTTTTCTTGCGTTTGAACGCGGACACCAGCCAATACACCCCGAACAGAATCCAAAGCCCATTGATCCATTCCCGCTGCGACGAAAAATCCATGACCGCACCTCCAGCACCAAGTCCTGCCGTGCCGCACCGACACTTTAGGCCAGTTCTCGTTGGCCGTCCATTTGCGCTAGAATGCCGCGCTGCTAAATACACTCTTTTTCGGAGCGCCTCGATGGCTAACGGCCGTTTCGCGTATCGCAGGTTTCTGGGCAGTAGCTTCGTCGCAAGCGTTTGTTTCTGCATCGCCATCTCCCCAGCCTTCGCTCAGCAATCCGCTCCACGCGATCCCGCGGAGCCGCAACAAGATTCGCCGCACACAAATTTGTTACCGCGCCCCGCCGGAGCCATCGCCCGGCAAAGCGTCGACGAAAAATCAATGCGCGCCCTCATCGACCAACTCGTTTCCTGCGGCACGCGTCTGTCGCTTTCTTCCTGGACCGACGCCAAGCGCGGCATCGGCTGTGGCCGCGATCACATCGCTGCGCGCTTCAACGAGATCGCTAAAGATTCCGGCGGCAAGCTGCAAATCGTAGTCGATAAGTTCGATTCGACTTCCGAGCGAACTTCCGGCAAGCCGCTCCCTCTTCAAAGTGTTTACGCCATTCTTCCCGGCTCCGATCCCAAGCTAGCAAAAACAATTTTCATCGTTTCCGGCCACTATGACTCGCGGCCCTCCGACGTGATGAACACCGAGGCGGACGCGCCCGGCGCGGACGACGACGCCTCCGGCGTTTCCGTCAGCCTGGAATCTGCGCGTCTCCTAAGCAAAGCAGCCGCGGACGGCAAGGGCGGATACCGCGCCACCCTCCTCTTCGCGGCGATTTCCGGCGAGGAGCAGGGTTTGCTCGGCGGCTATCGTTTGCTCGATTGGGCCAAGCAGCAGGGCTACACCATCGGCGGCATGCTCGATGACGACATCGTTGGCGACGATCCTTCGCCGGGAGCGCCGCACCGCGTGCGCCTGTTCTCCGGCAACGGCGAAATCGACGACAGCGATTCGGCCGGCCGCGAGCTGGCCCGCGCCATCGAAGAAATCGATGGCCGCGAAAATGTCCGCATGATTTTTCGTGTCGATCGCTACGGTCGGGGCGGCGATCACTATCCCTTCTTCAAAGCCGGACTCCCCGCCGTTCGCTTCACAGAACCGCTCGAGGACTACACCCACCAGCATCAGACGCCGCGCACGGAAAACGGCGTTGAGTACGGTGACTTCACAAAATATCTGACCGCAAGCTTCCTGGGCGACGTCGCCCGCGACAATGCCGAGGCTCTGCGCCAACTGGCGATGGCTCCCGCGCCGCCAACAAAGGCCAGGCTCACTGGCGCCGTCACGCCGGACGCCAAGATTTCCTGGTCCGCCGAAGATGATCCGGAGCGCGCCGGCTTCGAAATCCTCTGGCGCGAAACCACCGACCCGCGTTGGCAGGTCTACGACTTCGCCGCATCGCCCGGCGAAACCGTGCTGCGCGGCGTCTCCACCGACAACCATTTCTTCGCCGTCCGCGCCGTAGGCAAGAATGGCGCCCGCTCCATCGCCGTCCCCACAGAAATGGAGCGCCGCCCGCCCCCTCTACCAGCCGGCACAAAGCAATAAAATAAATCGCAGTGACAGGTGAGACGATGCTCCTGTGGGACAGCCATTTTTGGCTGTCCGCCCAGCCATTTGTGTGCGGCGGTCTTGTTTACCCTGAGCCTCGAAGGGCCGCCGCTTTCTCGGTCGCAGCCCCGCCCCGACGTATCCGCAGAAGCACAACGTAGCAGACGTCGCTTCAGTCTCGAGCAGCTATTTCTTGGCCCGCCACCTGCGTCGTCTACGCCTTGTGCTTTCCTTCGTGCTGTTCCATCAGATCGCTGCGCTCGGGACACCCCCGGTCGCTCACGCGCGCAGCAATAGGTTCTCCTTGGCCGTGGTGCTCTATGAAATGCTTTTTGACGCGCCGGCCGGCCGCGTGACGAATGAAACGGGATTACTTCCGGTTGGCCGACAAACAGGAAGGAACCGCCTCTTACGCCGACGAGCGGGCGTCTGGAGCGTTACGGACGGTCAACGTCGTCAGGTTCGTGTCCCGAGCCTACTGCGTGGTGAGGGCCTCACACGCGTTGGAAAGAATCCCACCCTCGCTAACAGATCACGGTGACGGCCGTCTAAACGCAGTCACTGAACGGAGAATAATGATCACGAAATATCTTTCCAAGGTCGCCGTGCTCGTGGCTCTATCACTAAACGCTGTGTCACCATTACAGGCCCAGGTGCTCCATTCCACGCAACGATCCGATGATGTTGCGGCAATCGTCTCCCAGTCCGCAGGGAAGTTTTTCAAGAGCGCTCCGAAGGCGGTCGGCCTATCAATCGGGGTTCTCAAGGACGGCAAAACATACACCTACAACTACGGAACGATTGAGAAAGGGAAAAAGAGCCCGCCCTCAGCCGACACTCTGTACCAGATCGCGTCGATTACCAAGACATTCACGGGAACGATCCTTGCGCAGGCCGTGATCGAGAAGAAAGTTAAGTTTGACGACGATGTCCGAAAGTATCTGGATGGCGACTATCCGAATCTGGAATTTCAGAGACACTTCATACAACTAGGCCAACTCGTGAATCATAATTTCGGCCTGCCATTCAATTTGCCGGACATACCCGAAAACCGGCCTCCGTTCAGTATCCCCGTATCGTCGGCTACAAAGGAAATGCTGAACCATTACAGCCGGAAAGACTTCCTGGCGGATTTGCATAGGGTGCAACTTAAGACCGTCCCGGGTGAAAAATTCAGCTACTCGAATACGGCCGCGGTTCTCCTCAGCATTGTGCTGGAACGCGTATATGCGATGCCGTATGAAGAAATCGTGAAGCAGAAAATCGCAAGTCCGCTGGGCATGCGGGACACGACCATATCCGTGAATGAGCCGCAGAATGCCAGATTGGCAAGAGGCTATGACGAAAACGGCGTGATCGTACCGGGCCCCTACGACATGCTGTTAGGAGCGGGAGCGTTAAAGTCCACCGTGGCCGACATTCTCAAATATGCAAGTTGGGAGCTGGCAGAAGAAGATCCGGCCGTCAAGCTCTCACACACGCCCCGGTTCATTCTCACGGACAATTTTTCGGTGGGCCTGAATTGGCAGATGCTGCACTCGGGACCGTATCGTCGTATCTGGCAAGAGGGGAATCTTCCTGGGTTTGTAAGCATGTGCATGACCTTTCCTGAGCTGCACATTGCCGTCATCGTTTTTGCCAACGAAGACGATAGCGAATCGTCGCACGCGCTTAGTGTTATGGCCAACGAGATTGCGAAAACGCTGGACGTGAGGTCCGCTCCCCTACTTTGATCTAGTTTACAAACCTGATTGAACCCGAGTGACGGGCAACCCTGAAATAATCCCAAGGTAAGGGTGGCCGACAATCCGCCTGGAATCGCACGGTGCGGTTAGCGAATACAGTTCTTATCGCAATCCGTCAGGACATCTGTTCAATTCCCAACCCCTGAAGCACCTGATTAGGTGTCATTCGGAAGCGACTAACCCGGAGGGATAGCTGAAGCTCATGAAACATTCGCTTGACGCCCGAGCCGTCCCGTCGTTCAATATGTTGCGGCGCCATATATGGACGAGGCAACCTCGCAAGTGGAATGGAAAAAGGGCAGCGCCGAGTTGCTCATTCTTTTCCTCGTCGAAGCGCGTCCGCGCCACGGTTACGAAATCAGCAAACTTATCGAGCAACGCTCTGGCGGCACTGTTCGTTTTCACGTGGCTTCGCTTTACCCGCTGCTCTACCGGCTGGAACGCCGCGGCTGGCTGCATGGACGCTGGGTCGAAAAAAGCGGACAGCGCCGCCGCCGTTACTATCGTTTGACGCGCCAAGGCCGCAGAGTCCTCGCTTCGCAGCTTCGCGGCTGGCACGAATTTGTAGCCGGTATCAATCGCATCACCGAGGCAGAAAATGCCTGAATGGAGACCGGAAATTCTCCGCCGCCTTGCTCCGTTGAGACTCTCGCCGGCGCGCGAAGGGGAAATTGCCGAAGAGATCGCGCAGCACCTCGACGATCGATATCAGGAACTTCTCGCTGCCGGCCTCTCGGCGGACTCTGCCTTTCGCGCAGCTCTCGACGAATTGAAGGGTGAAGACCTGCTCGCGCGCAACCTACGATCAGTCGAGAGTGATTTATATCGCGAGCCCGTAGTGTTGGGAAAGGGCGGCAACAATTTGTTCGCGGGCATTCTTCAAGATATCCGCTACTCCTTCCGCATGATGCGCAAATCCCCCGGCTTCACCACCGTCGCTGTTCTCACCCTCGCCCTCGGTATAGGCGCCAATATCGCTATCTTCACCATGATGAACGGCCTGATGTTGCACACGCTCCCGGTGCGCGATCCAGGGCAGCTCGTCGAAATCCTCCACCACTATCCCGACGATCCTGAACCTGGGTTCAACGGTTTCTCTTGGGACGCCTACCAGATCATGCGGGACGGCAATCACGTCCTCTCGGACCTGATCATCGGCTCTCTGAACGTGTACGTCGTGGGCGGGCACGAGCTGGAGTCGCAAACCGTTTTCGGTGGGAACGTCGGCGGAACGTACTTTGAAACGCTCGGCGTGCGGCCTGCGATCGGTCGGCTGATCGACCCGCAAGACACCACGAACTCCTCGGCCGTCGCTGTAGTGAGTTGGTCCTTTTGGAAATCGCGCTTCAATTTGAATCCCGCCATTCTCGGCCAGAAAATCACTGCAAACGGCACTCCCGTCACCATCATCGGCGTAACTCAGCGTGGATTCTACGGTCTCAGTAATCAAGCGCAGCAGGTGATCTGGCTGCCGTTCTCACTGGGGGATCGTTCTTCTCCGGGATTTTCGGTGGGGTTGCTGGGACGCTTGAAGCCAGGCGTCTCCACCCGGCAAGCCCGTGCGGATTTGGCGACATTGTTCCAAGCGGCCCTCGACAGGCCCGACGCCAATCCTTTCATGCGTCGAATGGAACTCCGCATCGAGCCGGCGGGAAACGGCGTTTCGACGCCTGCGAGCCAGATGCTCTCGACACCGCTGAAGGTCTTGATGGCAACGGTAGGGCTGCTGCTGCTCCTCGCGTGCGCGAATTTAGCAGGGTTGCTCTTGGCCCGTGGTGCATCGCGCCAGCACGAAATGGCCGTGCGTGTCTGCCTCGGCGCGGCTCGGGCTCGCTTGCTGCGTCAAACGCTCACCGAATCGCTACTGCTGTCGCTGGTCGGAAGCGCGGTCGGTATCTTCCTGGCCTACTTCGCAGCTGGCGCGCTGATCCGGGTCTTTGCAGCAGGCAGGTTCATGATGGGGTTGCCGGTGCATTTTGAGGTGCTGAAAAACGCAGACGCACACGCGCTGTTGTTCACCGGAGCGATCGCGCTGCTGACGGGACTTCTGTGTGGAGCAGCACCCGCTATGAGTGCCTCGAACACGACACCGGCGTCCGCGCTGCAACCGGGATCGAAGATCGGAGAGACAAAGCGTCAACGGCTGTTGGGCAAGGGTTTGGTCGCTTCGCAGGTGGCGCTCGCGCTGGTGCTTGTGAGCTTGGCGGGCCTGTTTGTGGGATATCTGTCGGATCTTCGGAGCAACCTGGGATTCGAGCGTAATAATTTACTGCTGGTCACCCTCGATTTCGCGCAGAGTGGCTACAACGCTGCGCAATTCTCGCGTCTGTCTCAAGAGCTGGTGACGCGGCTAAACGCCATTCCTGGCGTAAGCTCAGCCACCTTTAGTGAAATGAGTCCAATGGAGGGCCCCGGAGCCTCGAGCGTCGCATCTGCGGAAGGCCATCCTGAAAAGGGGACCCCGGTCTCCATCAATTACATCGCACCCGACTATTTCGAGACGTATGGCACACCATTTCTCGCGGGTCGCGATTTTTCAGCACACGACGAGGCCAGCTCCCGTGTGGCAATCATTAACGAGGCCGCTGCTCGCGACTGCTTCGGGAACGAAAACCCCATCGGAAGACACATCACCCTCAGCCATATCACCCTGACGAAAGGCGACAAGACCTATGAGGTTGTCGGAGTCGTCGGCGACGCCAAATACAATGACCTCCAGCAGCCCGCGCCGCCCACGATCTATGCGGACCTGTTTCAAGAGGGTTTCATTGGTTCTCAACTGGCGATCCGCACGAGAATCGATCCGAGCGGAGTTGCCAGCGTGGTTCGTCTAACCGAGGCCGCTGTGCTCAAGACTATTCCCATCGTTCGGATCATAGGAATGAACGAGCAAATCGATTCGACCATCGTTCCACAGCGGTTGTTTGCAACGCTTTCCGCAGGGTTCGGCGCGCTCGGCGCGCTGCTTGCAGTCATTGGCCTGTACGGCCTACTCGCGTACACGGTCGCGCGGCGCACACATGAGATCGGCGTTCGCATGGCGCTCGGTGCAGCAGCAACCGACGTTATGCGCATAGTCGTCCGCGACGCCCTGTGGATGGTCTGTGCTGGTCTCGCTATCGGAGCACCCCTTGCGTTCTGGGGAAAACGCGTAGCCGCCAGCCTGATCCCCGGCCTGCCAGTCGCCAGCCCTCTTCCGATTGTCGTTGCCGCTACAATAATGATCGCGGTCGGTTTGATTGCTGCTTACCTGCCCGCGCGCCGCGCCATGCGCGTCGATCCCATGGTCGCGCTGCGGTACGAATGAGTGACCACCGTAGGCGACGAAGAACTCGGCCGGTTCTGGGTGGATGACGGGCGATGCGGAAGTAACTGAATTACTTCCCGTTTGCCGACAACACGCCCAGAATCGTACGGTGCGGTTAGCGAACACAGCCTTTATCGCAATCCGTCAGGACGTCTGTGCAATTCGCAATGCCTGAAGCACCTAATTAACTGTCATTCGGGAGCGACTAACCCGCAGGGGTAGCTGGCTCGTGAAACATTCGCTTGACTCCTGAGTCGCGGCGTCGTGCAATATATTGTGATGCCATATATGGACAAGACAGCGTCACAAATGGAATGGAAAAAGGGTAGCGCCGAGTTGCTCATTCTTTCGCTCGTCGAAGCCCGTCCGCGCCACGGTTACGAAATCAGCAAACTTATCGAGCAACGCTCTGGCGGCACTGTTCGTTTTCACGTCGCCTCGCTCTACCCGCTGCTCTACCGTCTTGAAAGCCGCGGCTGGCTGTGTGGACGCTGGGTCGAAAAAAATGGACAGCGCCGCCGCCGTTACTATCGTCTGACGCGCCAGGGCCGCAGAGTCCTCGCTTCACAGCTTCGCGGCTGGCGCGAATTTGTAGCCGGTATCAATCGCATCACGGAGGCAGAAAATGCCTGAATGGAAGCCGGAAATTCTCCGCCGCCTTGCTCCGCTGAAACTCTCCGCGGCGCGCGAAGGGGAAATTGCCGAAGAGATCGCGCAGCACCTTGAGGATCGCTACCACGAACTCCTCGTGACTGGCCAGTCCGAAGGCGCGGCTTTCCGCACCGCCATCGACGAACTGAAAGGCGAAGACCTGCTCGCGCGCAGCCTCCTAGCAGTCGAGAATGATTTGTATCGCGAGCCCGTACCGTTGGGAAAGGGTAGCAGCAACTTGTTCGCTGGCATTCTTCAAGACATCCACTATGCGTTTCGCATGATGCGCAAATCCCCCGGCTTCACTGCCGTCGCTGTACTCACCCTCGCTCTCGGCATCGGCGCCAACACCGCCATCTTCTCCATCGTGAATGGCGTCCTTCTCAATCCCCTGCCTTTTCCTCATCCGCAGGAATTGACCCTCCTCTACGAGCACAGCACCAACTTCGAAAAGTTCTCCATCTCCTACCCCAATTTTCTCGATTGGCAGCGCACCAATTCTACCTTTGCCTCCATGGCTGGCTATCGCCACGAGGATTTCAACATTACCGGCAGCGGAGAACCGGAGCGCGTGCGCGGAGGAATGGTCTCGGCCGAGTTTTTCCCCATCCTCGGCGTGAAGCCATTACTGGGCCGCCTCTTCGTCCGCGACGAGGATGGCCTGGGCGCTGCTCCAGTCGCGCTCCTGGCTGAAGGTTTCTGGCAACGACGGTTTGGTTCTGCCCGCGACATAGTCGGGAAGCAAATCATCATGAACGGCGACGCTTACACCATCGTCGGCGTCATACCCGCCAGCTTCCACTTCCGCGCCTTCAACTTTGCCGGCATCAAGGATGTGTACGTTCCCGTCGGCCAGACCAAGGATCCCTTCTTCTATCACCGCGACGCCCACAAGGGCATGGATGCAATCGGGCGATTGAAGCCCGGCGTGTCGCTGGCGGCAGCGCAAGCCGATATGGCTCAGATCACCCGCAGTCTGGCAGCGGCTTATCCCAACGCCGACAAGGGCACTGGCGCCGCCGTCATGCCGCTGCGGGATGAACTGGTTCACGAAGTGCGGCCGTATCTCTGGCTTCTGCTGGGCGCCGTGGGATTTGTGCTGCTCATCGCGTGTGTCAACGTCGGCAATCTTCAGCTCGCACGCTCCACTGGCCGGGCTCACGAATTCGCGATTCGCTGTGCTCTGGGGGCAGACCGCTGGCGCGTGGTCCGCCAACTTCTCACTGAAAGCGTTGCGCTGGGCCTGGCCGGCGGGGCTATCGGAGCCTGCGTGGCAGCCTGGGGAACACAGGCGGCCATTCGCCTGTTGCCTGAGGCGCTGCCGCGAGCCGAAGACGTCGGCTTGGACGGTCACGTTCTCGTCTTCACCTTCGCAATTTCGATTCTCGCCGGCGTTGTATTTGGACTCGTACCGGCGCTCAAGATGTCGCGCTCGGGTCTCCAGGAAACCCTAAAGGAAGGCGGTCGCGGAGCCGGAGCTGCGCGGCAGCGTGCCCAGAGCGTGTTTGTCGTCGGTGAGATGGCATTGGCGCTTGTCCTTCTCACTGGTGCGGGCCTGATGATGCGAACCCTGGCCCGGCTCTGGAGCGTCAATCCCGGATTCAATCCGCAGAACGTGCTTGTTTTCGATGTGACGCTCGCGCCGTCCCTGGGCGCAAACGCTGCAACGACTCGCTCGGAGATACGTGAATTGAGCCAAACCTTGCGGGCCATTCCGGGAGTACAGGCCACCTCGGTGATCGGCGGCGCAGTACCGATGTCCGGCAGCGACAATGAATTCCCCTTCTGGATTGACGGTCAAACAAAGCCCGCAAATGTAAGCGAGATGAATCTGACGCTCACCTATTTCGTTGAGCCGGGCTACCTGAAGGCTATGCAAATCCCTCTGCTACGAGGCCGATTCATCGCCGCTACTGACGACGAGCATTCTCCCCAGGTCATCGTGATCGACGAGAATTTTGCGCGCAAATACTTTCGCGGCCAGGACCCCATTGGAAGACGCATTCACATGGCGATTTAACATGGACCCCGAAATCGTTGGCGTGGTGGGACACGTCAA
>Ga0210400_10004094_pt1 | contig 12714 bp, 9 predicted proteins | sample IncBWH26MmetaG_FD_155456 | JGI IMG/M metagenome (GOLD analysis project Ga0210400, IMG submission 155456) | Forest soil microbial communities from Barre Woods Harvard Forest LTER site, Petersham, Massachusetts, United States - Inc-BW-H-26-M | ecosystem: Environmental > Terrestrial > Soil >...
TTTGGCGCGGGCATTTGCCACGGATGCCGGTATTTTGCTGATGGATGAACCTTTTTCGGCCTTGGATCCGCTGATCCGCGCCAAATTGCAGGATGAATTGCTCGAACTTCAGGCGCGAGTGAAGAAAACAATCCTGTTCGTCAGCCATGACCTGGACGAGGCCTTGAAGCTGGGTGACCGGATCTCGATCATGCAAAACGGACGCATCGTCCAGACCGGCACGGCAGAGGAAATCGTGCTCTCGCCGGCCGACGCATATGTTGCCGAATTCGTCCTGCACATGAATCCTCTCACGGTGCTGACCGGCGGCATGGTGATGCAGCGGCGCGCGCATTTGGCTGGAGACGGCACCGAAGTGTGGCTGGACCCCGGCCGACGCTACCAATTGTCGTTGAATTCGACCGACGAAGCTTTGAGTCTGACGCTGGACGGCATCGCCCACACGCTGCGCTACATTCGAGACGAAGTGGACATATCGCTTCAGGAGCCGGGGCTGACGGTTGCGCCCGCCTCGATGTCGCTGCAGGCCATCATTCAGCTGCGCCAGAACTCAGGCCATCCGGTTTTGGTCGCCGAGGAGGGCAAAATTCTCGGCGTCTGCGGCGAGCACGAAATCATTCGCGCGCTTAGCCGAGGAAGGCGGACTTGAAATGAATGACAATTTGATGACAGGGCGCGTCTGCAAATTAAAACGCGCGCTCACTGCCAAACGCATTGCGCACTCGTGCCCGCCACAGCGATGATCAGCGCAATGAAAAAGATCAATGAAGCGGCGCGCTCGATCGATGTGGTGCTGGAAACCGACGTGCTGGTCGTGGGCAGCGGACCCGGCGGCCTCGCAGCGGCACTCGCGGCCGCGCGCGCAGGTGCCCGCACCGCGCTCATCGATCGCAACGGTTGTTTCGGCGGCAACATCACCCAAGTCGGCGTCGAAGGCTTTGCCTGGTATCGCCACGAGCACACGGTCGACGCCGAAGGCATCGGCATTGAAATGGAGAAGCGCGCCGCGCAGATGGGTGCTGCGATGCCTGAACCGCAATCCTTGAGCCATGCGCTCGATGCGGAAATGTTCAAATGGGTTGCGGATGTTCTGGTGCAAGAAGCCGGCATCGCGCCCCTGCTGCACCGGCTGTGTGTCGCGCCCATCATGGAAAACGGCGCCATCGCCGGCGTGATCGTCGAGAGCAAGGCGGGCCGCGAGGCAATCCTCGCCAAGCGTGTGATCGATGCGACCGGGGATGCCGACATTGCCAGCCGCGCCGGCGCTCCCTTCCACAAGCTTCCCAAGAACGAGATGATGTCGGCGTCCGTGATGTTCTCGATGAGCGGCGTCAACAAGCGCCGCTTCATCGAGGCCGTCAAGGCCGATCCGCAGACCTATGCGGATTGGGCCGGCAACAACGAGTGGGACTATGAGACCACGGGGAAGGAAGACAAGCTGTTCTCTCCCTTTCTGCGCAAGCCGTTTCAAAAAGCGCTCGCGGCCGGCATCATCCCGGCCAGCTTGAGTACCATCGCCGGCACCTGGGGGTCGGTGTCGGATCAGGGAGACTTGACCTACCTCAACTTGGTGCACCTGCAGGGAATCGACGGCACCGATCCGAATGACCTGACAACGGGTGAGATGCGTGGCCGGCGCGAGGCGATTTACGCTCTCGAAGCACTGCGCGGGTTCATGCCGGGTTGTGAGGATGCAAAGTTGCGCAACTTCGGCATGACGCTCGGCATTCGCGACACGCGCAAGATCGATGCACTCTACAATCTCACCGGCCACGATGTGCGCGAGCAGGCCCGTTTCGACGACGCGATCGGCATCTTCCCGGAATTCATCGATGGCTACGGCGTGCTCATCCTGCCCACCACCGGGCGCTATTGGCATGTGCCCTATCGAGCCCTGGTTCCCAAAGGCGTCGCAAATCTTCTCGTTGCAGGAAGGTGCATCGGCGGCGACAAGATTTCCCATGCGTCCGCGCGCAACATGATGTGCTGCGCGGTCAGCGGACAAGGCGCCGGCGTCGCCGCAGCGGTCTCTTTGCAACGCGATGAAGCGCTCGATCAATTGAACATCGGCGCGGTACATCAGGAATTGGCCCGGCAAGGCGCACGCTTCCGGTGAGCCCAAGCCGCGGTTCCGCGTCGATGCGCTGGTGGGTGCTGGCGCTCGCCGCCATCGCGGTTTCGAGCAGCTACTACGAAGATGATGTGATCGGGCCGATCGCCGACCTTTTGCATCGGCAACGCGGCTTCAATCAATCGCAGCTGGGCATGCTCAACGGCGTCATCAGCATCCCCAATGTGGCGCTCGCCCTGCTGAACGGACTGCTCATCGACCGCTTCGGCCCGGCGCGCGTGGCGTTCTGGTCAGCCGCAATTGGCGTGCTGGGCGCGGCCTTGACGGCCATCGGCGAACCCTACGAACTCATGGTGGCCGGCCGATTTATTTTCGGCATCAGCGAAGGCGCGATTTTCATAGCGTTGGTCGCAGGACTCGCCCAATGGTTCCCGCGCAGCGGCATCGCACTCGCGACGGCCCTGTACTTAAGTCTTGCTCGCGTCGGCTCTTACGCTGTAGATACCTCGACGGCGTGGGCACATCCGCTCTATGAACGCGACTGGCAAGCGCCGCTCTGGCTGGGTACCGCGATCACCGCGATCGGCTTAGGCGCGGCCTCGGTGTACTACTGGCTCGATCTGCGCCATCGGCCGAAAGCCCAGGCCAACATCGTCGTGGAGCAAATAAAATGGCGCCAGCTGCTGAATTTCGATATGTCTTACTGGTACATCCTCGGGCTGCATGTGCTCTATGCCGCGGTGTTCTTCCCGTTCCGCACAACCTACGCCATCGAGTACTTTCAACATGCCAAGGGGCTCACGCTGCAGCAGGCGGGGGTCGCCAATAGCTGGGTGTTTTTCGCCGCGATCTTCGCCACACCTTTTTTCGGCCTGCTTGCGGACCGGCTCGGACATCGCGCGCTCATGTTGAGCTTTGGCACCTTGCTTCTGCCGTTGACCTTCGTGGTTCTCGGGCTCACGAATCTCAACCTTTGGGTCTCGACCGTCATGATGGGCATCAGCTTCGCGTTGGTGCCTGCCATAATCTGGCCGGCGACGACGCTGATCGTCGAGCCGCGCCGGTTGGGGACCGCGTTGGGATTGATAACCCTGATCCAGGCGCTCGGCATGGCGGCCTCGAATCTTGCCGCGGGCAGACTCGCCGACATCGCCGGCGCCGGAGCGCAGAATCCAGCGGGCTACGACGTCATGCTCGGGTTCTTCTTCCTCTTGAGCCTGACGGCGCTGCTTTCGGCAGTACTGCTGTGGCGGCGGGAGTCGGGCCCGCACGGACACCTGCTCGAAGCAGCTCGCAGCGCTTAATCGGCCCTCGAGCGCCGCGCGAAGCGCCGCTGAATTTCCCCGACGAAACCGCGGCGGAAAAGCAGCACGCATACCACGAAGATCGCACCGATGATGACCGAGACCCAGGCGCCCACGATGTCGGAGAGATACTCTTGCAGCGTCACCACGACATTGGCGCCGATGACAGGTCCCAAGAAAGTTCCACTACCGCCGAGCAAGGTCATGAGAATGACTTCACCAGAAGTGGTCTGGCTTACATCCGAGAGCGTGGCAAAGCCCAACACCAAAGCCTTGAGGGAACCGGCCAGACCCGACAAGCTTGCCGACAGCACGAAAGCCATGAGCTTGTAGCGGTCGACTTTGTAGCCGAGCGAAACGGAACGCGGCTCGTTCGCCCGGATGGCTTTGAGCACCTGACCGAACGGCGAGTGCACGATGCGGCGAATGAGCACATACACGGCGACAAAAACCGCCAGCACGAAGTAATACATGGTTCGGTCATCGCCGAGGCCGACCAAGCCGAAGACACTGCCGCGTGGTATGCCCTGCAGACCGTTCTCGCCGCCGGTAAAGTTCGCTTGCAGGCAGACGAAGAACACCAACTGTGCCAGCGCCAGGGTGATCATGGCGAAATAAATTCCCTGGCGGCGCACCGCGATCGCACCAATCACGAGCCCCAGCAGCATTGCGGCCAGCACGCCGCCGAGAATTCCTGCGATCGTCCCCCAGCCCTGAACAGTCACCAGCCACCCGGTGATGTAGGCTGACGAGCCAAAATAGGCGGCGTGGCCGAAGGACAGCATCTTGGTGAAGCCGAGCAACAGATTGAACGCACAGGCGAACATGGCGAAGCACAGCAGCTTCATGAGAAACACGGGATACAACCCCAGGAACGGCGCGATCAGCGCGAGCGCGGCCAACACAACGTATACGGCGATCTGAGCGCGCATTTATTGCTCTTTGCCGAACAGGCCGGCGGGCCGCCAGATCAGCACCACCGCCATGATGACGAAGACCACGATATTCGATGCTTCAGGATAGACGACCTTGGTCAGGCCTTCGACGAGCCCGAGGACCAGACCGCTGACAATGGCACCGACGATCGAGCCCATCCCGCCGATGACAACGACAGCGAACACCACGATGACAAGCGATGATCCCATCAGAGGACTCACCTGCACCACCGGTGCCGCCAGCACGCCGGCCAGCGCCGCCAATGCGACGCCGGCGCCGTAGGTGAACATCACCAGCAGCGGCACGTTGATGCCGAAGGCCTGCACCAGCTTCGCATTCTCTGTCGCCGCGCGCAGCCACGCGCCCAAGCGCGTGCGCTCGATCAGAAACCATGTGACGAAGCACACCGTGACTGACGCCAGGATGACCCACGCACGGTAAATAGGCAGCACCATGAAGCCTAAATTGAAGCCGCCCTGCAGTAGCGGCGGCACTGGATAGGATTTACCCGATGCCCCGAAGACGCTTCGCATGACGCCTTCGGCGATCAAGGCAATGCCGAAGGTCAGGAGTAAGCCGTACACCGGCTCGATTTGGTACAGGTGCCTAAGGAACAATCGCTCGATGATGATGCCCAACAGTCCCACGGTCAGGGGCGCAAGCAGCAGCGCCCACCAATAATTCACGCCGAGGAATTCCAAGCCCATGTAGGCGGCGAACGCGCCCAGCATGTAAAAGGCGCCGTGCGCGAAATTGACGACACCGAGCAGGCCGAAGATCACCGCCAATCCAAGACTCAAGAGCGCATAAAAAGAGCCGTTAACCAGCCCCAACATCAGCTGGCCAAGGATCGCGGCCAGCGGCACGCCGAAGACGGTCGTCACAGCTCAGATACCAAACGACGTTGCGTTTTCAATGAGGCCTGGGTCGCCCCGATTACTTCTTGATCATGGGGCACGTGGCGTCCGGCTGCGCGCCATCGGCCTCCTCGCCCGACATGACTTTGACGACCTTGTAGTAGTCCCAGGGATACTTCGATTCCGCAGGTGTCTTGACCTTCATGACGTACATGGTGTGGACCATCAGACCGTCTTCGCGAATGCGGCCGTCTTTGGCAAAGAAGTCGTTGATCTTGGTCCTTTTGAGCTGCGCCATCACTTTGTCCGAATCGGTCGAGCCCACCGCCTTGACCGCGTTCAAGTATTGTATCGTGGCGGAGTAGACAGCGGCCTGATCCATGGTCGGCATGCGGTTCACCTTGGCGAAAAAGCGTTTAGCGAACGCGCGAGTTTGCTCATTCAGGTCCCAGTACCAACCGGTGGTCAAGTACAGGCCTTGGGCGGTTTGCAGTGTCGCGGCGTGAATGTCCGTGAGAAAGGCCAGCAGCGCCGCGGGCTTCATGGTCTTGGTGATGCCAAATTCGTTGGCCGCTTTGAGCGAGTTTGAGAAATCCGTACCCGCGTTCGCGAGCCCCAGCACTTGCGCGCCCGAGGCTTGAGCCTGCAACAGGAACGAGGAGTAATCCGTCGTGCCCAGCGGCGCGCGAACCGCGCCCAGTACCTTGCCGCCGTTGGCCAGCACCACCTTGGTCGCCGCGTCTTGCAATTGTGTGCCGAAGGCGTAATCGGCGGTAATGAAGAACCAGGTCTTGCCGCCCTCTTTGATGATGGCGCTCGCCGTTCCATTACCGAGCGCGGTCGTATCGTAGGCGTAGTGAATGGAATAGGGCGTGCAATCCGCGCCCGTCAGCGAGGAGCCGCCGGCGCCGACGGCGATGAAAGGAATCTTTTTAGCCGCCGCAACCTTGGACATGGCGATGCTCACGCCGGTATTTGATCCGCCGATTACGAGGGTCAAGCCGTTCTGATCGGCCCACTCGCGGAACTTGGACGCGCCGATATCGGGTTTATTCTGATGATCGACGCTGAGCACGGTGATCTTCTTGCCGAGAACGGTGCCCCCGAAGTCGGCGATCGCCATATTGATGACATCGACGCCGGCCTGGCCCATGACGTCCGCGTACACGCCCGACATGTCATCGATGTCGCCAATCACCACCTGATCCGCGGCGGCGCTCGCCTGCGAAGCTGCATACAGGCCCAGCAATGCGCCAAGCACGACGATTGTTGATTTGCGCGTCATCTCGTTGTCCTTTTTTAAGTTTGATTCAAACGCCCAGAAATTCCTGCAGCAATCCCATTTGCGAGGCGAGCTCGGACTGTCCGAACTGCTTGACGATCTTGCCGCGTTCCATCACATAGAACCGATCCGCCAGCGGCGCGGCAAACCGGAAGTTCTGCTCTACCAGCACCACCGTCATACCCTTCGACCTCAAGGTGCGGATCACTTCGCCGAGCTTCTGCACGATGACCGGCGCCAACCCCTCAGAGATCTCGTCCAGCAGCAACAATCGCGCGCCGGTGCGCAAGATGCGTGCCACCGCCAGCATTTGCTGCTCCCCGCCCGACAGCCGCGTACCGGGACTGTCTGCGCGTTCGAGCAGATTCGGAAAAATATCGTAAATCTCCTCGAGCTGCATCCCCTGCGCACCTTTGATCCGGGGTGGCAGCAACAAATTTTCTTCGGTCGACAGGCTCGCGAAGATACCGCGTTCCTCCGGGCAGTAGCCGATCCCCATTCGGGCAATCTGGTGCGGCGCGAAGCCAACCGCTTCGGTCCCTTCGATCTTCACCGAACCCGTGCGCGAGCCCACCAATCCCATGATCGCGCGCAGGGTGGTCGTTCGGCCGGCACCGTTGCGGCCCAGGAGCGTGACGATTTCACCCTCTCGGACCGAAAATTCGACGCCGTGCAGAATGTGCGATTCGCCATACCATGCCTGCAGATCCGCTACTTTAAGCATCTCGCGGCTCATCAGGTTCCCTCGCTCATGAGGCCGTTCCCGACAGTGCATCGCTCGAGGCGCCCATGTACGCTTCGATCACCTGCGGATTTTTGGAGACTTCCGCATAGGGACCCGCGGCGATGACCCGGCCCCGCTGCAGCACCGAAATGGTGTCGGCGATGGAGGCGACGACGCTCATGTTGTGTTCGACCATGAGCACCGTTCGATTGGCCGACACTTGCTTGATGAGCTGCGTGACGTGCGAAACGTCCTCGTGTCCCATCCCTTGCGTGGGTTCGTCGAGGAGCATCAGGTCGGGGTCGAGCGCCAGCGTGGTGGCCAGCTCCAAGGCGCGCTTGCGGCCATAGGGCAGATCCGCGGCGGTGGTGCGGGCGTGATTCTCCAGGTGCACCTGCGCGAGCAGATCCATCGCGCGAACGTCCAGATTGGCGAGGCTTTTCTCCGAGCGCCAGAAATAAAACGATGTGCCCAAATTTCGTTGCAGGGCCACCCTAACATTCTCGAGCACGGTGAGATGCGGAAAAACAGCGCAGATTTGAAAGGACCGCACCACGCCACGCCGCGCAATATCGGCGGGCTTTTCGCGGGTAATATTCCTGCCGCGATAAAAGATCGTGCCCGAGGTCGGCTGCAAGAACTTGGTTAGCAGATTGAAAAAGGTCGTCTTACCCGCGCCGTTCGGGCCGATCAGTGCGTGGATTTCGCCTTGCCTGACGCGCACTGAAACGCCGTCGACTGCGATGAACCCATTGAAGTCCTTGACCAGACTGTGCGTCTCGAGGATTACCTCCCGCGCCTCAAGGACGACCTCCTCTGCTAACGCCATCGCGCGCTGCCCCCTTCGAATTCATGGTCTGGGTGCGCCGGTACTGTGTACGCCCGCTCCAGCTGAAAGCCCGTCGATAGCCTAGTCGGTAAACCGTTCGAAGGCTACCGCGGCCGCGCGCTCACCCGCGTGTCGTGGGTGATGCGACATAGGCAATGATCATTCGTTATTAATGCATTATATTTCAATATCTTATAAACATTATGTAATTTATTATTTAGCTCGAGTTTCGCGCCCAACTCAAGACGCTGACTCGCCTGCGTGAGCTTTAGCGACGCAGGCACGACAGGTGGCGCAGAAACCGTCATCATTCAAGCTGAATCATTAGAGGGAGACGCTGCAAATAATGCCCAGCAAAATTCCCGACGGCGAGACACGCGGGTGGATCGTTCCGATCGGCGGCGCCGAAAACAAGGAAAACGATCGGCAAATTCTCGAGCGCTTCGTGCGCGTTTCAGGCGGCGCCGACGCCAATATAGTCGTGATCCCGACCGCAAGCCGCATGCACGAGACCGGGCCCCGCTACGAGCAATTGTTCAAAGACTTGGGCGCGGCGGAAGTCGCCGTGATGGACTTCGACACTCGCCGGGATTGCCAGGAACCGGGGCGCCTGCGTCGCCTCGAGCAGGCGAGCGGCATCTTCTTTACCGGCGGCAATCAGCTGCGCCTCACGACGCTCCTCGGCGGTACTCCGGTCGCAAAGCTGATCCGCGTGCGCAATGCGCACGGCGTTACCGTCGGCGGGACCAGCGCCGGCGCCAGCATCTTGAGCGAACACATGATCGCATTCGGCGACGAAGGATCGGCCGTCATCTCCGGCAGTGTGCGTCTCGCGCCGGGATTGGGGCTGACCAACCGATTCATCATCGATCAGCATTTTCGGCAGCGGGATCGCTTGGGAAGGCTCATCACCGCGCTTGCCTACAACCCGTTTGCCATCGGCATCGGCCTCGATGAGGACACGGCCGCCTTCATCGGGCCGGACGAAACGGTTGAAGTGCAAGGCAGCGGCGGCGTGACGATCGTCGATGCCTCCGAGGTCAGCTTCTCCTCCATCGGCGAAGTCAGTGAAGGGCAACCGGTTTGCGTGCTGGGCTTGCGTCTGCACATTCTCGTGGCAGGAGCGACGTTCAACTTGAACACCCGGGTGGCATCGGCCGGCGGTCTCGCGGCGGCCAAAGACTGATCGGCCAAGGAGCGGCGGAGCATATGCGAATTCTTGATCGTTCTGTGTATGTAGGCCCATCGCTGTATGCGCGCTTTCCCGTCATTCGCTTAGAACTCGATTTGGAGGCCCTGGAGGCATGGCCCACGGGTCGACTCGGCGGCGAATATGTCGATGCGCTCAGCGAAGCCCTGCCCGGTCTGGCGCAGCATGGTTGCTCCTATCGGGAGCCGGGCGGCTTTTTTCGCCGCATGCGGGAGGATGAGGGTACCTGGCTCGGGCATGTCCTCGAACACGTCGCCATCGAGTTGCAAAATATTGCCGGCGAGGAGGTCACCTTCGGCAAAACGCGCAGCGCCGGCCCGCCGGGTGTCTACACCGTGGTCTACGAGTACGCGCAGCGTGATGAAGGCATCGCGGCCGGCGATCTCGGACTCAGGCTGCTGTGTTCGCTGCTGCCGGCTTCGATCCGCCCGGAGGCTTCGGTCCCCGATGACTGGAAGTGGCAGGAAGCGCGCGATGAATTCATTCGATTCGCGCAGCGGCGGGCCTTGGGGCCCTCGACGTCGTCGCTGGTTCGCGCGGCCGAACATCGCGGCATTCCTTGGCTTCGGCTCAATGATCAATCGTTGGTGCAATTGGGCCATGGCAAGTTTCAGCAGCGCATCCAAGCAACCGTGACCAGCAGCACCTCGCACATCGCGGTCGAGTTGGCGAGCGACAAGGAAGAGACCAACAAAATATTGGCCAGCCTCGGACTTCCCGTGCCCAAGCAGGAATTGGTACAAAGCGAGGCGCAGGCCATCCGCGCCGCCCAGCGCATCGGATTTCCGGTCGTCACCAAGCCCTACAACGGCAATCATGGCCGGGGGATTTCGATTCGGCTTGGCAGCGACAAGGAAGTCGCGCTCGGCTATGTGGTGGCGCGCGAACACGCCCGCTCCGTCATCGTCGAGACCTTCTTGGAGGGTGATGATCATCGCCTGCTGGTGGTGAACGGCAATCTGGTCGCCGCAACGCGGCGTACGCCCGGTCACGTCGTCGGCGACGGCAAGCACACCGTTGAACAGCTCATCGAGATCGTGAATCAGGATCCGCGCCGCGGGGTGGGCCATGAAAAGGTGTTGACGCGCCTCGAGCTCGATGCGCAAGCGCAAAAAATGCTCGAGCGCGTTAACTTGATGCCGGATTCCGTTCCCGATCCGGGACAAGTGGTTTTGTTGCGCTCCACCGCCAATCTGTCCACCGGCGGCACCGCGACGGACGTGACCGACGTGATTCATCCCGACAATCGCGAGATGGCAGAGCGCGCGGTGCGGGCGATCGGCCTGGACGTGGGCGGTGTGGATTTCCTCTCGAAGGATATTACGGAGAGCTACCGCACGATCGGCGGCGGGATCTGCGAAGTCAATGCGGCTCCCGGCTTTCGAATGCACGTCGCGCCGAGCGAGGGAACCCCCCGAGACGTGGCAGCGCCGGTCATCGACATGTTGTTTCCGGCCGGCACCTCGGCGCGCGTGCCCATTGCAGCCGTGACCGGCACCAACGGCAAAACCACGACGGCGCGCATGTTGGCGCATATCACCAAGATGGCAGGCTACACGCCGGGCCTCACCACCACGGACGGCGTCTACATCGATGGCCAACGTACGGTGCCGGGCGACATGACGGGACCGGTGTCCGCGCGCATGGTGCTCGCGGATCCTCAGATCGACATCGCGGTGCTTGAAACCGCGCGCGGCGGGTTGCTGCGCGCCGGCATGGGCGTCACCGAAGTAAATGTCGGCGCGGTATTGAACGTGCAGGCCGATCATTTGGGACTCAAGGGCATCGACACGCTGGAGCAGCTCAGTGAGCTGAAACGCATCGTCGTCGAGGTCGCCACGGACTGTGCCGTGCTCAATGCCGACGATCCGCTGGTGCTCAAAATGGCGAGCCATACGGAAGCTAAGACCATCTGCTATGTGACCATGAATCCGCATCACGCGCTGGTGCGCGAGCACATTCGCGCCGGCGGCCGCGCCTGTGCGCTCGAGGCGGGCGTCAACGGCCAAATGATGACGCTCTACGATCGCGGCGGTCACATTCCGCTGCTGTGGACGCATTTGATTCCCGCGACTCTGGAAGGCCGGGCCACCCACAATGTGCAGAATGCGATGTTCGCAGCCGCCATGGCATTTTCATTGGGGATCAAGCTCGACGCCATACGCCAGGGCCTGCGTACCTTTGATTCCACGTTCTTCCAGGCCCCGGGCCGCATGAACGTATTCAATGAGCATCCTTTCAAAGTGTTGTTCGACTACGGTCACAACGCGCATGCGGTCGGGATGATGGCCGATTTGGCATCGCGGCTGGACGTGACCGGACGCCGTATCGTCGTGCTGGCGGGGCCCGGAGATCGGCGCGACGAGGATCTCGTGGCGATCGCCAAGGCCGTCGTGGGCCGCTTCGATCACTACATTTGCCGCCGCGATGACAATCTGCGCAATCGTGCGCCGGATGAAGTACCGCGCATTCAGGCTCAGGCGCTGCGCGCGGCCGGGGTACCGGAGAGCGCGATCTCGATCATTCCGGATGAGCAGGAAGCCACGGAGGCGGCGCTGCGCATGGGCGAATCGGGCGACCTGGTGCTGATTTTTGCCGATGCCCTGGTGCGCTCGTGGAAACAGATCACGAAGTTCAAATCCGCCGGCGCGGCCGGCACCCCGCCTGCGCCGCGCGCGACCCGGCCGGCACCTGCCGCAAGGATCGAGGATAAAATCGAGCCGGCGGCCGCGAGTCCGGAATTCAACTTGGACGGTCTGATCCGAGACGAGCGCGGCGTGCGCCTGGCGCCGGAGGGCGACGACTGAACGTGCCGGCCCCATTGCCGTTTGAGGATTCCAGACGCTTAACGGGCAGTAACTTATTCTTTGCATCGACTGGCGCGGTGCTGGATGTCATTCGCACCCCGGTCGATGACGCCCTGATCGCCGCTTGGCGCGCCCGCGCTGAGCGCGCCGGGGCAACCCTCGGTTGGCCCCATCGCCGGGCGGTCGCACGCCGGCACGCGGGCGGCGTGTTGCTGGCCATCACTGCGCCCGTGGACCAGCTGTTGTTGTCCACCGAGATCAACGAGTGGGCGCTGTGCGCGGCTCTCGTGGAGCGTGATCCTTTAGCTTGGGCGGCGCTGAAGGACGCACTGGTTGCGGCGGCAATCGAGGGTGCCGATCCCGCCGCCAATCTAGCCTCAGATGTGTTGCCGGTCATCGAGGAAGCCGCCGCGCTCGCGCGTTTCAAGCGCCTCGCCTCCCTGGAGGCGGCGCCAAAGATGCGCGCCCTGATTGAGGCCGCAGGCTCAAGATCGCTGCCCCACTTTGTCGACGACACGGAATTGACCCTGGGCGCCGGCAGGGGCAACCGCACCTTCTCCCTAAGCGCCTTGCCGAACGCCAATGAAGTTCCTTGGGCCGAACTGTCGGATATTCCGACGGCAATCGTCACCGGTTCAAACGGCAAAACCACAACCGTTCGCTTGGTCGCGGCCTGCGCACGCGCCTATGGCTG
>Ga0210400_10004095_pt1 | contig 12714 bp, 10 predicted proteins | sample IncBWH26MmetaG_FD_155456 | JGI IMG/M metagenome (GOLD analysis project Ga0210400, IMG submission 155456) | Forest soil microbial communities from Barre Woods Harvard Forest LTER site, Petersham, Massachusetts, United States - Inc-BW-H-26-M | ecosystem: Environmental > Terrestrial > Soil >...
GATCATGATATCTCTGACTTGATTTACGATTTCCTTGCCAGTCTGATTCTTCTTTGCAATCCGCACGTGAACGCACCCTAACTCGTCAAACAGAGATTGTGTTCACGGATTGGTACTATGGATTCTCGAACTCCGAAGCGACGGGAGAGAAGTGACTTTTGCGCATTGTAGTGCACACGGAAATTCCTGACGATCCGGAACTGCATTGCCAGTGGAACGCGGTCGCCTTGCAGACGGAGCGGCCTCAGGTGTTTTACACGTGCGAGTGGGCGCTTGCGGTGCAGTCGGCTTATCGGTCGTGTTTGAAGCCGTTGTTGCTTCTGGGTTACGACGGCGGGAATCTGGCGGGGGTCGCCTCCCTGGTCACGGATTCCGCCGGGAAGAACATTAGTTTTCTCGCTGCCACAACGGCGGACTACTGTGACTTTCTAACGGCGCCGCAACTGCGGGCCGAGTTCGTCGACTCCGTTCTCGCGGAGCTGCGCAAGAACAAGCCGGCATCTTTGACGCTGGCTAATCTTCCCGCCGACTCCAGGACGTCCGAGTCGATCCAGCGTAAAGCGCGAGAGCATGGGTTCCACGTTTTTGTCCGCCCAGCTTATCTGTGCGCCCAGGTTGAATTAGGTGCGGGAGAACGGCGTCAGGAAACGAAGAATGCACTGACAGGGAAGAAAAAGCTTCGTCGCTATCTGCGCGCGATGGAAAGGGAAGGCACCGTAACGGTTGCGCATTTGCAGTCGCGGGAGCAGATTCATGCTGCCTTGCCGGTTTTCGCTGACGCCCACGTGGCCCGCTTTGTGGCAACAGAGCGCACCAGCAGTCTGGCAACGCCCGAGCGGCGATTTTTCCTGGAAGAATTGGCGAAGCGATTTGACGGCAGTGCTGTGGTTACCATGAGCCTTCTGAAGATTCAGGATCGGCCCGTTGCGTGGAACTACGGCTTTCAGTTCCACGGAAGTTGGTTTTGGTATCAGCCGACTTTCGACAGCCGGTACGAAGAACATTCTCCCGGTCACTGCCTGCTTTCAAAGATTGTGGTCGAAGCCTGCAACATGGATGAAATGGACACGGTCGATCTCGGCCTCGGCGCGGAGGGCTATAAAGAACGATTTGGCAACGCTACGCGCCAGACCCTCCACGTCACCGTGACGTCATCATGGGGCTGCCACCTGCGTGAGGTGGCAAGGTATCGCCTAGCCAGCGCCCTGAAACAATCGCCTAAGCTGGAATCGGCAGTCCGCCGCGTGTTGTCCCGGTTACGGCGCCGCCAAACCTCACACCGCGAGTCAAGAAACATTTAGACTGATCCATCGCAGGCGCTTCCTGCCGCAACAGGGATTGAGGGATTTTTCTGTTTGAATTGCAGACTGGACAAGAATCGCGTGACGCGATGACTCAAATCGAATCACTTCCCGGTAGTCCTTCCCCTGCGCCGGAGAAACTGACCTTCCGCACCGAGATCGGCCGCATTTCACGGCAATCCGGAGTGGTCTTTGCGGGAACAATCTTCACGGCAGTCTTCGGTTACGTCTTCAAGGTGTACCTTGCCCGCGTCCTGGGAGCGGAAGCTCTCGGCATCTATGCCCTGGGAATGACGATTATCGGCTTCCTGGGCATCGTGAATGTACTCGGCCTTCCGGATTCCGCAGTGCGCTTTGTCGCTCTGTACACCGCTTCCAAAAATGTTTCCGGACTACGGTCGTTGCTGTGGAACGGCTCGTGGATACTGCTCGCGAGCAACCTGATTTTCGCCGCGGTGTTGCTGGAAGCCGGGCCCTGGGTCGCCACTCGGTTTTATCACTCGCCCGCGCTGGTACGCTACCTTCCGCTTTTCGCGCTGATCATGATTACGGGCGCGCTCAACTCCTTCTTCGGCAAGATCATGGCGGGTTACAAGGAAGTAGGCCGTCGCACTATGATCACCCGCTTCGTCTCCAGCCCCGTCACCATGGCGGTCACGATCGTGCTGATCGCCTTGGGTGGCGGCTTGTGGGGATATCTTGTGGCGCAGATTGTCAGCGCGCTTGTGGTGCTGGCGCTGTTGATTTCTCTGGCTTGGCAGCTCACTCCGCTCGACGCCCGCTCGCCGGATGTGGCCAGGCTTTCCATCGAGCGCGAAGTCTGGTCGTTTTCCGCGGCCATGTTCGGCGTTGCCTTGATGGAGTTTTTCATCAGCCAGACCGACCGCGTTGCCCTCGGCTACTACCGCGGCGCTCATGACGTCGGAATTTATTCGGTGGCCGCCGCTCTGGTCGCATACGAAACCATCTTTTTGCAGTCGGTGAATCAAATCTTCGCTCCCGTGATCGCGGATCTTCATACCCGCGGTGACCATGCGCTTCTGAATCGTCTATTTCAAACTCTAACCAAATGGGTGTTGGGCCTGACCTTCCCTCTGGCGATTGTGATGATCATGTTCGCGCGGCCGATCATGCACATCTTCGGCCATGACTTTGATTCGGGCTGGTCCATCCTGGTCGTCGGAACCTGTGGTCAGTTGATAAACTGCGGTGTCGGGTCGGTGGGATTTTTACTGCTGATGTCCGGCAATCAACATCGTCTGATTCGCGTGCAGGCGGTCATGGCCGTTACGATGGTGGTTCTGAGTATTTGGCTGATCCCACTGTGGGGCGCCTGGGGAGCCGCGGTTGCGGCGGCCCTCGCCAACGTTGGTACGAATGCCTGGAATCTTGCGGAAGTGAAGCGGGCCCTCAATCTCTCGCCATACAATCGCAGCTATGTGAAACTGCTGCCGCCACTGGTGAGCGCTTTTTTGATAGCGTTGCTGGTGAGTAAGACTTCGCTATTCGTCAAGGCTGACTGGGTAAGGATTTGTGTCGCCATGGCGTTGGCTTACGGCGCATTTTCCGCGGTGGCTTTAGGTATGGGAATGGATGCGGATGACCGCCTGATCGCCAATGCCGTTTGGACGCGTGTGCGAGGAGCCGTTGGGAAATGAGGCACAGCCCCGGGTCATGAGTGATGTCACGAGCGATGTCATGAGCGAGTCGCGTGAAATCAAGCTTCCCGAAGATTTGTGCGCCGCCGCGGAAAAGAAATTTGCCGGCCGCTTCGGCAGCGTGGAGGAACTTGTTGCCTTCTTGCTCCGGGAGTTGGTGAGTGGCGACACCGTTGGACTTGATCGAGCTGAAAAGGAGGCGGTGGAACAAAGGCTTAAGGATTTGGGATACTTGTGAACTCTTGTTGCATCTCGAACGGTTTCCTGGCCTGCTAAGCAATGGATCAGCCCCAAACGTTGAATGAAGTGACACTACAAGGGAGGGAGCGACTATTTCCGTCGCTCACGAATCCCAATTGGCTGGTTCTCAGAGAGCGGCGCAAAATCTTCGCGCGCTGGCTTGCGCAGTTGCCCATGAGGAATCTCGATGTTCTTGATGTGGGTGGACGAGTTCAACCTTACCGCGAATTGATGGCGAATCGCATTAGCCGCTACATTGGAGTGGATGTGCAATTTACTCCACTGGTCGATGCGGTGGCTCGAGCTGAGCAACTTCCACTGGGCGATGCGACATTCGACCTCGTGATTTGTACTCAAGTGCTGCAGTACATTGCTGAGCCGTCCCTTGTATTTGCAGAAATACGCCGCGTGCTGAAGCCTGGTGGAGCGTTGCTGCTAAGTGTGCCCAGCGCCGGTTTGATTGACGGAGTCGAGGAGCGCTGGCGCTTCCTGCCGGCTGGATTACGGTATCTGCTGGCGGATTTCGGCATGGTGGAAGTTGTTGCTGAAGGAAGCAGCGTGCTGGGTTTCTTCCGTACTCTGAATATTTGCCTCGACCTGTTTGCTCGTTTTCCTGCGGCGCGGTTTATTTATCGGCATAGCCTGGCGCCGCTTGTAAACTTGAGCGGAGCGCTAGCTGAAGAGCTTTCAGGCGGACGTAACCAACAGTTCGCCGTGAACTACAGTGTGCTGGCGAAAAAGTGAGTGACCTGATCAAGCCGGTCTTCGAACCCTATGCCGAATATCCTTAGCAAAGCTTTGCAACGGGGACGCTCTCTTCTCCCGGTGGAGGGCTTTGTGTTCGGCCGCCCTCTCGTTGTTTTTCAGAGCGACGATTGGGGAAGGGTAGGCGTCCGCGACCGCGAAGCCTGGGAAGAGTTGCGCGCTTTGGGGATGAACCTCGGAGAACGCAACTACGATTTTTACAGCCTTGAAACCGCTGAGGATGTTGAAGCCATTGTTTCACTGCTTAGTCGCCACCGCGATTCGACTGGGCGACCCGCCTGTCTGGGCATGAATCTCATTCTCGCAAATGTCGATTTCGCGAGAGTGGCGGCGGATAATTTTCGCCAGATCCATCTTCGTCCCTTGACCGAAGGGTTCCCCGACGGTTGGAACCGCCCTGGGCTGTTCGAGGCCTACCGCGAAGGGATTTCCGCCGGCGTATTATCGCCAGCGCTTCACGGCGCCACGCATTTCTGCCGGCCCGCGGCTGAACGCTACCTGAACGATCCCGGAGAGCGTGGTGCGCTGCTGCGAACCATGTGGAAGGCGGGCGTTCCCTATATTCACTGGCGCATGCCCTGGATTGGATTTGAATACTCCGACCCTGGAGAGAATGGGCGAGAGACTTTCTTGAGTCCACAAATTCAAGAGAACTTGATTGCGGAAGCCGTGGAAACTTTTACACAATTCTTTTCTCAGGCTCCGCACTCGGCGTGCGCTCCGGGTTATCGCGCCGATAGGAACACACATCGAGCATGGGAAGAACGTGGCGTACAAGTGGCGCAGAACGGACCGGGGCGGGCGCGGCCCCCGCACTTTGCGGCCAATGCCGACGACGCACAGCGGAGCATCTTGCATGTGTACCGCACCATGGGCTTCGAGCCCTATGCCGGGCAGGAATTCTCCATGAATTCCTGCGTTCAAATGGCGGAGAACAACTTCGCACGAGGCGTTCCTGCGATTATTTCCGTTCACTCCATCAATTTCCATTCATCGCTAAAGGACTTCCGCAGCCGTACGCTAACGTTGCTCGACGAGTTTCTGAGGGCGCTGGAGGCCAAGCATCCGGATCTCCTCTATGTTTGCGACCAGGACCTGTACGACTTGGTAGAGAAGGGAACGTATGAATCGATGCAGTCGGCCGTGCGAGTGCAGGTGACGAAGCGCATGATCAACGCGGGAGTTGGGAGAACGTAAATGGCAGAGCGAAAATCGGTGATCCTCGTCACCGTGGACTGCCTGCGCGCAGATCATTGCGGCTTCATGGGCTACGGTCGCCCCACGACGCAATTTCTCGATGGCCTCGCGCGGGAGAGTTTTGTTTTCCCGTCCGCCATTGTGGCGGGGGTTCCAACCTATTACTCGCTTCCCGCCATTCTGGCCTCGCGATATCCTCTCAGCTTGGGCCGCGAAGTGCTGGGTCTTGCTGCCGGAGAAGAAAATCTGGCGTCAACGTTCAAGCAAGATGGATATGCCACGGCATGCTTTGGTGCAGGCAATCCTTATCTGGCTGCGCAATTTGGCTACGATTTCGGCTTCGATACGTTCTGCGATTTTATGAGTGAAGGTTTGGACTCGGACTCCGATTCCACAAGCGGGTCTTCAATAAGCAACTGGGTCGGGACCTTGAACCGTACTCTGGCCGGCCTCTCTCACAAGATTCCGGGGTTGAGCGCTGCGTACGACGAATTGTACTTCCGCTACTGCCAGGGCCGGGCTGCGTCCAAGCCAAAATCATTCGATATGCTGCGCCGTTTCCCATCGGCCAACGTGATCGTTGACCGGGCGCAATCGTGGCTCGCCTCTGTGGGGGGACGGCCTTTCTTTCTGTGGCTTCACTTCATGGATCCGCATTCTCCCTACTACCCGACTCAACAAGGCCTGGAGTTTCTAGGGGAAGGTGAGTTCACATCCTCGCGCGCCCGCTACCTGAACGCGTACTGGAATCGTGACATTGGCAGTAAACGGCTACACCGTTACAACGACGAAGTCGTTGCTTTGTACGACGCTGGGATCGCCTGGGTCGATGCCGAGCTATCCAGGCTCATCGAGGCGCTGCGTCAATCGGGACGATGGACGAATTGCATTTTCGCATTGACGGCGGATCATGGGGAGGAGTTTCTGGATCACGGCGGCCGCTACCATGCTCCGGCGTTGCACGAAGAACTGATCCACGTGCCGTTGCTGCTGCGCGTCCCAGGCGTGGAGGTGGAGAAAGTCGAAAAAAAAGAGATTTCCGCAGATCCATTCAGCTTGCTCCATCTTGCACCCACGCTGCTGGGGGCCACGGGTTCGCCGATTCCCGCCGAATTTCAAGGTCACAATTACTGGCCGGATATTCAGCAAGGGACTGGCTGGAGCGAGCCCGCACTTGCCGAATGCGTTGCCGGCTGCACAAATCCCTTTCGCCTCGAACAGCGCCGGGGAGCGCGCCTGCTCACGGTGCGCGAAGCCCGATACAAGCTCCTGCTGGATTTTGATACAGGCGCCGAGGAATTGTTCGATCTTGAAGCCGATCCTCAGGAGCGTTCGCCGCTGCCTCGCGAATCCCGAAAGCTGGACCGGCGGCGATTGCTGGAAGCGGCACTCGCACATCTGAGAAATTCTGCTCAGCCGCGGAACTCCGAGGCTTATCTGCGAACGCGCTTGCGTGAGATCGCTCTGCGTCCGACAAAATCAGAAGGCACCAGCGCCCACGCACCCTTCCATGCGGATGCGAGTCCAGTCGGGTGATAAAACCGAGATGAAACCAGTCAGCATCCTGGTCGACTCGTTCGCCGACGACGGCCTCACCAACGCCCAGATGATCAATGCGCGGGAAATTGTCAGCCGCCTCGATTCGGACCGTTTCTTCGTGACGATGTTTGTGCGAGGGGTTCCCGCTCCGCAAATCCTCGCCCGGCCCCACACGCGATTGATTCGACTGCCGCGCCGTCTGCAGACGATTCCGCTGCTTGCGCAGTTCTTACTCGGGCGTCACGATATTCTTTTTTATCTGAAAGCATCCCCGGCCAGCCGATACTATCTAAAGCTGCGGCTACTAAGCCCCGGCAGCCGCGTCGTCGTCGGCACTGTCGAATCCCAGACCGACTGGCGGGATGAAACGATCACCCCGCAAACCGTCAGGCTCATCGAAGAAACCACTCTTCGTTGCGATTTTCTATTCAGCAACTCGGCAAACGTCAAGAAAAGCCTGGAGGCAAACTACGGCCTGAACAGTGAAATTGTTCCAACCGGCGTGGACACGGAATTCTTCACTCCAAACTGGGATCGGCCGGCAAATGCCAGACCACGCGTCCTTTTCGTGGGGGCTCTTAGGAAATTTAAGGGGCCGCAAGTGGTCCTCGATGCGGCCAGCCGCTATCCCCAGGCGGATTTCATTCTGGTTGGCGACGGCGTCCTGGCTGAAGATTTGCGCAATCGAGCGAAAGATCTGGCGAACGTTGAAATGCGTGGCACATTATCACGGACTGCAATCCGGGAAGAATATCGCAGAGCGGATGTTTTCATGTTTCCTTCTCGCTGGGAAGGTTCACCCAGAGTCCTGATGGAAGCCGCGGCCAGTGGTTTGCCGATGATCGCGCGCAAGGATTACGAGCCCGAATCCGTGATCGATGGCATCACTGGTTTTCTTGCGAACGACGATGACGAAATGATGGCGCGGTTGGTACAACTTCTTGAGGCGCCCGACTTGCGTCGCCAATTGGGGCGCGCCGGCCACTCTCACGTCGCGCGCTTCAGTTGGGATGTGATCACGCGCCAATGGGAGACAATCTTCACCCGGTTGGCGTCTCGTCCGGAGTTCGTGCCGTGATCCCCAAACTGGTAATCGTTACTGAGATCATCGCGCCCTACCGGATTCCCGTCTTCAATGCTTTAACACAGCGGCCGGAGGTAGACTTCCGGGTTATCTTTCTATCCGAGAATGATCCCACACTGCGCCAGTGGCGCGTCTACAAAAACGAAATCCAATTTCAATACGAAGTTCTCCCTTCGTGGCGGCGCCGGCTCGGCCGCTACAATTTGTTGCTCAACCGGGGAATGCGTCCGGCCCTCGACCGCGCTCAGCCGGACGTTCTTTTGTGCGGAGGATACAACTACTTGGCCTCCTGGTCCGCCGCCTACTGGGCGCGGGCACATCGCGTGCCGTTCTTGCTTTGGTCGGAAAGTACAACTCTTGATCGTCGCCGCAGATATCCCGTCATCGAGTTCCTCAAGACGCGCTTTCTGAGTATGTGTACCGCATTTGTCGTGCCCGGCAAATCATCGATGAATTACTTGAAGGATCTGGGGATTGTGGAAAAGCGAATTTTCACCGCTCCGAACGCAGTGGATGTCCCCCTGTATTCCGAATTGGCGGACGCGGCTCGCCGCGACCAAGCCAAGGTGCGCGCCCGTCATCGTCTTCCCCTTCGCTACTTTCTCTATGTCGGCCGCCTAGTGAAGGCTAAGGGTGTTCGTGATCTGCTGGACGCCTATGCTCAACTCAAACCTGAGCTCCGGGAGCAAGTCGGATTGGTGTTTGTTGGCGACGGTTTCGAGTATCACGAGTTGATCGAGCAGGCCGCGAAAATCGCACCGGGGACGATCCGCTTCCTGGGCTTTACGCATCGCGAAGAATTGCCGGAAATTTATGCGCTGGCCGACGGACTGATTTTTCCAACTCGCAGCGATCCGTGGGGGCTCGTGGTCAATGAGGCCATGGCCTGCGCCCTGCCGATTATTGTCTCGAGCGTTGCCGGGTGCGCGCTCGACCTGGTGCAGGATCGCTGGAACGGATTTATCGTTCGCCCCGGCAACGTGCCCGAACTCGCTGCCGCGATGGAGAGTCTCGCCGAGAATTCCGAACTCCGAAAGCAAATGGCTTGCCGAAGCTGGGAACGCATTCAGTCGTACTCGCCAGCGGCTTGGGCAGCGGGAGTGGTAGAGGCGGTGAACTCCGTGTTTCCGGGTGAGGGGAGAGAAATCGTTTCCTGACCTCTCATTCTTGACGTCCCCCGCAGTGATTTCCGCAGGGCCAGAACTGGTAATATACTGACTCCATCCAAGCATCTGAACACTCAAGTATTTGCAGCGCAGTGGAGAATTTAGCATGGCCGATGCACCCAGCACGGAAGCGAAAAACCAGATGACGCCACAGGGAATCGCTCAGCCACGAGTGGAAATCCTGGAATGCACTCTGCGCGACGGAAGCTACGCCGTAGATTTCAAATTCACCGAAAACGATACCGCAGTCCTGGCGGGCGTTCTCGGGCGGTTAGGGTTTCACTGGATCGAAGTTGGTCATGGTTTGGGATTGGGAGCTGCGAAGGCCGGCAAGGGCGCGATGCCCGCCACGGATGAACGCCTCATTGAAGCCGCGAAACGTGCCGCACCCAACGCGCAGATTGGATGCTTCTTCATCCCCGGTATTGGCACCGCCGATCAACTAAGGTCCGCTAGAGAAGCCGGGCTTGATTTTGTCCGCGTCGGCTACAACGCTCCCGAGATTGAAGACGCCTACCCGTACCTCATTCTGGCCAAGGAATTAGGGCTGAAGGTCTGCCTTAATTTCATGAAGACCTACGGCATCTCGGCCGAGGTGTTCGGCGAAAAGGCCAAGGGCGGAGCCGCCGCCGGAGCGGATGTAGTTTATTGCGTCGACTCCGCAGGCAGCATGTTCTCCGATGACGTTCGCAAGTACCTGAGCGCGGCCCGTGACCGCTGTAATTGCGAACTGGGCTTCCACGGACACAGCAATCTGCAATTCGCCGTCGCCAACAGTGTGGAGGCGGTTCGCTGCGGTGCCGTCTTTATTGACAGCACACTTTACGGCTTGGGACGGAGCGCGGGCAACGTTCCCACGGAAATCGCAGTGGCCGTTTTTAATAACCTCGGGATCGAAACCGGAATCGACCTCTTCGATGTGATGGATGCCGCCGAAGAATTCATGGGCCCGCTCATGTCGCAAATGCAACTTTACGACATGATGTCGGTGGCCATGGGATGCAGTCAGTTTCATTCCTCCTTTCTGCCGAAGGTTGCTGCGGCCGCGCGCAAGCACGGTGTCGAGTTGCGCCGGCTGGTAGTTGCCATGGGCAAGTTTGATCCTGTCAATCTGGATGAAGACAACTTGAACCGCGTAGCCGCCAGCCTGCCGAAGGCGACCGGACGAAAGGCGCGCGAGATACTGACCTCGTTCTCCGCGCCCGGCATCTCAACGCACAGCATCAGCAGTTCGCTCTCGGCTGTGCAATCGTTGGTGGAAGCGATGACCGTCACTTGCGCCAAACGCCGCGCCCGTCCTGTGCTGGAGCTAGTGGCCTCGGAGTTGCCTTCCGAGAATTTAGTCTTGGCGGACCTGGTTCTCGCCGAAGGCCCGGTCGTCCTCGGCAGAGTGGTCTACGGTTCGTTCGATGTGCTCGAACAAGTCTTGAAGATGACGGGCAGCAGCGTTCCCTTGTTTCTCAATGACAAGGGCGGAGGCGCGTGGGCCGCGGAGTGGCCCGCATCTCTGATCGAGACTGTAGGCGCCGAAAGAATCCTGCCGGTATGTTCGAAGCGCCTGTTTCGGGGTTATATGGAAGATGTACTTACGACCGTGGCTCAACGCAGTGGCCACTTCTGCCTCATGATTTACGGAAATCCGCATGCCACTCTGTTACAACATTGCTGCGAGACATTCAGTAACGTTGTCATCCACGGAGAACTTCCCGCCGCAGCGCCGCAGAACTGCTGGCAAATGTCAGACTTTTCTGACCGCATGCATTTCGACTTAGGAATCAGCGCCGCGCTCCTTCTTTGTCCACCCGCTGCCGCTGACTCTGCGTCAATTGATCAGCTCTTGTTGCCGGAAGGAATCGTAATTACCGCTGGCCACTTCCCGCGTTTTGAAACTGATATTCCGAGCCGCACCGTTTTGCGCCTCGATTCAAGCCAGGCTTACCGCGGCCAGATGGATCGCTGGGTCGCCATTTCCAATCTGATGAAATCGGTTCAGCCCAGTCCCGTGGCCATGCAATGACCATCCACGAAACCATCACAAATCTTGGCGTACAACGTGCGACGCGGGTCTTCCTCGTCGACGCCACATCGGGCCGCGAGATGACCTACGGCGAATTTCACCACCAAGCCTGTGCCCTGGCTGCAGAACTGCGCCGGCGGGGCCTGCGGAAGGGCGACCGCGTAGGTGTGTTGATCCCAAACTGCAGCGAACTGGCGGTGCTCTATTTTGCCTGCATTTATCTCGGCGCGGTAATTGTTCCGGTCAATCCCGCGCTGAGTAAAAACGAAATCCAGTTCATCTTGAAGAGTTGCAAGCCGACACTTGTCGTTACTAGCGCATCGAATGCGGCATTGCTCCGAGCGCTGCATCCCAACGTTCTGGGATTGATAACCGCCGACGAGAAAACTAGAGCCTCGAGCGGGCCTGAGCAAACTGCCGATGGAGCAATCCGAATCGAGAGTCTTCCGGAAGCCAAAGATTTCGTCCCCCTCGAAACCGCGGATGCCGAAGACTTAATCGTAATTATGTACACCTCCGGCACTTCCGCCAAGCCCAAAGGATTGGCCCACAAGCGCGAGCGCATGTTCCGCAACGCCAGGGCATTCGCCAGCGCCCAGGGCATCGACCAGGACTCGCGTTTTTATCTGACGCTTTCCATGTCTTACATGGGCGGATTCTATAACCTGCTCATTTTGCCGTTCCTGTGCGGTGCCAGCGTCGTAGTCGATCACGTCTTCGATGCACGATCGAGTCTGCACTTCTGGGACAAAGCCAGGAACAATAAGATCAATACTCTGTGGATGGCCCCGACCGTATTGTCGATCCTGTTGAGAATGGACCGCGGCCGCACCGGCGAAGAGTTTTGCCGAAGTTCGGTGCGGCACGCGTTTGTTGGCTTCGCCCCGCTTCCCCTGAAAGTGAAGGACGAGTTCGAATCGCGTTACGGCGTGCGTTTGATTGAGAACTACGGTCTCTCCGAAACTCTATTTGTCACGGCCCGCTCCCAGAACGCCGTAGGCCAAGGCTATGTGGGCGAGGCCCTTCCGGGAGTTGCAGTGAGAATCGTGAACGATGAAGGCGAGCCTGTAGCGCCGGGTTCGGAGGGAGAAGTGCAAATCTTAACTCCCGATCTGATGGCTGGCTACCTGGACGCCGAAGGGTGCTTGTTGGACATCAATGCTTCCGAATGGTTCCCCACGGGCGATGTGGGCCGCCTTGACCGGCAGGGCTCGCTCGCGATTACCGGGCGCAAAAAGGACATCATCATTCGCGGAGGCGTAAACATCAGCCCGGCCGCGATTGAAGAAGTGCTGATGCAAATCGAGGGAATCTCCGACGCAGCGGTGGTGAGCATTCCGCATGAGCTTTACGGGGAAGACATCGTGGCAGTTCTAAAACTTGAGGCTGGCCTGGAACTCGAATCCGTGCTGGAGAGAATCGTCGCACACGCCAGGCGCGATCTGGCGCAGCATCAGCAACCGGCCCGCTACATTACGATCGATGAATTGCCCAGAACTTCCAACGGCAAAGTCCAGAAGGCCCGCGTCCGCGAGTTGGTGGCTGAAAAGCTGCAAGTCAATTCTTCCTCGACGATGCGCAAGTTGGCGACGGAGAGCGCGGGCGTACCTCACTAATTCATCGTATTAAGAACCCCTATGAAAATTATTGATCTTTCCTTGCCCATCGAAGAAGGCATGATGACGTTCCCCACGCACTGGCATCCTGTGGTCGAGATCACCATTCTCGGCCGTCACGGCATCGAAGG
>Ga0210400_10004096_pt1 | contig 12713 bp, 12 predicted proteins | sample IncBWH26MmetaG_FD_155456 | JGI IMG/M metagenome (GOLD analysis project Ga0210400, IMG submission 155456) | Forest soil microbial communities from Barre Woods Harvard Forest LTER site, Petersham, Massachusetts, United States - Inc-BW-H-26-M | ecosystem: Environmental > Terrestrial > Soil >...
TTGCGCCCGGCCGCCGTCTTCAGATCCAGGGCAATGCCACGCTTATTCCGATTCATGATCAGGAACGCGGCCGATTCACCGGAGATTGTAGGCGGCACCATTCGGCGCGCGTCTTCGCCGCCTGGCAGTTTCTCCACCTTAATGACGTCAGCTCCCATGTCAGCTAGCAGCATCGAGCATGCAGGGCCCGCCATAACATGCGAAAGATCAATCACTTTCACACCGGCCAGCGGTCCTTTCATTTTCTGTTCATTAACGATTGCCATCACCTGACCTTTCTCGGCTTTTTTTCTTGCAGCAATACTAGCCTTACGCGCCGCCTGAGCCAAGACCAAGTCAGTAGTCAGCCTGTTTTCGAGAATCCGGCTGCGAGGGGTGTGGAGGTCGTATTTTCTACCTCAGATGGCCATGCTAGAATTGCCTGCTGATATGGAAGCACAGACTTTGCGCGAGTCCGTGACCGGTGCGATTCGGTATTGGGAGCCACGTCGCTTGGTTTACAATGGGGTTCTGGCGGCAATTGTCCTGATCTATTTTGGAATCTACTACCCAACGTCAAAATCATTTCTTTCGGTCGACTCTGTTCTTGGTCTCTTTTTGTTGGTGGTCTTAGCAAACGTCGCCTATTGCGCAGCATATCCGGTGGACATCTTTGTTTGCGCCTCCAGTTATCGCGAACAATGGCGGAAGCATCGCTGGGTCATTTTCGTGATTGGCTTGTTATTTGCCGCGATCATTACACGTTTTTTTGCGCTTGGCATGTTCCAGTCCGAATCGGCCCGAGTACGTTGAGTCGGGTTGCCGATCCGATATGCACGCTGAAATTATTTTCGCTGCTCTAGAACCGAAGGAAGTGAGGAATCTCTCTGGGTTTGAATACAAGGAGAAAGAGGGATTCCTCGGCACGCGGCGTGCCTCGGAATGACAAAGTTTTGGTTTTCTCCGCAAGCGGTAAAGCCGACTTAAAGCGGAATCTATTCCGCTTCGACTATCGGACTTCGACCTTGATGATGGCGTTTTTGGTGTGGCCTGCTCCGTCCTCGGCGGTGAGTGTGTACGTAGTGGTCTTGCGTGGGGAGACATGGACGCAGCGGCTGAACGCCGGCCAGACGGGTTCCGATTGGGGCTCGAGTTTCACCGACTTTGCATTTGAAACGCTGTAGCAGAGTTCGGCAGTTTCGCCCGCCCGAATGCTTACCGGGTCCGCATAGAAACCAAGAATGTCAAAACGGTTTCCCCCCATCATCTCAAAGGTTTGCCGATCCTGGGCGCGCCGCGCGGTTGCGGCCTTTTGTTCCAGTGCTTGATTTGCTTGCCAGCGAGAGAGGAAAATCCATCCGACGTAAAGTCCCGCCAAAAGAAAAACCACGCCCGAAAAAATAAGATACTTTCCGAATTCTTCGTGTGTCTCAGGGGCTGGGTCGCTCAACATGGGCGCTTCGTGTGGATTCCCCTTGGCGTTCCTTTCGGTTGAAGTCTACACCGGCGAACTCCAGCTAGGCCAGTTGCTCTGTAATGAATCACACAAGGGATTTTCTGTTTCGCAACACAATCAACGGCGCATCGCAAAGTGCCGAATCCCCGAATGCAGGGAGCTTCTGTTTCGGTGAGCAGTAGGGTACAGTGGAAGCTTCCGAGCCTCTCACTTGTGGTTCGTTGTGTCTCCCTATGACTGAAAAACTACCATCGGTGGTCATCGTCGGCCGCCCGAACGTCGGGAAGTCGACAATTTTTAACCGGCTGACTGGCACGCGGCGTTCGATTGTGACGAACGAGCCTGGAATTACGCGCGACCGCATCTACGGTACTGCGACATGGCAGGACCGCGCGTTCGAAGTGGTCGACACCGGCGGAATCGTGCCGGGTGACAAGGCCGCGATCCCGCGCGAAATTCTTCGCCAGGCGCAGGTGGCCATCGACGGCGCATCGCAACTTCTGCTTGTCGTGGATGCGCGCGCGGGCCTCACGCCGCCTGACTCCGAACTGGCCAACTTGCTGCGCCGCACAGGCAAGCCACTGGCGATACTGGCGAATAAAGTCGACACGCAAATGCAGGAATCGCTTGCAGCGCCATTTTACGAGCTTTCAAAAAATGTTTTCCCGGTTTCGGCGGAGCACGGCTACGGCTTTGATGCGTTGCTCGAGGCCATTACAACTTCCGGCAGGCTCCGTGCTTCACCCGAAGCCCTTCGCTTGAAAGGCTCAGGGCTAAGGTCCAGCGTAAACGCTTCACCTGAAGGGCGCCGCGTAAAAGTAGAGCCCAGGCATTATTCCGGCGGGCTCCAAGCAGAGCCCGCACCCGTTCCCGGCGAGCTCCTCGAAAACACTCCGCAAGAGGACCCGGGAGCAGCAGGCCAAATGGACGCCACGATCAACGTCGCTATCATTGGTCGCCCGAATGTCGGGAAGTCGACGATGCTCAACCGGCTGGCGGGCGCGGAGCGTTCGATCGTCTCCGACATGCCGGGAACGACGCGCGACGCCGTGGACACGATCGTGCGGCACGGTGAACGGACGTACCGGTTCGTCGATACGGCCGGGATTCGCCGCAAGGGGAAGACGAAACTTATCGCCGAGAAATTAAGCGTAGTGATGGCGCGGCGGCACCTCGAAGAAGCTGACGTTGCATTGCTGGTTGTCGACGCAAGTTCGGGCGTAACGGCGGGCGATGCCAACATTGCGGGCTATGCGGAAGAGTCCGGCCGGTCTGTAATCATCGTGATGAATAAATGGGATCTGGCGCTTGAGGCTGCCGCGGAAAAAGCTGAGCGCGAGCTGGAAAACGAAAACTCGCGCACGGGGCACGTGGCCGTGTCACGAAAAAAGAAGCATACATCCGTGGCGCGTAAGAAGGCCGCGACGGGGAGAGTCAACCCCGCGCAGTTGCTCATCGATTACGAAAAACTTGTACGGACGCGATTCAAATTTCTCGACTACGCACCCATCGTGTTTGTCTCCGCGCTGACGGGCGACCGGTCGGAGAAACTTTTCGATTTGATCGACCGCATCGCCGACGCGCGCCGCAGACGAATCTCGACAGGTGAACTGAATCGCTGGCTCTCCGAAGTGGATCTCGACCGCGGAACATCCCCGGCAGCACGCAAGGTGAAAATTTACTACGTCACGCAGGCAGCCACATCACCGCCGACGTTTATTATTTTCACGAATCAATCGAAGCGCCTGCACTTCAGCTACGAGAGGTTCCTCGAGAATCAGCTTCGCAAAAGTTTTGATTTCATTGGCGCGCCGATACGCTTCCTCCAGCGCATGAAGGAAAAGCGCGAGCGCGGACATTGACACACGCCAGAATCGGATTAGGATAACGGGTGCGGGCTTTACTTGAAGCCCGCAAGAGTATGGAGCCCGCCCAAATAGACATGGAAGGCAACGGCCAATACGAATCGGCTCTTCCGGTGAAGGATCTCTTCCGGATCGGCGAAGTCAGCCGCTTGACCGGCACCAAGCAGTTTGTCCTGCGGTATTGGGAGTCCGAGTTTCCGATGCTGCAGCCGGTGAAAAGCCCGAAGGGGCATCGGCTGTATCGCCGCCAGGACATCGAGACTGTCTTCGTAATCAAGCGCCTGCTCTACGATGAAGGCTTTACGATCGCCGGCGCGCGACGACTCTTGCGCGACCAGGCTTTGCAGCCGAACGGATCGGATGGTGAGGCTGCGTCTTCAGCGCGCCCCACCCAATCTTCCCTGGCGCTCAACCGCAAGACGTTGCTCGACCTGCGCGACTCGCTCCGCTCATTCTTGACGCTTCTCGAACACGAGTGATACGCTCAGTAACCAGTCGGGACGTAGCGCAGCCTGGTAGCGCGCACGCTTGGGGTGCGTGAGGTCGCTGGTTCAAATCCAGTCGTCCCGACCATTATTTCCCATCGCTCATCTTGGACTCGTGGTTTCTCCACCGCAGCAAATACGGATGGCCGCGTGCATTGTAACGCTTCGAGTCTCCTCGACGGGACAGAACCCCACGCGTAAAACCGACGCGTGGGGCACCTCGTCTCTCGACGTTCCGGTGCATTATAACAGTGGTATCTCTCGTCGCGCCCTATAGAAAATCGTTGCGTACGACATGCACGGAAGTGGCGGTTCGGTGGGGGTGTTCCTCGACAAGCCGGTCAAGCTTCTTGAGCACAAGTCTCATTTTTGCCAGTAGTCGCCGTCGAGTTTGTGAGTTGCAGTCGGTCAGTTGTAGTAACAGCGCGTCAACTGTTTTCGAGAGCGCTATGAAGTCATCGGCCATACGCAGTAACCCCGATGTTAACGTGCGGTAGGGTAACCTAGATAAGGCATAAGGGCCGCGTGTGGAATACACGAAAAACTGTATTTTTTCTGTCGTGCGTCGAATATAGAGATCTGCTCTCACCTTTAAAGCCGGGTTCCTCACCGTGGGCAGCCTAGTTTGGTCATCAATGCCCGACCGCTTTTCTTCTCAAGTGCAATCGAGGCCGAATTTAGGAAACCGCTTTTTCTGTCTCGCTTGTCGCGTTGTCACGGTTGCTGCTAGAGTACTTATGTAGGGTGGAACGAAACCAGGTCGGCCGGTTTTCCAGGGTGACCAGCGAGTGTTTCCCCCGTTTGATTCCGGCGAGCTTCCAGTGAAAAAGCCGGGCACCCGAAGCCTCAAATGGCACACATTCTGATTACGAACGACGACGGTATCCAAGCGGAAGGCTTGCGCGCGCTGGTCCAAGCGATGGAAGGCGTAGGCACAATCAGCGTTGTCGCTCCGAGCCACGAACGCAGCGCGTCGGCGCAGTCACTGACGCTGCGGCAGCCCATTTTCTGGGAACAGGTGGCGGAACGTGAATGGGCGGTCGAGGGCACGCCGACCGATGCCGTGATCCTTGCCCTTCACAAACTGCTGCCGAACCGGCCCGATCTGGTGATTTCCGGAATCAACCGCGGCGGCAATCTTGGCGAAAATGTGTTCTATTCGGGTACGGTGGGCGCGGCGATGGAAGCTGCAATCAACCACGTCCCTGCGGTGGCGATTTCCGTGGCGCACAAGGGAAGAGGCTTTCGCTTCGAGCAGGCAGCGAAATTCGCGCGCGAGTTGGCGCAATTAGTTTTGGCGGAGGGAATGCCGCAAGGCGTTCTGCTCAACGTGAATGTGCCGCTCACGTGGAATGGCAGCGTGCGCTTCACGCGCCAGTCCAAGAAGGTTACGCGCAACGTTTTGCAAGAGGGTACCGACCCGCGCGGGCGCTCGTTCTGCTGGCTCCACGAGCAAGAGCATATCGAAGGACTCGATCCGGAAAGCGATTACGCCGCAGTTTTCGCCGGAGCGGTTTCCGTGACTCCGCTGCAACTCGATCGCACGCACGAAACCTCCCTCAATCATCTCTCTCATTGGGCGCCCAAGCTCGAATTCAAGGAGAGTTAGTCCACGTTCTGCCTTCCGTGACTGAAGTCCGAGGCGCGCTGCGTGCGAATCCTTCTTTTTCCTGGTGTCAACGCCAGAGAGATTCCTCACTTCGTTCGGTTCACCGAGAACGTTCTCCGTGAACGGAATGACAAACAAACGATCTTTTCCCGCAAACCGTAGAGCCGCTCTCAATTCAGGCTTCTTACGCGACACGGCTGAACGGCTTGCGTAGGATTTCTAGTGTTGTTCTGGAGAGATGCGGTTTTGGAGCAGCCGGACAAATTCTGCGAGGTCGGGTGCGCTTACATCGGACGCCGCCCAGAAATGGAAACCACCCCGGGACCAACGCATCAAGTTGTATCCCTGCTTGGACTCCATGGCAGGTGTTGAAGTCGAGCCACTTGCGTCAGGCCACACAAACACATTGATGAAATGTTTTCGCCGTTGATAGACGAGCGCGGCAACTTCACGCCCTTGTAGATAGTCGAGCCGCCCACCTACTAGTGGATAGCCGTCGCCCGCCAGATCTTCGACTGGAGGCGAAAAATCGAGCTTACCGTCGAACCACGGTTTCACGGTGTGTTGATCCGTGGAGGCGACGTCCATCAGATGGTTGGCTTCGAGCGACCGAACGTGGCTGGCGAAGACTTCGGCCGCGATTCGTTGATTATTGGAAGGCTCGCGAAGGCCGGGTAGTAACTGCCACGCGGTGACGCTAAACAATGCAAGCACAGCGAACGCGGCTGCCCAGCGCCAAATCTGAAACCCGTGCCGTGCGTTCGCGCGTTCAGGGGTTTTTGGTGCAGTGGAATCCTGCAACGACGATTGAATCCGATCCCGCAATGATGTTGGCGCTGCGTAGGCCAGCGAACCACGCCTCAGGGCGTCACGCAAAGCCTGCTGCTTCTCCAGTTCCCGGGCGCAAGCCGCGCAACTTTTTAGGTGCGTTTCCATCTCGATCGTGCGCACCAGATCGAGTTCACCATCCAGGTAACCGGGAACGAAGCGTTGTGTTAGTTCGCAGCTCACTTCAGAACTCCTTGCCAAGTGCGGCGCCTAGCGACTGTCGCAATCGCGCGCGTGCCCGCGCCAGGCGGGACATTACCGTGCCCAGAGACACGGACGCGATATCGGCAATCTCCTTGTACGACATCCCTTCGATCTCGCGCAGGATAAGGGCTTCGCGGAAGACATCCGGGAGGTCCTCGATCGCGCGGCGCAATGTTTCCTTATCCGCTCCAGCCAATACCTGAATTTCAGGACTGGTACCGCCGGAGAATTCGGGGCTGTGAATTTCCTCGTCGAACACTTCGTCGGAACCGGGCGCCCGATTCTGGTGCAGCCACGTGTAGCACGTATTCCGCACGATCGTTAGGAGCCAGGAGCGCATGTTCCCGCCCTGATAGCCATCGAAGAAACGGAAGGCGCGCAGGCAGGCTTCTTGCGTGACGTCTTGGGCATCCTGGTCATTCCGCGTCAGCCAGCGCGCGAGGTTGTACGCCGCGTCCAGATGAGGAAGGACGGTTTGCTCGAAGCGTTCACGTCTTGCTGTCTCCGGCACCTTCGTGTTTCCCGCGGCTCCCGGTTGCTGACCTGTAAGACCAAGGTCCAGCCTATTTTATTCCCGCTTATGAAATACGCCCACTGGAGGGAATAAGCGCCGCCCGTACAAGTCTTACCTCCAGAGGGCAGCGCGTGGCAAGGATTTCATAGCCAGCGCCCCGGAGGAGAGAAAACACAATGGCTGACTTCATTAAGGACAATATCAACAAGGACGGAATCGACCGCCGAGGATTTCTCCAGTGTATGGCCTGGGCCGGGACCGGGGTGCTCTATACGCTGCATGGTGGCATTCTGAAATCGATGCCCTTGATGCAGGGCGCCATGGGCGGGAACGACATGGCGAAAATGAAAGGCGCGGATTTCAGCTTCATCCAGATCAGCGACTCTCACATCGGATTTAACAAGGAGGCTAACCCCGACGTCACCGCGACGCTGCAGGTCGCTGTCGACCGCATCAACAGCGCAGCGGCGCAGCCGGATTTCCTCTTGCACACGGGTGATATTTCGCAACTGTCGAAACCGTCCGAGTTTGACACAGCCGAGCAAGTGCTCAAGGGTGTAAAGGCCGGAAACATTTTCTACGTACCCGGCGAACACGATGTGCTTACTGACGACGGCCAGCAGTATTTGGACCGCTTCGGCCGAGGCACGAAGGGAAAGGGCTGGTACAGCTTCGACCATAAGGGAGCGCACTTCATCGGGCTGGTCAACGTCCTCGACCTCAAGGCAGGGGGGCTGGGATCGCTTGGCTCGAGCCAGCTTGAATGGCTTTCAGCTGATGTGAAGCAACTGAAAAGCAGCACTCCAATCGTTGTGTTTGCGCACATTCCGCTATGGACGGTGTATCCGGAGTGGGGATGGGGCACCGACGACAGCGAGCAGGCACTGGGGTACTTGAAGCGCTTCGGATCGGTGTCCGTCCTGAACGGCCACATCCACCAGATTATGCAGAAGGTGGAAGGCAACATCACATTCCACACTGCGCTGTCGACTGCGTTTCCTCAGCCCGCACCCGGCACCGCGTCGTCGCCAGGCCCCATGAAGGTGCCTGCCGATCAATTGCGCAACGTTCTGGGCATCTCGCACGTGAACTTCGTTCGAGGCAATCACTCGCTCGCGATCGTCGACTCGCCGCTGGCGCGTCCTTGATTGGCGACGAAATCTTTCAAAGGAGAAAACTGGTGCGGGCTCTATTTTGGGCCCGGCCAGAAGAAGATATGAAAAAAATCAGTTGGATTCTCGGATTGGTAGCAACCCTACTAACGGCGATCACTTTAACGGCTGGAATCAAGCCGATCTTGGCCGTAGACCCGGGCGACAAACCCGCGAGCGGCGCCACAATCAAGATCGACAACTTCAGCTTTGGCCCGTCAAACATCACCATTCCTGCCGGGACTACGGTCACATGGACGAACAACGACGATGTCCCCCATGTCGTCGCCAGCGATGACAAACAGATGTTCAAATCGAAGGCTCTCGATACGGATGACCATTTCTCGTTTACTTTCACAAAACCGGGTACGTACAACTACTACTGTGCGATACACCCGAAGATGACCGCTAAAGTCGTAGTGCAATAATGCAAGGAGAGCAGGATGAATCCCTTTGATCTCAAGTCAGCACTCCTCGCCAAGCACGCACAACATGTGGTGCTTATCCATTTTCCGATCGCGCTGTTTATTATGGCAGTGGCCTTCGATCTCTTAGCGTACCGAACGAGGCGACACGGCTTGGCGGAATCGGCCTACTTCAACTTCCTGGTAGCGGCGATTTCGACATTGCCGGTGGTGGCGACGGGAATCCTCGCGTGGCAGTTCGCGCTCGAGGGGCAGAAACTCAAGGGCATCCTGCTACTGCATCTGCTGCTCGGGAGCGCCTCAACTGTAATGATCTGGCTGGTGTGGTGGATACACTTTCGCGTGCGTCGCCGTGGACAGGGACTGCCCGGCTACCGGATCTCACTTGAATTGTTAGCGGTGGCTGTCCTATCGCTGACTGGGTATCTCGGCGGGTTTCTCAGTGGCGTGAACGGGCCTGGTTAGAGGCATCGGGCGAACGGCGGCTGCACGCTACGCTGATGGTGCTGCTCCTCGAGTTAGGTATGGGAGAGGCTTCGCGTTAACTGGAAGGACATTTTTCCTCTGGCCCAAAAGCGGCAAAGGTCCCATCATTAATATGTGAGGCGCCCGGCCGATAATCCCGTACCAGGCTTCCCTTCGGCCGTCGATTTCGGCCGCGAAATTTGCAGTGATCTTGCCTCCGCGGAATCGCGCGAGTGGCTGGTGACCAATGGTATCGGCGGATACGCCTTTGGCACGATACCGGGCCACCCGACGCGCTCTTACCATGGGCTGCTGGTGGCGGCGCTGCAGCCGCCACTCGGCCGCACGCTCTTGCTGGGGAAGCTGGATGAGGCCGTGCGGTATGGCTCACAACATTTCGATCTCGCCACCAATCGCTGGGTCAGCGGGGAGATAGTTCCTGAAGGTTTCCGCCACATCGAGCGCTTTCATTTAGAGGGCAACATTCCCGTCTGGACGTTTGCCCTGGCCGATGCACAGCTGGAGAAACGCGTTTTCATGCAGCCTGGAGCGAACACGACGTTCGTTATGTACCGGCTCGTTCGCGCCAGCGGCTCAATCGAGTTGTCGATCAAGGCGCTCGTGACGTATTGCGAAGAACACCGCACGACAACCGCCAGCAGTTTGCCCATGGACGTCGCCCCGGTCGACCATGGGCTGCGCGTCACCGCCTTCGACGGCGCCGTCCCCTTTTATCTGCTGAGCGCGTCAGCGAGGGTGCGACTTGCCCGCGCCCGCGACTGGTATCGCGATTTCGATCTCGCCTTGGAACGCGAGCGCGGCCTTCGCGATCACACCGATCTTTTGCTCGCCGGGGACTTTTCCGCGACGCTCGCGCCGAGAGAATCGGTCACCATTGTTGCCAGTACGTCCGCGGGGCCCTCCTTGAATGGCGAAGCAGCTCTCGCGGCGCGACGTCGGGAGACGCACGCTCTACTGGAGCGCTTTTTCGCGGGGAATTTGGGAGTCGCACCAGTAGCCCCGGCGGCGATCCAGCAACTCGTGCTCGCCGCAGACCAATTCATTGCAGCACGGCCGCTCGACGGCACATCGGAGGCGCGAACGATCCTCGCCGGATATCCTTGGTTTGGCGACTGGGGGCGCGACACCATGGTTGCACTTCCCGGGCTTTGCCTGACCACCGGCCGTCCCTGGCTTGCCCGCAACATCCTCCGAACGTTCGCGCGCTTTGTCAGCCAGGGAATGCTACCCAACATTATTCCTCGCGCTGGGGAAGAACCTCAGTACAACACCAGCGATGCCGCGCTTTGGTACTTTGAGGCCGTCCGTGAATATTTCGATGTGACAAGCGACATCGGCCTGCTGCGCGAATTGTATCCCGTACTCTCCAAGATCGTGGATGCGCACGTGGGCGGCACGCGCTACAACATTCATGTGGATCCGGCCGATGGATTGCTCTACGCGGGGGAACGCGGCGTGCAACTTACGTGGATGGACGCCAAAGTCGGCGACTCGGTCGTTACGCCGCGCATTGGAAAGCCGGTCGAGATAAATGCACTCTGGCTCAATGCCGTAATCACGATGGCCCGATTTGGTCGCGCTATTGGCAGGCCAGGGAAGCGGCACGATGAGTTGGCGGAGCGCGCGCGAGCAGGCTTCGCGCGTTTTTGGAATCCGGCCAGGCAATTTTGTTTCGATGTGATCGACGGTCCTGCAGGGGCCGGTGACAACGATGCGGCGTTGCGTCCGAATCAAATTTTCGCTGTCTCGCTGCCGGAGACTGCTCTAACACCTGAGCAGCAGCAGGCCGTCGTAGACGTATGTGCGCGCGAACTCCTCACGTCGTTCGGCCTCCGCAGCCTCGGCCCCGGCGAACCCGGTTACCATGGGAGGTACGCGGGCAAGCCGCAAGAACGTGACGCGGCCTACCATCAAGGGACGGTATGGGGTTGGTTGCTCGGCCCGTTCGCGCTGGCGCACTTGCGCGTTTATGAAGATCCTGAGATTGCGGCGTCGTTCCTCGAACCGATGTTGAAGCACGTCAAGGCGGCTGGCCTCGGCACCGCGAGCGAAATCTTCGATGGCGATCCACCCTTTGCACCGCGCGGTTGCATCGCACAAGCATGGACCGTGGGCGAAACATTGCGCGCGTGGCGGGCGATCGCCACTGCGCAAGCGAAGCCCAGCCCAACCCGCCGCAAACCTCTTAGTAGCTAGCCTTTACCTCCTCGTCCGCACGCTTTTTGATCGTCCTCAGATTTAAGCAAACTTTAAGGTACGATTTAGTACAAGTATTCTCAGTAATTGTCGGATTGTCGCCTCAATTTGTCGGACCTCGCATTACCAGGAAGTGGGCGAAGATTTGTTAAAAGATAAGACCTTCGGCAGGCGTAAGCCTGTCGATGCTGCCACTGGGACGATTTGTGTGCGCCGCACAGGACTGAGGTGCTCCAGCCGGACACTTTTCCTGCTCGCGCTGACGGGGGGATGCCTGTTCGCATCCTCGTGTATCAGCACAACTATTGCAGTGGCTCCATCTGGTGCTGCCAAGGAAAGCAGCGGGCCTGCGGAGTCCTCGCTGCAAATTACCGATCCCGCGACCAACGAAGAAATCGAAGGTTACGCATCGGCCGCCAGTCTGAACCGAGGTGAAGACATCAAGTTGTATGTCAACACGAAGGAGCCGAGCTACGCCATCGAGGTATTGCGCGTAGGGTGGTACGGGGGGCGAGGCATGAAGAGAATGACGTCAGCTATCGTGCGGCGCGGCGTGGCGCAGGCGCCACCGGAGTTGGATTTCGCTTCGGGGCTCATCGAATGCGATTGGAAGGATCCGTACATTCTCCACGTTCCCAATACGCCTGATCCCGAGGATTGGCCGAGTGGCATTTACCTGGCGAAACTGACGGCAGGAAGCAGCGGAAAACAGGGCTACATCGTTTTCGTTGTGCGTGATGACCAGCGTTCTTCGGATTTGCTGTTTCAATCAAGCGTGACCACGTACCAGGCCTATAACGACTGGGGCGGGAGATCGCTCTATTCGAAACCACGCGCGACCAAGGTTTCCTTCAACCGTCCGTATGCGAAAGTACACGGAACAGGCCTTTTGCTCCTCTGGGAGCTCAGTTTGGTGCGGTTTCTGGAAAAAGAAGGGTACGACGTCACGTACACCACCGACGTGGACACCCATGAGCGCGGGAATCTGTTGTCGTTGCACAAAGCATTTCTTTCGACCGGGCATGATGAATACTGGTCCTGGCAGATGCGAGATAATGTCGAAGCGGCGCGCGATAACGGTGTCAACTTGGCGTTCTTCGGCGCCAATGTGGGGTACTGGCAAATTCGATTCGAGCCAAGCCCGATAACGGGCGCCCCGGACCGAACGATCGTTTGTTACAAGAATCAGAGCTCCGACCCGATGTCGCACTCCGACGACCCCTCCGTACGACGTCTGACGACTGTGAAGTTTCGCTCTCATCCGGTCGATCGCCCTGAGGATGCGCTGGTTGGCGTGATGTACGAATCAGATCCGGTTCAAGGCGATATTGTCGTGTCGGACGCTTCGAGTTGGGTCTTTGAAGGGACCGGGCTGAAGAATGGAGACCGCCTGCCCGGCCTTCTCGGCTATGAGGTGGACAGAAGCTCGGAGCACACTCCGTTAGGAGCGCAGCGAATCGCGCATTCCCCGTACGCATTTCGCGGCAACACGAGGTACGCAGATATGATTGTGTA
>Ga0210400_10004097_pt1 | contig 12707 bp, 10 predicted proteins | sample IncBWH26MmetaG_FD_155456 | JGI IMG/M metagenome (GOLD analysis project Ga0210400, IMG submission 155456) | Forest soil microbial communities from Barre Woods Harvard Forest LTER site, Petersham, Massachusetts, United States - Inc-BW-H-26-M | ecosystem: Environmental > Terrestrial > Soil >...
TTGTGCTCCTGGATATGGCGCCGAGGGTTCTAGGATCATTTTCAGAGGACCTGTCCAAAGCGGCGAAGCAACGGCTCGACAAGTTGGGAGTTGAGGTCCGGCTCGGACATGGCGCCGATCAGATCGACGCTAACGGCGTCGTGGTCGCAGGTGAGCGCATCTCGAGCAAAACCGTGATCTGGACCGCAGGAGTGGCGCCCTCGCTTGCAGGCGAGTGGCTCAAGGTGGAGACAGACCGGGCCGGGCGCGTGCGCGTCCAGAACGACCTGACTGTGCCTGGACACCCCGAAATATTTGTCATTGGCGACACCGCATCGCTCTATCAAAACGGCGAACCACTGCCGGGCGTGGCACAGGTGGCGATGCAGCAAGGACGTTACGTAGGGAAGCTTATTCACAACCGCGTGGCGGGCAAACCGGCGCCAGGTCCTTTCAGCTACTTTGACAAAGGCAACATGGCTGTAGTGGGTAAAGGCTTTGCTGTGCTGCAAAGCGGCAAAGTCCATGTAAGTGGTTTCGTTGCCTGGCTCGCGTGGGCGGCCGTCCATCTGCAGTTCCTGGCGACGTCTAGTCTCCGTCTGAGCGTCTTCCTGCAATGGGTTTGGACTTACTTGACCGGACAGAGGGGCTCCTGGCTGATCGTGAATTACCACGGGTCAGAACTTGAGAAGACAGCGACAAACACAGGCGTCAGAGCGGTGGGTTCAAGCAAGTGAGAGGACTCGCCACACGCGTAAAGATCAGACTGCGGCGGAGATGGCGATATGCCATTACAAACTGGCAGGCGATCCAACGATGGCTCTGAGCCTCAGCAGGTATGCGGCAGCAATCAGAGGGAGCTCGCCTGGACAGTAATTCCTGTACACATTGTGTTAGTGCTCTTTATGGCCACGTCAGATGTAGCTGCGCGAGGGTGGGATCGCCGTAGCGCCCCATTTCTCGCTGCACCTCGCTCGGAGCCTCCTGAAATTCCCTTGTAGCCAAGTGTGTGATATCCCGAGCGGCCTGGCCCACGCGCGGCCGGACGGTGTTTGCCAATGAGTTCGCGGCTAGCCGCGAACTCATTGGCGATTTCGTTCGGCGTCCTCTCGCCCAGCGCCCGTGAGGACGACTCTCATTATATTCTTGAGGCGACGCTTCGATCTCCTGTCTCGCCTCTGCCAGCGTTGCGAACCAATGGGCGTCCAAGCACTCCGATCGAAGGGTCCCGTTGAACGATTCCACGTATGCGTTATCGGTCGGCTTTCCCGGCCGCCAAAAATCGATCTGCACACTGGCATGATACGCCCATAGATCCATCGCCTGGCTGGTGAACTCCGATCCGTTGTCGCAAAAAAGCGTTTTCGGAGTGGTTCGCTTCAAGCAGATTCGGCTCAGTACACGCACTACATCTGCTCCCTTCAAGCTTTGCCCTGCTTCGATGGCCAGACTTTCCCTTGTGAATACATCGACGATGGTCAATGCACGAATCATCGCCTCGGTTCGGAAGAGCATGGCCCATAAAGCCGCGCGGACTGTTTAAAGTGGTCAGCATCACTGCCTTGTTCACCTATCTTGCGGAATCGGTGAAGGGTTGGGATTTGCCGCAGAAGGGGAGCAAATAACATGAAGACCGTAGCGGGCGGGGATACGATAAATAGAAATCTATATGGCGGGCGCGGAAAGCAAACGTTTACCCCCCAGAAAAAAGTATGCGATGGCTGTCGGAAACCTTTACGCAAGATTGACGCCGTATGGACCTGCGTCAATCCTCATTCCTTGGCGGGACGGAAGTAAAGCACGACGGCAAAAAAGCGATTGGATTTAATCAGCGACATCTATAACTGCGTAGGTTCCGGGATGATTGTTTATGACCACCGATATGCTCGTCGAAAGCTTCTCATGGACGGGCACAGAGTTGAAAACCAAAACAGGGAGAATCCTCTCGCGTGGGATATGTGTCAGATCATGGCAGCAATTGCTGGCGACTATCGTATTGAATTGTCGCCGCACTTCAAGGGCGTCCGGCGCCTTCGACGCAATAAAGTATTGTGGAAGAATGTTTCACAGTTCGTTGTTTTGAAAGCAGGCTCAGGGTGTCTTCCTCACGATGTAGGTGCATTGGGCAAGCGATGGAAGCAGGTTTATGGCAAGCAAGGACCTAAGTAGCTTTCAAATGTACCCAAGCCGATTTTCGAAGTGCCTGTAAGTGATTGAAAAGTTTGGCTCCCCGGGCAAGATTCGAACTTGCAACCCTTCGGTTAACAGCCGAATGCTCTACCGTTGAGCTACCGGGGAACGGCAGGGTATTTTGACCTTGTCAGCAGTTTACGCCAGGCCCATTGTTCTCGCAATTGTGCATTGCTAAATTCAGATCAGGTGAACGATCGGTTTCTGCAGGCGCGAGGCGCTGATTCGCTTGAGAGGCGCACGAATCGCGCTACCGTTCCATGTGTCCCACTGAGCGGTCCCCGTTATTTCCAGTGCAGATCGGGAAACTTTCTTTGTATCGTAGTCTAATAGACGCGCCTAAACTGACTTCATCAGGATCAAACGCAGCAGGCTAGGGGGAGATACATGCGCGAACGCACCAATCTCAGCGGACGCACGATTATTCTTAACGCGGTCATAGTGGCAGGAATTTCTCTCGCTGTGTGCCTCTTGGGTTGCAGTTCGCCGAAGCCCGCGCAGCCAGCTCCGCGCCGCTACTCGCTCAATGGCCGGGTCGTTTCCGTTGAGAAGGCGAAGCAACAGGTTGTGGTGGATCATGGAGAGATCACTGGATTCATGATGGCGATGACAATGGGATATTCCGTCAAGAATCCCACTCTGCTTGACTCACTCTCGCCGGAAGATCAGATCACTGCCGACGTTGTCGTGAATGGTGACGACGTGTGGCTGGAAAATATTGTGGTCGTCAAAAAGGCCGACCAAGCGAAAGCCCCTGCTTCCCCTGAGCCGAAGAAGCCATAAGAATAAGAGCGAGCGTGCGGCAGAAACCCTCGAAATCGCTCTCCTGCAGCACGCCCGATCTCGTGCGGGCGGAATTTAGTGCTGCTTTCGCTCCGAATCGCCTGCGGCCGGCTTGCTGGGTTCCTGCCCGCGCTCCTGTCCAGAGTTTTGCCCGCGTTCGGGTGCTTTCTCGGGCACGCTTTGGGCTTTAGGCGGAGCTGCTCCCTGGGGTCTCTCAAATTGATGAGGGCGATAGGTATCCTCATTCACTCGCGCAGGTGGTGCGAATTTCACAGGAGGCTGCTGGGGTTCCTGTGGTTTGCGTAGCTGATCCGTTTGTTGCTGGGGCGGCACACGCTCGGGTTGCGATGGGTTCTGATTTCCCCGTGCCGACGGAGCAAATTTCCCAGCCGGTGGTTGCTGTTGTACCTGTGACCCGTGCGGTTGATCCATCTGCTGCTGCGCTGGAACGTTTCCCGGTTGCGATGGGTTCTGATTTCCCCGTGCCGGCGGAGTAAATTTCCCGGCCGGTGGTTGTTGTTGCATCTGTGTCCCGCGCGGTTGATCCATCTGCTGCTGCGCCGGGACAGTTACCGGTTGCGATGGACTCTGATTTCCCCGTGCCGGCGGAATAAATTTCCCAGACGGCGGTTGTTGTTGCACCTGTGAACCGCGCGGTTGATCCGTCTGCTGCTGTGCTGGAACGTTTCCCGGCTGCGATGGATTCTGATTACCCCGCCCAAACGTAAATTTCCCAGACGGCGGTTGCTGTTGTATCTGTTGTCCGCGCTGTTGACCCATTTGCTGCTGCGCCGGAACGTTTCCCGGCTGCGACGGATTCTGATTTCCCCGCGCCGGCGGGGCAATCTTCACTGCGGGTTGCTGTTGTTGTACCTGTGGCGCACGAAGTTGATCCATCTGTTGCTGTGCCGGAACGCGCCCTGGTTGTGCGGATAGCGCCTGTTTTTGTCTTTCGAAAGAGACGGGTGGCGCGGGCGGCGCCTCTTTGACGACCACCTGCCGTTTCATGATTGTTTCCGAAGGCCTGACCGCGGAGGGAGCCGCTGCGCCCACGATGCTCTGTCGAACCGGCGCCACAGCGACGCCGCGTTGGATTTCCGCCGCTCGAAGCTGCTGCGGACTGACACGGACATTGGAAGCCGCCACGGGCCGCGCGTTCACAAACGTGTCATGCGAAACCGCGGTGACCGCGCTTACGTTGTTTTGGTGCATGTAAGTGACGTTGTTTACGTTAACATTATTATACACATTGGTTACATTTGTGACATTCACTGTCGTGTTCGTTACGTTGACGTTCTGCACGTAACGCGGGCTGGCGCGATAAGCGGGAACATAGACCTCGCGAGGCCCGAGAGGGAACCAAGCGACTCCGCCACCGCCTCCTCCAATTGAGATCGACAGATTGAATCGGGGCCCTCCAACGAAAGCTACCAGTGCCGGCGCGTAGACGGGCCGAACAACGACCGGACCCGGCACCCAGCACCAGCCTTCGTCAACAACGGCCCAACGGCCATAGTGGAAGGGCGCGAAGCCCCACGGCTCATCTTCCACCCAAGTCCATCCCCACGGCTCGATCCAGATCCAATGCCCGAATCGGTAGGGAGCCCAGCCCTGGGAGACTCGCGCCGGGAACCAGACGGTGCCATATTCCGGGACGCTTCTCCACTCACCGTAATCATCAAGGTCTTCGTATCCGATGACGTCGCGGGAAACGTAGCGGGCGGACTGGGCATGCTCTTCGCGGTCGTCGCGGGAACTGCACCAGCCGTCGAATCCGTCCGGGCGCTCCGCATGTCCTACATCAAACGTCAGTGAATCCGTACCGGAAACGCGCGCACCTTCACCAGAGTCCATATGGAAGTTGCTCCCGCCGCCGGTGGCCTCGCCTTCTCCCTCACGCACGGTGATGTTCGTGGTTTGGCCGTTTGGATCGACGTCAAAGCGGTATTCACCGGGACGTTGTACGGTGAACGCTAGATTCGGCGTATCGATTTCGAAGGCGTCGCCGCCGTCGAGTCTTCGCAGGCGAATGCTCATCGAACCCTGGGCGAGCTGAATCTGCACCGTGCGGTCGTTCAGGTTCAGGAAAGAAATGCCTGTTTCACTCGATAGACGGATTGCCGTGCTGCCGATGTGCAGCTCGCCACGCGAATTCTTGTCCGTCCAGAGATTGTCACCCGTGGTCAGGGGCCGATTGGGATTTGCCGGCACCCAGTCGGACTCACCACCGGGTTGGAACGACACGGAACCTTGAATGTAGTTAAGCCGTGCAACGCGTCCGGGCGGGTCGTCGTCGGCTAGGGCGGCACTCGAAGATGCGAAAAGAAAGCTGACAGCTAGAACAAGGAACAGGAAACTGGAAGTTGGCTTTCTCATCATAAATTGTCCCTTCTGCATTCGCGTTCTTTTGGGGCTGGCCGCTCTCTCCAATCTTAACTCCAACGCATGAACCATTACTTTTAACCTGGCACTCTGTCTTCAAAAGCACACGCACCGTTTAAAACAATTCATTTAGGAACAACGCCTCTCCCCTCCATTGACATTCTTGGGGTGAGCAGGAGGCTCCTCTCGGAGCCTCCTGACGGTGAACGGTGAGAGGAAGCCGGTCTCGAACCGGCGCGAGGAAGAATCAATGGCCATTGTGTCCTGACGAAGAATGGCCGCCCGAAGAGGATGAGCCTCCTCCGCCGCCGGACGATCCACCGCGCGAACCGCCTCCGGAGTAACCGCCCCGATTGCCGCCGCCCGGTGACCCGCCGCTATAACCACCGCCTGACGACCCGCCGCGGTATCCTCCACCGCCGGAGCCAGCGCTCGGCTGCCCGCCGCGATATCCTCCACCGGAAGGTCCGCCGCCGTAACCACCACTCGGCGCGCTGCGCGGCGATGGCGAGTACCCTCCCCCGCGAGGAGTAACAACGGGTTGCTGCATATTGAGGGGCGGTCGAGTATAGCCATAGCTGCCCGGGTTTCCGCGCGAATTATTCTGATATTGTCGCGGCGACTCAACGGGCGGGGAATAACTGGGACGGGATTGTCCGCCGCCCTGCCCTCCGAAATTCCTGCCAACAGCCTCCGGTTGGGAGGAATGAGCGGGGGGAGTAAATGGCCGCCAGCCAGGCCTCGTAGACGGACTTGCAGGAGCTTGCTGCGACGGCGGCGGAGCAAACCTCCGCGGGCCTTGCGCATTTCCCTGGGACGGTCTGGCCGCCTGCTCAGAAACCGGGCCGCGGCTCATGTTGCCCGAGCCGTTCGAACTGAAGGTACGGAAGCCCGGACGCTGCGCGTTCTGTTGCGGCTGGTTTCCTCCTGGGTTGACCCTACCCTGCTGGTTTCCAGGATTAACTGGCCGAGCCGCATTCTGCTGCTGGTTAACTGCAGGATTTCCGCCACGGTTGACGCCACCCTGCACGGATGCGCCTTGAGGTGATCCACCTTGGCGAACATTGCTGAAGAAGCGCTGATTGGCGCCTGCCCGATTTGGAATAGACCCCGGGTTCACCTGCCGATCGGACGGACGGAAACTTTCATGCGAAGGGGATACAGGGTGCCCTCCGGTAATCACCGATGCCTGTCGGAGCGATCCCGCGTCGAACCTCTCTTGGTGAGTTGGCACACGCTCGCGGCCAAATCGATCAGATCCCATCGAGCTTATCCCGCCCCGTACACGTGAATCCGTAAATGCCCGGTCGACGTTGGAGAAGCCACGTCGACCCTCTCCGAGCGGCTCGAAGCCACGGTCGCGGTCGCGGCCATTATGAATGTTGTAAATATTGACGACGTTTACTTGGTTCCAGCCCCGCCCATACCACGGGTAGAAGCGGTCGCCTGGGCCGCATGGCAGCCAACCAACGTTTCCGAAACCACCTCCGAAACCGAACCCTATTCCGCCGCCCCAGCCCCCTCCAAAACCAAAGAACGAAACATACGCCGGCGCCCAGATCGGGCGATACCCGCCATAAACCGGTCCTGGCCACCAGCCCCAGTTCCCTCCGTAGACAAACCAGCGGCCGTAGTGATACGGCGCCCAGCCCCACGGCTCATAGGAAACCCAAGTCCAGCCATAATAGGGTTCATAAACCCAGCGGCCATCGCGGTATGGCGCCCAGTCAGGCCCCCCAGCAGGAAACCATACGCTACCGTAGTCAGGGACATCGCTCCAATGGCCATACGAATCCAGGTCCTGGCTGCCCGTGTAGTAGTGGTTGGTGTGGTGCCAGCTCTCCGCACTCTCGATAACGTGATCGCGGTCGCGGTTCCACTTGTCCCAATCGTCTTTGCTATCTGCCGCGGAAACATTGTATTGGGCATTGTCTGCGTTGCCTTGAATTGTGATCCGCTGATCCCTGTCAACGCGCGTGCTGCCCTGCGGTGTGGAAATCTCTGCGGAGCCTTTGCGGACATCGACGATAGTTTCGCCGTTCGAATTAACAGTGATGCGGTAGCTGCCCTCGTTCATTTGCGGACGAATAGCAACATTGGGCGTGTCGATCTCTACGTTTGCTTCGCTACCATTCAGCACATCGTAGTTCACCAACCCCTGGCCAACCTGCAATTGAATTTGCGTGCGCGAAAGGTTCACGACGTTCGCAGCGGATTCATCGGACATGCGGAAGACGTTGGCGTGATCCAGTTGAATCTCCGCGCGCGAACGTTTGCCCGTCGAAATGTGGTCTCCGTTCACGACCGGTGTGTTCAGCGTCGCGGCAACCCATTCGCTGGAGTCGCTGTGTTGCGTCGAAAGATCGCCATGGATGAAGCTGATGCGCGCCGCTGCAGAGTCAGTGGGCGCTTGAGATTGACCCGGCTGTTGAGGCGGATACTGTGCCGGAATTTCCTCCGGCTGCTGCGACGCACCCTGAGCCCCCACCGCTCCTCCAAATCCAAGGAACATCGTTCCCGCCAAAAGAACCGTGGTAAGGCTTGCAAGATAACTTTTCATGACCACTCTCCCACGACAGCTCCCCTTGTACTCACACTCGGCTGTGGTTAGTGCAGGGTCAATGCCAAACTCGGTCGCCTTTCAAATGTAAAGTAAACTACTTGTTTACAATTAGTTACAGTTTCTGCTTGCGACTGCTTACTGGCCACTCCTGAAAATTTGGTGGTTCTCACGCAGCGGGTGGTGGATTTCAACCATTTATCGCGCGTCAGATAACATGGTACAGATCCTGGCTGTTGACCAACGACGCAATCGGGCTATTGGAGACGTTTCACTGAGGATGACAGAACCACCACCACCAGCGCTTGTATCCCCTCGTCCGTACGCTTAGAATAGCGGATTGAGCTGAGTTGATGGCCACTCCATTTCATATCATTTCGGATTCTGTTCCGGTCCCAGCATCCGGGGTTTCGCTTGATCCGGCAGGGCATCCCAGGCCGGACTGGTTGCGCGTTAAATTCTTCAATGGACCGAACTATCAGGACTTGAAGCGCATTATGCGCACACTGGGCCTCAACACTGTGTGCGAGAGCGCGCGTTGCCCGAACATGGGCGAATGCTGGGAACATCGCACGGCAACGTTCATGATTCTGGGAAATATCTGCACGCGCGCCTGCGGCTTTTGCGCCGTGCCCTCGGGCAAGCCGGCGGCGCCACCGGACGAACAGGAGCCGGAACGCGTCGCTGAAGCGGCGCAACTCATGGGGCTGCGCTATGCGGTGGTGACTTCCGTCAACCGCGACGATCAGCCCGATGGCGGCGCAGCCATTTTTGCGCGCACGATCGCCGAAATTCGCACGCGCGTCCCGGGCTGCAAGGTCGAAGTGTTGATCCCGGATTTTCGCGGAGACTGGCAAGCGCTTGAGACGGTCGTTCGCGCCCGCCCGGACGTGCTCAACCACAACACGGAGACGGTTCCGCGCCTCTATCGCCAGGTGCGCAAGGGCGCGATTTACGAGCGTTCGCTCGAACTCCTGCGCCGCGCGAAATTCCTGGCGCCTGAGATACCCACGAAAACCGGGCTCATGCTGGGCCTGGGCGAGACGCGCGAGGAAGTGCTCGCCGCGATGCAGGATCTCGCCGCGCAAGGCACAGACATCCTCACGCTCGGGCAATATTTGCAACCCACGCGCGAACACTTGCCCGTGGTGCGCTTCGTCCACCCAGACGAATTTGCCGAGTACAAGAGACTTGGCGAGCAGATGGGTTTCGCACACGTGGAATCAGGTCCGCTCGTGCGTTCCTCGTACCACGCGTTTGAGCAGGAAGCCGCTGCCCACGTTTAGCGGCGATGGATTCGCGCGCCGGCAATGGATTCGGGACCTCCCAAAGCCACATTCCCTGAAGGAAAAAAAATTACATGAGACTTGCATGGACTTGCGCTAGCCTGTTATTCCGCGCGACTGCCTGCGTTCTGTTCCTTTCGGCAATCCCGGCAGCCCCGGCTCAGACCGCCACTCCTATATCCGGCGCGGATGTTTATCAGAAGCGTTGCGCGGCGTGCCACGATCAAACCGGGAACCGGGCGCCTTCGCGGGACTCTTTACAGAAAATACCGGCGACGCGAATCCTCCGGACACTGGATTTTGGATTGATGATGGGCGTGGCTTACCCGATGAAACGCGAAGAACGCGAGGCTGTGGCCAACTATCTAGGAACCCCAGGTGGAGAGCCCCCGCCATCGGCAAGCAGTTTCTGTTCCGCGGGAATTCATCCCATGGCAGGCTCTGCAAAAGACAGTTGGGCCGGTTGGAGTCCCTCTCCATTCAACACCCGCTACCAGACGGCCGAGCAGAGTGGTCTCACGATGAAGCAGGTCCGGCACCTCAAATTGAAATGGGCGCTTGGCTTTCCGGGCGATATCACAGCATTCGCAGCGCCGACGGTTTTGAACGGAACGCTCTTCGTGGGCAGCGCCGGCGGCGCGGTACAGGCTGTGGACGCTAACACTGGCTGTCTGCATTGGGTGTTTCAGGCGAACGGACCTGTCCGGGCGGCGATTCTCCCGGTTCGAAATGGTTCTGCTTACTCACTGGTGTTTGGCGACCTGATTGGCTGGGTTTATTCGCTGGACGCAAAAACGGGGAAACAACTTTGGAAGCGGCGCGTGGAAGATCACGAAGCCACGCGCCTGACTGGCTCACCTGTGGCGCAGAATGGCGTGGTATTCATTCCAGCCGCCTCCTGGGAGGAAACTCGCTCGGTCGATCCTCAATACACGTGCTGCACGTTTCGAGGGAGTGTGACGGCGCTTCACGTCGCCGACGGTTCGCTGATTTGGAAATCCTACATGGTGGATGCACCCAAGAAAACGGGTGTGAACAGCGCGGGAGCGGAGCAGTGGGGACCCTCCGGCGCGCCCATCTGGTCGAGCCCAACGATCGATGCAAAACGCGGCCTTCTCTATGTCACCACGGGCGACAATTATTCTTCCCCCTCAACCGCTACGAGCGATGCCGTGATGGCACTCGAAATGAAAACGGGACGTATCGTCTGGTCTCAGCAGACAATCTCGAATGATGCGTACACGTCCGCCTGCCGCTCCAAAGGCGTCAATTGTCCTTCGGAAAATGGGCCCGATTACGACTTCGGATCATCGGCAATGTTGGTCCACACACCGAAGGGCCGCGAAATCCTCGTCGCCGGGCAAAAGTCAGGTGTCGTTTATGCCCTTGATCCGGATGCGAAGGGAAAGATCCTTTGGCAGACCCGCGTCGGGACCGGAGGCATCAACGGAGGCGTGCAGTGGGGCATGGCAACTGACGGGCAAAAGGCATACGCCGCTGTCTCTGACGTTTCTGCGGTAATGAATACTGCAGGGCCTGTTGGTGGAGCGACGTTTGATCCCGCGAAGGGTGGTGGCCTGACTGCATTGCATCTTGAAGATGGGGGCAAAGCTTGGTTCGCGCCGAGCCGTCCGTGCAACCCGCCGCGTCCCGGTTGCAGCCCGGGCCAATCGGCTGCTCTCACGCTGATCCCCGGTGTGGTCTTCTCCGGCTCGCTCGACGGACATATGCGAGCATTCGCAACAGAAGACGGCGAGGTTCTCTGGGATTTCGATACCGCGAAAGAATACACGACCGTAAACGGAATCCAGGCCAAGGGTGGTTCACTCGACGGTGCTGGCCCCGTCGTCGTTGGCGGCATGATCTTCGTCAATTCCGGATATCCCCGAAATGGCGGCATGCCTGGCAACGTATTGCTGGCGTTCGCGCCGGAAGATTAAGCGGGATTTTCTGTTTGTGCTGCAATGGATTCGGATCTTCTGCGTCAAATCGTATTAATCCGTATTGACATATCAAACCAAAACAAATATAAGTATACTTTCTGGAGGTGCCTGATGCGCTCGGAGGAACTACTCAACCCACGGGACGCTGCGCGCGCTCTGGGAATCAGCTATCCCACGGTCAAGCAATGGATCTACAAGAAGAAATTGCGCAGTGTCCAAACCGCCGGAGGGCACCACCGCATTCCCGCATCAGAAATTGAGCGTTTTTTGCCCCGCACGGACGAAAAGGACGCGCTATCCGGGCGTCGCGGCTTCCGGCGTATCAGCGGGCGAAATCAATTGGTCGGCAGGATCGTTGAGGTGCGTTACAGCGGCTTGCTGGCGCAGGTAAAACTGTCGATTGGGGGGCAGCGCATATCGTCCATCATCACGGCGGACGCAGCGCGCGAAATGCGCCTCGAAAAGGGACAGACCGCGGCGGCCCTCATCAAGTCCACTGAAGTCATGATTGTCCGCGTTTAAACTTCGGCGGCTGACACGTGAAACGGATTCACACAACGTTATCGATAGCGCTCGCCGCGCTCGCATGGGCTGCGCCTATTCTGGCCGCTCGTTTGGCCGATTCCTCCTCGGCACCGCAAGTTACGGAGAAGCCATGCGGTACCGTCACCGTGGCCGCCGCGGCGGATCTGACGTACGCGATGAATGAAATCGCTGCGAATTTTGAAAAGGCAACCGGTTGCAACGTTCGCGTGAGCACTGGTTCCTCCGGGAATTTTCTTTCGCAGATTGAAAACGGCGCTCCGTTCGACGTGTTTTTTTCGGCGGACATCGAATATCCGAGAAAACTTGAAGCTGAAGGGCTCGCCGTGCCGGGAAGCACATATCTCTACGCAGTTGGCAAAATTGTGCTGTGGGTGAGAAATGATTCCCACCTGGACGTCAGCAAGGGGCTTGCGATTCTGCGCGATCCATCGATTCGGAAAGTGGCCATCGCGAATCCGCAGCACGCGCCTTACGGGCACGCGGCAGAAGAGGCGTTGCACAACGCAAGTGTGTACGACGCCATCAAAGATCGCCTCGTTCTCGGCGAAAATATTTCGCAGGCGGCGCAGTTTGTCGAATCTGGAAATGCCGACGCGGGAATTCTCGCGCTTTCTCTCGCCCTTTCACCAGGTCTGAAAGCAAAAGGCCGATTTTGGCTTATTCCGGAGACCGTGTACGCACCCATCCAGCAGGGCGTCGTGTTGGTCCTCACGTCGCAGAACATGCCAGGGGCACGAGCATTCCTAAACTTCGTAAAGACCCCGGCGACGGCCGCGCTCCTCGAGCAATACGGATTTGTGCTGCCCGCCAAGGTGAAGCCTTGAATTGGCAGGCCATTGCGCTTTCGCTGAAGCTGGCGGTATCTGTCGCAGGGATTTTGCTCGTTGCAGGCCTCCCAATCGCGTACTGGGTGACATTCTCGCGATGGCGCTGGAAGTTTTTGATCGAAGCCGTGGTCGCGCTGCCGCTCGTTCTTCCTCCGACCGTGCTCGGCTACTACATTCTCGTCGGCCTCGGCCCGCGAACATTTCCCGGCAA
>Ga0210400_10004099_pt1 | contig 12703 bp, 15 predicted proteins | sample IncBWH26MmetaG_FD_155456 | JGI IMG/M metagenome (GOLD analysis project Ga0210400, IMG submission 155456) | Forest soil microbial communities from Barre Woods Harvard Forest LTER site, Petersham, Massachusetts, United States - Inc-BW-H-26-M | ecosystem: Environmental > Terrestrial > Soil >...
CGATGCACACCTTCGAGTCACGTGTCTTGGATGTGGCAATCAAGTCGGCGCATTCGTTCCACCGTCAGTTTCGATCGGGGTGATTTCCTGGTTCAACACCGTCGTTTCAAAAGCGGCTTGATCACCGTCGAAAGTCGAATCCCAATAGAGGAGTGATTATGGCAATAGAGGATCGCGGATTTGCGTCGATGGATCGGACCAAACAGCGAGAGATCGCCAGCAAGGGCGGCAGAGCGGCACACCAGAAGGGCACGGGTCACGAGTGGGTGTCAGGAACTGAAGAACATCACAATGCCAGCGTCAAAGGCGGAATGACGAGCGCTCGGGTCCAGAAGGCACGTCGAGAACAAGCGAAGATGGCGGCATCCGCACGGCAACAGTCCGAGCAGATTCAGGAGAAGCCATGACCCAAACTTCGTACAAGTGTCCGACTTGTCGGACGCCGCTATCGGCGCCGGTCCAGAGTCAGGAAAATCTCTGCGCTCCCTGCTCGGATTTACTGAAGGAACTCCGCGTCCTGAGTCTTCTCGAACTGCAGAAATCTCTTCGGGCACTCAGCCCGAACGAGCGGGGGTTCGAAGTTTCGTTCTACCTGCATCTGCGCGAGTATCTTCGTCGAGAACTTCCGATGCCGTCCGCGACAGCGTGAAGGAGCAAGCGTCATGGAATATTTAGAGCAGACGCCGATCCCTATGACAGGCGAAGAGAGTACTATTCTCTACCTGCTGGCTCAGCACCCGGACATGCCAGAGGATGTAGCGGCGGGCTATCTGCTGCGATTGTCCGTGGCCGTCCGTGGAGTTGGTCGTGCACTTCGCGGCGATCTCGATGTCAGCAATCAGGAGTACGAAGCGGCTCGAGGAATCCAACTTTGGGCGGCAGAAAACGCTCGAGGTTTCCCACCACCATAAGCGGCGCAAGCTTTCTTGCCCCGCTTTTCTTTTTGTCTTTTTTGGCGTAAGCTTGGAATAACAGCAATATGTTTGTTTTGATATTAAGGAGGTCGAATGTTTTGGAACATTGCCAATGCGCTGCTGCAGCCGGTAAGCTTGGTTTGTTCGTCGGCGATCATGATTTTTTTGGGAGCGATACTCACAAGAGTAAAGGTATTGCTGATCATCGCCAGCGCATACGTATTCTTGGCCCTATGATTCCTACATGCAGGCAAGCAACCATGGGGCGTCTGAGATGCTCGTACTGATTAGTTGCATGCCGCTGTTGGGGCTGGGAATCGGACGGACAATCAGACGAGTAGTTATTTTTTTGGCGTAAGCTTGGTCAAAGGGGGATAGATGAAATTTTTTCCGATCTGTCTCGTGGCAATTGTGGAGATTGAGGAGAGAGTTATGGCCGATGTGATTCTAGCCAGGCCGATCGAGATGCGACCTAAGCTTCGAAAGACGATCAGCAGGAACCTTGCGATCGGAAGAAGAAGAACTTTTGCGCGACAGCGAAATTGCCGGGCGTTCATTCTGCGCCTGAAGCGCAGGTTTTCAATAGCGGCGTAAGCTTTTACGGCGCTTCTTTTTTTGGCGTAAGCTTTCTTGCGCCGCTTTTTATTTTTGTGTTAATCTGAAATCAAGGAGGACTTGTTTTGAAGTCCAGCATCAATTTCGACGATCTGTTGACGGTCGAGGAAACAGCCGAAAAGTACGGTTTGAGAGTGAGTGAAGTACTCGAGCGGCTCGCCGATGGCCGTTTGAAAGGAAGGCGCATTTCCGGTGTCGACGCTATCTACGTCGAGATTGTAAGAGTTCCGAAGAAAAAGCAGAAACGAGAAGCACAAAGACAATTGCAATTGCGTCAGGTCCAACCGCTGGATGTTTCCAAGGACTTTTCGTTTGAAGAGGCCGCACAGCTGTTGTGCGTATCCCGTGAACGGATTGATCTTTTGGTCGAGTTCGGCAGTTTACTTGTCCAGGACGGCAAGATCACTCGTCAATCTTTATTCAATCACCGTCAGCGATTGCGTTAGGATTTCACATCACAAGGTTCGCGCTGTAGAATTGCGGCGCTTCTTTTTTTGTCCAATTGAGAAAACTCAAGCGGTAAGCTAGTTAAAGACTAGCCTTTCTTTTTTCCCCAGTTTGTCCCCAATAAGGGGTTGACAGGGGGTCCGGAAAAAGTTATAATTGGAGCAAGTTTAGTAAAAACAGTTAAAAAAGCGCAAATTATGGTTAATTCGGGACATTTCACGATCAAGAAAGGCGGTTCGATGAACTAGCACGGATTTTCGTGTGTAGATTCAAAGGCCCGCCAAAAGGCGGTTTTTATTTCGCTCTAGTAGTTTCACAAATCGTTTAACATAACGCACCATAGTATGTAGAATTCACTGCTTCACCGCATAGCTTGACTTAAGCAGGTTCTGAAAGCAAGCAGTGGATTGTGCATATTATATGGTTAGCACTTTGACAACTAACCGGCATCTAATAAGAAACATATTTTTGTTTTTAGCCGTATAGGACTGATGAGGTCCTGGTAGGCGGCGAAAAAAACATTCTTCTTTTATATTTGAAAGCAGAATGAGTATGTTTGAATCCAAGTCCTCGTCTTTGTAAAACGGGGCAAGCTAGTGATCATTGATTGCTAGTCAAATAAATGAATTAAACAATTAAGAGTGTATGGTGGATGCCTTGGCAATTTAAGCCTAAGAAGGACGCAGCAGCCTGCGATAGCTTCGGTGAGGTGGCAAGCAACCCTTGACCCGAAGATTTCCGAATGGGGAAACCTATATGTTTGAAGAACATATGTACAGTAGATGTGGTGTCTACGAGTACGGGAACCGCGTGAAGTGAAACATCTCAGTAACGCGAGGAAAAGAAAAAAAGGGCATTAAGTAATTTCACCAAGTAGACAGGTTTTGATCTAAATTTAATTTAGGTCAATAACTTGTTTATTTGGGAGATCAATCGCAAGATTGATCGACCAAAAATACTTATTGTCTCATTCTCCTAGTAGTGGCGAGCGAACGGGGAAGAGTCTAAACTAACTTTGTGTTTTCGAGCCGAAGGACAATAGCAATATTGTTCCAAGCTTGATTTAAAGCTTACAGGCCTTGCAAGGATTAGGGTTACAACAATCATTCATTTAAACGCTGTAACGTTTAAGGAGATTTCAATTGGAGCTGTTTAGCCGAATGGTCTGGAAAGACCAGCCAAAGAGCGTGATAGCCGCGTAGCGCGAAAAACCTCTTATATCTTCCGAATGGTTTGTTAAGTACAACTAGACACGTGAAATCTAGTTGGAATTTGTGTCGACTACGACATAAGACTAAATACTTAAATTGACCGATAGTGAACTAGTACCGCGAGGGAAAGGTGAAAAGCAGCCCGGTGAGGGCGATGAAATAGTACCTGAAACCGTACACTTACAATCGAGTGGGAGCCCCAACGCCGCAGGGTGTTGTGGGTGACCGCGTGCCTATTGAAGAATGACCCAACGAGTTAGAGGTACGTTGCTTACTTAAGCCAAATACTTGGCGTAGGTATAGTGAAAGCAAGCGTTAATAGCGCGTATTAGAAGAGTATCAAGGGGCGAGTATATAGTATATAGAGATGCAAATCCCTTTATACTAGATACTTTATACTTGATACTATTTCTAAAGGTAGCGTGCCCTAAACCCGAAACCCGGTGAGCTACTCATGGTCAGGATGAACGTTGTGTAAAAACAACGGGAGGTCCGAACGCTAGTATGTTGCAAAATACCGCGATGAACTGTGAGTAGTGGAGAAATTCCTATCGAACTGGGTAATAGCTGGTTCTCCTCGAAATAGCTTTAGGGCTAGCCTGTGCTGCACGTGTTTGAGGTAGAGCACTGAATCGGCTTTACGGTCGCAAGATCGTGAACCGAACCAAACTCCGAATTCAAACACTTAAGGGCATGGAGTCAGACAATGAGGTCTAAGCTTCGTTTGTCTAATGGAGAAGAATCCGAACCGCCGTTTAAGGTCCCTAAATCAAAACTATAGTGTAAAGGATGTGGTTTCACTCATACAACCAGGAGGTTGGCTTAGAAGCAGCCATCCTTTAAAGAAAGCGTAACAGCTCACTGGTCAAGTGAAACTGCGCCGACAATGTACTGGGACTAAGTTTTGTACCGAAGACGCGGGTGCTTGCAATTTATTGCAGGCGCGGTAGAGGAGCGTTGTATGCGGGCTGAAGGTGTGAGGGAACTCATGCTGGACTGCATACAAGTGAGAATGTTGGGATAAGTAATATATATGCGTGTGAGAATCACGCACACCGAAAATCCAAGGTTTCCTGGGCAATGATAATCATCCCAGGGTTAGTCGATCCTAAGTTCGGACCCGAACGGGTCCGGATAATGGCAAATACGGTTGATATTCCGTAACCGCTTATAATACTGATGCAATTACACATCATGGCAGCACAAGCGCGATTTTGACTATTCGCGTCGTCGCATTGTTAGTCGGGTCTGCGAGGCAAGTCCCGTAGGTCTATGTGTCTTCTGCTCTTCGGAGTATGAGATTACTGTAACGATGAGAATGCGAAGAAATGTCGCAAGATAAATTTGAGTGAACCAAGGTGTCAAGAAACGTTGCTAGGGATTGGGATGTTAACAAGTTCAAACTTGTTATTTCCCAAATATTTATAAGTGATCGTACCGCAAACCGACACAGGTGGATGAGTGCAAGAATACTAAGGTGACCGGGACAATAATCCTTAAGGAACTCGGCAAAAAAGCAGGCGTACCTTCGGTATAAGCCTTGCCTAAGCCCCGCTCTTTTAACTTTATTATTTTAAAGTTTAGAGTGATGTTCCAAATTAAAGAAGACTACTTCTAAACTGTAAGACAATAGTATTGTTAAATGAGCGGAGCTTAGGTTGCAACAACTGACCCCTCCCGACTGTTTATCAAAAACTTAGGTCCATGCAAACCCGCAAGGGGAAGTATATGGGCTGATGCCTGGCCAGTGTCAGAAGGTTAAAACGATTGGCGCAAGCTCGTCGTCCAAGCCCTGATGAACGCCGGCAGTAACTATAACTGTCCTATGGTAGCGAAATTCCTTGTCGTGTAAGTTACGACCCGCACGAATGGCATAACGAGTAGGGGACTGTCTTAAGGATTAACCCGATGAATTTACATTGACGGTAAAGATGCCGTCTACCCGCAACAAGACGGAAAGACCCTATGAAGCTTTACTATAGCGTGTCATTGATGCAAGAATCTTTTTGTTTAGCATAGGTGGGACTCTTTGAAGCGCTGGCGCTAGCTGGCGTGGAGAGGACAAGTGAAATACCACCCTGAAAGACTTTTGTTTCTAACCCTGATTTAACCAACCGGGGGACAGTGGCTCGTGGGTAGTTTAACTGGGGCGGTTGCCTCCTAAATGGTAACGGAGGCGTTTATTAAGGTAAGCTTAGCTCCGATGGAAACGGAGCTGGACGCGCAAACGCAAAAGCTTGCTTGACTGCAAGGCTGGCACGCCGCGCAGATACGAAAGTAGAAGTTAGTGATCCGACCATCCTTCGTGGAAGGGTGGAAGCTCAACGGATAAAAGTTACTCTAGGGATAACAGGCTGATCTAGTCCAAGAGTCCATATCGACGACTAGGTTTGGCACCTCGATGTCGGCTCATCGCATCCTGGAGCTGGAGAAGGTTCCAAGGGTTTGGCTGTTCGCCAATTAAAGCGATACGCGAGCTGGGTTCAAAACGTCGTGAGACAGTTTGGTCCTTATCTGTTGTGGGTGTTCGAAACTTGAGTGGGTGCATCCTTAGTACGAGAGGACCAGGATGCATAGACCTCTGGTGTACCGGTTGTCCCGTCCGGGGCATAGCCGGGTAGCTAGGTCTAGTTAAGATAAACGCTGAATGCATATAAGCGTGAAGCTGTCCACAAAACTAGGTTTCGTTGCTTGAAATATTAGCGATAGTTTCGGGGAAGACTACCCCGTAAAACAGGTGATAGGTAATAGGTTATAGCAATATAGTTTATTATTTTAAAGCCTCGATAGGTTGCAGGTGTAAGCGCAGTAATGCGTTGAGCCGAGCAATACTAATCAAACGAAAGTTTAATTCAGAATTTGACTGGCATTCAATGATCATTGGATCATAGAATGTTGTTTGTACAAGATGCCAATTAACGAAGGCATTAACGGTTCCTATAATTTGTGATATAATTATTTAGTTGCAATTATATGGAACTGCTGATGCAAAGATACTCACCTTCGTTAAAGTTAGTTGGTTTGCTGTTGGTGATCGCCGTCGTAGGCATTCTCGTCTACGTGGTAACATCCAACACATTATAAATTTGCGTTTCGTTTCGTTATTCGTGCCACTGGCACGAATAACCTCCGCGTGTTTCAAGGGCTGTAGCACGACCTGATCCCTTCCCGAACTCAGAAGTCAAATGCAGCACCGCCGATGATACTTCAGTGTAAGACTGATGGGAAAGTAGGCAATGCGCGGTTTTTAATTTGCTAAAATTTTGTTCACTTCGGCGGCGGCTTTTTTTGCGACCGCAAAAATCTCTATTTATATATTGCTTTGAGGTAGATTTTTGCTCGCGCCGATTTCTGATGAAATCCGGCGAGCGTCCAAAAAAAGCCGCCCCTTTGTTCACAAAGTTTTAGGTTGGGCGGGAATTGGCTTTACGAATAAATTGCAATAATCATAGAGCAATTGTTGAGGACCCTGGCAATGGTCTTTTTTGCTTTACAAAATTTTTATTATCGCTTAGAGTGGTCAGATATTATTAATCCGTAAATAAAATGGAAGAATTCATTCCGTCTTTGGCTATCGCTTCGATGCTCAATATAGTTTGGGGTACATAGTCTGGATTATCGTCTACAAGCCCCGTCCAGCTTTGACACGGGCGGGGCTTTTTGATAGACTCATCTCACTTCTGAAAAGTAGAATTACCAGCCATCTGCGTGACAACAAATTCCGATGGAGGAACAATGAACGAGAAAACGAAAAGTGACCTGGCTTGGATCGCGGGTATTACGACGGGCGTACTGCTCGTCGCCGCGGTGAACTGGATGCTCGACCGACCCAAGTCAACGAAGTGATTTCAAAATATGAAAGGTAAGGAGCCGATGGAATTTATTTATCAGCACTCGGTTGCTATTGTGGCTCTGGTATGCAGCGTGGTTTCTTTTACCTTTGGGCAAGCGCTGGGTTGGGAGAAGGGATTTCAGGCAGGCCGAGCATCTGGCGCACAAGCCATGATCGGTCATGACTTAAGAAAACACGGCGATTGATCGTCAGTAGTTTTCCAGGCCGCGTATACGCAGCCTTTTCTTTTTGGACAAAATTTTAATTGATAATTGTTAGTTGTTTTGTAAGCTTGCAGTATGGCATCATCCAAACAACTCAAATTAATGCGATCTTTGATTACGTCTAGTAATTTCCGTCCATATCTATATTTCCTGATTAGTGTTAGACTACATCTATATGACAGATCAAATGGACGAAACTATGAACGAAATTTATGGTACTTCTTCCGCAAAAAAGGCCAGTTTGCAGAAGGATATTTCTAATTTGGAACATGATATAAAGTCTGCTTCCGAGGATTTTCGCAAGATAAATGAAGAGCGATCGGTGTACGGCCGAACCGAAAGCCCCGAAGAAGCGAATAAGCGCCAGCGGGATATCGTGTTTTTGAAAAAAGACTTGGAAAATAAAAAATCAGAATTCGAACAGTTGGATCAATAATTCTGGCTGTTTTTTGACATATTGATTGACGGCGTTATACAATAAATTGACATTAATTTTTCGTAACTATGAATAATATCAAAAAAGCGTGCGCTGCGAGTTTGGTCGCAGGAAGTTTTTTGCTGGCTAGTCCGGCATTCGCTCTGACTTACACTCTGCCGGGGCGATCGATCAATGTCAATCCCGACACCGGAGCCGTGAATCTGAACAATAACGGCCAGAATATTAATGTCCAGAAAGGGACGAGTAACAATTCCGCTACGATCACCAATCCAGGCGGCAATGCTAGTATCCACATCAATGCGAATACTGCTACTGGACAGAACAGCGTGGAATTGAAATATAACGGCGAGACAATCAAAGTCAACGAACAGGACGATCTGGAGACATTGGCCCAAAAATCCCAGGCTCTGGACGATGTCAGTGCGCAGGCGATAATTTCATTTAAAAATAATTCTTCGGCTTTGATAAAAACGGACAATGATTTGAAAGTCTATGGCGATTTGGTCGTTCAAAAAAGACCGGCAGTGGAAGCGATCAATGTCAGTAACAGCGATGTTGAGGTGTCTTATACTCAGCCCGGCCGATTGTTTGGAATTTTCAAAAAAAATATGCCGGCCAAAGTCATAGTCAGCGCCGACGGCAAAGTCCAGGTAAAACTGCCATGGTATAGTTTTTTGGTGGTGAAAAATACCGGCGATCTGACCGCTGAAATAAAAACCAATCTCGGAAGCGATGCGGCTTCGATCTCAAGCACAAATAGTTCTACCCAAGTCCAGGCCACGGCCCGCGTGATCAATGTCGTCAGCTCTTCTGTCCAGAATCATTCATCCGCTAGTGTTCAAACCGGCGGACGGACAATCAACGCCGATTCATCCGGTACAGTGAGATTGCAAGACAATGCCCGCGTGATCAATATCAAACGATAATAAAAAATAAAAAAACCAGGCGGATAAGCCGCTTGGTTTTTTTATTTGTAAAATTATTTATTGCTTATTGAGTGCGGCTTGAGTAGCTGGGCCGACAATGCCGTCGGCTGGAATGCCGTGCATGGTTTGGAATTTTTTAACTGACGATTGGGTAAATTTGCCGAAATACCCGCTCACTGATCCGCCGGCAAACAATCCCAAAGAGGCAAGTTTGTTTTGCAAGGCTTTCACGTCACTGCCGCTCATGCCTATTTTCAGAACCTTGGCACTATTGATATCAGTCGTAGCTGTAGTTGTCGCGCCCAAAACTTGTGGGCCGCTGACAGTTAGGGGAGATGCCGCACTGCTGATGGTTTGCCCATCGGAATTTTGAAGAGTGAATCCGATGACGTAAGTTTTCGGAGTATTGAAATTGATGCGCAGGGTGATGACGCGCTGGCCGTTGGAATCAAATCCCGTGTCAGAAATAAATTTGGCAAGAACATTGGAGTCGTTTTGGTAGGGAGTCAGTACGACCCAGCCTGATTTGTCCAAAAAATAGGCGGATTTGATGTCGCTCACGGCCGAATTGACGATCGTCAGCACGCTGATCGATCCGTTCGGCGTAAAATTATTTATGACCACATCAAACTGCGAATCGGTGTTGGTGGTGTAACTCGCCGCGACCCGCAAACTTGCGTCAATATTGGCTCTAGCAGCCAAACTGGGCAAGGCCAGCATAACCAATGCGCTTATGATCAATTTATTTTTCATGATTGTCCGATTACTCCTATTAAGCGAATTCTGGCATTTAACTACAGTATTGTCAAGCAAATTTGACGTAAACCGGTGAATCGGTTAGAATAGTTTTTGACAAATCACATGACGAAACACAGCTTCAATTTGGACTTGGAAGAGGATACTCCCGCGGACAACCGGCCGGAACTGATCGAGCGGACGGAAAAGCTTTATTTTGTCCTCAGCAACAACCTGACCAAGGAAGCCAAAAACATCATCTGGAGTTTTTTGAGCCTGGCCAAGAAATATTACCCGAAATCTAAGCACAAAAAGCACTGGAACGACCTGCTGGAAAATTTGGGCGGCGTGATCAATGACTTTGAGAACGATTTGCCCGACCGCGCCATCTTGCGGCTTTATGGTTTGCAGAAAAACGCCAGCGAACTAAACGAGTCTGACGAAGAAGTAGAAGCGCCACCAGCCGAAATCCAAACAAAAAACTAACAAATCGGATCCCGACTTTCGTCAGGATTTCGGCAATTTGATATTAATTAATGAGTTCAATTTGACAGCTGCTTAATGAAGAGTTAAACTTTTTGTTGTGTATTATTGATTAAGGAAACAAAGATGCAAGAAACAATTGAATACTCAAAAAAATACGTAGATGATTTGGATGATGAGAAAGAAGAGAGTGAAGGGACCGAAGCTGAAGAATTGATAAAAAAAACAGCTGTTGGTCTTGAACCAGTTTCTGATAATGCCGAAAACGGAATTCTATTGAATGAAATATTTGATTTGGCCCGCGCCAACTATGAAAAAGACACTCAAGGTTGGGAAGATCTATTTGAGAATTTAAGGTTGGAACTAATGTCTACAGATGATGAAGAAAACCATCGTGATATTTTGGAAAACTACCTTCGTAAAGCAGACAAAGAAATGATCTAATGCGAGTTATCGCTGACTTACAAATCCATTCTAAATATTCGCGCGCATGTTCCCAGGACCTAAATCCTGGGAATATTGGTAAGTGGGCGGATAAAAAGGGGATCGCGGTTATCGGCACCGGCGATTTCACACATCCGAAGTGGCTGGAGGAATTGAAAGAGGCGCTGGAAGAAACCAAGACGGGACTTTATCAGCTGAAAGATAAGTCTGCTAAAGCCTATTTCATGCTGACGGCGGAAGTTTCGTCGATTTATAAACAAGGCGAGAAAGTTCGGCGCATTCACAACATGATTTTGGCGCCGAACTTTCGAGCCGTAGACCGGATTATCATTGGGCTCGAAAAAGCCGGAGCAAATCTCAAATCTGATGGCCGGCCGATCATGGGTGTGAAGTGTCCGGATTTGGTGAAAATAGTTTTGGAAGCTGATCCGGCTTGCGCAGTGATCCCGGCCCACGCCTGGACACCGCACTTTGGATTGTTTGGCTCGCTTTCCGGTTTTGACAGCGTAGAAGAAGCGTTTGGGGATCAATCCAAGCATATATTCGCCATTGAAACCGGCCTTTCTTCCGACCCAAAGATGAACTGGCAAATTTCGAAACTTGATCAGTATTCTTTGGTCTCCAATTCCGATGCACACTCTTTGAGAAAGATCGGAAGAGAAGCGAATGTTTTTGAAATAAACGAATCAGAGTTGAGTTATACTACGATACTACGTTGTATCAGAGTAAAAGATCCGACAAGTTTTTTGTATACGATTGAATTTTTTCCGGAAGAAGGGAAGTATCATCTCGATGGCCATGCGGATTGCAAATTTTCCTGCTTGCCGGAAGTAACTGCGAAATTGAAAGGCATTTGTCCGGTCTGCGGCAAGAAGCTTTTGGTCGGCGTGCTCAATCGGGTAGCGGGTATGGGGGATCGAGAATTTGGGTTTGTGCCGCCGCGAGCGATTCCATTCAAAAACGTGATTCCGCTGGAAGAAGTGATCGGTGAAACTTATGGCACTGGCATTGGCAAAAAAGTTTTGGAAACTTACGAGCGCATTGTTTCCAAATATCCGGAGTTTGAAATTTTACTGGATTTGCCGCAAGAAGAAATTGCCAAGATCAGTGATCCGGTTGTCGCTGAGTCAGTGATTAGAATCCGTGAGGGTAAAGTCCACATCGAAGGCGGCTACGACGGTATCTTTGGCAAGATCCACATTTACGAAAAGAAAGAACGCGACAAGCTTTTCAAGAAAGCAGAACAAAGCAGTCTATTTTAGTTCTACTACTTTTCTTTCTAAGAAAGAAAAGTAGTATCAACAATTCAAGTGACGGAGGAGTCATGAGCTTTTCAATTTTCGAGACAGTGAAGCCTGATCATAGATCCGAATACCTGCAGGAAGAATTCGAGTTAGCGGCCATGTGGAATCAACACCCCTCTGTACCTGCTGGAGTTATCACGACGATATGCATTCGCGGAAATATGACAAGAAAAGCGGCCGCTGAACTACTTCTCGCGAACAGCGTGATCGCGCCACCGACCAAACCCGACGGGTAAGGTCGTTCTTTTTTTATGCATTTGCTATAATGATCATATGCAAAAATACATAGCTGTCGTAAATCCAAGAATGGATGATGATGAAATTTCCCATTTGATCGCCAAAGATATAGCTGGGGCGCTTTTTGAAATTTCCCACCAAAATTATCCGCTGGCGGCGAAGCTGATCAGGCAGATCAAGGAGTTGGCGCGCAGGCAGAAGCGGCCGGTCAGCATCATCCAGGATGTCTCGGCTATGAACAATCCTCTGGATCTCGAATTTGGGCTTCGCAACGGCGTGGATTGGATCGCGTCCAATCGGGAGGCAGACTTGAAAAGAGCTAGAGGATTGGACAAACTGGCTGGCATAATTTTCAAAGGCCGCAATATCCCTAAAGGCATTCGAGTCGATAGCGTCATGGCCGCAAATTTTATGGATCCTGACGCGCAGGTGGTGGGACATAAATCCGGCTCGATCAAGCATTTGATTTCTCAGCACGCTGACCAGGCGCTTTTGGATTCTCTGATCCACGTCGGCGGACACGCAGGGGCGACGCACATCGCAGTGGGGGATCTGGATTTGGCCAAAGCTTTGTCCTGGCGGCGGCCGAACAAAAAGATTGTATTCGCGCCGCAAGATCACAGCCAAGCTGCGAGAGCCGGAATTTTGTGGGGCGTACATCCGATTTTTGCCGGCAAGGATTTGTCCAGCAGTCTGAAGAACGTCGGCTTAGCCAAAAAAGGTGATAGAATAGTAGACGCGACGAACATTAAGCATGTGGCAATTCACTTAGTATCATAGCCACCCATGTCATTCCGACCGACCTCAGAAGCGTTAGCTAGAGCGGGAGTGGAGGAATCCCTCTTATGAGCGAAGACAGGCAATATTATGTATACTTTATGGCCAGTGATTC
>Ga0210400_10004100_pt1 | contig 12702 bp, 11 predicted proteins | sample IncBWH26MmetaG_FD_155456 | JGI IMG/M metagenome (GOLD analysis project Ga0210400, IMG submission 155456) | Forest soil microbial communities from Barre Woods Harvard Forest LTER site, Petersham, Massachusetts, United States - Inc-BW-H-26-M | ecosystem: Environmental > Terrestrial > Soil >...
CGACAGCCGCGCCCCTCCGAACCGACCAATCACGTCCCACCCCTCAACGCACACATGCCGCGTATTCTGCCGCACCCGCGGCAGCGCCTGGATCTGCTCCAGCTTGTAATCGCCCGGCTTCTTGACGACGCCACTCACCGTCAAAGTCCAGTTCTCAAAAATCACTCCCGGATCTTCAACGTCATATCCGTTGATGGGAAACTTCTCAAACGGCGTCAGTTCCCCATCCGCAAAATTCGTAGCCATATGCCCGCGCCGAAACAGCCGCGCCGACGCCCAATCACTGAACCCCAGCCCCTTCTTGAGCAAAGAATCCTGCAAGCCAGGTATGGCAAACGCTCCCAACGCCAGCACCGGCACCACTTTCAACAATTCCCGCCGCGACACTTGCGCGAACCTGCGCTCATTCATCCGAGGGCCGGGAATCGCAGAATTGCCGATCTTTGATTCAACGCTCTTTGATTCAACAACCTTAGCTTCGACGCCCTTCGGTTTCGCACCCTCCGGGTCGACGATCTTCGACTCCGCCGTCGGATCGTTAGCCTTCGGCTCGCCCGCGTCTGGTTTATCGTTCGCTGGATCCATACCCCTCCTACGGATCACATCTCCACAATAAGATTAAACAGATCTCACGAAGTTACGGCGAAAACGCAGAATGTTCAACCACCGAAAACGGCCTCTCCGTGCGCCTGGCACGAAGGCTTGCACTGGCCTTTCGCTGACTTTCGAGGCATACTATCGTGGGAATTCGAGGCAAGCGCCCTGGGTGTTTCACATGCCGCAGCTTAAAACATTGGTTCCAAGATTTAGTCGTGGTCTTCGAGCCGCCCCGCGCTCCGGGCGTTCCCCGGAACCGCAGCAGCGGCGCATGATGGTCGTCGCGCTGATTCTTCTTGTTGTCGCTCTAGGCTTTGAACTCTATTCCGATCGCGACTTCTGGTTCCCCGACCGACAGGAAGCGGAAGGCCAAACCCAGCCAGGTGCTCCCGCCGCAGCCCGCACGATAACCACGCAGGCGGCCCGGCCAACGGCGCCGGCCCACAAGAAATCACACCGTAACCAACTCCAACCGGAACCAGCCGAACCCTCCGGTGTCGCTGCATCCGACCCCGCCGATCCCTCGGCTCCACCGAACGCATCCGTCACCAGAACCGTGCTCCCTCCACTCGAAGTTGAAGTCGTCGCCGGCGATGTTCATCGCACCGTCCATCCCGGCACCAACTCGATCCACGTCGATCTCCAGCGCGATTCATCCCAGCCCGATTCATCGCGGTCAATCTCACCCCCGCAAGTAGCCTCCGTGGTCCAGCCCACCGGCCCCCAAACCGACACCGCAGCCACCGCCACCACCAACGCTGCCGAGCGCGTGCAGATGTCCGCCGATACCGCCGAGGTCGTCAACCGGCCAATCAAGCCCGGCTATCCTCTTCTCGCGCGCCAAATGAAAGTGCAGGGCTCCGTAATTCTGCAAGCCCTCATCGGCCGCGACGGCCTGATCCAGGATCTCCGCGTCCTCAGCGGTCCCCCCATCCTCGCCACCGCCGCCGAGGAAGCGGTAAAACAATGGCACTTCAAGCCCCACTTCCAGGGTGCCGACCCGGTCGAAACCCAAGCCAAAATCACCGTCAACTTCACCATCTCCACCAACTAAACTCCGCGCGAGAGTTTCCCTTGAGTTCCATCGAAATGAAACAAAGCGCAATCGGGTCGACAAGAACAAACACGGGAAGAACGGACAGGACGTCAACGCGCCGCGACAGGACACTCCTCGGCAGGAAAAAGCTCCCCAAAAACTAAAGAGCGCCCCGAACTCTTTCGAGTCCAAGACGCCCGGGCAGCCCTCCCCAGAACTGCTCACCTTAGAAAGTAGAGCGGAGCTGATTTTCTGCATATAGCACTTCCGTGCCATATCGCCGTTGCACCGCAACGCTGTCTATCCCTCTGAAAAATCGTCGTTTCCGCGAAACTCGCCCTCATCCCTCGCAGCTGCTTCCCCTGAAGTCCCTGTGGATTTTGCCGATGATTCCAACAGTCAGAATTCTTTTTCGGCCACCTATGTCCGCATTTCACGATTCCGAGATCTGTCGCGGCATCCTCGAAAGCCTGCCCGCGGGCCTGTGCGTGGTCGACATGCAAAAGAAAATTGTCTTCTGGAGCGACGGCGCCGAACGCATCACCGGACATCTGCGCCACGAAGTCGTTGGCCACTCCTGCTTCTCGGAAACCCTCCTGCACTGCGATCAATCCGGCTGTGAGTTCTGTGGCGAAGATTGCCCTGTCGCCCGCGCTATCAAGACTTCACACTCCGTCGAGGCCACCGGATTCCTGCACCACAAAGCCGGATACGAAATTCCCGTCCGCATCCGCGCCGTTCCCGTTCACAACCAGCATGGTTCGATCATCGGCGCTGTCGAAACTTTTGAAGAACTCCAGCCCGCCGCGACTTCCGATCCTCGCGGCGACAGCCCTAACCTTCCCGGTTGCGTCGACGAAGTCACCAACGTCGCCAGCCAAACTCTAATGCGATCCCACTTGCGCGAAACCCTGGCCACCTTCGTCGAACTCCACGTCCCGTTCGGCGTACTCTGTCTATGCCTTGTGGGATTGCCCCACTTCCGCGCCAGCCTCGGACCCGAAGCAACTTCCTCCCTGCTACGCGTCGTCGCTCGCTCTCTGGAGAACGCCCTCTGGCCAACCGATTTCATCGGACGCTGGACCGACGATCAGTTCCTTGTCATCCTGAACAACTGCAGCCAGGAGGCTCTGCCCGCCGTCCGCGAACGCGTCCACCGCCTGCTCGCCGGTGACGGCATCGAGTGGTGGGGCGAACGCCGTTCCCTGCCTCTCTCCATCGGCCACGCCTCCGCACAACCCGGCGACTCCATCGAGTCCCTGATCGAGCGCGCTCAGAAATCACTGGACACAGTCTCAACCGGTCGAACTCAGGCCGCCCCCGCCGCGAGCGGAACTTCTGGAGCCAATGAACAAGGAGCTAAGGAATAAGGAATGTTTGCAATCATCGGCATCGTTATCGTCTTCGGTTGCGTGGTCGCGGGATACCTCATGGAGCACGGCAACCTCCGCGTCCTGGTTCAGCCCGCGGAATTAATCATCATCGGCGGCGCCGCCATCGGCACCGTTCTGATCGGTAACCCCCTGCACATCATCAAGAAAATCGCCGGAGGCATCGGCGGCGTCTTCGGCGGCTCCAAATTCGGCAAGCAGACCTACATCGACACGCTGAAAATGTTGTACGACCTGCTCAACAAAGCTCGCAAAGACGGTTTAATGGCCCTTGAAGCTGACGTCGAAGAGCCCGCCAAGAGCCCGGTCTTTTCCAAGAATCCGGCGTTCCTCAAGAACCATCACATTTGCAATTTCGTGTGCGACTCCCTGCGCATTGCCATCACCGGCATCGACGCCTTCGATCTCGATCAGATGCTCGATCTCGATATGGAAGTTCACCACCACGATTCCACGCAGCCTACCGCCGCCCTCAGCACCATGGCGGATTCCCTGCCCGGCCTCGGCATCGTTGCAGCCGTTCTCGGCGTCGTCATCACCATGGGCGCGCTCGGCGGCCCGCCTGAAGAAATCGGACCCAAAGTCGCCGCCGCCCTGGTCGGAACCTTTCTGGGAATTCTTCTCTGCTACGGACTGGTCGGCCCCATCGCCTCCAGCATGACCAAAGCCGCTGAGGAGGAGCACGCATTCCTCTACGTGATGCGCGTCCTGATGGTCTCTTTTCTGAAAGGCACCGCCCCCATCATGGCCGTGGAAATGGCGCGCCGCGCCGTCCCCGGCCATGTTCGCCCATCGTTTAAGGAACTCGAACAGGCTTGCCGTGGCGGAGGCGCGGCCGCCGCGGCCGCCACCGCTTCCTAAAGAATTGCGAATCGAACCCCCATGGACAAATCCCGCCCCATCATCATCCTCAAGAAAAAAAGTGGCCACGGCGGCCACCACGGCGGCGCATGGAAAGTTGCCTACGCCGACTTCGTCACCGCCGTGATGGCCCTCTTCATCGTTCTCTGGCTGCTCAGCTCCAGCAAGGAGGTTCAAGTCGCGGTAGGCGGATATTTCAAGGACCCCACCGGCACCGCGAAAAAAATCGGCTCCAACCTGGTGGGCAGCGGGGAAAACTTCACCCTCAAACGCGACGACATGTCCAAACTAAAAGATCAACTACAGCTGGCCATTAAACAGATGAGCGATTTCGAAAAACTGAAGAGTCACATTGAGATGACGGTCACCGCCGAAAGCCTGCGCATCGAACTCTCCGAATCGGCCAGCGGCACTTTCTTCGACAGCGGCAGCGCCAAGCTGAAAGGCGACGGCAACGAGATGCTCGTCACTCTGGCCCAGGAACTCGGCAAACTTCCCAACAAACTCTCCATCGACGGTCACACCGATTCCCAGCCCTACTCCTCGCCCACTTACGGCAACTGGGAACTCTCCTCCGATCGCGCCAACGCCGCCCGCCGAGCCATGCAGGCCAACGGCAGCGGCCCCAAACAGGTTACTCAGGTCCGCGGATTCGCCGACCAGCGCCTCCGCAAGCCCGACGCCCCGCTCGACCCCGCCAACCGCCGCATCTCGCTGATCGTGCAGTACGTCGTCAAAGACCGCGACGCGGAAGACGCCAAGCCCGCCGCGCCCCCGAAAGCACTTCAATTAAAGAAATGATTTCCTTCGTGAACCTTAGTGGCCTTCGTGGTTAACGCTTTGCTTCGCAAAATAACTTTACAATCTCCCCATCTCACCGCATCTCCAGTTGTATAATCCCCGATTGATTCCCGCTCAGGAGCTTCATCCATGAAGAGTTCTGCACGACTCGTCTTTTCTCTCGTCGTCATTTTGTCGTTCGTCCCTGCCCTCTGCTCCCAGGAAAAACAGGAAAAAGTCGATCTCGAAACCATCTCCCGCATTCGCTACGAGGGTTTCCACAATTCCAAAGTCATGGAACTCGCCTCCGGCCTGATGGATTCCATCGGCGAGCGCCTCACCGGATCTCCCAACATGAAGCGCGCCAACGAGTGGACGCGCGACCAACTCACCACGATGGGCATGAGCAACTCTCACCTCGAACCCTGGGGCCCGTTCGGCCGTGGATGGGCCAATCAATACGTCAACGCCCGCATGACCGTGCCGGACATCGGCCCGCTCCTGGTCTACGCCAAGGCCTGGACGCCCGGCACTAACGGCGTCGTCACCGGCAAATGCGTTCGCGTCAACATCGAAAAAAAGGAAGACTTCGACAAATACAAAGGCAAGCTCGCCGGAATGATCTTGATCGCCGGCCCCGACGCCGACGTGAAGCCCATCATCGAAGCTCCCTACAAGCGCTACACCGACGATGATCTCGCCAAGACCGGCGAATATGAAATTCCTGGCGAACGTCCTCCGTTCCGCATGTCCGAGATCGCCCGGCGCCGCCAGTTCGCAAAAGATCTGAACCAGTTCTACGCCGACGAAAAAGTCCTCGCCGTCATCGACCACAGCCGCGGCACTTCCGGAGGCGGCACCGTCTTCGTCCAGTCCGGCGGCTCCTTCAAACCCGGCGAGACGGCGACCACTCCTCAGCTCACCATGGCATCGGAGCATTGGTCCCGCATCGCCCGCCTGCTGCAGCAGAAAAAAGACGTCACCCTCGAACTCAACGTCACCAACACCTTCTACGACGATGACCCCATGCAATACGACACCATCGCCGAAATCCCAGGCACCGACAAGAAAGATGAAGTCGTGATGCTGGGCGCGCACTTGGATTCCTGGCACGCCGGCACCGGCGCAACCGACAACGGCGCCGGAACCATCGTCATGATGGAAGCCATGCGCATCCTGAGATCCCTCGACATCAAACCCCGCCGCACCATCCGCATCGGCCTGTGGAGCGGCGAAGAGGAAGGCCTCCTCGGCTCCCAAGGCTACGTCGAACAACACTTCGGCTCGCGTCCACCTATGGACGATCCCAACATGAAAGGCATGCCCACGCTATTACGTCGCGACGCTGGCCCCGTCACCGTGAAACCGGAACAAGCAAAGGTCGCCGCCTATTTCAACATCGACAACGGCACCGGAAAAATCCGCGGCGTGTATCTGCAGGAGAACGAAGCCGTCGCTCCCATCTTCGAACAATGGATGCGTCCCTTCAAAGATCTCGGCATGACCACACTCAGCATGCGCAACACCGGAGGCACTGACCATCTCTCCTTCGACGCCGTCGGCATCCCCGGATTCCAATTCATCCAGGATCCGATCGAATACGAAACCCGCACCCATCACTCCAACATGGACGTCTACGACCGTCTCCAACCCGAAGACCTGAAACAGATCTCGGTGATCGTCGCCAGCTTCGTCTACGACGCCGCCATGCGCGACCAAATGCTCCCCCGCAAACCCATCGAAAAGCCCCTACCCAGGGAGCCCGAGAAGAAGGAAGACTAGAGAGGCTGAGTAGAACGAAGAACATGTGCAGCAGGCGTCCCCTGCCCGGGCTGTCGTCATGACGACCGTAGACTGATGTGAGCCGCATGATTGCGGGATAGCTACGCACGATGAGGACCAACTCGTCTAACGAAGCTATTGTTCGTTCTTCTTCTTCGCCCTGATGGCGCGTCGCTTCATTGCCACCTCAATCGTCATCTGCAGTTCGTGTCTCTGGAAGGGCTTCAGAAGGAACCCGTCGTAATCGGTTACCTTGGCGCGCTCCACGGTCAGCCGGTCGGAATGGGCGGTCAGATAAACAATCGGCACATCCACCCGCGCGCGGATCTCCTTCGCAGCTTGAACGCCATCCTTCTTGCCCCTCAAGCGTATGTCCATAAGAACCAGGTCCGGATGCTCTCGAGTGGCGATGGCAATGCCTTCATCGGCAGTGTCAACCGCGGCGATCACTGAAAAACCAAGACGCGACAGCCGTTCTTTGAGTTCTTCGGCGATCAAAGTCTCGTCTTCGACGATGAGAGCACGCGGCGGAGGAGAGGAGACTTCAACGTTCATGATCATTCACCGTGAACTGCAAACGGGCTGATGTTCCAGAATCGGTTTTTACAAAGTCGAACGAACCGCGAATCTGCTGGGTCAAAGACCGCACCAACCTCAAACCCAGCGACTTACTCTGATTGACGTCCAGATCCGCGGGAATACCTACTCCGCTGTCCTCCACGAAGAGGCTGTATTTCCCATCGGTCCCGCGCCGCAGGGTCAGCCTGATCTCGCCCCCAGCACTGCCGGGGAAACCGTGCTTGAACGCGTTGGAGATCAGTTCGTTGAGGATTAAGCCGCACGGGACCGCCAAATCAGCGCCCATTACGATGGGCTCCAGATCGCTCTTCAACTGCGCCGACGGGCCCGGACTCCCATGCGACGCCAGGATGTCCTTGGCAAGCGCCTGTGCATATTCGGCAAAGTCGATGCGCGCCAGATTTTCCGAACGGTACAAGCTCTCGTGCACCAGGGCCATCGAATGCACCCGATTTTCCATATCCCGAAAGATTTGGACGGTCTCCTCGTCTTTTGTATGCATGGACTGAAGGTAAAAGAGACTACAGATTACCGCCAGGTTGTTCTTGACTCGGTGATGAACCTCGCGTAAGAGCGCTTCCTTTCGCTCCTCACTGGCCCGCAGGGTCGCCGTCACCTGCTCTGAGGCTTTCGCCCTTCGCGCCAAGGTCAGGATTGTGGGAACGTTGAAGGGAAGCACGACGGCTGTCATCAGCGAGACCAGCGCGGTAAAGATTTTAACCGCAGCGGAGAAAACATAAACGGGTTTCCAGATAGTGACCACTTCCATAAAATGGGTGCCACCACAGGCGATGATGAACAGCCCGAAGGCAAGAAAGATCCAGTGAAAAGGGATGTCGCGGCGGGCTTTGTAAACCAGATAAACCAGGGTCACTGAAATCGCGAGGTAAGCCAGCCCGATCAGCGAATCAGCGGCAACATGAGTCCAAACCAGCGCCGGACGGCGGAGATAACAGAACACATGCGGCAGGTAATCATTCGATCCGAAAAGTTTCACTCCCAGCGCAGGCCAGAGCAGGAACGGTCCAACCACAACCACGGACCCAATCGCAATGACATAAACCAGACGGTTGGTAAATGGAGAAGGCTTGAAAAACTCGGGACTTACAGCAGGCGTCGACATAGGGTCTCCGTTCCAGCAGAGTTTGTCGAAAGGGCCGACCCTAGGACTTCATCAATCCCGTTCTGGAAAACCAACTCAAGAAAAGGTGAGCGCCAGGCCGTGCGAGGTTTTCACGACAGTCGAAGAGTGTAACGATCATAGGCCAAATACTCTCGTTTAGCGAAAAGAATTCGACCCATCTCTAAGTAGCATGCATACGAGAACAGTGAGAAACTCAAAAGAACGGCGCGCAAAAAAGCATGCTATTAATCCACGCTATAAATCTAAAGGACGGATTCAGCGCTATGTTCTCCCCACAACCCATCGGCTACATCAAGAGCCCGTACCAGAGCACGAAACAAATCCCCAAAGGCCCCGGCGCCAAACACGACGCCGAAGGCATTCTCCAGATCCTGCCGCAATTCATCCCCGGCCTCACCGACATCGAAGGCTTCTCTCACCTCTTCGTGCTCTGGGTCTTCGATCGCTCGGAAGGATTCGAACTGCTCGGCACTCCTCCGATTGACGACCGCCCGCACGGCGTCTTCGCCACCCGCTCGCCCCGCCGTCCAAATCCGATCGGACTCACGGTCGTCGAACTGCTTCGCCGCGAAGGCAATTCCCTGCACGTCCGCGGCCTCGACATGCTAGACGGAACCCCAATCCTCGACCTGAAGCCGTATCTTTCCAGCATCTCGCCCGAGAGATTGCGCCTCGGCTGGCTCGCTGATGCCGTAGCCCGGCGGCGAAAATAATCACGCAACCGTGCAATTTCATTCATCCTGCGGCGCCGGCGAAAAGTGATGAGGACGTGGCGGTACGCGTTGTTGGTGATGGTGAGCAACTGGCTTGGGCTCGGGACCCCGAGAAGCTCGTTCGAAAAACTCAACGAGGTTCCCTAAGCCGGGGAATCGCGACGATGTTGGCGCCGTTGCCAGTCCTCAAAGCGATTCAAGAAATGCCAGCAGCGCCTTCTTGTCGGCTGGCGCCAGCTTCGAAAAGTGTTCCGTCACCTCTTCCGCCTCGCGCTTGTGACGGCTAATGGCGTCGCCGAGTTCCACCGATGCGCCATCATGCATCAGACGCGAGCGCAACCGCAATCCCCAGAGCGGAGCCGTCCTCAACTTGTTGTGCGCGCATAGCGTATCGCGTAGCAGATCGGGATGTTTCTCTCCTTCCAGCACGGCAGTCTGATAGCTCTCGCTGCATTCATCCTCGGCCTTTCCCGTCTGTGTCTGCTTCGCGTCGACTGCCCGGGACGTTTCCAGTTCACGCATGCGTTTCTCCACGCGCTCGCGGCCAAAGTGCTCAATCAGGGCGACCGGGATGCCGTCGCCGGTCCCAACATCGTGCATCAGGAAATCGCTGTAGGGATGAATGGTTTTGTTTTCGAGGGCATCCGGATGCAGGCCCGGACCTCCCGCCGCGGCCGGACTCTTGCCGGTCACGATGGTTTCGACGTGACAACTGGCGCAGCCGATTTTTGCGAACAGCTCCGCGCCGTGTTGCACCTCAGGCGTCGCCGCCTCAGTTGCGTCCCGGGCGGGCGCTTTCAGCGAGCGCATGAAACTGGCGAAGTGGTCGATGTCTTCCAGTTTGTTGTCGCTGGGATCCGGCAGGCTGTTGGGCTCAGTGATTTTCGTAGGGTCATTGTTCGGACGAGTTGTCGTCACCGGAGGATTGCAGGTGGTCGTCACCTCGGTAGTTTGCAGGCTGTTGGTGATGCCCATTTCGTTCAGGTACGCATCCCCGGCAAACGCCAGCAAGCTGGCGTGCTGATCTTTCCAGCCAAAACGCCCGATGCGGTCTTTCCCTTCACTTTGAGGAACGAGCACTTTGACCGCCTGCCCGCAGATTTTTCCGTGCGACGCCTGGCATTGCAGCTTGCGAATGTTGAGCAGCGTCTCGTCGGCGATGGCCTCCACATATCCGTCGCCCAGAGTATTGGTGGCGAGGCGCGTAGTGCGAATGGTCTCGGTCGCGGGCACGTGCTCCTGAATCTCCGGGCAGATGGCCCGGTCATTCACCAGGGTCCGGTCCTTGATAATTTCCGCTCCGTGGTTGATCGGGATCTGCGGATTCTGGAATTGGCCGTGCGCATCGAGATGTCCCACACGCAGCTCGGTGACCTGACTGGCGGCCCCACTAACCGGTGTCTGGTGACACTCGCGGCACGATTGCGCGTTGTAGAGGGGACCGAGTCCGTCCGGGGCAATGTGCTCGACCTCTTCGAAATTCTTCTGGTCCGCCAGCCGCCGCGAGGGATCGGAAAACCCGTTGCTCTGGTCGTCGAATCCGGTCGCTGCTTCTGTGAGTGGCGCAGGTGACTCACCGCGAGACCGAACAGCCAGCCCGAACAGAAGACTCCCTCCAATCAGGCACACCAGCAAGCTGAGTTTCAGGAAACGAGGCGTCACGGGGCAGGGCTTCATCAGACACTCCTTGTGGCCAGAGTCTCAGTTAGCAGAGGTCCCGAACCGACGAAGCCGCGATCTACATTTTCTATACGAGGTTGGTCCGAACTACAACCAGAATTCGCTGATCCGTCCGAAGAGTTGCGCTCTCTTGGTTTAGGGCAGGAGAACGTCGGGAACGCTGGGGCACGAATGGCTCTTCAGGTAGCGACAGTGGCCTGATGCCCAAAGTCATCGGCGACCGATTCTGCCACAATGTCGCAATTCTTTGCACAAGCGCGGGGGGGGCAGAAATCTCTGCTGAAAGCGCGATCATTCAAACAAGACGTGAAGCCACGTCAAGATCGCACCTCGTTGAGAGTTCCGGCGGTGGAGTGTGAATTGCTCAGCGTTGGGCTGAAGGTTTTCCTAGGAAGTCTTCAGGGCCGCGTTCTCCAAATCCCCTTGGAGGTATGCCATGCCACTCTCTGTACGTCGTCCTCTCTTCGCTTTGATTGTGATTGGTTCCTTAGCCTCTATCTCGATGCCCGCCAGCGCAAATAGTGTGGGTGTGAACGGCACTGCCTATGGTGGAAACGACAGCAACGAACTGTCGCTATCCGCCACCGTCTCCATCTTCTCAGCCGCTCCCATCGGATACTCTCAGGTTGGCAGCGGCACGGCCGGTGTCCCGATGACCCTGTCTTTCTGGGTGCTGCCCTGGTCGGGACCGGGCTATACGACCGTGAACATCGGTAGCAAGTTCACTGACATACTGCAAGGTACGGGCATCCTGTTTACGGCATCCTTCACAGTCCCGTTTTCGGCACTTGCCAACGGGACGTTTACGGCTCCCATCAGCTTTACAAGCCAGCTCCTGGCCTACCAGGATCTGACCTCGGGCCAAGGTTACGTCACCCGCGGTCCGCTGATGGCCAGTTTGGTTTCCAACGGTACCGGCATGGGCACCTTTCAGCTGACTGACATCGGGAACGGCCAATTCATAATTCCGTACGCCACCTTCGACTTCAAAGGCACAGGAAACCTCACGATCGTTCCGGAACCAGGCTCTCTGTTCCTGCTGGGTATAGGACTCGCGGGTTTTGGAACTATGTGTTGGCGAAGGATTTTGTTTCGCTCGCCGGCAGTTTGAGCGTGTGTACTGCCCTGCTAGACAAGTCTCTTGCCCTGAAGCGTAGGGAGCGTCCTGTTTATTCAACTGTTGTTACATCTCCATAGCACTCAAAACGCCTCAATGAGCGCTATGGCTTGGTTACGGAAACCATCCCCACAGGTCGGTTCGGCGCGTTCCTTGGTTTGGTTCCGTCCGTAGGGAAGAAAAGCGCTGGTCAGGGTTAGAACGCCTCCTCAAAGCACAGCGCAGTTTCTCAATTAAAACTGCGACGGCCAACTCCTGCACCGGCCTTCTCGGCTGCGGGCAGCGCGGCATAATCCGGGGTCGCCTGGGGACGACCACGTTCCTCTCCGGGCCTAGGGAAGCGCAGAACAGATGCCGAGTGCACGTGGACAATTTCGTTTCTCACCGCATACAGCACCAACTCTGCGATCGAGTGAAGCTCAAGCTTGCGCATTATATTGCTGCGATGGGTGTCTGCCGTTGCGGGCGTCACATTTAAGATCGCGGCAACTTCTTTGGAACCCTTGCCTTCGCTTACAAGCTGAACAACCTCTCGCTCCCGTGGCGAAAGCTTAGGCAACCGCGCCGCGTGTGGATCCACGCGATGGCGATTGTAGCCAACCAGAATCAGATCGGACACACGTGAACTGAAGACGCTCTTAGAGCGCTGCATGGCCTCCACGGCGTGCGTCAGATCCGCCGTCTCATCGGACTTGAAAACCCAACCACGAACCCCCACTTCCAGGCACTCTCGGATCACTTGCTCGGAGTCCACGGCGGTCAGGATAAGGATCGACTGGTCGGGATTGTGTTTCAGGATCTGCCGCGCCGCGGCCACGCCATTCAGGATTGGCAGGCAAATGTCCAGAATCAGGAGATCTGGTTTCAATAGCCTGCATTTTTCCACCGCATCCCGGCCGTCGACGGCTGCCCCGCACACTTCCCAGTTTTCGTGAGAACCGAGTAGTGAGGACAGACCGAAACGGAATATTGGATGATCGTCCGCCACCAAGATACGAAATGCGCCCATGAGAACCTCCCCG
>Ga0210400_10004101_pt1 | contig 12696 bp, 10 predicted proteins | sample IncBWH26MmetaG_FD_155456 | JGI IMG/M metagenome (GOLD analysis project Ga0210400, IMG submission 155456) | Forest soil microbial communities from Barre Woods Harvard Forest LTER site, Petersham, Massachusetts, United States - Inc-BW-H-26-M | ecosystem: Environmental > Terrestrial > Soil >...
GATCCGGCTGCAGGAGAAGCTCTTTACAGGACAGGAATTGACGCTGCGGCGAACGTTGGAAGACGAAGCCGTAAAAACGGCGCGGGCGCGAATCGTAGCGGAAATCGATCACGAAGCGGACGGCTTTCTTTACGCGGTGGCGATTCTGGAGCCGCGCGCCGATTTCTGGGAGATTGAATTTCCGGCATTTCAACAGGGTGAAGAGGCGCTGGCGCGGCTGTTGATGGAATGCAGCTTTTGCCAGCGGCGCGAAGTGGTGTACCTGAACGAGATGGAGTTGAAATCGTTCGAGGTGCGGCGATGCGCGGCTCGGCTTTGCAAGCATTGCGATGCGCCATCGATCTGGGTTGAGGCGCAGTCGGACGTGGGTTCGGCGGAAGTCTTGCCGTCGCGGGCGGCCGCGGAAGAGCGCGTGGTGCCGCGGCGAAATAGATTGCGGGTGAAAGCGCGGGTACTGGCGTGCATCCGGCAGCGGGGGTTTCAGGAAGAGGTGGCGGTTTGCGAGGATTTGTCGAAGGGCGGGATCAGCTTCCGGAGCCGGAACGCTTACGCGGAGGGAACGCGGCTGGAAGTGGCGGTGCCGTACACACCGGGAGCCGGAGCGATTTTTGTGCCGATAAAGATTGTGTTTTCGCAGCCGATTGCGTCGGCGGGATTGTTCCGGCACGGGGCAGCGTATTTGCGGTTGCCGGAGTAGCGACAAAGTTTTCTCCCCAAAATAATCATACGGATAGCCTGAAGTGAAAAACTAACATCGCTGGTGGCTGTCGTGTAGCTCGGGCCTTCCAGGCCTGAGGGTTTTCATCACTCCGGCGTAATCTTGCCGACTTGACGGAAACCCTCACCCCTGAAGGGGTGAGGTACAACGGCTAGTCCAAAGTGGAGACAGCAGAGCGCTCGGAGCGGCGGCGGTGGAGATAGTGCATGGAGATGTTGAGGTAGATTTCGCCGCACGGAGTTTCGATGCAAAGAACCATTGCTTCGGTGTCGGTGCTGCCGCCCAGGCCTTCTTCGCTCATGTGAATTTCAGGCGGAAATACCTTGAACCGGAAACCCTGGTCATTGAGAAGCGTGACGCTGTTGCCGATGACCATGTTGGCGAGTTCACAGACGGTTTCGCGAATGACTTGCTCGCTTTCGGGCAGGGCGGCGCCGGCGAGCTGGCTGGCAACGCGCATGGCGACGTCCGGAGCAAGATCGAGGATGACGCGGCCCTCAATGTCGCCCTTGATGGCGATTAGGGCAGCAACGCCTTTGCGGCGATAGGTGTCCTCGTCCATCGAGAGGTCGGCGATTTTCGTGGGAGCCTGCAAGGCTTCGGCGAAAACCGCGTCGGCGGCGTTGATGAAAGGCTGGATGAGTTCCATTCTCATATTTGATGCTCCCCCGCGAGAGCAACGGGCGCGCCCGCGGCATTTGGATCGTCACCAAGAACATATCGCAGGATTTCGTACAGGACTTCGGGCTTAACGGGTTTCTGGACAAAATGCTTGGCGCCCTTCTGAAGCGCGGCCAGAATGTTTTCCTGATAGCCGACGGAGGAAACCATGATGATGCGGGCGTCCGCGTGCTGCCGGACGATGCGCTCGACGGCTTCAATGCCCTCCATCTGCGGCATGGTGATGTCCATAAGAACGATGTCGGGCTTGATGCGGTTGAACTCGGCAATGGCCGTGAGGCCGTCGCCCGCTTCGCCGGCGACTTCACCGCCGAAGATCTCGATCATCTTCATGATGTTCTTGCGGGCGAAGACGGAATCGTCCACCACGAGATAACGGACCGGCTTCTGGTCCTTGCGAAGTAGAGGCGCGAACTGTGGCATAAACATCTCCTTTTGCTCCGGGCCCCCGTCAGGTCCGCGGAGTTGAAGCTGGAACTTTTTCACTCTTATCGGATTTTTCCGAAGCGTCGTGCCTGTCCTGCCCACCGCGGTCGGAACCATACTGGTTGATCAAATGCGCGCCCAGGCTATCCAGCGGCAAAACCTTTTGAACGTAACCCTTCATGATAGCGGCGCGCGGCATTCCGCCCACGACACAGGTTTCTTCGCTTTGTGCGATGGTCATGCCACCGGAGGCTTTGATTGCGCCGATGCCCTCGGCGCCGTCTTCGCCCATGCCCGTCATGATGATGCCGACGGAGGTAAGGCCGAATTCCTGGGCCACAGAGTGGAAGAGCACGTCCGCGGAAGGGCGATGGCCGTTGATCGGAGGCGTGTCCGAGAGAACAACCATTTCTCCGCGAGGCATGCGGCGAACCATCATGTGGCGATTGCCGGGACAGATCAGGACTCGCCCGGCGATAAGCAGGTCGCCGGATTTGGCTTCGTGAACCTCGAGCGAACAGCATTCATCGAGACGGCGAGCAAACATGTCCGTGAAACCTTCGGGCATGTGCTGAACGACGACGAAGGTCGCGGGAAAATCGGCCGGAAACTGGGTGAGCAGGTATTGCAGCGCATTGGGGCCACCCGTGGAGATGCCGATGGCGATGATGCGATTCGGGGGAAGAGCCGGACGCGAAAGTTTTTTGGAAGACGGCGGCAGTTCGAGGACCGGTTTAAAGTTGGATTTGCGGCCCCCCGCGCGCTTGGCCACTTTAATTTTTTCCGCCAACTCGAGTGCGACCGGCTCCAGATTGCCTGCGGCGGCGTTTTTGGGCTTGGGGACGAAATCAATGGCGCCAAGAGCGAGCGCCTTAAAAGTGGCGTAAGCGCCTTCCTTCGAATGCGTGCTGAAGACAATGACGGGTAGCGGCGCGCCGCGCATGATCATTCGCAAGGTCTCAAGGCCGTCCATGCGGGGCATTTCTAAATCGAGGGTGACGATGTCCGGCTGGAGTTCGGCAATTTTGCGCAAAGCGAACGCCCCATCCATCGCGGTGCCGACGACCTCGATGTCCGGATCGCGCTCCAGGATGATGGGAATCAGCTTCCGCATGAGGGCGGAATCGTCGACGACAAGTACTCGGACGCGCTCTCTCATGCGATGGCTCCAAGAGGCAGAGATCGAGCAAGCCGCGAAAGAATTGCCGGAACGTTAAGAATCAGCACGACCGTGCCATCGCCCAGGATCGACGCCCCGCTGACGAGATCACTGGAAACAATTTCCCCGGGGAGGGCTTTTATGACAAGCTCTTCCTCGCCCACCATGCTGTCGACTACCAGGCCAAAGCGTTTCTCGGCGAGACCAATCACCACGACGAAATTTCTTGTTTTTTTGGAGCTCGGCGCCTCGACCGGGTGAATGCGGTTGAGCTGATTGAGACGGACGAGCGTGAGAATCTGATCGCGGAGGCGGAGAACTTCGCGCTGATCCACTTTGTGAATTTCCTGATCCTGAATACGCGTGATTTCGACGACGGCGGAAAGTGGAACCGCGAAGAGGCGGCCGCCAACGCGAAAGAGCAGCGTTTGGATGCTGGCCAGCGTCAGGGGCACGCGCAGCTGGATGCTGGTCCCTTTACTTTTGCTGGACTTGATGTGAACCGTGCCTTTGAGGCGATCGAGAACTGTACGGACCACGTCCATCCCAACACCGCGTCCGGAAACCTCTGTGACTTCGTGGGCAGTGCTGAAGCCCGGCTCGAATATCAGGTTCATAACGTCTTGATCGGAGAGGCGGGCGGAATCTTCGAGTTTCATGAGGCCGTTGCGAATGGCGTGGTCGCGAATATTGTTGAGATCGATTCCGCGGCCGTCGTCGCGGATTTCGATAATCACTTGCGTGCCCTGGTGGTGGGCGTTGAGAGAGATAGTGCCGCGCGCGGGCTTGCCGGCGCTGAGACGCTCATCGGCCGGCTCGATGCCGTGATCGACGGCGTTGCGAACGAGGTGAGTAAGCGGCTCGGAGAGTGCGTCGAGGATACCTTTGTCGAGATCGGTGTGCTCGCCGGAGACTTCGAGGGCCACGTCCTTGCCGCAGAGCTTGGCGATGTCACGCACGACACGGGGAAACCGGCGGAAGAGCTGCTCGACGGGCACCATGCGGATCTTCAGGACGCACTTGTGCAGTTCGTCCAGAACGCGGGACTGGAAGGCGAGGGCCTCAGCGAGCTTCCCGCGAACGGGATCGCGGGCGTGCTTGACATCGAATTCCGTGAGCGTGCGATGAAGCATGGATTTGCCGATGATGAGTTCGCCGACAAGATTCATGACGGCGTCAATGCGCGCCGCGTCTACGCGAAGCGAACTTTCGGAAACAGTGGTGACCGCGGAAGAGCCGTTGCCCTGATTGGCAGGAGCGGGACCAGCAACCTCGGCGGCTCGGGAAGAAATCTGGGCGGCCTGAGCTTCGAGGAGATCGCCCAGGAGTTCGTGTTCGGAAGATTCGGCATGCTCCGCGGCTTCGATTCGGACTTCAGAGACAATCGCTGGAATCTGGCAGCGATGGGAGATGTGATCAATCGGATGTTTGCTGGAGATCGAAGCTTCAACGATTTCGACCGAGGCCGCGGCAAGATTGTCTTCGGGGTGCAGGGCAATGACTGTGCCGCAGGTGTGGAGAACGTTGCGGATCAATTGGAAAGCAGCGGCGCGCATGGCGCTGTTGGGATCAACGCGCAGGGCGATATTGAACACATTGTCGCCGCGGAGGAGCGCTTCGGAGATCATCAGGCGCTCGTACTCGCTCCAATCGAAACGCGCGGGGATGGAGCCAGCGGGGGATTTGGTTGAGGGCTGGACGCCCTGGGAAGACTGCAGGAGCTCCTGAATCAGCATGCGCAGGGGCGCGGGCGCCGGAGGTTCGGCGTTTTTTTGATAAGCGCCAAGCATGCTCTCGAAGGTGTCAACGGCGGTGAGAACTACTTCCGCCAGCTTCTGGCCGTGGGACAGGCCGATTTGGGGCGAAAGAATATCTTCAAGTTCGTGCGCGATTTCGCTGAGCTTCGAAAACCCGCAGGCAGCGGAATCCCCTTTGAGCGTATGAACGGCGCGGCGGACGCCGCGAATAAGTTCGTCGTCCGCGGGACGCTTCTCGAGCTGCAGGCCCGCATCATTAATGGTCTGCAGGAGCTCGCCGGCGCTCTCAAAAAAGAGCCCGCGTAGCTCCGCACCCCGCTCGTCGGGAAGAAAACTCAAGGATTCACCTCGATGCGCTTGTAAGCCGTGCCGTTGTTCTCGTGGAACATCCGGAATTTCTGCGTGAGGCCGAACAGGCTCTCCGCATGGCCAACGAAGAGGAAGCCGCCGGGATTCAGGCAGTGCCAGAATTTTTCGATGAGGCGCTTCTGCTCGGCTTCGTCGAAGTAGATCATGACGTTGCGGCAGAGGATGATGTCGTTCCGTCGTGGAAGGAATTCGGTTTTAAGATTGTGGAAGTCAAACTGGACAAGTTCTTTAAGTTGTGGCTTGACGGAGTATTTGTCGCTGGACTTCTCGAAATACCGGAGCCGCGTGGTGTAATCCACGGGCTCCATCTGGAGTTCGTTGTAAATACCTTCCTGCGCTGAGCGGAGGCTGGCGTAGCTGATGTCCGAGGCGACGATTTCAAGTTTCCACGGAGGAGGAATCAGCGGCTTCGGTGAAGGCATTTCAAATGGCAACGGATTGCGCAAGTAATAGTAAGCCAGCGCGTCGCAGATGAGGATCGCGACGGAATAGGCTTCCTGGCCGGCGGAGCAACCCGCACTCCAGACGCGGAGGTTCCAGTCTCGGCGCTCCTGCTTGTGCCGGAGAATTTCCTCAAGAACCTGTTTCTGGAGAAGATCGAGTTGCGGGCGATTGCGGAAGAAACTGGTTTCGTTGACCGTGAGATTTTCGAGAAGCAACGCAAGCTCGGCACGGCCCTCGCGGCTGGTCAGCAGGCGATAGTACGCGTAGAAAGAATCGAGCTGGCAAGCCTTCAGGCGGCGCTGCAGGCGGTCTTTGAGGAAATGGGAGCGGCGCTCATCGAAAAACATGCCGCATTCCTGGTAGACAAGCGTCTGGAGCAGCTTGAGTTCGGCTTCGGTGAGCTGAATTTGAGCTGTAATCGTGCCCATATTGCGTGTTAGGGAAAATCGAAGCGACGGCAACGCGGCCAAGCGTTACCTTAACGTCGCGACGGGTTCCACGGCCTCCTCGAGCTTCCGGTATTCGGGCTGGCGCAGAAGGCGGGCAATGTCCAGGAGAATGATGAGGCGCCCCTTAAGCTTGCCGACTCCCGTCACATAGTTGGATTCGCTGTCTGCAAAAACGGAGCCCGGGGCTTCGATTTCGGAAGGCGGAATCTTCAGCACTTCCGAAGCAGAGCTGACGATCAAGCCCACGAGCTTGTTTTCGAGTTCGACGACGAGAATGCGATTTTTTTTGTCGGGCTGAGCGGGAGCGCTGCCGAAGCGTTTGCGCAGATCCATCACGGGAATGATTTTCCCGCGAAGGTTTATGACTCCCTCGATCAGGTCCGGGGCGCTGGGCACGGTGGTAATTTCGGGCACACGGACAATTTCCCTGACAGACCCGATGCGGACGCCATAGGTTTCACTGCCGATTCGAAAGCCGACGATTTGGAGTTCTTTCTCCATTAAGGTATCTCCGCCTCAGGAACGTGCCAGTTCGGCGTATTCCAGCTCACTGGTTTCACGAGATTTTGCGGAACGCCGCTTCGGCGCCGCGTCGCGGCTGTAGCGAGGCTGGGAGGCGCGATCGATGACGAACCGGTCCATCGTGTCGAGCAGGTTGCGGGAAAGTTTGAGCATCTGTTCGGCGGCCGCGGAAAGCTCGGTGGAGCTGGAAGCAGACTGCTGAACGAGCTCGCGCATTTTGTCCATGGCGCGGACGACGGCTTGCGCGCCGGAAGCCTGTTCCTCGACGGCGGAGCTAATCTCCTGGGTGATCTCCGTGAGGCGGTTGGTGGCCTTGGCGATCTGCGAGGAGCCGACGGACTGCTCGTTGGTGGCGGCGCCGATCTCCTGCGAGAATTTGTAGACTTCGGTGACGACGTCGGAAATTTTGTGGAGGGCGCTGCCCAGGTCGTTGCCAAGACTGAGACCTTCCTCAACGATGCGGGTGCTGTGCTCCATGTTTTCGACGGCCTGGCGCGCTTCGCGCTGGATGCTCTGGATCAGGTCGGCGATTTCCTTGGTGGATTGCGTGGACTTTTCCGCCAGCTTGCGGACTTCGTCGGCGACGACGGCAAACCCGAGGCCGTGCTCACCGGCGCGCGCAGCTTCGATAGCGGCATTCAACGCCAGCAGGTTGGTCTGTTCGGCGAGGTCGTCGATGACTTCGATGATCTTGCCGATGTCGTCGGCGCGGTGGCCGAGAATGTTGATGATTTCCGCGGAGGACTGGATGGCCTTGTTGGTGCGGTTCAGGCCATCGGTGGTCTTCTCCATCGTTTGAATTCCGGTAACGACTTCTTCACGCGAGCGGTTGGCAATGTCGAGAAGCACCTTGGCGGTGTCGGCGACGCGCTGGATTGAGGTGACCATCTGGTCGATGGAGGCCGACGTTTCCGCAACGCTGGACGCCTGCACCTGGGTGTTCTTGACGACGTTCTGTACGTTGATGCTCATTTCGTGCATGGTGCTGGTGACTTCTTCGATGGCGGAAGAAGCCTGGACGCTGACTTTGGCGGATTCATCGGCGGCGCCCGCGACTTGGTTGGAGCCCGCAGAAACCTGAGAGGCGCTGTCGCGCGTGGAGCGGACAATTTCCTGCAAGCCGTGGGACATCCGCACGAAGGCGTTGCCGAGCGTGTCGCGTTTGGAGCGCGGGGTGACTTCGATGGCTAGGTCGCCCTCGGCGACGGCCATGGAAACGCTGGCCATCTCTTTCAGGTACGCAACCATGTTGTTGAAAGTGGTGGCTAACGCGCCGATTTCGTCATTTCGGTGAATGTCAATGTTCTGGTCGAGGTCCCCGGAATTGCCGATTTCCTGCGCGACGGTGATGAGGTGCTGAAGCGGCTCGGTGATGGACTTGGCAGTGCCGACGGCCTTGAACAACCCAAAGCCGATGGCAAAAATCGTCCCGATGACAACGATGGCGAAACTCACTTTGTTGGCGATGGACGCCGCGGCTTCTGATTGAGTGCGCGCTTTGCCGATGTCGGTGTTGGCCTGGTCGAGCACCGTGGAGGATTTTGTCAGCCAGGACGCCGGGTCTTTCTGCAGGTAAAAAATCTGCAGGTCGGAGACGGTGGCGTCGCCGGAATCGACCTGGTGGCGCTTGGCCAGCAAGGGCTTGGCGAAATTATCCGCCCAGCTGGATTCGGTGCTCTCCACTTGAATCAGGGCCGTATGCATGACGTCGTTGTTGCTGGATTTCGATTCGCCTTGCTTCACGAGGTCCGCAAACTCGGTGAATCCCTTATTGACCTTGTCTTCATCGCGAGGATCGCCGCTGAGCAGGAAATTGTTGAGATTCAGGCGATTCTGCATGATCTGGGAGCGGACCAACTCGATGGTGGTCTTGCTTTCCAGAGCATTCGATGCTTCAGCGCTGGCGGAGCTGGCCTTCCAGAGCGAGCCGATATCCACAAAAAGGAGAATTAGGAGGATCAGCAGGATCGCCCCAAAGCTCCGATAAAGTTGCTGCTTGATGGTCATTGCGTCACTTCCTCCACACCCCAAATCAAATCCACATTGCGAGAAACCCAGTGAAGCGAGCGGCCGAGATGCACCGCGTTACTGCTTGAAGTCGAATTCAACCAACTGTGTCGTCTCTTCCGGAGCGGGCTCGAATTTCCAGTCCTTCACCGCATCCTGACAGGCCTGAACCAGGACGGGGTGCCCGCCCAGGGCGCGCGAGGATTTCACGTGGCCATCGGGCGCAATGACTACTTCGATTTTGACCTTGCCGCTGATGTTCATCCGGCGAGCAAGTTCCGGAATCGCTGGCGTAACTTTTGTTTTGATTTTGCGCTTGCCTTCCTCAACGGTGGCTTGTTGAGCGAATGCGAGCGATACGGCTAACAGACCGGCAGCCGCCGCGGCGAGCATTTTCTTGCTCCAAGTGAATGCCATTTGAGCCACACCCTCCATAGGTGGGAAAGTACCCCATCGGAGAGAAGGCAAGTCCAATGCCATGATGTTGAGGGAGATGGCCGAGCGAAGAAAAATGCGGACCAGGGCGTTAACTTCTTTTGATTTAAAAGATTAGCGGAAAAACGAAAAACGACGACCAGGATCGGAGACGAAAAAAATGTCTCACCGCTCTTCAGGAATCAGTGGTTGGGTCTCACGCTGAGACTTCGGAGAGAGAAGACGACTTTGGCGAGGTAACGAATGCGTGTCAGTGGAAGGAAGTTCCATTGACTCAGAATGAGATGGCTGAGTAGCGTGGAAGCGCGTGGTTTCTTAATTTGAGACGCGCAAAGCCCCTAAGCCCCCTATGCGTGAACGGAAGAGCATCTCTGCGCGCCGCCCTGCGGCTGCATCCGGCCGGAAGACAACCGGACGGACGAAGCATGATTATTTCGAAGAATTGATGGAGCTGGTGGTGGAAGCCGCGAATTCGCGCGTGCTGCCGGATTTTCTGCGCGGATTTGCGGAGCGCGCCGTGAAGATGCTGGATGCGGAGTGGGCCGGCGTGGGCGAGATTTTGGGGAGCCGCGTGGAAATTTACGCGCGGCCGGCGGAATTTCCGGCAAACGAAAAAGAGCGCGAGTGGCTGGTGCAAGGTCTGAGGCAGCGGCGGCCGGGGCTGGAAGTGCTTCCGCTGAAGCGCACGGGCCAACACATTGCGTTTTATCCGATCTATGCGAGCGACGGGGAGCTGATGGGGACGCTCTGCCTGGCGCGGAAAGCCTCTAGCTTTTCGCGGGCAGAAGAAAAGCTCCTGGCGGCGCTGGCAAGCCACGCGGCGCTTTCGATGGAGAAGGTGCGGCGGTTTTCGCAGCTGGAGAGGTCGAAGAAGCAGTGGGTTGAAGATATAGACGCCATCAGCGATTACATCGCGGTGCACGACCAGGCGTGGAAGATTGTGCGGACGAACCGGTCGCTGGCAACGGAGCTTGGGATTCCGCCGGCCGCGCTGGTGGGAGAGCCGATCAGCAGCCTGCGGCACATCGCCGAAACGGGCAGCGCGCTTCCCTGCCCCTTTTGCCGCGACACGCGAGAGGCGCGGGAAGAGTACATCGCGACGAGCGTGGGGCGGACATTTCTGGTTTCCACTTCGCGCACGCGGGGAGCGACAGAGGAAGAATCGCGCACGATTCACGTGCTGAAAGACATCACGGACCGGCGGGAAGCGGAGAGAAGGTATCGCGAGCTTTTTGACAGCATCCAGGAGGGATTGTTTTTTGCAACGCCGGAAGGGCAATTCCTGGATGTGAACGATGCGCTGGTGCGGATGCTGGGTTATGAGTCGTCGGAAGAATTGCTGCGAGCGGACGTGAGCGCGCATCTTTATCCAACTCCGGCGGCGAAGGCGCGGCTGGTGCGCGCGATTGCGGAGCGCGGGGCGCTGCGGAACTACGAAGAGACCTTGCGGAAGAAGGATGGCGGCCTGTTGCACACGATGCAGAACATCAGCGCGGTGCGCGACGCGCTCGGGCAGGTGGTACAAATTCGAGGATTGATGCTGGATGTGACGGAACAGAAGATGTTCCAGTCGCAATTGCAGCGCGAGCGCGATTTCAACCAAAAGATCCTTAATACGACGCAGAGCATGATCCTGGTGCTGGATACGGCAGGCCTGATCAGCTATGCGAACAGGCGGTGCTATGAGGCGGGATACCGGAAGGATGAGCTGATCGGGCACCGGCTGGTGGAATGGGTGGAGAGTTCGCACCGGAAGGATTTTGACGCGGCGCTGCAGACGACTGCGCATGGGCAGCAGGTGGACAACCTGGAACTGCGGGCGCGGCGCGCGGACGGTTCACTGGGGCATTTTTCCATCAGCCTGAGCCCAATGCGCGACGAAGCCAACCAGGTGAATAACGTGGTGGTGGTGATGACGGACATCACGGATGCGGCGCTGCTGCAGGCGAAACTGGCGCACGCGGAGAAAATGGCCACGATCGGGCGGCTGGTTTCGGGCGTGGCGCACGAGGTGAACAATCCGCTGGCGGCGATTCTGGGGTTCACGGACCTGCTGCTGGAAAATCCGGATATGCCCATCGCCGCGCGTGAAGATTTGCAGATTATTTTGCAGGAGACGCAGCGAACGAAAGAGATCGTGCAGGATCTGCTGAGCTTTGCACGGCAGCGACCCACGCAAAAAGAGCCTGTGAACGTCAACGCGGTTTTGCGGCAGACGATCAAGCTGCGGAGCTACGATTTTTCGAGCCATGGCGTTGAAGTAAGCGAGGATTTCGAAGCGAACCTGAGCCCCACGCTGGGGGATGCGCAACAGTTGCAGCAGGTGTTCCTGAACATTCTGAACAACGCCTATGACGCGATTCAGGAATCCGGGAATCACGGTCGCATCCGAATTCGCACGCGCCGTGCGGAAGACGATATTGAAGTGGCGTTCATGGACAACGGCACGGGAGTGGTGGATCCTGAGCGGATATTCGATCCCTTTTTTACGACCAAACAGGCGGGGAAGGGCACCGGCCTTGGGCTGAGCATCTGCTACGGAATCGTGCGTGCGCACAGTGGAGAGATTCTTTGCTGGAACAATGAAGGCGAGTGCGGCAGCACATTCGTTGTCAGGCTGCCGGCGGCAACGGAATCTTCCCTGGCGGCGGCAGCGAAAGAGGCGGGGCGATGACCGCGACGGCGACTCCTCGTGCGGCGGCGGCAATCCTGGTGATCGAGGATGAACCGTCTGTGAGCGCCTTCGTGCGGGCGGCGCTGGAACGGCGCGGGTACAAGGTGGTGCAGGCGTCTTCGGGAGCGGCAGGGCTGCAGAAACTGGAAGCGGGATCGTTCGCAGGAGTGATTTCGGATATCCGGATGCCGGGAAGCATCAACGGGGCGGACGTTCACGACTGGATTCGCAAGAACCGGCCGCAAATGGCAAGCCGGATAATATTGATCAGCGGAGACACGGCGAACAGCGAGACGCAGCAATTGCTGGCGTCCAGCCCTACACCTTGTCTGGAAAAGCCTTTTCGTGTTCAGAAATTGATTTCGATGGTGGAGAAAACATTCGGGAAACCATGAGCGACGATCTGAAAATAAAACTATTGGTGGTTGACGACGAGCAAAGCATCCGGAAACTTTGCATGACGATCGGCGGCTCGCTGGGATTTTTGTGCCAGGAAGCGGAGAGCGCGGAGGCCGCGGCGACGCGGCTGGAAACGGATCCACCGGACCTGGTGCTGACGGATTTGAAGCTGCCCAATCTGACCGGCGTGGAGCTTTTGAAGCAGATCAAGGCGGTGCTGCCCCGGACGGAAGCGGCGATCATGACGGGGCACGGTTCGATCGAATCCGCCGTTGATGCGATGAAACTGGGAGCGTATGACTACATCGAAAAGCCGTTTCGCGTGGAAAAGATGCGGCTGCTCCTGCAACGGATGGCGGATAAGGTCCGGCTGGTAAATGAAAACGCGTTCCTGCGCGAACGCGTGAACACGGAGGAGAATCTGGACGGGATTATCGGAAGTTCGGCGGGCCTGCAGGATGTTCTGCGAATGATCTCGCGACTGAAGGATACGCGAACGCCAGTGCTGATTTCCGGGGAAAGCGGCACGGGGAAAGAACTGGTGGCGAGGGCGATTCATTTCCGGGGAGCGCTGGCGCAGATGCCGTTCGTAGCCGTGGATTGCGGGGCGCTGGTGCCCACATTGATGGAAAGCGAAATGTTCGGCTACGAGAAGG
>Ga0210400_10004103_pt1 | contig 12687 bp, 13 predicted proteins | sample IncBWH26MmetaG_FD_155456 | JGI IMG/M metagenome (GOLD analysis project Ga0210400, IMG submission 155456) | Forest soil microbial communities from Barre Woods Harvard Forest LTER site, Petersham, Massachusetts, United States - Inc-BW-H-26-M | ecosystem: Environmental > Terrestrial > Soil >...
CGGGGATTACGTCAGCATCAGTCAGAACGGTGCTCTCGTTGATGACGGATATCTGAGTTGTAGCCAGTTGCGCGTTAGAGATTTGTGGTTTCAATCGATTCTCCTGTGTGTTGAATAGATTTTGGAGAACTCCCAGGGAACTTGCGTGACTCTGTATGGAGAAGTCTTATACCCTGAGAAAGAGAAGGCAACAGAAATACGCGGATAATGCGATGACCGATTCCACTTTGGGAATGGAAGCGTGATGTTTCGACTCGCGATTCAGCGTTGATTTGTCATCCCGAGCGAAGCGAGGGACCTAGGTGTTCGCTTGCAGCGGCGATAAATGACGGTGCCAGCAAGAACCCGGATCCCTCGCGTTGCTCGGGATGACAATTTAAGTGATGAATAACATTTGAGTGATGGGGAACCCGTTGACTAGTCAACTCAGCGACGTCAAAGACATCGTCAAGCGCGCGGCTGAGCGCGCCGGTTTCGATCTCGTGGGCATCGCTCCAGCGGCCGATGCCACCGACCTAAGGCATTTTCCCGAATGGATTGCCGCTGGCCACGCCGGCGAAATGAAATACATGGAAGCTCGCGACGACCAGGGCGATCTCAAACGCGCCTCGCTCGCCCGGGTCGCGCCCTGGGCTCGAAGCGTCATCGTTTGTGCCATCAACTACAACACCGATCATCCCTACTCCACGCAAGTCCACGACCCCAGCCGCGGATGGATTTCCCGCTACGCCTGGAGCCGCGAAGATTATCACGACGCTGTTCTCGTCCGCGTGAAGCAGGTGGAAGAGGCCCTGCATCAGGCCGTGTGGGGCGGGCACTCCTGCCTGCCAACTCTCACCACGCGCTCATACGTCGATACCGGACCGATCGTCGAGCGCGTCTTTGCCAAATACGCCGGCGTGGGTTGGCTTGGCAAGAACACCTGCCTCATCAATCAGAAAAAAGGCTCATGGCTTTTCCTGGGAGTGATTCTCACCTCCCTCGATCTGGCGCCCGACCTGCCCGCGCCCGATCGCTGCGGCACCTGCACTCGCTGCATCGATGCCTGCCCCACCGACGCACTGATCGCGCCCTACCAGCTCGATTCCAACAAATGCATTGCCTATCTCACCATCGAGAAGCGCGGATCGATCCCAGAGGACATGCGGGCCGGCATGGGCCACCACATTTTCGGCTGCGACATTTGCCAGGACGTTTGTCCCTGGAACCGCAAAGCCCCCGCATCGACCGCGCCTGAATTCGAAGCGCGCCCAGGCCTGGTAAATCCCGCGCTGGCTTGGCTGGCAGAAATGTCGGCAGAGGATTTTCGTGAAACTTTCCGCGGATCTCCCATCCGCCGCACCAAGCGCTCCGGCCTGCGCCGCAACGTCGCCATCGCCATGGGCAACAGCGGAAACCAGGAATTTCTTCCCCTGCTCGACCAACTCGCCTGCGACGCAGATGACTCCGTCAGCGAAAGCGCGCGCTGGGCGAAAGCTCGGCTGCTTGCGTCGACCAAGCAATGAACAGGGCGACCTCTTAGGTTCGCCATATATTCGCTCCAAGGTCCGGCATCTTTTCGTAGCAGGTTTCTCCGATTTGCAGCAACTAATCTTTGTTTAAGGGGTTCTAAATAAGCAGGTTAATAAGCCATCTGGGCTTGACGATGATTCCACGCCACATCCAACTAATGCGGCGCTTTTTCGTCTTAGGAGTCGTGGTCCTGGTGTGTTCCGCGTTCGCGAGCGCCTCGGCTACGCTACTCTTGGAAGAGCCCTACGGCAGGCTGGGATTCTTCACCCCGACCGGTCACGCCGCGGTATATCTCTCGGGCGTCTGCGCGGAAACCCCGCTCGTTCTTCGTCGCTGTGCTCCGGGAGAAACCGGAGTCGTGCTCAGCCGGTATGACGGCGTCGGCGGATACGACTGGGTCGCCATTCCTCTCATCCCCTACCTCTATGCGGTGGATCGCCCCGAAGAAGTCCCGCTGATGGCGGATGCGAAAATGGTCGCGTTTCTGCGCAACCACTACCGCCGCGAGTATCTCGAAGAAATCATCCCCGACGGCAAGAAGGGCGTTGCTCCGGGCGGCAACTGGTACGAACTTGTCGGCTCTGCCTACGATCGCACCATGTATGGCTTTGAAATTGAAACCACCCCGGCGCAGGACGAAGCTCTGATCCGCAAACTGAACTCATCGGTAAACGAATCTCACTTCCATCTCGCCAGCAGAAACTGCGCCGACTTTGCCAAAGACATCCTCAATTTCTATTATCCAAAATCAGTGCATCGCAGTCTGGTCGCCGATGCGGGCATGACCACGCCGAAACAGATTGCGAAAATGCTCATCAAGTTCAGTGATCGCCATCCGGAGATCCAGTTTTCACGGCTGATCATCGCGCAAGTGCCCGGCAGCATGGCCCGCAGTTCCAAGGTGCGTGGCGTGGCCGAGTCGTTCTTCACTTCGAAAAAGTACATCGTGCCCAGCGCAATGCTCAGCCCCATCTTCGCGGGATGCGTGGGTGCAGTGTATGTGACCACGGGGGCAGGCCACTTCGATCCCGCGCGCAACGCGATGGTCTTCGTGGTCGGCGGCAACCCGGAACCCCCTCTCGACCGTGAAGATCGGCGGGCCTATCAACTGCAGCTAAAACATTTTCTTGCAGGCGCGTATCCGGAGAAGCACGAGCAGAACGTCGCCAAGGGATGGGAGAAACTGCAATCCAAGGCGAAGTCGGGCGTCGACGACCAGGGCAGACCGATTCTTCAACTACAGGTTGGGGAGAGCCCGGTTCAGATCGGCGCGTCGGCCGATAACATCTCGAGCCCCAACGCTTCTCCGCAGCTCGTGCGACGGCTTCTTGAGGCGCGGCTTCAGTCGGAATTGCGGCCCAGGTCTGCGCGCGGTACTTCCGAAACAGAAGTTGAGCGCGACTGGATGCTTCTCTACAAAACCATGTCCGCGAGCGATCCTGCTATTGCGGCCCGCACTGCACAGGGTTCCACAAGTGCCCGTGGAAACCGGCCGTAACTCTTCCGCGCGAAAGAAACCGCGATAAAAAAAAACGGAAGAGAAAGATGAAATGATAAAGGCCGCGCTGCCCGGCGCGGCCTTCGTACTTATTCCTGTGATTTTCTATTGTTCCTGCGGCGGCCGCTGCGGTGCGCCCGCGCCCGGAACCGGCGGTTGCCCCTGCGGTTGCTGCTGTTGCAGCATCAACTGCCGCTGCTGCATCTCCTGCAACATTTCCTGCGGCGTCTTCACCCCCGGCTGCTGATCCGGAGCCGCGACTGGCTGCTCCGCCTCCGCTGCCGCCTGGTCCGCGGCATCATCGGTGTTTTCCTCGGGCGCTTCCGCCTCAACTGCGTCCGGTCCCGGAGCTTGCTGCACGTACGCCACACTACCCGGTGCCACCGCCGGGCCACCAGGAGGATTCACGTTGTCTGGTCCCGTCTTTAACACCAGCACCACGCGCGTCAGCGCTGCCTCGTTCGCCGGAGACCCCATCAATACGTAGTTGAACCGCGATCCGTTCAGCAGTTCGGCCACGACTTCCCGCGCCGGTCCTGGCCCCAGATGGGTCACAACCCGCTCTGTCGCCACCGGGATTTCAATTTCCGCCCCAGTCTGTTTGCGCACCGCGCGCAAAATATCGCCCAGCGTCGAGTTCGGCGCCACAATGGTGAGCTGCGCATTCTGGTAACTCACCTGCGGCGGCACCGGCGCCATCGAGTCGAGCGGAATCGGCTGCACTGGCCCGGTCGGCCCGTTCGGCAAGGGAGGCAGCGGAGCCGGCTTTTTCGCCTTCTTATGCGTCTGCGAAGTCGTCCCGTTCGCAGGATTCGCGATTCCCAGGCACCACGTGGCTGCGCACAGGACCAGAACACCACTAATTTTCCTGAACTTCAATCCCGTACACATAACCACATCCTCCACTAATTCGGCTTCTAGGAATGCCGCTGGCCCACCTTACCTAAATTCTAGACACGGGCACGGCGCGAGGCAACCGGCGGACCTGTCCCCTGCAAGATTGGAACGTCTTAAGCTTACTCTCTTGCACCTTTTCAAGGCTATGGCACGAAACGGCAGCCGACAAGTCGAATGTTGTCAATCATTTCCGGCCAAGTAAAATCTTATCCAGGGACGCTCAAGCAGGCGTAAACTCCAAGCGCGCTCCAACTCTATGAAAGTAAAGGCGGAATCTTTTGATGAATCTGGCACCATGCCGCCCCACCTCTCTCCTCCTCTGGATTCTCCTCTGGGGCCTTGCCTTTTCACCCCTCAGTGCCCGCAGCCAGAGTTGCCAGACCTCGGGTGAACTCGAGGACACCACGCGAACCTCCATCACCTCGGCCGGACAGCGCTACTTCGACATGGCCGCCAAGGCCGACGTCGCCTCCCTCAAGCTGAACGCCATCCCCACACTTGCCGCCGACTTCTCCGCAGTCGAGGCCACCGTCAAAGACCACCAGAAGGATTTCGCCGGCGCCCAGGGCACCGTAAAGTCGGCCTTTCTGCTCGAAACCGAGGGTGCTACTCCCGCTCCTCACGCCGAGTTTTACTGCGGAGTCTTCGGCAAGAACGGCCAGACCTCCGGCAGCGCAGTTTTCGCCTTCGATAATTTGCCCCCAGGAAAGTATGCCGTTGTTTTGCTCGACGCCACGTCACCGCAGGGACGATCCATGTTCTCCGTGATTCTCCAGATGATCGCTGCCGAGTGGAAATTAGGCGATCTCTACATCAAGCCGGCTCAGGTCGCGGGGCATGACAGCGACTGGTTCCTGGCGCGCGCCCGCGAATACAAGACCAGGGGCCAGACGCACAATGCCTGGTTCTCCTACGTGGTGGCCCGAAACCTGATTTCTCCATTGGCCCGCATGAGCACTCTGGCCACCGATAAGCTCTACGACGAATCGCAGAGTGTCCGCCCCGCCGACCTCCCGTTCGATGGCAAGACCGTGGATCTGGTGGCGGGCACTGCCATCTACAAAGTCACCGCCGTCTTTCCCGAAGTCGTGGGCAACGATCTGGATTTGATTGTGAAGTATCAGGCCGCGGACATTTCCAACACCAACCAGGCCTACCAGAACGACGTAGCCGTGATCAAAGCTGTGGTGACGAAGTACCCTGAAGTCAGAGACGCCTTCGCCGCGGTCGTCGCCCGCGCGGTGGATCCGACGGGCCGAGATTACGGCGCAATGCTGCCCATGAAAGACATCAAATAGGGGATGGAAGTTCTCGACTCCCGATTTTTCGTGGGTTCGAGCGCCCGCAACTAAATCTCTGCGTCCTCCAGCAGGCACTCTTTCGGATCTTTGTCATCGCGCAATCCCAAAAACACCGGGGCTCGCAATTTCGGACCACTTCCTTCGCCGGTCCCCCCAGTCCATTCTGCGAACTCGATCTCCGCGACAAGTTCCGGCTTGACCCAGAAAACTTTGCGCAGGGCCTCGACTTCTCCGAAGAATGGACTCTTCTTCGTCTCGATCTTCTTCAATACTTTCGAAATCTCATCCAGCGATTTCTGGTCGAACCCGCTTCCCGCCTGACCCACATGAATCAAGCGCTCCTTCTTGTCGTACAAACCGAGCACGATCGACCCAAAGTGTGCGCGGCTGCCCTCCGGTTCGGTATATCCGCCGATCACACACTCGATGCGATGCCGAATCTTGATCTTCAGCCATTCCCGGCTGCGGCGCTCCTCGTAAAAACTCGCGCGCTTCTTGGCAACGATGCCTTCCAGCCCCTTCTGCCGCGCCATCTCAAACAGTGCCTTACCATTCTTTTCGTAGTGATCCGAATACCGCACCGCGTCGCCCGCCACCAGCAACGACGCAAGTTTTCGCTTGCGCTCTTCGAGCGGCACGCGCCGCCAGTCGTAGCCGTCGAGATATAACAGGTCGAACGCGTAATACAACACTGGCACATCCGCGTTCCCCACGGCCCGCCGCCCCCCCGGACGAAATCCCGTACGCTGCTGCATCAAACTGAACGACGCCTTCCCCTCCTCGTCGAGCGCCACCACTTCGCCATCCAGAATCGCGGTCTTCGCCCCGATGAACTTGGCCATGTCCTTCAACTCCGGATACCGCGGCGTCAAATCATTCTGATTCCGCGACACCAGCCGCACCTTGCCGCCATCGATAAACGCAATCGCACGATACCCATCCCACTTGATCTCAAACAGCCACTCCTCCCCGTCAAACGCCTTCTCCACAGATTCCGCCAGCATAGGATGAATCTTCAAGGGCAAGACCCGCTTCACCGGCGCGGTCGAAGCCCCCGCCGTCGAAGGAACGTTCTTAACCACAGAGGACGCAGGGGAAATAGAGGTCTTCTTCTTCGCTTTTCCCCTGTGTTCCTCCGTGTCCCCTGTGTTTAAAGCTTTTTTCTTCTCGACCCGGGCCACCGCATCCGCCAGCCACGCTGCCTTCAGCTTCCCGCGCCCCGCAGGACGGCTCTTCCACTCCGCCGATCCCGCATCTCCCGCAACCTGCTCCAGAGTCCGCCCACTGAGCACCGAAGTATCGAGCGCCTCAATGTCATATCCCTCAACCACATGGTCATCGTGCTTCTTGATCATCAACCATTCGTTTCCCTTGCTTCCCGGACGCCGCCCCCGCATCTTGACCAGCGCGAAATCACCCTTCAACCGTTTCCCGTCCAACCGAAATTTCAGATCTCCCTTGGCCAGCATGGCCGCAGCTTCGGCCTCCGTGCCCGCCACATACTTTCCCTCCACTGCCACCGGCGAAAGCGGCGACCACGTGCCCACATCCCACACAATCACGGTTCCAGCCCCATAATTGTTCTCCGGAATGTTGCCTTCAAAATCGAAATAAGAAACCGGATGATCCTCAACCTGCATCGCCAGCCGCTTGTCCGCCGGATCGAGCGACGGCCCCTTCGGCACCGCCCACGATTTCAGCACGCCTTCCATCTCCAGCCGAAAATCGTAGTGCAGCCGCGTCGCATCGTGCATCTGCACCACAAAGCGATTCCCCGCCTTGGTCTCCACCTTCGGCGGAGGCTCCGGCGTCTCCTCAAACCGCCGTTTCCGTTTATATTCTTCGAGCGCCATGAGGAAGCTATTTTAAACATGAGCGATGGGAAGAGGGATGCGTAATCCGGGCGCTAATGAGTGCTATGGGGACTTATAGCCAGCCATGGGGCAGCGACCTACCCATCCTCGACCAAAGAACCCACTATCAGACCGCTAGTCCCGGGACTATAATCGCGGACCAGTTTGCTCGCATATCCCAGTTACCACAGGAGTGATCCATGCCTGTCAAGCAGGGAAGTCTTGAACTGTTGCAGCATCCCGCATCCAAAGAGCTCCTGCAATCGACAATTCCCGCCCGTTTAGCCTATGTCTGGACGGACGGCAGTCCTAGAGTTGTCCCGATCTGGTTCCATTGGAACGGGCGAGAGCTCGTGCTGGCGAGCCCTTCGAAGGCTCCGAAGCTTAAGGCGCTGGCAAAGAATCCCAAGGTCGCGCTCACGATTGATGACAACAACTTTCCCCATAAGGTGCTGCTAGTGCGCGGCACTGCGAGATTGCAATCCGTGAAGGGAATTGTTCCTGAATACGCAGTGGCGGCGGAACGCTATTTCGGAGCCGAGCAAGGGAAAGCTTGGGTGGCGCAGCTTGCTTCCATGATTCAAGATATGGTGCAAGTCACTATCACTCCTGAATGGGTTGGCCTTCTCGACTTTCAGACGCGCTTCCCCAGTGCCCTGCCCCTGTAGCCATCGGATTAGAATCGGCGCATTTCTTTATCTTTGCGGATCAGCCGGGACGCCACATCTTATTGCGACTGTGCTGCCGCCAGTAAGATATCGGCAACTTCGCCAGGACGTTCGACATGGGAGTCGTGGCCAGAATTCAGTTCGGCGACCTGCCAGCCCAAAGCGCGAGCTTTTGCTGCGAACGGGGCGAAGAATGGCCGAGCGGGGTATTCTTCCGCAACGCTGGCAACGAAAGTGGCCGGAATGCTGGCCTTCCGATTGGCCGGAAGAGGCAGGGGCTCCTCAAAGCAATGCAGACTAAAATCACACAACCTCGCGCGGACAAAATCACGCGCCTTGCCGGGCTTAAGTCCCCAGAGGTCAAGTTGTCCCTCGCCGCCCGGTAACCGCCAGCCGTCTCCATGGTCTCGTGCCACGCCGCGAAAGTGGATGCCGATCTCGGGTGGGAGCAAGTCCAATACGCTTTGTCTGTCTTCGGGAATGAACGCGTCCAGGAAAACCAGTCGCCGCACTTGCGTTGGATTTCTCTCAGCCACGCCGCTGATGATCATGCCTGCATAACTGTGGCCTACAAGGATCACCCGGTCAGGGGACTTTGATAACTCGACCAAAACGTCCTCTACATGTTGCTGTAGCGTAGTATCGGGAGACAGACGGCTGCGGTCCGTGCCAAGGCCAGTTAGGACGGGTGTTATCACCCGATGGCCATGCTTTTCCAGCAAGGGGCCCAACAAGTCCCACGTACCGTTTGACTGCCACGCGCCATGTACCAGGGCAAGTGTCGCCATGGCGGAGAGTCTAGCACTCTAGAATGCGGTCGTGTCAGCCCCTGATTTTGACTGTTGTAACCAGACCGTTACATCGTTAACCGTTCCCGTGGCCTCTTCTCCCTGAATTCGCTGTAGAATCCGTGCTCCGCACTTGCGCGAAATATGCAACGCGAATTCCCCGAAGTCCCGCTGGTCGGCGTCGGCGCCGTAATCATCGAAGACGCCCGCGTTCTCCTGGTCAAACGCGCCCACCCGCCGCTGCAGGCGCAGTGGTCCATCCCCGGAGGAGTCCTCGAAGTCGGCGAACTGGTGCGCGATGCCGCCATCCGCGAAGCCCGCGAAGAAACCGGACTCATTGTCGAACCCGCCGACCTGCTCGGCGTCTACGACCGCGTCCTCCGCAACGCCGAACAGCGCGTGCAGTATCACTATGTCTTGATCGATTTTCTCTGCCGCCGTGTTGGAGGACAACTCCAGGCCGCCAGCGACGCCGCCGAAGTCAGCTGGTTCACTCGCGAAGAACTCCACACCCTCAAGCTCGCCGAAGATACTCAGGATGTAATCCGCAAAGGCTTCGCGAGGTCAGGTAATTGATTCGGGGGGTCTACGTAAAATGCGATGTATTCTGGCTGCCGTGTCTTTCGGGCCAGAGCGACATTCACGCCTACATATTCTCGGAAGTCCTTCGGGTTCGCAGGGCTACCTGAGTCCCCGCGCAACAGCTCCGTCTGCATCAGGCACCCGCGCGGTGCGCAATCGGTCTTCCAGTTCACCAGGAGGTCATCCAAGCTATTGGTGCCCCAGATTGTTCTGAGCAAATGACAGTCCGCTGAAGAGGACGAGTACCACCAATATTCTGCAAAGAGACACGGGCATCAGATCATTTCGTCAAGCGAAAATAGTCGTTCCCGACTTCGACAACAGCATGGCCTTTGCTGATAAGGAGATGTGTCCCAGGGTCAGCAAATTCGCCGCACGCCTTGGTTGAGTGCAGCTTGTTGAGGTTGATGTCGAGGATATTGGCATCGCCGAGTCGGATTAGGTTTGGAGTGAAGTTGTATTTTGCAAGGAAATCACTGCTCGTGAGATGGTCTACCTTGACCGATGTGATCGGAACGTCTTTCCCGCAAACGGCGATTTGGCTTGGCGATACCTTAATGACTAGTCCAACGATTGCTCCCTCTTGCTTCGCATCGAGTCCGACCGGCTGACCGGCATCGTAAGGCTTCCCCACAGTCCATTTCCCAACGGCACTGGAGGGAAGCTGACCTTCAGCCAATAACGCAAATGCAATAATCCCGAGTCCCAGTAGTTTAATCATGCCTTCCCTCCTCAATGGCTGCTGTCGTAAACACCATTGGCGTATATGTTATATTCGCTTCGCCGACGCGCCATTAAGCTCGGCACTTCTACTAGCTTTCGACCAACGTGTGCGTGGCCATATGCTGTGAAGTTTGCTTCCGTGACCGCTGTTCCAGATGACACATTCCCGAAGAGGGTCGAGCTCCCGTAGTTGCGTACATTGAAAGCAAACGATACGAGTCCATCGAACTGCTGCTGGCTAAGAGAAGCGCCAAGACCATTTACAGACTTCTCGAATCCAGCAAGATCGCTTTTCAAAAGAGCCTCACCCTGCTCCTTTGTAATGCCATCCTTGAAGTCCGCGCACTTGCCGCAATTATGTCCCCAGCCGATGGTCCCGTTACCGAAGCCGTCATCCTTCGCGTAGGTCAGTCCAGTCTTTTTGTCCACGGTTCCATTCCAGCTTTCCCAGCCTTCAATGAAGGCTATTCCGGCTGCGCTCGTAGTCATCTGTTGTTGGGCCTGATTTTGCGCCAACAGATCTGGTGGTGGAGCAAAATCGCCCCCGCCCCAGAACCATCTGCTCCAACCTTGGGCCCAAGATTCGGGTTCGTCGCTACCACCAAAATGGCACCAGAAGCAATGTCCGTCCGCGTCGGCGCGACTCACCGGATCGTTCCGCACGTACGAGTACAAGTTGAGTGATTGCGGATCGCCGAATACGGCGTACGGCACTGACGTGGGACGCGCCGCCCAGTCTGGCGTCATGAATCTGCCGATTGAGCTTGTAAAGTATCGCGCGCCAAATTCGTCCAAGCCGGATTCTGAATCCCGCTCTTTACCGGTTAACTTGTAATGGTTGGTATCGCTGCCAACGGTCCCGGCCAGACCTCCATAGGGGAAATAGTAGTAATACGTCGGGCTTGTGCCGGTTGCACTTGTAATCAAGCTGGCTGAACCAAGCTTGTCGGCGAAGTAGTAGTGAACCGTCCCGCTCGGACGATCCACCCGGGCAATGCGCTCCCCGTTGAAAAAGATGTACTCCTCGTTGATCGTGCCGGTCAAGTCGGTTTCGGTTAGGGCTCCCGATGGTCCCGGCCAGTATATGGTCCCGGACGATCCTGCGGCTTTCTCTATCCGCGTTCCGTCGGCATCGTACGAGTAGGAGTAGCCGGCGTCGGTGACGATTCTGTTTTCATCGTCGTAGGTGGGCTGGTTGCCGTTCCCGTCGTTGATTACGTTTCCGGCGGCGTCATAGGTCATGCCGATGCCGTTTAATTGGTTTTGCGTGGTAGGTATGGCGCTTAAAGGTTCCGTCTGGCAGCTTCCCATACCAGTCACACCAGTGCGCTGGTTGAGATTACTCCAGGGATCAATTCCGAGATTCGACGGGGACGGCAGCACGCCTGGGGCCGGGAACTCCTTCGTCGCAGCGCGAATTCCTCGAGCAAGAAACAGAACAGCCCGCAAGCCCGTTGATCTTCATCAACGCCGCCTGCGGGCCGCCCGGTGGACTGGTTGGGATTGACCAAGAGGTGGTCACTCTACGTGGCCTCTACGGCAACTCCCGGGTCGGGGATCGAACTCCCGCGGATCGACTCCGCTGACCGACCTGCGTCAGGGAATCAACCTGTGTTCACCGGTTAGTGTGCGGGCTGTAGCTTCGGCGCGAAGTGATTTTGTTATGCGTCCCGAAGCCCCGCTTAGAGCAACCGCTCTAAGTCTCAGCCACCTCACCTGGTCTTTGAATCGTCCAACAACTGCCTTCAGAACTTGTCATCCGACCACCTCCTTTCCGGTGTAATTCGCACATTAGTACGAAACCGCCCTGTGCGTCAACCGGCACGAAAGTGGGTATCGGAGACGGCAACAGGAGATGTTTCGATCCCCGGTCAGCCGTGGCATGGTCACCGATTTCCGAGGGTCGCAATCTCTCCCAGGCCCAACAAGCTGGCATCTGCCGTCACCAGCGTCAGATCGAGCACTTTGGCGGTAGCTGCGAGGAAGCGGTCGGCGGGATCGCGGTGTGGCAGAGGCAGTTGGCGAGAGACCGTCACAATTTCATGAGTGAGCGGAGCTTCGCGAAAGGATCTGGTTGCGTCGGCAACCCACTCACCCAGATCGTCATGAAGGTGCAATCGTCCCTTTGCGTGCAGGATCAAGGCCTCCCATGTGCTGATCGGCGAGAGCCACAATTCGTTTTCCGGGTTCCGCAACTCGAACCGGGTTTTCTTACCGAGACGACCCGCGTCGTCGAGACTCCACAGCCAGATATGAGTATCGAGCAGAAGTCTCAATCGCGCAGTACCTCCCAGTCGCTTTCGTCGCTGGCCGGGGACACGATGTCTCCCAGAATTTCCATCCGGCCCTTCATCGAGCCGATCCAATCCCGGTTGTCGGTCGGTGCGGGAGGAGAGACCTCCGCGATGGGACGCCCCCGACGAGTCACCCGGATCGGCTGCTTGGTTTTCTGCACCTCATCGAGGATTGCCAAGCACTTGGCTTTGAACTCGGAGATAGCTATTTCCTTCATGTGACTTATATATTAGATCATAGTCCAATAGGATGGTCAACTGGCCAACTTTAGCCACTACATTGGCGCAGGATTAGTTTTCGCAATTGTTCAGTTTTGCTCAGACGGCTCACAGGTCCCGATTGTAGATTCACTGGTATAGAGACGGGAAAAGACGTTTCCGTCCCGCGTCATCCGTCTCCAGTGGCGCAGCCTTAAAATCGGCGCGCCACCTTCTTCCTTTGGTTCGCACCCTGCCTAGCGGGGCACCAGGCCCCGGGCAGATGATCTTGGAATGGTTGGGAAAAAACATGAACTCCCGCAGCCTTCGTCGCCTCACTCTCTCGTTCTTACCGCTCCCACTGCTACTAGCT
>Ga0210400_10004104_pt1 | contig 12686 bp, 8 predicted proteins | sample IncBWH26MmetaG_FD_155456 | JGI IMG/M metagenome (GOLD analysis project Ga0210400, IMG submission 155456) | Forest soil microbial communities from Barre Woods Harvard Forest LTER site, Petersham, Massachusetts, United States - Inc-BW-H-26-M | ecosystem: Environmental > Terrestrial > Soil >...
TGCTGGGCGTTGCCCTTTTCCACTGGCAATCGCACGATCTCATGCGATTCTTCTGCTACCTGGCCGTAGCGGTGCTGGCCTCAGGATTGAAGGTCCAACTCCCCGGCATCGACGGCACCATGTCGGTGAATTTCCTGTTCATCCTGCTGGGCGTGCTGGAACTGAGTCTTCCCGAAACGCTTCTGATCGGCTGCACGGCAAGTCTGGTGCAGAGCGTATGGCAAGCCCGCAAGCGCCTGGATCCGGTCAAGGTGCTGTTCAATGTTGCGGGCATGATGGCCAACGCCAGCGCGCTGACCTACCTTACTTATCACTGGCTGGCCGTAAGATTTGGGTCCAACAAACCCATCCTCCTGATGGTCGCGGCGCTGGTGTTCTTCTTCGCCAACACTTTGCCGATCTCGATCGTGATTGCGCTGACGGAAGGCAAATCCAGCCGCAAGGTATGGGCGGAGTGCTACTTCTGGTCATTCCCGTATTACCTGGTGGGAGCAGCCGCGGTGGGGCTGATTGGAATCGTCAACCGCTCGGCGGGATGGGAAACCTCTCTGCTGGTGCTGCCCCTGATCTATTGGGTGTATCGATCGTACCGGCTGTATCTGGGCCGGCTGGAAGCGGAAAAAGATCGGGTTGAGGTGGAAAAGCGCCACGTCGAACAGATCGCGTCCCTGAACATGCGGACCATCGAAGCCCTCGCGCTCGCCATCGAGGCCAAAGACCAGACCACGCACACCCATCTGCAGCGGGTAAGAACGTACGCAGTGGCGGTAGCGACCCAGTTGAATCTTTCGGAAGGGGAGATCGAGGCGCTGCGCGCGGCCGCGCTGCTGCACGACATCGGAAAACTGGCAGTGCCGGAACAGATCATCAACAAGCCCGGGAAGTTGACTCCGGAAGAATTCGAAAAGATGAAAGTGCACCCGCTGGTGGGCGCAGAAATTCTGGAGCGGGTCGCGTTTCCTTATCCCGTGGCGCCGATTGTCCGCTCGCATCACGAGCGCTGGGATGGAACGGGATATCCGGAGGGATTGAGCGGGCAACAAATTCCCATCGGAGCGCGAATTCTGGCCGCAGTGGATTGTCTTGACGCTCTGGCTTCTCACCGTCAGTACAGGCCCGCGCTTCCGCTGGCCGAGGCCATGGCGAAAGTGAAAGAGAAGGCCGGGACATGGTTCGATCCTCAAGTGGTCGATATTCTGGTGAGCCGTTATGTGGAGTTAGAGCGGATGGCCCAGATGTCGGAGGACACCGGAGCGCCCGGGCTATCGAAGACCGTTCGCGTGGATCGGGGATCTTCCCCGGCGGCCGGATTCGAACGCACCGATCCTACTCACGGCCCGGCAGACAACACGGACTTCCTGACTTCGATTGCATCGGCGCGGCAAGAGGCCCAGACGATGTTTGAGCTGAGCCAGGATCTGGGCGTGTCGCTGAGTCTGAGTGAAACCCTTTCCGTGCTGTCGATGCGCCTGCGCCGCATGATTCCCTACGATTCGATCGCTGTGTTCGTGAACCGGAATGGATGGCTTCTACCGGAACTGATCAGCGGCGAAAATTTCCACATGCTGTCGTCGCTGAAGATCAAGGTAGGCGAGGGATTGTGCGGCTGGGTGGCGGCGAACTGCAAACCCATCGTCAACGGGAATCCGCAAGTGGAGGCCGGGTACGTGGTCGACCCGGCAAAGCACACCACGCTGCAATCGGCTCTGGTCGTGCCTTTGGAAGGACTCAACGGCGTGGTCGGCGTGCTGGCGATGTACCACGCCAACCGCGATGCCTTCACCCCCGATCATCTGAGAATTCTGCTGGCGGTCGCTTCCAAGGTCGCGCTCTCGGTCGAGAACGCGTTGAAGTACCAGCAGGCCGAGAGTTCGGCAACCACCGACTATCTGACCGGGCTGCCCAATGCGCGGTCGCTGTTCGTGCATCTGGCGCAGGAAGTGGCGCGCTGCCGCCGCATGAAGACTCCGCTGGCCGTGCTGGTGTGCGACATCGACGGCTTCAAACAAATCAATGATTCCTTCGGACACCTGGAAGGCGACAAACTGCTGCGCGAGTTCACCACCCGCCTCAAGGATGTCTGCCGCGGCTACGACTACGTGGCGCGCATGGGAGGAGACGAATTTGTGATTACCGCTCCTGGCCTGACCACCGAGGCGGCGAGAATCAAGGCCGAGAGCCTGAATCAGGCGGCCATCGAATCCGGCCGGCACGTATGCGGGCGGGATCTAATCACGCTGAGCGTGGGCATGGCTTTCTGCCCGGAAGACGGATTCGATGTCGAGCGCCTGCTGGCCGAGGCCGACCGGCGCATGTATTCCATGAAGCAGAGCCATCACGCCACATCCGTCGAGCGCGAGCAGGATGCTAAAACTCGCGGAGCGACGGCGGAATAGGAGCCATGGAACCATGCTGAGGCGGAAAATTGCGCGGCATGCCTTCGCCATCGTCGCTACCGTCCTGCTGGGAGGCCTGCTCTCATCGGCGCTGGTACGGCTGGCGCCGGGCTTTGACGTCGACGAATCGCAGCTCGATCCTCATCTGAATTCAGAAAGCATTCGCGCCTTGCACCAGGCTCGCCTCGAACAGCACAATCTCTTCCGCTTCTATTTTCATTCCTTACAACGCGCGGCGCACGGAGACCTTGGCACTTCGATCTCTCTGGGTCAGCCGGTCAGCCAGTTGTTGCGGGAGCGCGCTCCGCTGACCCTGCGGCTGGTCGGGATTGGACTGCTGTTGAGTTGGGCCATGGCAATGGCGTTGGCGCTCAGCGCAGCGTGGTTGCGGGTATCGGCTTACGACGCGCTGACCACGGCAATCAGCGGAACTTTTCTGTGCATTCCGGCGGCGGTGTTGGCTCTGCTGTCAGTGTTGTGGAATGTGCCGGGCGCTCTGGCCATCGGCCTGATCGTGTTTCCGCGGGTATATCGCTATGCCCGCAACTTGTTGGCGAAGGCATATTCCCTTCCCCACATTATTACTGCGCGAGCCAAGGGTCTGAGTGAGTTGCGCATACTATTCTGGCATGTGGTTCCAGTGGCTGGCCCGCAACTCCTGGCCGTGGCGGGAGTGTCGGTGAGCCTCGCAGTAGGGGCGGCGATTCCCGTCGAGGCGCTGTGCGGGCTCGCGGGAGTTGGCCAACTGGCCTGGCAGGCGGCGCTGGCGCGCGATCTGCCGCTTTTGACCAATCTCACCATCCTGGTGACGTTGGTAACCTTGCTGGCAAACTCAAGCGCCGATGTAATCGGACATATGCTTCGGGGTCAAGAAGCATGACAGGAAGTATGAACTTCTCGCGCCTGAATTTCTCGCGAACCCGTGTCTGGCGAACTCTGGCCTGTGCGGTTCTGCTGCTCGTGGTCAGCGTGTCGCTGGCTGCGAACTGGCTGGCTCCGGCGGGTTATGCCAAGCAATATCGCGAGGCGGCCGACGCCGCACCGTCGCATGCACACTGGCTGGGGACCGACGAGATTGGACGCGACCGGTTCGCCCGCGTGCTCTACGGGACGCGCATTTCGCTGTTGCTGGCGCCGGCCGCCGCGCTGCTTTCAACTCTGATGGCGGCTTTGGTGGGCGGGCTCGCGGGATATCTGGGCGGAGCATGGGCGCGAGGCGCGATGGCGGTGACCGATTTGTTTCTATCGCTGCCGTGGCTTTTCCTGCTGATCACGGTTCGCGCGGTCATGCCTCTGAACGTGCCGCCGCTGGTCTCAGTGCTGGTCACGTTTCTGATGTTGGGGCTTTTGGGGTGGACGAGCGCCGCGCGAGTGCTGTGCTCGACGGCGGGATCGCTGAGGGACTCGGATTTCGTGCGGCAGGCCAAAGCGTCCGGCATTCGCGGGGCGCGGCTGTTCTGGATTCACGTGCTGCCGAATCTGAAACCGGTGCTTTATGCGCAGTTCTGGATCTCGATTCCGGCGTTCATTCTGAGCGAGGCGAATCTGGGAATTTTAGGGCTCGGTGTGGCCGAGCCGATGCCTTCCTGGGGAAGTCTCCTCAAGGAACTGGAAGGCCTGGTATCGGTGGGCGAAGAGCCGTGGAAATTCGTGCCCTTGATTTTGCTGGTGGTGGTGGTGACTTCGTTTCAACTCGTGCTTTCGAAGCAAGAGGAGCTGTCCGCATGACGGGCCTCCAGATTACGGAACTGCGGGGAAGGTTGGCGGTAATGGCATCCACGTTGAGGAAAGCAATTCTGGCATCCATGGCCTGCCTGGGCATTCTGGCGGGCTCAGCGGCGGCACAGGGCGAGTTGCGGTTTTGCCTGCGCTCGGAACCGAAAACGTTCGATCCCTTGAAAGTGGAAGACGACGCCTCGGCCGCGATCCGTTATTTGACCGGCGGGGTGCTGGTCCGCATGAACCGGCAGACGCAGGCGCTGGAGCCGGAACTGGCCGAATCGTGGAAGGTATCGAACGACGGCCGCCAGATCACGTTCAAGCTGCGCGGCGGAGTTTCGTTCTCCGACGGCACGCCGTTTTCCGCCGAAGATGTCGCCTACACCGTGCAGCAGTTGATGGATCCCGCGCTGCATTCCCCCACGGGAGACGCCTTCCGTTCGGGGCCGGGCAATGTAGAAACGAAAATTATTTCTTCGCGCCAGATTGCCATCACCTTTCCCGCGCCCGTGGCCGGACTCGACCGGCAATTCGATCAGGTGGCCATTCTCTCGGCACACTCCGCCAAGCGCGAAATGGCCGTGCTCGGACCATTCATGGTGGCGGACTACAAGCCGGGGTCGAGCTTGCTGCTGAAGCGCAATCCGAACTATTGGAAGACAGATGCACAAGGCCGGAAGCTGCCCTACCTGGATTCGGTCCGGCTCGACATTCAGCCCAATCGCGATGTCGAAATGCTGCGCTTCAAGCGCGGAGAAATCGACCTCATCAATTCACTCGACAGCGAGTACTTCGACAAGCTGGCGGCAACCTCTCCGCAACTGGTGCATGATGCCGGGCCGTCGCTCGACAGCGAGCAGATGTGGTTCAACCAGGTGGCCAAGTCTCCCTTGCCGGAGTACAAGAAGAACTGGTTCCGCTCGGCGAATTTCCGCCGCGCCGTTTCCGCGGCGATCAATCGCCAGGACCTGGCTCGTGTGGTATTTCGCGGACACGCGCAGGCGGCTGTGGGTCCGGTTTCTCCCGCCAATAAATTCTGGTTCAACGCCGCGCTCAAAGCCGAAGCCTACGCGCCCGACGCCGCTCTCCGCGCTCTGCAGGGCGAGGGCTTCCGCATGGAAAACGGGGCGCTCAAAGACAAAGATGGGAATGCCGTGGTGTTTTCCATCATCACCAACGCTGGCAACAAATATCGCGAGCGCATGGCCACCATGATTCAGGAAGATCTGCAGAAGATCGGCATTCAGGTGAACGTGGTGACGCTCGACTTCCCTTCTCTGATCGAGCGCATGACGCAGACCTTCGACTACGAGGCGATCTTACTGGGCCTGACCAATGTTGGGCTCGATCCGAGTGAACAGATGAACGTGTGGCTGAGCTCGTCGGAAAATCACCAGTGGAATCCGTCGGAGAAGACTCCGGAAACCGCATGGGAAGCGGAGATTGACCGCCTGATGCGGGCCCAGGCTTCTTCAGCCGACCCCAAGAAGCGAAAAGAAAGTTTCGACCGTGTGCAGGAGATTGCGGTGGAGCAAGCTCCGTTTCTTTATCTGGTGAACCGGAATGCACTCTCGGCAGAAGCCGCGTCGGTGCAAGGCACAAGCCCGGTGATTCTGGTTCCACAGACTTATTGGAACGCCGAACGGCTTTCGGTCAAGTAAACGCAACTTCTTTCGCTACGGCTTCGCAGGCAATCATACGGAAACTAAAACCTTAAACACAGAGGACACTGAGGGACACAGAGGATGGATTCCAGCAACAGCCAACCGGGAGTTCTGCTAGCCGCGCATGTTTCCGTGCGCTACGGGGACAAGCCCGCAGTGCTGCGTGACGTGAAATTCGAAATCCGGCGGGGCGAAGTGCTCGGGCTGGTGGGACAAAGCGGATCTGGCAAAAGCACTCTGGCGATGGCGATTCTAGGCCTTCTCGACCGCAAGCGGGCCAAAACCGAGGGCGCGATCCAGTTCGACGGCTGTGATCTGTTGACCCTGAGCGAGCGGGAACTGCGCGGTCTGCGTGGACGAAAAGTTGCGCTCGTGCTGCAGAGTCCCCTGTCGTCGCTGAATCCAGCGCTCAAAATTCGAACTCAGTTGAAGGAAGCGTGGCGGGCGCACGCGACGGGACCCCAGTGCGATGCCGCCATCCGGGGAGCGCTCGAAAGCGTGAGTCTGCCTTCAAGTGACGAATTTCTGCAGAAATACCCATCGCAGATGAGCGTAGGACAGGCGCAGCGCGTGCTGATTGCCATGGCGGTCATGCATCGGCCGGCCCTCTTGATCACCGATGAGGCCACCAGCGCCCTCGATGTCATCACCCAGTCCGAGATTCTGGCCCTGTTTCGCGACCTGAACCGCAGCTTCGGAATGGCGATTCTCTACATCTCGCACGACTTGGCATCGGTGGCGGGCGTCTGCGACCGCATCGCGATCCTGCACGAAGGCCAGATTGTGGAAGCTGGAACCACGGAACAAGTTTTGACCCGTCCCTGCCACGAATACACGCAGCGCCTGATGGCGGCGATGCCGAAAATGCCACAGCCGCAACGTCTCGCCGTAGGCAAAGCCGCAGCAAGCTAGGCACTCACCGTAGGCACTTCACTCGAAACTCACCTCAGTCACTCAGTTCGGCTCGCACTTTCGGCGCTCGTCCCATCGCGCATTCGCTCCCGTAATCAGTGCTCCAGGACCAAGGTCACGTTCGGGGTGAGACAGATTGTCCCACGCCCAGTCCGGCGGGACAGAGTGGCCCACTGACCCCCAATCAAGGCCCACGATCTCCAATAGAAACAGCTACTTACGAGCACTTGATTGGCTACCCCCGTGCAACAGAGTCGGTGGGTACAGAAGCTCGCTTTTGCCGTCATGAAAGAAGGGTGAGAGTTTATGAAGTACCGAAAGAAATCACCGAAACCTGTAAGGCGCGGAGAACGAAACAGCGCCGCCTGGGGAAAGCGTTTGACCATCATGCTTCTGCTGGCAACCAGCATGGCATTCGGACAGCGCCGGAACAATCCCAGCGCTGGCGAAACTGGGCGCATCGCTCCCGAACTCTCCGAACTCCTGGCCAAGGCCCAGAGCGGTTCCGCTCATGGCCAGACCGTGAAGGTGATCGTCCAGTACCGTCAAGTGCCAACGACTGCGCACTACGCTACGATGCAGAACCTGGGTGGACGCCTGCAGGCGAAGCTGCACTCCATTAAGGGTGCGGCGTTTACGATTCCGGTCAGCGCGCTGGCCAGTCTGGCCAACGATCCAGAAGTAGCGCTGGTGACCATTGATCACCCGCTCAAAGGTTTGGACGATTACACCGACGCTGCCATGAACGTCAATCCGGCATGGAACGCCGGCTATAACGGAACTGGCATCGGCGTGGCGGTCATCGACAGCGGCATCAACGACAATCACCCCGACCTGTGGGATTCGACCGAGAGTTACTCCCGCGTCGTCTATCACCAGGACTTCACTGGCACCAGCGTGTACGCAAACGGACGTCTGGTCTACGACACCTACGGGCACGGCACGCACGTTGCGGGCATTATCGGCGGAAACGGCTACAAGTCGAATGGACGCTATTCCGGCGTCGCTCCTAACGTAAACCTGATTGACCTGCGGGTTCTGAATAGCAACGGCTCGGGCAGCGACAGCATGGTGATCGCGGCTATTCAGCAGGCGATCGCTCTCCAGAATACCTACAACATCCAAGTTATCAACTTGTCTTTGGGCCGCGGGATTTCCGTGGGCTATGCGCAGGATCCGCTCTGCCAGGCGGTAGAAGCAGCCTGGAACAGCGGCATCGTCGTGGTAGCGGCTGCGGGCAATTTTGGCCGCATCAGCGTGAACGGCAGCAATGGCTACGGAACTGTGGCCGCCCCGGGCAACGATCCCCTGGTGCTGACTGTAGGAGCGATGAAGGCAATGGGTACGTACTCGCGAACTGACGACCAGATTGCGAGCTACAGCTCGAAGGGGCCCACCACCTATGATCACGTGGTGAAGCCCGACGTGGTGGCTCCCGGCAACCTGGTGGTTTCGCTCGATGCCCACTGGAGCACACTGGAAGGCGAGTATCCGGGCAGTGAGGTGGCCGGCAATTATACGAATCACGACTACTTCACCCTGAGCGGCACCAGCATGGCAACCCCGGCGGTGGCCGGCGCCGTGGCTCTGCTGCTGCAAAAAGATCCGACCTTGACTCCGGATCAGATCAAAGCCCGTCTGATGAAGACGGCGTTCAAAACCTTCCCGACCTCTTCGACCGCCACCGACCCCACAACCGGACAAACCTACACTTCTTACTACGATCTGTTCACGGTGGGTTCCGGTTACGTGGACCTGGCGGCGGCTCTGAACAACAATGACAAAACATCGACGGTTGTGGGCGCGGCGTTATCGCCCACCGCGGTCTACAACTCGAATGGCACAGTCACCCTCTCGAACGGAAACAGTTCGGTTGCTCCCTCGTCGGTGGTGTGGGGCACGTCGGTCGTGTGGGGTACATCTGTTGTCTGGGGCGCCAATGTTTCCGGCAGTTCGGTCGTCTGGGGCACGTCGGTGGTGTGGGGTAGCAGCATCACCAGCGGGTTCAGCGTAGTGTGGGGAGCGTCGAGCGGTACCTCCGCGACCAGTGTCGTCTGGGGCGCATCACTCCTGGGCACGAACGGCGCATTTTCCGGCACCGATATTGAACAGTAATCAGCCGGGTGAATACAAGGAAAGGAGACTCATCCATGAACAACACACGGCGAATCAAGACCTTCATCGGCGCCATGATGCTGGCCGCGGCTATCACCGCAGGATACGCAACCTTCGTGAGTCACGCGCAGCACACCTACTTTGCACTGGCCGTTCTCGTACTCGCGGCGGTTACGTCGCGGATGAAGGTTAAGCTGCCGGGAATTAATGGCAACATGTCGGTCAATCTGCCCTTCCTGCTTACGGCAGTCGTCAGTCTGAGCGCGGCCGAAGCAGTCGTGATCACCTTAGTTTCAACCGCAGTGCAATGCTGGCCCCGCAAGGGTGCGAAGTTCAATCCGCAGCAGATGGTGTTCAACGTCAGCATGATGGCGTTTGCCAGCTGCCTGGCCAGCCTGATGTTCCATGCGGACTGGTTGCGTGGGACGCAGTTCGGTTCCACGACCCTGGGACTCGCGCTGGCGACGGCGACTCTGTTCCTCGGACAAACCGCTCCAGTGGCTGCGATCGTAGCGGTGAGCGAGGGCAAGGCGGCAGGGCCGATCTGGTGGAGCCTGGCGCACCTCTCCTTCCCGTACTACGTGGTCAGCGCGGGACTCACCACCATGGTTCAGGCAGTCAGCTCGCACATGGGTTGGGGCCTGGCGCTCGCTGTCCTCCCGATCATGTACGGAATCTACCGCTCTTACAATTTGTATTTTGGACGGCTGGCGGAAACTCTGCGTCCGGAACCTTTGGTCAGAGCAGCGCGCGCGGGAGCGTAAAGCGTCGCAGCCCTGCCGGCTATTCTAACGATTTCTGCATTGGCAAAATATAAACGTAATACACCAGCACGAACATGAGCGCCACAAAGGCTCCGATGGAAAGAGATAGCAGCACTCCCTGGCGCGTCGTGAACGAGGATCGTCGCTTCTTCTTACTTCCCTTCATGAACCGCCGCGCATAGCAAAGAAATCGTTCAACCCTCGAGCGAGAATCAGAACTTCCTAGATTCCGCTCGTCTGATACTGCAGGACGGCCAGGGCTAGCCGGTAGTCATACCCCGCACTGACATTGCTGATCTGGGCCTGTGTCTGCTGCAGTTGTGCCTGACTGAGTTCGACAATGGAGCCCAGCCCCAGTTTGTATCGAGCCTGCGCCAGATTGAGCGCAAGATCGGCCTGATCGAGCAGCTGCTGCGTCACCGCCAGCCGATCATACGCAGTCTTGGCATTCAACCAACTGGTGCGCACATCTCTTGCGATGCGGTTCCGAATATCGCGCAGCCGTTCCTGCGTAGCCTGCGAGCGGAGCGCCGCCTCGCGAGCCCTTGCAGTAAATAGAAATCCGTTGAATACAGGAATCTCCACGTTCACTCCCAGTGCGCCATACCAATTCGAAATGATCGGATTGCGAACGGGCGTGTCGCCCACCGCGCCCAGCGCGCGGATATCGGGAAAAAGCAAGTCACGCTCCGCCTTCTGAAATTTCTGGGCAGACTCCGACTGGAACTCCAGCGCCAGAATTTCCGGCCGCATGGTGAACGCGCTGGAGATGAGGTCGTCCACATTCTCCGACGGAGGGGCGACCGGGGAAACGTCCTCGGCCAGTTGAAAGTTCTGCAGACTCGGGAATCCCAGCACAGCCGAGAGTGAAGCCTGCGCGGCGTTCACATTGTTCTCGGCATCGAGCAGAAGGAGTTTCGCCTGCGCCAGATTCACGTTGGCAAAACTGGAATCAAGCTCCGACTTCAGCTTGCTGCGATAAAGTGCGCCCACCTGGTCGGCAACCGTCTGGCGATCCTTGACGGTTTGTTGCGCAACCGTCAGCACCGCCTGAGCCTGCAGGGAATTGTAGAAAGCCTGATCCACCGCCAGCAGGATCTGCTCCTTCGTGGCCAGCGCATTCTGGTTCTCCGCCTTTGCGGCCAGGTTCGCGCTTGCAACCAGATTCGTGGTGCGCCCGAAATCGGTGATCAACTGGCTCACCGTGGCTCCAGCCGCGGCCCGCTGATAGACAATTGGGTTGTTCAATGCTCCTACCGTGATGCGCGTGCCGGGATTGGCGTCGACCGCCGTGAGATCAATCTGCGCCGTGGGCCACAGACTGGATCGAACTTCTCGTGTGACTTGTTGCGATGCCAGCGCCGTGAGCCGCGCCACCGAAATCTGCGGATTATTTTTCAAGGCCAGCGCCTGCGCGTCTTTCACCGAAAGAATTATGGGCGTGCCCGGTGCGCTGGGAGCCGGCCTGGGCCCCTGCGCCGTCATCTGCGCCGGCGCATTCGATCCCATGGGCGGGGATGAAGTTTGCGGCATGGGAGCCGAAGGCAGGCTCGCGGCCATCGCGACATGAGCATCTTGCGCGTAACCGCCAGCCGATAGCGCCAGCATCAAACCAGTGACGCGGAAACTTCTCATCCAGCAACTGTTCATCCTTGCGCCTCCTCGACGAGGGCTGGCGGATTGTTCTGTTCTTTTTTCCCGTACACCAGCAGATAAGCCGCCGGGACAATGAAAATCGTGAGCAGCACCGAAGAAGTCAGACCTCCGATGATCGCCTTCGCCATCGGAGCATACTGTTCCGCGCCCGTCCCCAATTTCAGAGCCATCGGAATCATCCCGATGATGGTGGCCAGCGACGTCATCAAAATGGGCCGCAGGCGCACGCGGCAGGCCGTGATGACCGCGTCCTTCGGCGACAGTCCCTGCCGTTCGAGATTGTGCGCAAAATCAACGATCAGAATGCTGTTCGAGTCCGCGATTCCAACCAGCATCAGCACTCCCATCAGCGACATCACGTTCAGCGTGGCGCCCGTAAGCGGCAGAATAATCAACACTCCGACGAAACCCATCGGGATCGCCAACATGATCAGGAGAGGATCGACGAACGACTTGAACTGCGCAGTCAGGATCAGAAAAAGAAGCAGAAAAGAAATCAGGAAGCCGAAGGCGAAGCTCTTGAACGACGCCTCCATGCCCTGCACCATCCCACGCAGATTCACCCGCACGTTGCCGGGCACCTTCTCCTTGGCAAGAATGCCGCGAATCTTGCTGGTCACGCGCTGCAGATCTTCTCCCGTGGGCGTCACATAGATGTCGATCGCCCGCTGAATCTGGTAGTGGTCGACCTCGGTCGGCGTCTGAACCTGTTTCACGCTGACCACGTTGTTCAGAACCGTAGTCGGCCGGCCTTCTCCCGCGCACGCCCATGACGGCTGACCACTTCCCAGCCGCGGCCCGCCCGTCGGGCCACAGTTCAGATTTGAACCCGAACTCGGATCGCGCAAAGGAATCTGCCCCAGGTCCGCCAGGTTATGAATCGCGGCCTGCCCCTGCTCGAAGAACTGCACCGTCAGGTAATAGTCGTTGCCGCTCTTGCGATCGACCCAGTAATTAGGAGCGATCATGTAGTTGGAATTGAGCGCGGTGATGACGTTATCCACCACATCCTTCTGCGACAGTCCCAACTCGCCCGCATGCACCCGGTCGACATCCAATCGCAGCGCCGGATAGTTCATATCCTGCGGCACATACACCTGACCCACCCCGTGGATCGCGCGAAATTCCGCAGCCAGATTTTCGGCGATGCCATGAATTTCTTCCAAATTGGGACTGCTTACCTGCACATCAATCGGAGCCGGCATGCCCGTGTTCAGAATCGCGTCGACCATGGAGCCGCTGGAAAAGAATGTTCGGATGTCGGGAAACTGGCTGGCCATGCTCTTTTGCACGCGGTCCATATACTCGAAACTGCTCAGGTGATGGGAATCGTTCAACTGCACCTGAACCGTCGCGGTATACGGGCCGGAATTCGTGGTGTAGAGCGACGAGAAATCCGGAACCACGCCGATATTCGAAACGACCCTCCTTAAGTCTCTGCCTTCGATTTCGCCGCGAAT
>Ga0210400_10004106_pt1 | contig 12683 bp, 14 predicted proteins | sample IncBWH26MmetaG_FD_155456 | JGI IMG/M metagenome (GOLD analysis project Ga0210400, IMG submission 155456) | Forest soil microbial communities from Barre Woods Harvard Forest LTER site, Petersham, Massachusetts, United States - Inc-BW-H-26-M | ecosystem: Environmental > Terrestrial > Soil >...
TGCCCCGAGCAAGCGCAGCGCGCCGAGGGGGACCCGCTGTTTCTAGCCACCGCGTGCGCTGCCATCGCCCTATTCGCGCTCGTTTCCCCGGCCTCCGCGCAAGCCCAAAAGCCCCCAACAGCAAGCCCCAACGCCGATCTCCCCGCAGGCCCCATGCAGGCCAAGGCCACCACAGCCTGCCTCGAATGCCATGAAGCGCGCATCATCCTCCAGCAGCGTCTGACGAAACCCGCCTGGACAAAAGAAGTAGAGAAGATGACAAAATGGGGAGCTGTAGTCGACTCCGCCGACCGCGATGCCCTGATCGACTATCTGAGTTCAAACTTCAGCCCGGAAAAGCCCGCGTACGAGCCGCAACGAACCTCTGGTTCAGGGAAGACTTCGAAGTAGGGATTCAAGGAGAGACAGCAAAGCGCTGCCGACCCAATGTCCGCTGCGGACATTACGGCAGCGCCGCCACTACTGAGCCCAAATACCTGAACGAAGTATAGGAACGTCGCTGCACTACTTCTAGTGCATTGTAGGGTACCAGGAAGCTAATAGCTGTGTAGCAAATAAGCTTAGCTCCGCTCACTGCAGCTTCGCGTACTCCGCTTTGGCTTGCTTCAGGATGGGAATGTCCGGCTCGGCGTCTTTCCAAAGTGTGAGGAATTCCTGGTATGCAGCGCGGGCTTTGGCCTTATCGCCGGCAAGCGCAGACGCCCGGCCGAGTCCCAGGCGCGCCAACGCTCCAGTCGCGCAGCTCCAGGTGATCCCGCGATGGTCAATCAGCTTCTGAAACTCTGCTGCCGCCGCGCCGCCCTGACCCGCTGCCAGGTAGGCTTCGGCTCGCACGTAAACCGGATACAAACAGTACGGCCCCTGCGTCGACACTGGTTGCCCTAGCTCGACCGGAAGAGCCGCTTGCACCATGTCGATCGCTTGCTGAGGTTGCTGGTTGACCATCGCAACCTGTGCCCGGATGGTGGGAAGCCAGTAGGACTGAACCATGGTGTGAAAGGGAAAGCGCTTCTGCAAATCCTGCATCAGCGCTTCTGCCCGCTTAACGTCTCCACCGCCCGCCAAAACCAGCGCGCCGAACTCCTCTGTTTCGGGACTGTCAGGCGCCACTTTCATCCCGGCGTTGGCGCGCTCCCGGGCGTCCGGTTCACCGAACATCTCTTCTCGGAATGCACCTTCCAGTTCCCAGATCGACGCCCCTGCCTTGTTGTCCGCCCGCACAGCCGAATCCGCCGCCCTGCGCGTCAGGTCACGCGCTTTACTCAGATGTCCCGCGTATGCTTCCGTCTCCGCCTCCAGGGCCAGCATCTCATTCTCGACTTCTGGCCTGTCTGTGAACCAGGCGGTCTGTTCCGACATCACCTTTCCGTCTGACTGAAGGAAGCCGATCCCGTAACGCACCAAATGCAGAACGTCGTCATCCAGTTTCCGCGTTATAGCGTCATCATAGGTCTTGCGTGCGTCATCGAGCCGGTTCAGCGCCAGCAAGAACTGCGTCCACCGCTCCCAGATTGCCCGGCGCGGGCTGTGGGGTATGACCTTGGCCAGCCCGAAATCCAGGACCTTGGCGTGGCCGCGTTTGGTGGCAAAAATATTCGCAGGCTTGATGTCGCGGTGCACGATCCCTGCGGCGTGCGCCGCGTCCAGCGCATCCGCAATCTCGATGGCCAGCGCCAGCAGGAACTCAGTCTCCATCGGCCGGTCGCAATGTGGTGCTTCAGCGTTGCGCCATCCAGAAACTCCATGGCGATAAACGCATCGCCGTACTGGTCGTCAATTTCATAGATAGTGCAAATGTTCGGGTGATTCAGTGCAGAGGCGGCCTTGGCCTCACGCTGAAAGCGGCCAAGGGCCTGTGGATCTTTGGCAACATCATCGGGCAGAAACTTAAGAGCAACGAACCGGCCAAGCTTTACGTCTTCAGCCTTATAAACCACACCCATCCCGCCGCCGCCCAGCTTCTCCACAATGCGGTAATGCGAAATGGTTTGGCCGATCACGAAGGGTCGCGCTCCCGGCGACCATAGTAGGAGACAACCTCTGCCGCGTCAACGAATTACAGTCAAAGTGGCGTCCAAGACAATGGACCCCGATCAATGTAACCGATTTACCCTGTGAAACCCTGTGTCCCCTGTGTTTAAGGTTTTGAAGCTAACACTCAGGCGCGCCAGAAAGTGTACATACATTTTCGTCAATTTTACTGGAACATTCCGGCCGTTTTGCCTGATTTCGGCCCACCTCCTGGTCGGCACTAACCGCCCTGGAGTGTTAGAGTTACGGGAGTTATACGTACAATAAGATCAGTACAGAATTGCACCGATGAATCTCAAAACTGGAACATTCAGCACTAATGTTCCAACTGGAACACTAGGATTTACCCTGTGTATCCCCCAGTGCCCTCTGTGTTTGAGGTTTTGTCCGGCCGCAGCAGAGGGAACAGGATCACGTCGCGGATGGTGTGCGAGTCAGTCAGCAGCATGACCAGCCGGTCCACGCCCACGCCCACGCCGCCCGCCGGCGGCATCCCATACGACAGCGCGCGGATGTAGTCTTCATCCATCTGGTGCGCCTCGAGGTCGCCACGCTCGCGCTCCTTCAACTGCGCCTCGAAGCGCTGCCGCTGGTCTTCTGGATCGTTGAGTTCGCTGAACCCGTTCGCGATCTCCATTTGTCCCGCGAACATTTCCCAGCGCTCCGTCCACTCGGGCTCTTCCGGCTTCTGCTTCGACAACGGCGACACCGCGGTGGGGAACTCATAGATGATCGTCGGCTGCGTCAGGTGCTCCTCCGCCACTGCCTCAAACAAACCCGCAATCGTTTTGCCCAGCGGCTCCTTCGGATCGTATGCCATGTGCGCGTGCGCCTGGTTGAATCGCTCTACCAGTTTCTTGACTCCCTCATGAGAAGCGAAGTCACTCATCTCAGGCTTCGCACCCGCCGTTTCGGGCCAGTAGTGGATGATGGCCTCGCGCATGGTCAGGCGCTGCCAGTTCGCCCAATCAATCTCCTGATCGCCCCATTTTGTTTTCGTTCCACCCGTCACATCCTTCGCCGCCTGGGTGATCAACTCCTGCGTGAGATCCATCACGCCCTGATAGTCGGTATAGGCCTGATAGAACTCCAGCATGGTGAACTCGGGATTCCAGCGCCAGCCCAGGCCCTCGTTGCGGAAGTTGCGATTGATTTCATACACGCGATCGAATCCGCCGACGACCAGACGCTTCAAGTAGAGTTCCGGCGCGATGCGCAGGAACAAATCCATGTCGAGCGTGTTGTGATGCGTCACAAACGGCCGCGCCACCGCGCCGCCGGCAATGGGCTGCATCATTGGGGTCTCGACCTCAACAAATTCGTGCGCTTCCATAGTGCGCCGCAGCGACTGCACCAGCCTGCTGCGCTTCAGAAAAACTTCCCGCACATCAGGATTGACCACGAGGTCGACATAGCGCTGCCGGTAGCGCAGCTCCACGTCGGTCAGCCCATGAAACTTTTCAGGCAGAGGCAGCAGGTCTTTGCTGAGGAAGGTGATCTCCTCGACGTGGATGGTCAGCTCGCCCGTGCGCGTACGAAACAGGTAACCGCTGACGCCGATGTGGTCGCCGAGATCGAGCAGCTTGTACAACTCGAATCCCTTATCGCCGACCGCGTCTTTCTTCACGTAGATCTGAAGTCGCTTTCCGTCCTGCTGGAGATGGCAGAAGCCAGCCTTGCCCATGAGGCGAATCGCCATGATGCGTCCGGCCACGCGCACGTTGACCCGCGGCGTTTCCAGTTGCTCGGCGGTCTTGTCGGAGTAGTCCGCCAGAATCTGCGGGATGGTGTGCGTGAACTCGTACTTGCTCCGGTAAGCGATCTGGCCGAGGGCCTCGATCTGTTTCAGCTTCTGGCGCCGCAGCTCGTAAATGTCTTCGTCGAATGCCAAGAGAATCCTTTAACAGGGAATTGCGCCTTACGCGCGCAGAGAAACGATGAAACGTTGAAACGCGATTATAAACAACCTGCGCCTGGACGTGTGTCCGCGTACCCGGATCAGTAATGAGTTGTATGTACCTAGATAGTGTGGTACATTGGTACACATGGACGAGGCAAAGCTGGTGGTGGAACGGGTGCAAACCGGCGTGCGGATGGAGAAACGCCTGCTCAAAGTCCTGAAGGCGTTTGCCGAGTATCACGATATGACTCTCGGCGATCTGCTGGAGGGCATCGTGCTGCATGCCTTTGACGGGAAGACGCCCTTCAGCGCGGCCTCGCTGGAACGCATTCAAGAGTTGAAGCGGTTTTACGATTTTGACCTGGATTCCAGTGCCAGCCACCGGCTGAAGGAAATCAAGGCGCGGCTGGGGCGGAGGCGAAATACCGACAAATAGTTCCTCGGGGGCTAAAGCCCACGGTGATTGAGGCTTGACGCGGCGCTGAAGCGCCGCTCTTCCAAGTTGCTACCGGAGTTATTGGAAAAAGGAATCGATCTATGACTGAGCAACGAATGAAATATGCCCTTACGGCATTGCAGTGGACTCTGGGGCTCGTCATTCTCGTCGAGGCGGTTTTATTTTTGATGCCCAGCGCCGGCCACGACTTTGCCAAAACTCACATGCCGGACATTTTGCGGCAAGTTCTGGGATGGGGCGAGATCATTGGCGCCGTGCTGTTGCTGATTCCGCGAACCGCAGTCCGAGGCGGGTGGGCGCTGGCGGGTATTTTTGTCCTGGCGATTGTCGTCCACCTGCTGCATGGGATGTTCAATGTTGGAAATTTGGCCATCTATACGGTGGCGGCTTGGGCGGTCGCAAGTAGCAAGGCGGCATAGCCGATCCCATGAGCAATGAGGAACTCGTCCGCTGTTTCGAGAGCGATGCAATTCCCGAGGACTCTTTCCACCACGAGGATCACGTCCGCCTCGCGTTCGCTTATTTGTGCGAGTATCCGGTTCTGCAGGCACTGGAGAAGTTTGCCAGCGCTCTGAAGCGCTTCGCCGCCGCCCGCGGCAAGACGCAGCTCTACAACGAAACCATCACCTGCGCATATTTCTTTTTGATCCGCGAGCGCATGGCTGACTGCGAAGGCGAGGATTGGGAAGTATTTGCCCACAAGAATCCCGATCTGCTCACCTGGAAGGGCGGCATTCTGAGCTGCTACTACCGCGATGCCACGCTGAAGTCAGATCTGGCCCGAAAAGTCTTTGTGCTCCCCGATAAGTGTCTTGAGTTGCAACCGGGTAGTGGCTCAGCTTGAAAGGGGCGGCTGTGCACGCACGGGAGATCCCTCGTCGCGCTGGTGAAAACGCGGGACGTCGGGATGACGCCGAAGGGGTGCGCTGGTGGAAGATTTCAGATTGAGCCACCACCTGGAACCACCTCTTCTTGAAGTCGCCCGCCATCGGCGGTAATATTACGTGCTCGACAGTTTCAGATCGATTAAGAGACTATGCCGCAAAACTACGTTCCCATCTTCATCTTCATGGCAGTGATTGGCGTGCTGCTTCCGGTCACGCTGCTGGCGGCCAAACTGGTTCGTCCGGACAATCCCAGCAAGGCCAAGCTGATGCCATACGAGTGCGGCATTGATCCCATCGACAATGCGCGCGGGCGTTACACCGTGCGCTATTACATCATTGCGATCCTATTTGTGGTGTTCGATGTGGAGACCATTTTTCTGTTTCCCTGGGCGGTGAAGTTCAAAGCCCTAGGTGTCTTTGGTTTTGTGGAGATACTGATCTTCCTGGTCATCCTGATCGCGGGCTACATCTGGGTATGGAAAAAGGGCGCACTGGAATGGGTGTAATGCCGCCCACGCCCGCTGCCGAGCCGTCGGCCGAGACCTTTACAGCCAGCCGCTGGACCACAGGCAATTTTCTGTTTCCGACTCGCCTGGTTGTGAGCCCCCTGCGCGTAAGCCGCGTAAAGTCGCGATGGTTTGGCAGCAACGACGAGAGCATTGCCATGTCGAAGGTCGCCTCGGTGCATATCTCGACCGGAGTGCTTTGGGCCGAGATTCGCATCGAATCCACCGGCGGCACCGATCCCATCACGAGTCACGGGCATCGTAAAGCGGACGCGCAACGCATCCGCGATTTGATTGAAACCTACCAGGCGCGGGCTCGAGTGTAGGCTGCGGAAAATTCTTCGTGGATATGAAACACGACCACTGGGGCTGAAGCCCACATCATCCAGGACGCTGGACGCGGCCCATTCGACTTCGCTCAGGGCAGGCCGCTGAAGCGCCTCTCTTCCACGTTACCGCACGCCTTCCGCGTCCCGTGCTGGGGCGCCATCCGGTACTTTTCAGGGAGGTACGGGTTTATCTTCCAAAGCGCCTCGCAGACTCGTTGACACCGAATCCTCAAGCTGATAAAAGTTAACGTTCTCTCCGTGAGCCTTCGAGCCGGAGGTTTGCGCGTTCCGAGCTATGCCGGACGAAATCAAATCGCCCTCATCCCCGCCGGAAGGCGAGCCGAAGCCGGCCGCACCCGCGCCGGCAGTCCCCGCCGCGGCCGCGCCTGCCAAACCGGCTGCGCCCGCGAAACCAGCGGCACCCGCGCCTACTCCCTGGGATTCGCCCATGGTCGCCAAGCTCAAGGGCAACTATGGTTCCGGCATGGAGGCGCTGACCTACGCCGGGCAGAATTACATGGTGGTCGATCGATCCCTGATTCCTGAGATTCTTCAGGTTCTTCGCAACGAAGAGCAGTTCGATTATTGCGTGGACATTACGGCGGTGCACTATCCTGCGCGCGAGAAGCAGTTCGACGTGATCTGGGTGCTTTATTCTTTCGCGCGCAACGAACGCATTCGCGTGAAAACGCAGATCGTGGACGGTGCGACCTTGCCCAGTTCCGTGCCCATCTGGACCGGAGCTAACTGGCTGGAGCGCGAAGTCTATGACATGTTCGGCATCAAATTTGATGGACATCCGGACATGAAGCGCATTCTGCTGCCCGAGGGCTGGAAGGGGCATCCGCTGCGGAAGGATTACGGCATTTTGCAGCAGGATAACGAGTGGGTGCAGATCAACCTGGGAATTGAAAGCGGACAGTGAGAAGCACCAGTTAAATAGAATGACCGACCCCAACAGCTCGCTCTCGCATCTCGATCTGGAAACTCCCGAGAAGCCGTTTCTTGATGCGAACGAACTCGTCATCAATATGGGCCCGCAGCATCCGGCTACACACGGTGTGCTGCGCGTGATTCTGCGGCTCGATGGTGAAAAGGTTCTTGGCCTCGAATGCGTGATTGGCTATCTGCACCGCGGCGTCGAGAAGATTGGCGAGCACCGTACTTACACGATGTTCAATCCGTATGTGGACCGCATGGATTACGTTGCCGCGGTCTCGAACGGGCTGGGCTACTGCGAGACGGTGGAGAAGCTTCTGAATGTGGAAGCGCCGCCGCGCGCCCAGCATGTGCGCGTGATCCTGACCGAACTGAACCGTATTGCCAGCCACCAGCTTTGGCTGGGCACGCATGCGCTCGATATCGGCGCCATCACGCCGCTTTTTTACACGTTCCGCGATCGCGAAGAGATTCTGAAGATCTACGAGAAGTATTGCGGGGCGCGCCTTACCACTCACGCCTTCCGCATCGGCGGACTGCAGTACGAAACCTACACCGGGTTCGAGAAGGAAGTGAAGAACTTCCTTACTTTCTTTCGCCCCAAGATCGACGAGTACGAGGAACTGCTCACCACCAACCGCATCTGGGTGGAGCGTACCAAGAATGTCGGAATAATTTCAGCTGCGGATTGCATCGCGTTCGGCGTGACGGGGCCAGTGCTGCGAGCCAGCGGCGTGAAGTGGGACCTGCGCAAGGCTCAGCCTTACGCTAACTATAAGAACTTCGAGTTCGATATTCCGATTGGAGAAAACGGCGACACTTACGATCGGTATCTGGTGCGAATGGCTGAGATGCGGCAATCGGTGCGCATCATCGAGCAGGCCGTGAACGCGCTTCCCGAAGGCCCCATCATGGCCAAAGTACCGAAGGTCATGAAGCCGCCGGCCGGCGAAGTTTATCACTCGATCGAAGCGCCCAAGGGCGAGCTGGGATACTTTATCGTCAGCGACGGCTCTACGCAGCCCTACCGCGTGCGCGTGCGTCCACCTTCGTTTGTGAATCTGCAGGCTCTCGATGTGATGTGCCGCGGGCAGCTTGTGGCCGACGTGATCGCCGTGATTGGCACGCTCGACATCGTGCTCGGCGAGGTAGACCGCTGATGCGCGAGATCATCGAATACATTTCGTCTTACCTCACCAGCGACCAGACGCCCGGCGCAGCAGGAAACATGTTCTGGGCGCTGGTCTACATCATGCTGGTCTTCTTGGGTCTGTCGGTCGCGGTGATCGCGATGAACTGGCTGGAGCGCAAGATTCTCGCGCACATGCAGGTGCGGCTCGGGCCCATGCGCGTCGGTCCGCACGGGTTGCTGCAACCCATCGCCGACGCCATCAAACTGCTGCTCAAAGAAGACATCATGCCAGCCGAGGCGGACGGCTTTGTGTTCTGGATGGCGCCTCTCATCGTAGTGCTGGCGGCGTTTACGGTTTTTGTGGTCGTGCCGTTCGGTCCAACCCATGCCATCACCGACATGAATATCGGCATCCTCTTTATGCTGGGCGTGTCGTCGCTGAGCGTGCTGGGGATCGTGATGGCGGGCTGGGCCTCGAATTCGCACTACCCGCTGATCGGAGCGCTGCGGTCGAGCGCGCAAATGGTGTCGTACGAAGTCGCCATGGGACTGGCTGTTGTGTCTGCCATCCTGATGACCAGCCTCAACGCCGAAGGAACCGGAACTCTCAGCATGATCGGCATCGTTCGGGCGCAGCAGGCGCAGGGGGAATGGTTTGTCTTTAAGTTCTTCCCGCTTGGACTGATCGCGTTTTTCATTTTCGCTGTCGCCATGGTTGCCGAGACCAACCGCGCACCTTTCGATCTGGCCGAGGCCGAGTCCGAGTTAACCGCGGGCTTCCACACCGAATACAGCGGCTTTCGCTGGTCGTTGTTTTTCCTGGCCGAATATTCTGCGATGATCGCCGTGTCTTCCATTGCGGTAACGCTCTGGCTTGGTGGATGGTTGCGGCCCTTTCCGAATTGGCTGAATGGTACTCCGTGGGATCAGATTTTCTCTATATTCCCAGGCGTTACGTTCTTGCTTTTCGCAGCGATCTGTTTCTTCAACACGGTGCGCATGCCGAAGCATCCGCTATTCCGCATTCAAACCATCGGGCTCGCGGGATTCGGCGTCGTGCTCGGTTTGATCGGTCTGGTTCTGTTCGTTCCCGCCGTTAGCCTGCGAGTGCAGGACGTTTTCTGGTTCTCGACGAAGGTTGCCGGCTTCATGTACCTCTATATCTGGTATCGTGGCACGTTCCCGCGATATCGCTTTGACCAGCTCATGCAGATGGGATGGAAAGTCTTGTTGCCCATGGGCTTGGGCGTTCTGATTCTGACCGCTGGTGTAGCTTTGCTGCAAGAAAACATATGGCACCCGTAGCCACACCATTTTTCTTCTATCTGTTTGCCGCGATCATGCTCATGGGGGGAATCGCGGTGATCACGCGCAAGAACCCGGTGCATTCGGCGCTGGCGCTGATTGTCGCACTGCTGGCGCAAGCGTCGCTTTATCTGATGCTCTACGCCCCTTTCGTCGCTGGCGTGCAGATCATCCTCTATGCGGGCGGCATCATGGTGCTGTTCCTGTTCGTCATCATGCTGGTAAGCATTGACCGCTCCATAAAAGAGCGGCAGTTCAACCGTCAGTGGGTGGTCGGGATGATAGCGGCTACGGCGCTTGGCGGACTATTTGTCGCTGTGTACACGAAAGGGAAGGATATTTTTCCGGAACATGCGCTATCGGTAGCCGAAGGCGATAACACGCAAAAGATCGCCACCATGTTGTATGGACAATACATGTTCACCTTCGAGATCGCCTCACTCCTGCTACTGGTGGCGATCATCGGAGCGGTGGTGATGGCGAAGAAGAGAATCTAGTACCCAGTACCTAGTACCTAGTACCCGGTAGCGAGCTAAATGCTGTTATGGAATCGATCCTGCACATCACGACGTTGCACTACCTGGTCCTGGGCGCGGCGTTGTTCCTGCTGGGGGTCATTGGGGTACTGACTCGCCGCAACGTGGTTATCGTCCTGATGTCGATCGAGCTCATTCTGAATGCAGTGAATCTGAACCTGGTCGCCTTCTCCCGCATGTGGGGAGGATTGCACGGCCAGGTCTTCTCGATTTTTGTAATCACCGATGCTGCCGCCGAAGCGGCGGTGGGCCTCGGCATTCTGATCGCCTTCTTCCGCAACAAAGAGACGGTGAACATAGACGAAGTGAATTTGCTGAAGTGGTAGAAAGGCAGTACCTAGTGCCCAGTACCCAGTACCGAGTATTCAGCGCAATTGGCCAACGACTAACGACCAACGACTAGCGACATGTTCTTTCTTTCCCACATCTGGCTGATCCCGCTGCTGCCGGCCTTCGGCGCGGCGATCATGTTCTTCTTCGGCCGCAAGCTGCAGAAGGCCACGGTGAGCGCCGTGTGCGTCGGAAGCATCGTTCTGGCGTTTCTGATGGCGTGCGGCGCGGTCTGGCAATACACAGCCTGGTCGTCCGCGCCGGAGCATTTTCACCAGCCCTATCAGACCGTCCTCTACACCTGGCTTGGCACCGACACCGGCCACATGAACTACGTCATGCAGGATGGAAAATCTGCCGCGTTCCAGGCTGACGCTGGTTTCCTGCTCGATCCACTCTCCAGCATCTGGCTGCTGTTCGTCACCGGTGTCGGCATGCTGATCCACGTTTATTCCACCGGATACATGGCGCATGAAGGGGGGTACTACCGCTTCTTCGGATATCTCAACCTGTTCATGTTCTCCATGCTGACGCTGATCCTGGCCAACAACTATGTGCTGATGTTCGTGGGGTGGGAAGGCGTGGGGTTGTGTTCGTATCTGCTGATCGGGTTCTATTTCCATCGCAAGTCCGCCACTGACGCGGGAAACAAGGCATTCATCGTTAACCGCATCGGCGACGCGGGATTCCTGCTGGGGATGTTCTTCATCGCGTGGATCTTCGGATCGCTCCGCTTCACAGACGTCACAGTGGCGGCCCGCGCTGGACACTTCTCCCCTGAAACGTTGAGCTACATCACCGCAGCCACGCTGCTGCTCTTTGTCGGCGCCTGCGGCAAATCGGCGCAGCTTCCACTCTACGTCTGGCTGCCCGACGCCATGGAAGGTCCCACGCCGGTTTCCGCGCTCATCCATGCTGCGACCATGGTCACCGCGGGCGTTTACATGGTGGCGCGATCGAATGCGCTGTTCGTGCTTGCACCCACCTCGATGAAGACGGTCGCTATCGTCGGCGCGTTGACCGCGATCTTCGCCGCATCCATCGGCCTCGTCCAAAACGACATCAAGCGTGTCTTGGCCTATTCCACCGTCTCGCAACTTGGCTACATGTTCCTCGCCCTCGGAGTCGGAGCGTTCGCCGCCGGAGTCTTCCACGTCTTTACGCATGCATTCTTCAAGGCGCTGCTCTTCCTCGGCGCGGGCTCGGTGATTCACGCGATGAGCGGCGAGCAGAATATGCGGAATATGGGCGACTTGCATCGGCGCATCCCGGTCACGCATGCCACCATGTTCATCGCTACGCTGGCTATCACGGGTATTTTTCCGTTTGCCGGATTCTTTTCGAAAGACGCCATCCTTTGGGAAACCTGGTCGCGCGAGGACGGAGCTTACCGCTTTCTCTGGTATATCGGCTACGCCACCGCGTTGATGACGTCGTTTTACATGTTCCGGCTGATGTATCTGACTTTCCACGGACGCCCGCGGATGAGCCATGAGGTGGAGCACCACATTCACGAATCGCCCACATCGATGACGGCGCCGCTGGTGGTGCTAGCGCTCTGCGCCATCGTTGCAGGATGGCTGGGCTGGCCACACAGTCTCGGCGGTTCCGACCGCTTCACGGCATTTCTGGAACCAGTATTTGCTCCTGAGGCCCAAGTCCTACAGGCAGAAGGACGCGCGGGTCAGTTGGCGGCGGGAGAGAAAGAAGAAGAGCACAATACGGGATCGGAGTGGGCTCTCATGGCTTTGTCGCTGGCCGCAGCCGGCGTTGGCTGGGGCATGGCTTGGAGAAGCTATCGCCACGCCGACAAAGGTTACACCGAGCCCATTGCCGTCGCGGCTCCACCAGCCTACAGCACGTTGCTCAACAAGTATTACGTGGACGAGGGTTACGACTACGTTTTCACCGGACGCCGCAAGCTAGGAGATGTCCGCCTGGGGGTCCTGGGACTCGGGGAAGCGTCCGCATGGTTCGACACCAACGTTGTCGATGGCGCAGTCAATGCTGCCGGCTGGATCACGCGCCTGACAGCGACAATTTCCAGTTGGTGGGACAAGTGGATCATCGACGGCATCGGCGTGAACGGACCCGCAATTCTGGCGCGCATGTTGTCATATCCAGCGCGTCTGTTCGAGTGGGGTCTGGTCCAGTGGTATGCGCTGGTGATGACCGCAGGGCTGGTAGGTTTAGTGTTTTATTACGTGTATCACTGAAAGCAGCTCCTAGCTTCTAGCTCCTAGCTCGTAGCTAGAAGCCAGTGGCTAGAAGCTAGAAGCTGAACTTCATGCAAAACCACATACTCTCGATTATCCTCTTCACGCCGCTGGT
>Ga0210400_10004108_pt1 | contig 12680 bp, 9 predicted proteins | sample IncBWH26MmetaG_FD_155456 | JGI IMG/M metagenome (GOLD analysis project Ga0210400, IMG submission 155456) | Forest soil microbial communities from Barre Woods Harvard Forest LTER site, Petersham, Massachusetts, United States - Inc-BW-H-26-M | ecosystem: Environmental > Terrestrial > Soil >...
GGGCGCGATGGACGCCATGTTGCAGAAGATCGCCGACTTCTATGAGGATGAAGTGGACGCGGCGGTTAAGGACCTTCTCGCGGCCATGGAGCCGCTGATGATCGTATTCCTGGGCCTGGTCGTTGGAGGCATCGTAATCTCGATGTATTTGCCTTTGTTCTCGCTGATCGGCCAGCTCGCTAACGCCCATTAGACGGGTGAGGGCTGTACTTGCAGCCCGCTATTGCTAAAAGGATTAGGTAGTCGTTCAAGAAAAGGGAGGGTGGTTCGTTCCGAATCGCCCTCCGCACTCGCCCCTGTTCGGCCTTATTGAGATTTTCAAACACTGAGCGGCTGATAGGCAGACGAGTTCGCCCCGAATGGAAATGACACAAAATGTCGCTGGGTGGCTCAATTGGCTGTCGCGCGTTCGCTTTTTTCTGATCACTCTTCTCCTGGCCCTTGTATTAGTTCTCGGAAAAACGAGCCAGCTCGAAGTATCTACGCGACTGTTTCTGCCGCTGATAATTCTCTGGTACACGCTGGCAATCATCTACACGATTTTAATGCGATGGATGCCGTTGGCATCCTGGCACGGACCGATTCAGCTGGTTTGTGACCTTCTCTTGGTTACAGGTGTGGTCTATTTGACCGGCACGCAGGACAGCTACTTCATATGGCTTTACCCGCTGGCTATCATTGTCGCCAGCATCCTATTTTCCCGCGAGGCCACGTTCATCGTTGCCGGATTGAGTTTTGTCCTGGTCGGCGGACTTGCGGAATTGATTTACTACAACATCTTGCCGCGCATGCAAATCGTGGTTCCGAGCGGTCGCCAGCTCCAGACATGGATCCTCAGCAACCTGTTCTACTTCCTAGCCGTAGCGTACCTGTCGAGCCTGCTGGCACAAAGCTTGCGCCGCCAGGGCGCCGAACTGGAGGTAAAACGCGGCGAATTGCAGGACCTGCAGGCGTTCAACGAAGACATTATTCACTCGATGCGAGGCGGGCTACTCACCACCGATCTCGAAGGCCGCATCCTATTGCTTAACCGGACCGGCGAGGAAATTACCGGGTACCGATTTGCCGCGGTTCGCGGAATGTCGCTGCCAGTTCTTTGGCCGGTCTTTTGGCTGCCCGGTGACGCGACAGAGGACAGCAAACTGCCGCAGAGGCGAGAAGTGGACTTTTTAACTCCAAACGGACAAAAGCGATTCGTTGGAATATCGGTTTCACCGTTGCGCACGGGAGAACGCCGCACCACCGGATACGTTTTCAATTTCCAGGACTTGACCGATTGGAAGCGTCTCGAACAGGAACTCGCCACCAAGGACCGTATGGCTGCTTTGGGACGTCTCTCGGCTGCAATTGCTCACGAAATCCGCCAGCCTTTGACGGCCATGGCGGGGGCCGTCAAGGAGCTGGGCCGGCTCGTGCCTCTGCAGGAGGACGAGCAGCACTTGGTAGGAATCGTAAGCCGGGAATCCGAGCGGCTCAATAAGATCATTACCGATTTTCTGAACTACTCTCGCGAAAAAACATACGAATTTTCAGAAGACGATGTCGCATGCCTTCTCGATGAAACACTGACGCTATTCGAACGGAATCCGCAATTGGATGGAAAATACCGGATCGAACGGACCTTTGCCGCGCCCCACGTTCGAATCAAGGTCGACCGCAACCGCATCAAACAAGTTTTTTGGAACCTGTCCGACAACGCCTTGAGGGCCATGCCCGCGGGAGGCATTTTGTCGGTTTCTCTCGAGCTTTCGCAATTTTGGGTCCGTATCCGGTTTCGCGATACCGGTATGGGGTTCGATCCCAAGCAGAGTGCGAAGATATTCGAGCCCTTGCAATCGACGTTTGTGGGTGGAACCGGTCTCGGGCTCGCCATCGTATATCAGATTATTCAAGCGCACAGCGGGCGAATCAGCGTCATTTCGGAAAAAGATCGCGGAGCGGAATTTACCGTGGAACTCCCCCGCATTGCATGAGTGGGGTGTGACTACCTGCGGGATCAATTGGGGCCCGCCAGAATAAAACGAGGTCTGTATGGCGCATATCCTGGTCGTGGATGACGAACAATCGATCTGCGAACTGCTGGAGATTACTTTCCGAAAAGAGGGGCATCGCGTCGAAGTCGCGCGGAATGGCGAAGCGGCCAAGCGTCTGCTTCAATCACAGATTTTTGACATCGTAATTTCCGACATTCGCATGCCAGATGCCACGGGCGTGGACCTTCTGCAATTTTGCAAGGAACTCTCTCCATCGAGCTATTTCCTGTTGATTACGGGAGTACCCACGGTTGAAACCGCAATTGCCGCTATTAATTCGGGGGCGGACCGCTATGTCATTAAAGACCATGAACTGGTCGATCAGTTGCGACGCGCCGTGCGACAGGTGGATGAGACGCTTCGCCTCAAGCACGAAGCCGGCTATCTGCGTCGCGAACTGCGGCGCCTCACTGGACAGGACAACATCATCGGGCATAGCCCCAAGATGCGTGCCATTTTCGAGATGGTTCAGACGGTCGCTCCCCAATCCAGCCGAGTTCTGATCACCGGGGAAACTGGAACGGGAAAGGAACTCATCGCCCGCGCCGTACACGAAAATAGTCCGCGCGCCCAACAGCCTTTCATCACCATCAACTGCGGAGCTTTCCCGGAGAACTTACTCGAGTCGGAGTTGTTCGGTTACATGAAAGGGGCCTTTACGGGCGCGAACGAAAATCGCGAGGGCCTGTTCAATGCCGCAAATGGCGGAACGCTGTTCCTGGACGAGATCGGGAACATGAGTCTACAGATGCAGGTAAAGCTCTTCCGCGTCCTTCAGGAAGGCAAAGTGCGCCCGCTCGGTTCCAATGAGGAAACCGAAATCGATGTGCGGGTGATCGCGGCCACGAACAAGGATCTAGACAAAGCCATCGCCGCGGGAGAATTTCGCGAAGACCTCTACTATCGCTTGAGTGTGATCCCCATCCAGCTGCCGCCACTCAGGGAGCGTCGCGATGATATTCCTTTGCTCGCCCGCGCGTTTCTAGAGCGGTTCCGTAAATCCATGGAGAAACCTATCGAAGGGATTTCGCTCGAGGCCATGCATCTGTTGGAGGCGTACGACTGGCCCGGGAACGTTCGCGAGCTTGAGAACACGATGGAACGCTCGGTAGCGCTGGAGACGGGGAACCTGATTTCAGTTGCGGTCTTGCCGGAGAAAGTGAGCCGCCAGGGCAAGGAACCCGGTGAAAGGACGAAGGCTGCGGCGAGCTCTGAACATGGACGCACGCAAATCCCCGAGGGGGGGATCGATCTCGTGAAGCACATGCAAGACACGGAAAGAGCCTACATTATGGCGGCCCTGGACGCCTGTGGCGGCGTGGGAACACGTGCCGCCGAGTTGCTCCGGATGAGTTACCGCTCCTTCCGGCATTACTCCAAGAAGTACAGCATTACTTGACTTGCGCCATGTCTGAAGCAGAAGCCCGCCTAAGACCCGTGCGAGCTTCGCTGGGAGCCCGCCTGGAAAGTGTCATCAGATGCGCGAAGCTACTGGCGGCGAGCACCACAATAATGGGATCCATGGGGAAGCGATACCGCGGGGAAGAATGCGTCAGATAAAAAACCATGGGGAAAACGAGAAGAACCATACCAAACGGAGCCGCATCCGGGTGGCGGGAGCGGTTCGCGTAAACAACGCCGAGCAGGCCTAGCAACGACAAAAGACAATTGAACGTCAACAATGCTTTGCCATAAAGAGAAGCGGTCGACCACAAGTCCGTTAAACTATCAGTCTGGGATAGCCAGATATCCACAAATCTGTGAAACGTATGATTTAGAGTTTCGACGGGATGAGTTCGCATGAATGCAAAAGCTTCGTGCTCCTTCTCCGCCATATACGCGATCTCGCCCATGCGCCTGTATTTCTCGGCTTCCTCCGGATTGTCATTTGGATGCGATAATTGGGATAACATATCTATGACGTTCGGATTGTTCCCGAGCCACAATTCCAGCCCGAAATTTGATCGCAATACGATGAATTTCCCAAAAACGCGATAGTTCCGGACGGTCCACGGAACCAGTCCAATTGTGAAGAGTAGAAGTACCGCTGCTGCGTGCTGGACACAAACACTGGTATTCTTCCGCTCGTTCCAGATCAGCCATCCCAGAAAGAAAGGAAATAAGGAAAGAATCGACGGGTTGGTCAATCCTCCCACGACCCATAGCGCTCCATAGCCCGCCCAGGGCAGTACGCTTCGTGTCCCTCGCAAGGCGAGAGTCGCCCAGAAAATCAGCATGAAAAAGAGAGCCGTAAGTGTCGTATCCCAAATCCAAATGACAGGAAAGTGGAGAGCCGTCGGAAGAAACACCCACACCCACGAGGCGCCGATCGCGACAGGTTCTCCGAACGTCCTCTTGGCAATGCCATGGATGGGAATAATCGTAAGGGCAGCAAAAGCACAATTCGCCGTCGCAATGATAAGGCGCGACATTTCACTGTATATTCCCCAGATTTTGAAAATCCCAGCCACGAGATAGGGATAGAGTGGAGTGAACCAGGCGGTAGGCCCCGTATCCATATCGCGCAGTGGAGACGAAAATCCCTCCCCGGCAGCGATGGCTCTCGCAACTCGGCCCAACTCATAACCATACGGCACATTGACTTTGATCGGAGCGGGCATATGGCTCCAGATCACCCACATGACGAACATGCGCAAGGCGAACGCGAATCCAACGATGAAAACCGTGGATGCCATGAGCTGTTTGAAAAAATGTTTCATAATCGGTGGGCGCTCGAGTTTTACACGCAACGTTTCAGTGAAGCGTAGAGCCCGCCAGAACTTGGATATCAATCTTGTTTGTGCCGGGTTTGCGAGCCTCTCATAAATTCCAAGTCTACGGATTCACACCTCAAGGCGCAATCATGGAGAGATCTTTTGCGGTTCTTTGATTGTCGTTCTAGTTAGCCGCAAGAAGCGTTTCTGGAAGCTTGTCGTGGGAAAGAAGTCGAGGGCGCGGTATGCCGTTTTCTGCCTCCTCTGAGTGACATAAATTGTCATCGGCAACTGATTCGGTCCTTTTTTTTGCAAATTTGAGACACAAGCAGCATCCTAATACATTGCATGTTACTGAGGTGTAAGACGTTATATTGTAGGAGGAGAAGCTCCAAAATTGGGCCACGTATGGTATGCGGTATGCTCTTATCCCGCTGTCACCCGGCAAGGGATCGACGGTTAGCCCCAGTCGAAAATATCGAGTCAGATAAGGAGCAAACAAGTATGCGCAAGAGAGACAAGGGTTTCTCACTGATTGAGTTGCTGATCGTGGTTGCAATCATCTTGATCATCGCGGCAATCGCGATTCCGAACTTGCTGCGTTCGAAGATGGCAGCTAACGAAGCCTCTGCCGTTGCCACGATGCGAACGCTGAATACGTCCGCGGTTTCCTATTCGACGACCTACGGATTTTATCCCACCAATCTGACAGATTTACAGCCGGCGGCGACGCCTAGCTCTACTGCTGCGGACCTGATTGATTCCGTACTCGCCAGTGACCCGGCAACGAAGAGCGGCTACACGTTCGTCTGGACCTCAGCCGGCTCACCTCCGTCCTCATACACGCTTGTCGCCACGCCTCTGCAAACTAGCGTGACCGGGCAGCGCGGTTTCTTCACGAACCAGAGCGGCGTGATCCGCGCCGATCCCTCGGGTTCGGCGACTTCGAGCAGCACACCGATTAGCTAGTAAAATTTTGGACCCAACCGAGTGGGGACCAAGCGGGGAGGAAGGCAAACCCTTCCTCCCCTGTTTCACAGTAAGTGCGAAACTCGGACGTGATCCCCGCAATGGCGCAAACAAGAGGCCAAGACCATGCAACGCCAGAAGAAGTCAAACAATCCAAGAATCGACAAACGTACAGTTAGAGGATTCTCCCTCATCGAACTGCTTGTCGTTGTTGCAGTCATCATGATCATCGCGGGAATCGCCATCCCGAATTTCATTAGGTCCAGAATGCGTTCCAACGAGGCTTCGGCGGTACAAAGTCTTCGTAACATTTCGACGGCGCAAATCGTCTACTCCACCATGTGGGGCATCGGTTTCGCCAATAGCATGGCGAAGCTTTCTGGCAGTGGAGTGGTCGTCGATCAGAACAACGCCGGCTTGATCGACCAAGTTCTTGCCGCTGGATTGAAGAGTGGATATATTTTTACATTTACACCCGGCGGTGTTGATGCGCAAGGAAATATCGGAAGCTATTCCGTGACAGCGGATCCGCAGATCCCAGGGAGTTCGGGTGACCGTCATTTCTATACGGACCAAACGTGCGTGATTCGGTCCAACCCATCCGTACCTGCCGGCCCCACCGACATGCCAATCTCCTGACGATTTCGATTCTCCCCGTTGGTTCGTCCGAGCGCGGCTTGTCGCTGCCGCTTCCTGCTACACTCTGATTTGTGAAACAGGAACGAGTGCGATCGAACGTGATTGCCGCGGTTATTTTGTTCGCGGCGTGTGTTCTGCCGCTTGCATCTGGACGGCCTGCAAAAGATCCCGCCGATTCGGCGAAAGCAATCGCCCAATTGCTCGAGGAGCACTACCGCCACGCGCAGACTCTTCGTGCCGTGTTTCTGGAGCGCTATAGTGCGGGCCCGCGCGATGCGCGCCTCGAATCCGGCACCGTGTATTTCCGCCGCCCGGGACGCATGCGTTGGGAATATGAAGCGCCAGAAAAAAAGCTTTTTGTCGCTGATGGAAAGACAATTTGGTTTTATGTTCCCGCCGATCGAACCGTCACAAAGGCGCCCATCAAGGAAAGCTCCGATTGGCGGACTCCGCTTGCTTTGCTGACGGGCAGAGCAAACCTTTCCCGATTGTGCAGCCGCATTGACCTGGTCTTCCAGAAGACGGCTCCCGCGGGCCATTCGATCTTGCGCTGCTGGCCCAAAGGCGAAAAGGATCTTCGCCCCCCAGCCGGAGCCGCTTCTTCGCAGGACTCCACCGAATTGCCTGGCGCAGGAGATTTTACGGAAGTCTTGCTCGAAGTAAATTCGTCCAATGGGCAACTTGCCAGCGTGCGGATCGGCCAAGCTGGCGGTATCGAAATCGAGTACCGCTTTGGAGACTGGCAAGAAGGGCTGCCGCTGCCTGAAGAAATGTTTCAGTTTCGTCCGCCCCCAGGCGTTGCGATCGTGGACGGCTCCGCCCTGCACAACGCGTCACGCTGATCGCTCCGTCGGGGCGCCAAATTCGATTCCGGTCGTGGCTAGCGTTTGCGCCTCTCCATTTGCTGATTAGGCACGCATGGAGAGGACAATCACTCCATCCCACTCGCGATCGTGGTTGCATAGAGCATTCAATGCACCGATTAAATTTTAAGCCCGCGTGCGCGCATCGAGCGCCGCAAGAATCGACGAAATGCCTCTCAACCGTACCACCAAAGGCATCCTAACCGCGCTGCTGCTGGCTTGCGGGATATGGTTGGGCACGAACCGGCAATTTTACCGTGAAGCCCTGGCGGGCGCTTTTATTGCCATGGCTCTCGCGAGCGTCATCATTGTTCATCTACGCTTGCGGCCAGCTTGGCTCGATGGGCTTTTGATTCTTGCCGGGACGCTATTGCTCGGCGCCATCGACTTTCGGGTCTTGCATTTCAAGCACGCGATCATGGCGTGGCTTTCCTTTGCGGGCATGAGCAGTCTCATCATTTTCGGCATTCGCACGGTTTGGGCCAAGGACACCGAGCGCAAGTTGCTCGCCCTGGGGTACGTCCCGACGGTCTTATTTGTCGCCTCCGAGTATTTTGCGGATGATTTCCTCCACTGGACTGCGGCAAATCATCCAAAAGTTCTCGATCTTTATCTGTTTTCGTTCGATTCCAGCCTGGGTGTGCAGATTCCTTTTGTAATGGGTCAGGCATTTTCCGCTTGGCCTTGGGTTCGTCTCGTGGGAGTGCTGTTTTACATCGGCCTGCCGATTCCGATTGCGCTCATCTATGCCGGGCAGCTCCTGCGTGTGCGCGAAAAAGCCATTCCTGCTATGGTCGCCTTTCTTGCAACCGGCCCGGTTGGAGTGATTTTTTACAATCTCTTTCCGGCTCTTGGCCCAGTCCATCTTTTCGGCCAAGGCTTTCCCTGGCATCCTCTCAGTATGGCTCAAGCGGCGGGAGTTATTGCGGAGCCTGTCGCCATTGCCGGCCCTCCTAATGCGATCCCGTCACTGCACATGGCCTGGGTGCTTCTCGTGTGGTGGTATTCGCGCGGACTTTCCTGGTGGGACCGGTCGATCGCCCTATTATTTCTGTCTTTCACGGTGCTCGCCACGCTTGGCACTGGCGAGCATTACTTTATCGACCTTATCGTAGCCTTTCCATTCGCTCTGCTGATTGCGTCGATGTGCGCATTCTCTCTCAAAATCACCGACCGCTCTCGACTCCTCGCATTTTGCACCGGATTAGCGGGCACGCTTGGCTGGTTCGCGCTCTTGCGCCATGAATTACCTCTCTTCTGGAGAACGCCAGCTTGGCCGTGGTCTTTTTGCGCCGCCACTGTTATTGCAATCCTCCTGTGCGAGCGCCAGCTTCGGCAGCACAAGGGCATGACTGCATTGGAACCTGCGGCTGCCTCGCCCGCGCTGTCGTCAACAACTTAAAGCTGTCCAAACGTCTGTGCCGCGCTGATATGCCGGAATTCCGCATGCCACACCTAAATAGAAGCGGCGTCCCGAGAGGCTCATCCAGTTGGGGAATAGCCTGGGAGGCCGCGAAATCGAACCGGAGAGCTTCGTCTCCAGCTCGTGCGCGGGGGACCGATTTGTAGAAAGTCAAATCGTGGCCCAAGTTGCCCGGGTTCCGCCAACTCCTCTCGCCACCTTGAATTTATCCAGAACCTCGACCCTCAAGGGGCATCCGATTCTGCCTTTTTTAGAAGCTCCAAGTCGCCTGCAGGACGCTCAGGGGACCATGGTTGGCGTATATTATTTATTTATGGCTGGCTTAGCCAGTGTTGTATTTTATGACGCGGTTAAAGCTTACTCGCCTACGAGAGCAGTCCCCGCATGCCTCTGGCATCGACCTGGGGGTGTCCCGGCATGTTATTTGTGTGTGAATGGCGGGAGTTACTATCCTGCGCACGCAGCCTTTGGCTCACCTTTTGGCATCTAGGTGTTTGAGGTACACTGTTCACCATGGCTGAGTTTGTTTGCAAGGTCGCGGATGCGAGCGGGCGTGTCTTTTCGCAGGTAGAGCCCGCGCAGTCTATCGCGGAGGCGCGTCAAAAGCTCGCCGATCGGGGTCTATTTGTCTATCAGGTTCGCCCTCGTGACGTCTTTGGGGAGGCCTTAGGTCAACGCCGCGACAATAAAGTCCGCGGGGATGACTTCCTGATTTTCAATCAGCAGTTCAATACCCTGATCAAGGCCGGAATCCCCATCCTGAAGGCCCTTGACCTGTTGGCCGAGCGAGCCGGCGCTCCACGGCTTCGACCCATCCTCAGCGAGGTCCGGCGGCTGGTTCGCGAGGGTACCACGCTGTCTGATGCCCTGGAACAGCAGGGAGTCTTTCCGAAGGTGTACACCACCTCCATTTTGGCCGGAGAAAAGAGCGGCAATTTGTCCGGTGTCCTCGAATATTATATCGCCTATCAGCGTGTCACCACCGGGCTGAAGAAAAAGCTGATCGCCACTCTAATTTATCCGGCGATTCTCATTTGCGCCGCCACGCTCATCGTGGTCTACCTGGTCAGTTCTGTGATTCCGAAATTCGCCACCCTCTATGGCGACCTGAACGTGAGTCTGCCAACAGCCACTCGGATATTGTTGGCGCTTACGGTCACTTACCGGCCGTATTTGCTGGGTGCTATAGCCACCCTGGTGATTCTTGCGGTGGGGGCGTTTGCGTGGTCGCGGTCTGACAGCGGCGGGCTGGCCTTGGAGCGCCTGCGAATGCGGCTCCCATTGGTGGGCGAAATTCTCACCAAGTTTCAGTTCGCTCAATTTTGCAGGACGCTGTCGACACTTCTCGCTGGCGGAACTCCCCTCGTCCAGGCCATGGAAACGGCCGGGGAAGCGGTTCGGGGCCGGCTCGTTTCGGGTGCGATCACGCACGGGGCTAAATTGGTTCGTGAAGGGCAGTCCTTGCACGACGGGCTTGCTTCCACTGGTCTAGTGCCGGAATTGGCGTTGGAAATGATTGAAGTTGGAGAGGCCAGCGGGGCCCTTGCGCCCATGCTCAGCAGTGTTTCGGAATTCTACGAAGAGGAAGTGAACACCCAACTGGCGAACCTGGTGGCATTCATCGAACCCGCTATTTTGCTGTTCATGGCAATCTTGATTGCTTTTATTCTGGTAGCCCTGTATTTGCCTATGTTCTCATTGTCTGTGGGCAGCTAGGGTTGGGAATCATACAATGAGCACAGTCGATCAAAGCGTAGTTGCTGCAACATCGGACCCGCAGGGCGAACGCGAAAAATCGCGCCGCCTGGCGGAACGCTACCGCTGTGCGTTCGTGGATCTGTTCGAACAGCGCATTGATCCGGAGTTGTTCCGGAGCATTCCCGCCGATTTGATGTTCCGGTTCAACTTTGTGCCCATGGAAGCCCAGGGCAATTCTCTGGTGATCGCTGTCGCGGAGCCTAGCCAGGTCCTGTTGAGCGACGAACTTCCGTTGCTGCTGGGCAAGAAGCTGATCCTGAAGGTCGCCACTCCCACTCAGATCGGCGACCTCCTGAAACGTACGGAACAATCTCAGCGCGTGCTCGACCAAGCGACCGAAGCGTTTACTTTAACCGTTGTCGAGGATGACGAGGATGTAGACGCGACGCTTTCCGCGGATAGCCTGACGCGAGAGTCGGCGGTCAGCCCCGTTGTTCGCCTGGTGGACACGGTTATTTTCACCGCGCTCGAGCGCCGCGCATCGGACATCCACATCGAGGCCCGTGACATCGAGGTCGCGGTCAAATATCGCATCGACGGAGTCCTGGTCCACGCGATGGCCCCGATCTCCAAGGATTGGCTCTCCACGATTATCTCCCGCATCAAGGTCATGAGTGAACTGGATATCGCCGAACGCCGTGTCCCTCAGGACGGGCGCTTCCGCGTTCGTTACAAGGGCCGCTTCGTGGACTTCCGCGTTTCGATCATGCCCTCGAGTCACGGAGAGGATGCTGTTCTTCGCGTTCTCGATAAAGAGACTCTCTCGGAAAAGTTCCAAAACCTCAGCCTCGAAGTGGTCGGCTTCTCGGGAGAGGACATGCGGAAGTTTCGCAGGTACATCCGCGAACCCTACGGGATGGTGCTGGTCACGGGTCCCACGGGCTCGGGAAAGACGACCACTCTCTATGCCGCCATCAACGAAATCAAATCCGACGAAGACAAGATCATCACGATTGAAGACCCAGTCGAATACCAGGTCCGCGGCATCACGCAGATTCCTGTAAACGAAAAAAAAGGGCTGACCTTCGCGCGCGGATTGCGTTCCATCCTGCGCCACGACCCCGATAAGATCATGGTGGGCGAGATTCGAGACAACGAAACGGCGCAGATTGCGATTCAATCCGCGCTCACGGGACACCTGGTATTCACGACCGTCCATGCCAACAACGTCACCGATGTCATCGGTCGCTTCATCAACATGGGAGTCGAGCCTTACAACTTCGTTTCGGCGTTGAATTGCATCCTGGCGCAGCGGTTAGTGCGTGTGGTATGCGCGCATTGCAAAAAGCAGGTGCGATATTCTCCAGAAGTGTTGCGTGCTTCGGGTCTGGACCCGGATGTCTGGGGCCAGGTCCAATTTGCCGAAGGCGTCGGTTGTCTGGAGTGCTCCGGCACGGGCTTCCGTGGCCGCAGTGCCATCTCCGAATTGCTGGATCTGTCCGACCACATACGTGAGATGATCATCAGCCGCCGGCCGACTTCGGAGATCAAGCGTGTCGCGCGCGACGAAGGCATGACGTTCCTGCGAGACTCGGCCCTCTCCAAAGTGCGCGACGGCGTGACAACGCTCAAAGAGATCAACAAGGTGACCTTCATTGAGTAAGGGAAATAGCATCCGGCAGGGAATTTACCAGAGCCCTATCGTTCGGCGAATGGCGCGCTGGTTCGACGCGATCCCGCATCCGATGATTGCCTGCGAGATTGCGATGGACTATGTCGCTGCCGCGCGATGGGCGCGCACCGGAATGAGCCTGGATGGCTTTGCAGTCGAACCGCTTTCGCCGGGATCGATTTTGCCGACCGCGGCAGAATCCAACTTAATTCGTGCGGATGAAGTGCGGGAGGCGGTGGGCCGCGTGTTTTCCCGCCTTCGGGCCAAAGGCGAGGAAGTCGCGTTGCTGGTTCCCGACGCGGTGATTCGCGTGTTCGTGCTTCATTTCGACGTCTTTCCGAGAAAGGCCGAGGAAGCGATTCCGATGCTTCGCTGGCGGCTCAAGAAGAGCGTGCCATTTGAAGCCGAGGAAACGCTGATTTCCTATATGCGCCAAGCCCCTCGAGGAGACGGCGTCGATATCGTCACCGGCCTCGCGAGGTTGCGCATTGTCCGCGAGTACGAATCGCTCGTGGAATCGATGGGCATGTCGCCTGGCGTGGTCATGAGTTCCACGTTGGCGGCGTTGCCGTTGCTCTCCGATGGTCGGCCTGCGCTGCTGGCGCGTGTCGCTGGTTCGACATTGACGACGGCGATCGTTCGGGAAGGCATCTTGTGCGGATATCGCTG
>Ga0210400_10004109_pt1 | contig 12680 bp, 12 predicted proteins | sample IncBWH26MmetaG_FD_155456 | JGI IMG/M metagenome (GOLD analysis project Ga0210400, IMG submission 155456) | Forest soil microbial communities from Barre Woods Harvard Forest LTER site, Petersham, Massachusetts, United States - Inc-BW-H-26-M | ecosystem: Environmental > Terrestrial > Soil >...
CGACGGTGCCTCGGCAAGTCGCGATCGCAGTTCCCCCTCCATGACCCGCAGTGTCTCGGTGGCCGATGTGATCTCGCCGACCTGGTTGCGAATCCGGTCCAAAGACCGTTTCCAGATGGCGTCGACCGGTACCCATCGGTCCCGCAGCTCGCCCGCTGGCATGTCGACGAACGGCGAAATCCCCCAAGGCTTGAAGTGCACCCCGACGAGCCGCACCGGTGTGGGGTATTCGAAATGGAAACGCCTGGTCCATACCCCCATGAACCACCCATCGGTGAACACCGCCGGCGGCACCGAAGGGTCGGAATCCCGCAGGCGGACGGCTCCGCCCAGGTTGACGAACAGGTGTGCCGACGGCATCGGCGGGACATTCATCCAGCGGTGGCGCGGCACCCCGGTCAGGCAATAGATGTCGTCGATGAACCGGTCGAGCGGCGGAGCGGGTACCTGGCCGACGTATTCCATGGACTCAGTGTGGCCGACGAGGGTTCAATCCGAGCCACGGGTGAGATCGAAAGCTTACTGCGATTGAATGTGGGTCAATCTATGGGTGCCGGCCATCCCGGGCCTGTGATTGTGGGGGATTGGGACAACAGCGGCCCTTGAGGTGTAAGGCGATTGAGGTGAATGGTTTTCCTGAGATAACACTAGTTTGTGTTATCTCAGGAGGCTATGTAGGGTAGTGGCATGCCAAGTGACGGTGAGATGACGTTTGCCGACCATGCCGGCCGGTTCTATACCCGCCGCTACGGGATGGCCCCGATGGTGGGCCGCCTATTGGGATACCTGGCGGTCTGCGATCCACGAGAGCAGAGCATCACGGAGCTGGCTGAGGCCCTGCTGGCCAGCCGAAGTGCTATTGCCGGCGCGGTCAACACGCTGGAGAGCCTCGGGCTCATCCGGCGGTCCCGGGCCGCGGGTGACCGGATGGATCGGGTGTGCATCGACCTTTCGTCGCCCCGGGCAATGGGCTTCGACCTGTCCGAGTACCAGGAGCAGGGCGAGCTGGCCCGAGAAGGTCTGCGGCTGCTGGCCGACGCTCCGCCCGAACGGCGAGCGATCGTGTTGGAGTGGGCGGCGTTCGCCGATTTCCTGGTGGAGCGGCTTCCCATGCTGGAGCAAGAGTGGAACGAGCGCCGAGAAGCGCTTAGAGCCGTCGGCGAGCTCCCTGACGCTCCGGGGCGCCAGCCAAAGGGCAGCGACCGATGACCGGTCAGACCAGCGCGCCAGGGATCGTGGCCAGGGATGTGTGCAAGTCGTTCGGCGGCCATGTGGCGCTCGACAAGGTGAGCCTGGCGGTGGAAGAGGGCACGATCCTCGCGCTTCTCGGACCGAACGGAGCGGGCAAGACCACGATGGTTCGCATCCTGTCCACCCTGATTCCGGCTGACTCTGGCTTTATGCGCATCGCCGGTCACGACGTGGTCACTGACCCGGACGGGGTCCGCGCCGTCATCGGGGTCACTGGTCAGTACTCAGCGGTGGACAACTTGCTCACCGGCACCGAGAACCTGCAACTGATGACCGACCTTCGTCACCTGGGCCGAGAGGCCGGACGGCGAAGGGTGGCCGAGTTGTTGGAGCAGTTCGACCTCACCGCCGCAGCTCAGAAGCTGCTTTCGACCTACTCAGGCGGGATGCGACGACGCCTCGACCTGGCGATGACCCTCGTCGGTAAGCCTCGGGTGATCTTCCTCGACGAGCCCACCACCGGCTTGGACCCGCGCAGCCGTCGCACCATGTGGCACATCATTCGTGAGCTGGCCGCGGCCGGGGTCACCATCCTGCTCACCACCCAGTATCTCGATGAGGCCGACCAGCTTGCCGACCGGATCGCCGTGCTCGACCAGGGCCGGATCGTCGCCGAAGGTACTCCCGCCGGGTTGAAGGGCAGCATCCCCGGCGGCCACGTCCGGCTCCATTTCGCTGACTCGCACGAACTCCACTCGGCTGCAGAGTTGCTCCCGGCGGCCGGGCCCGACCAGGACCAGCTCGTTCTGCAGGTTCCGGCCGACGGCACCGTGGACTCGCTGCGCGAGTTGCTCGACGAGTTGCACCACGCTCGCATCGAGGTCGATCGGCTCTCGATCCACACCCCCGACCTCGACGACGTGTTCTTCGCCGTTACCGGCAGCCACGTCAGCGCCCAGCCCTACCAGGAGTCCACACCGCAAGGAATACCGAGCTGATGACCAGGCTTGCCTACACGTTCAGCGACTCGCGGGTCATGCTGCGCCGCAACCTCAAGCACCAACTCCGCTACCCATCCATGACCGTCATGCTCATCGGCATGCCCATCGTGTTGCTCCTGGTGTTCGTCTACGTCTTCGGCGGGCAACTCGGCGCTGGCCTTGGCGCCCACAAGGGTCGGAGCGCGTACCTCAACTACGTGGTGCCGGGGCTGCTGCTCATCACCGTTGCCTCAGCCGTGCAGGGCACCTCGATCATGGTCGCCATGGACATGACCGGCGGCATCATTGACCGGTTCCGCACCATGGCCATCGCCCGCGCCTCAGTCCTCACCGGCCACGTACTCGGGAGCATGCTCCAAATCCTCGCCGGCGTGGGCATCCTCGTCGGGGTCGCCTTCGGCCTCGGGTTCCACTCCAGCGCCAGTCCGCTTCACTGGTTCGGCGCCATCGGGATACTGGGCCTGTTCGCTTTCGCGCTCATCTGGCTGGCTGTGGCGCTTGGGTTAGCCGCCAAGAGCGTCGAGACGGCCAGCAACACCCCGATCATCCTGCTCCTCCTGCTGTTCCTCAGCAGCGGCTTCGTGTCCACCGCCACCATGCCGGCGGGCCTCCGCCAATTCGCGGAGTACCAGCCGTTCACCCCAGTAGCCGACACCGTGCGTGGACTGCTCAGCGGCGCCGCCGTGGGCGACCACGCCGTCGCCGCCATCGGGTGGAGCATCGGCATCGCCGTTTTGGCGTACCTCTGGGCCAACCGCCTCTACAACCGGCGCCGAGCGACCCAGCCGAATTGACCGCGTCCGGCCGTCGAACTGTCCCCGCCTTTTCACCTCAGCGGGTTCAAGACCTGGCGGAGAGGGCAACGGGAGATCGTTGCCTCTCCGAGGCGGACCTGGGTTCTCCTCACCGGGGTCGTTGAAGGCGGCCGGGGCCTTGGTGGCCACGCGAACACAAACGGAGAGTTCATGGCCGCGGCCGGATGGTCTTCCGCCGCCCCCGGAGATCTCAACCTTGGTTCGCCTTTCGATGCAGGCCAGAGGCGCTTCAGACGGTTCGGACGCCCTCGCCTGTTCCGTTCATCTCGCTGCCGACCAATTGCTCGCTTTGGAGGTCACGAAGAGCGTCGGATTCAAGGCTGATTGGGCTCAGTACTCGCCCTTGATCACGAAGTACGAGCCGCGGATCGTCCCCGCCAGCTTCGATTTCTGGCGAGCGAACTTGAATGAGCCAAGCTCGGTGGGAACCTCCGTCCCTTCGGAGAGCTTGAACCCGACCGCTCGCTTCTTCGGGTCGTCGAGCGCATACGCAACGTTGATCGAGAGCCCGTTCTCGTAGAACACATAGGGCCATCGGATGTTGTCGACCTCGACCGTCGTTGCCTCAAGCGGAGGCGAAGCGATGACGATGTCGCGCTCCTCTTTGAGGATGCGGTGGACCCATTCGATGGACTTCCTGGCCTTGGCGGCGGGTTCGACCGTGAACACGAGGTCGTACTTGTTTTTGAAGTACCGAGCTTCGTGCGCTCGCAGACCAGCTAGCGCGGTCACCACCGGCGACGACTCCAGTCCGATGGTGGAGACGTTCACGAAGTCCACCGCGTAGCTCATGGCGCCATGATACGGCGCCCAGCGATGCCGGTCGACGTGCGACGAACACGGCACCACTTCCCGAAGTTCGATCTCGTCGCACCGCGCCCTCAGTCGACGGCGTGACCGGGCAAGTTGGACAGCCTACGCAGCTTGATCGACTGCGCGACGAAAGCTCCTTCGCCCAGCGTGCGACTGAAGGTTGGAGTCAATAGTTGATGCGGAAGTTGCCGATGAAGGTGATGGTGTTGCCGTCAGGATCGGTGATAGTAGACAGCTCGACACCCTTGTTCACGATCTCGATCGCTCCTGGGGCAAGGCCTCTTTCGGTGAGTTCGGCGATGCGGCGGTCCAGATCATCGACTGCGAAGTTCACCAAGGCGGAACCGGCACGCGCTGGGTCGGTGGTGACCTGCAACCACCCGTTGTCGGTGACTTGCCATTCGACGAGTCGACCGTTCATGGGCAGATTGTCGGCCGGGCGACCGAAGAAGCGCTCGTACCATGTGTGGCTAGCTTCAAAATCGGCCACGGGGACAACGGCAAGAACATGCTCGATGGACATGGTTCTATCCTTTCGTCGATGGCCAAGGGCTCGGCCAATTCCTTGACCGAGGTCGGGCTTTGGATCAACCGCTCGACGATGCTGCGCCGGCTCGGATCGACCAATGCCTGGAATAGCTGATCGAGCCGGGAACGTTGGTTAAGCACGGTCTTAACTATAGGTGGATGCGGGCCAACAGTCAAGTAGTGACTTAACTGTCTGGCGAGAATCTCGGGAAGGTGTCAAATCGCGAGGAGGGCTCAAGGGGCGGGAGAAGCGGTAAGGAGTCTCGCCCTTCCGCGTTACCCCCCTTTGCATACGCCGTTGTCTGCGTGTCAGAGCAAGCAGGAAGCAACTACCGGGGCCGCGATGACTTCCACCTCAGTCAATCGCGATGACTCTGCCGACCGGTTGACGTCTTATACACGACACTTGAGCAGTGTCGCCGGACTACCAGAAAGGTGACGTCATGGACACCATCAACTTGGGTGCGACGGACGGGCTGCCGCCAGTGAACTGGGCGAACGTCGTCGAGAAGCTCGATGCCGGATCGCCGCCGGCTCCAGACGCCCACAACGCTCGGACGACGTGGCTCTCGACGGTGAACGAGGACGGCAGCCCGCACGTGACTGCGGTCGGTGCGCTCTGGCTGGACGGAAGCTTCTGGTTCCAGACGGGATCGGGTACCCGGAAGAGCCGCAACGTCGCCCGCGACCCGCGCTGCTCGATCGCAGTGTCGATCCGCGATGCAGACGTCGTCGCCGAGGGTGCGGCAGTGCGGGAGACTGACCCGGCAACACTGACGCGCCTGGCCAAGGCGTGGGCAGACCAGGGGTGGCCCGCCGAACTGGATGAGACCGGGGCCGGTATCACCGCCCCGTTCAACGCGCCGTCGCAGGGACCACCGCCGTGGAACGTCTATCGCATCAAGCCGCATTCGGTGACCGTGGCACTGGGAACCGAGCCGGGCGGGCTGACTCGATTTAGGTTCTAACCCTCAGCGAGGTGCTTGCCCGGTCTCGCCGATCGATGAATTTCGTCGAGTATCTGGCCCTGGATATTCTGTCCTTACAGCCGACCATTGCGCCGGGCTGTGCGTACGACTGCGTCCAACCAAGATTCGAGGACCGACTCGCAAGATTCGACGTCCCGGGTAATATGTTGGTGAGATGTAACGACGCCGATCCGAGGAGGTGAGCCAGATGAAGTCCGAACCTCCCAGCACCTGGCGCCCTCCTATCGCTCGATCGGGTCTGACGCTCCCCTCGTAGCGCACCTCTCCGTGCCAACGACGGTCGGGATCATCCCCGACCTCGTTCGGTTCGTCGCCTGTTGCTCCGCGGCGGCGTTGGAGAGCATCCTCCACCAGTTCCACCAACTGAACTCCGCCTTGCCCGTTAGGCATCGGGACTTGTTGTCCCTGTTCATCGTGCGCGTTCACCTGACGCGCTCGAACGCGCCCAAATTCCAGAGAGGACCCTTTCTATGACTCACCTGATCCCAACTCGAATTTCAGTTGTCACCCATTCGACGTGGCTCGGCTCGCAGCCGCGATCGATTCAGCTCTCTGACCGGACCTCACGTCATGTCTCGGGGAGGTGCCGTCGATGAACACTGCCCTCGACACCACTGCATCCGAAGAGTCGGCCGTTCTCGACCAGGCCCACCTCGGCGACATCCGCGGGGCCTTGGGCACGATCGGGGTGGGGGATGTCGCTCCCCGGCGCCGCCTCTCAGCCAAGACCAAGACCCTGCTCGCCATCATCGGGCCAGGACTGATCGTCATGGTCGGCGACAACGACGCCGGAGCGTTCAGTACCTACACCCAGGCCGGGCAGAACTACGGCACCCATCTGCTGTGGACCCTGTTACTGCTCGTGCCGGTGCTCTATGTGTGTCAGGAGATGGTGCTCCGCCTCGGCGCTGTGTCCGGTGTTGGGCATGCCCGGCTGATTCTTGAGCGGTTCGGCAAGTTCTGGGGAGCATTCAGCGTCATCGACCTCTTCATCCTGAACGCCCTCACCATCGTGACCGAGTTCATCGGCGTGACCCTCGCCGTGGGCTATCTCGGTTTGCCGAAGATCCCGTCGGTCATTCTGGCCGGAGCCCTCATTGTCGGAGCCGTGAGCACCGGGAGCTTCCGGCGTTTCGAGCGCATCTGCCTGGCGCTCATCGCCGGCTCGCTCGTGCTCATTCCGATCTACCTGATGGTGCACCCTCCAATTGGGCAGATGGCCCACAACTTCATTGTGCCGGGTTTCCCACACGGCGCACAGGTCTCGACCGTGATGCTCCTCATCATTGGGATCGTCGGCACGACGGTCGCTCCCTGGCAGCTGTTCTTCCAACAGTCCTACATCATCGACAAGCGGATCACGCCTCGCTTCATCAACTACGAGCGAGTGGACCTGTGGATCGGAATCGGGATCGTGGTCGTGGGGGCCGCGGCCATGTTCGGCTTTTCTGCCGCCGTCTTCGCCGGCCATCCGGAGTTCGGGAGCTTCACCAATGCCGGAGGTGTGGCGGCAGGCCTGGGCAAGTACGTCTCGCACCTGGCCGGTGACCTCTTCGCCATCGCCCTCCTCGACGCCAGCATCATCGGTGCTTCCGCAGTGGGCCTGGCGACGGCCTATGCCAGCTCCGATGTGCTGGGCTTCAACCACTCGCTGCATCGGCCGGTGAAGAAGGCCAAGGGGTTCTACGCCTGCTACGCCGGACTGATCGCGGTGGCCGCGGCGCTGGTCATCATCCCGGGCGTTCCGCTTGGGCTTTTGACCGAGGGCGTGCAGACCCTGGCCGGCGTTCTGCTCCCCAGCGCGGTCGTCTTCTTGCTGCTGTTGTGCAATGACAAGGCCGTGCTCGGGCCATGGGTAAACGGGCGCAAACTCAACCTTCTGACCTCAGCCGTCATCTGGGTGCTCGTCCTGTTGTCGGTCATCCTCACCGCCAGCGTGCTGTTCCCGAACATCACCGGCACCCAGATCGAGGTCGTGCTCGGTGCGGGAGCGATTCTCGGACTCGCAGTCGGTGCCTTCCTACTGGTCCAAGCCCGCCGGACCGCCCGGCGCATCGTCACCATTCCTGTGGAGTGGGAGGACCGGAGATCATGGAGGATGCCACCGATCAATATCCTGGCCAAGCCGGTCATATCGACCCAACGCAAGATCGGGCTCATGGCGCTACGCGGCTACCTGATGGTGGCCTTCGCTCTGGTCGTCGTGAAGATCATCACCGTCGCCGTCCACGGGTGAATGGGAGTGCCATGAGCGGCTTCCTCGTGAGTACGTCGGCGAGCCAAGCGTTGGACTTTGCCGGCCGGGCCGGGGTCGCTCTCGCTCTCGGGGCGGTCATCGGCGTCGAACGCCAATGGCGTCAGCGTATGGCCGGCCTGCGCACCAATGCGCTCGTCGCACTCGGCGCGGCTCTGTTCGAACTGTTCGCGGTGTTAGTGAGCGGCCAAAGAGGTATCGATCCCACCCGGATCGCCGCCTACGTGGTATCGGGCGTCGGTTTCCTCGGTGCCGGGGTCATCCTGCGTGACGGGGTCAACGTGCGGGGGATCAACACGGCGGCCACTATCTGGTGCTCGTCGGCCATCGGCGTGCTGGCCGGTGCGGGCTACATCATCGAGGCCGTCCTCGGCGCCCTCTTGGTGGTCGTGGGCCATGTGGCCCTCCGTCCGGTCGCACGACGCCTCGACCGGCTGCCGGCCACCGAGGTGAGCGAAATCGAGATCGTCTACGTGTTCCGGGCGGTGTGCCATTCGGCCGACGAGGCGCACATCCGAGCGCTCGTCGTCCAGGCCATCTCGCGAGACGAGTTCGTCCTTCGAGCCGTCCGCAGCGAGGATCTCGATCGGGGGTCCGATCTGGTCGAGGTCGAAGCAGAGCTGCAGCGCTTCGGGCGCGACGACGTTGCCCTCGAAGCGGCGGTCAGCCGCCTGAGTCTCGAACCGAGCGTCAGCTCCGTCAGTTGGAGTGTCGTCGAGCAACCTGGACTGGCGCTTGCCGCTGAAGACTGACGTTCAACTTCGGTCTTGACCTCGTTGCTCGATACCGGGTTGAGGGAGCGACTGGTCAAGCCCCAGGACTCAAACGAGCTGCGGCTCGGTCGGCCTGGGACGACGGGGTCAACGTATTCGAGTCACCCTCCGCCGAGGGCGTCGTCGGCCAGCTCGGTGCGGAAGCGCTGGTCGTCTCTGCGGCTGAAATGCGGGGTGACGTAGCGGGCAAACAGCTCAAGGGACCGGTTCCACCGGTCGGTGGTGACCCACTCTCGGGAGTTGAAAAGGAGGGTCCCGAAGCCGCCGAGATCGTCGTCCAGGTCATGGATCTGGGCTCTGCACTCCGCCGGTGAGCCGATGATCCAGGGAATGTTCTCGACCATCCAGTCGAAAGTGACTTCAGCGTCGGGCATGTCCGCCTCGCGCTTCATGAGGGCACCAAGGCCGATCTTGAACAGGTAGTCATAGGACTGGCGCAAGCTCTCCCTGATCTCGCTCATCGCCGCGTCCTTGGAGTCCGAGACATAGACCTCGCGGCAGATGCGCCAATCCCGGCGAGCCCGCTCCGGGTCTCGCCCCGATCGCTCCGCCGCCTCGGCCAACGCCGCCCCCTGGCTCCGGAGGTCGGGCATGCCCGGATTGGAATCGATCCGGACCGGCGTGAAATAGATGCTCAGCGCGCCGTACCCGCGGCTGCCGCACAGGTCGAAGTTGTGCACTCCGGACATACCGGCGATGGCGAACTGTGGGGACTCCTGGTAGGGACGAACCTGGATGCGCTTGTGGTCGAGGTTCCAGAACTTGCCGTCGAAGTTGATGTAGTCAGTCGATGCGTAGAGGGCCTCGATGATGTCCAGGGCTTCACGGAGGCGGGGGGTCCCCTCGTTCGGGTCGAGCTTGAAGAACCGTTTGTCGCTGACCAGACCACCGCCGCCGAAACCGTATATGAGCCGGCCGTGAGTCAGGTGGTCGAGGAAGGCGAGCCGCTCAGCGACCATGAAGGGGTCGTGATAGGGCAGGTTGATCGTCCCCGTACCGAGGCCGATCCGATGGGTCACCGCCGATGCCTTGGCGATGAAGATATCGGGGGCGGGGATGTTCTCGTAGGCGCCAGTGTGGTGCTCGCCGACCCAAACCTCGTCGTAGCCGAGTCGATCGGCCAGCGCCATCTCCTCGAGCTTCAGGTCATACGACAGCGTCCAGTTGGACCACGGAAACGGTTCGGGCATCAAGAACAGACCAAATCGCACGATTACCCCCTCATCGCATCCATTTTGGTGCCCGAAGTCTATCGAGCCGTATCTCGGGCCAATTGGCCGTGGAGCGCGGACGAAGTGCTGAAGCTGCGGGTCCACCGCTCCCGGGCCTCCCAAATTCGGAACTCGGATCCTTACCCTCGAAACGTCAAGAAGACCTGTTCGGAGCTGAGTGGTCCTGGCCTAGGAAGCGGACCGGCTGGAGGTTGGCGTAGCCGCACTTCGTAGTGCGGTCAGGGCGGCGTCTAGAGCGGCCTCAAGCGGCTTGGCCGATTGCATGGACTGTGCGAGGAGTAGTCCTCCCTGGAGGGATGCGAAGGTAGCGAGGGCGAGCGTTTCCGGGTCGGAGTCGGCCCGCAGTCGGCCAGCGGCGAGCATGCGGGTCAGGCCCGCCTGGAGGTAGCCCCGCCAGCTGTCCATATGTTCTGCCACTTCCGCGGCAAGCACGGGATCGCTCCCCAGTAGCTCGCTGGTCATCGCCCCGATGGGGCAACCCCAGGATGGCTGGGAGCTGTAATGGGCAACGACGGCGTTGCGCCAGCCGTCCCATGCTTCCCAGGTATCGAGCGTCTCGAGGAAGGGCCGTTGAGCGTTCAGAACGCGCTCAGTCTGTAGGTCGGCCAGGGCGCGGACGAGGTCGCTCTTTCCGCCTGGGAAGTAGTGGAAGAGCTGGCTTTTGCTGGTGCCCGTACCGGCCCGGATGTCATTGAGGCTTGTTCCACCCACGCCGCGGGCGAGTACCAGGTCGGCGGCGGCCTCGACGATGCGGGCCCGCGTGGCGGTCCCCTTAGTCGTGAGCGTGGGCACCGGTGGCATTGGTCCAGCCTACCCAGACTGGACCTACAGGTCCATTACCGTTAGCCTTGGACCTATCGGTCCATTTATGGACCGATCCAAGCACCAGAGACAGGGAGGAATGATGGGTTAACGACTCGAAGGAAAGACCGCACTGATCACCGGGTCCACCAGCAACATCGGCGCCGCCATCGCCATCGCCTTCGCCGCTGAGGGCGCCCACGTGGTGGTCAGCGGCCGCAACCAGGAGCGTGGCGAAGCCGTCGTGGCCGAGATCCGTGCTGTGGGAGGTAAGGCCGATCTGATCGTCACCGACCTGGACGGCTCCGCCGCCGCATCCCGGACGCTTGCCGCTGAGGCCACCGAGGTTCTCGGTGGACGGATCGATGTCTTGGTGAACAACGCCGGCATTTTCCCCGGTTCGACCACGGCCACTACTACCGAGTCGACCTTCGACGAGGTCTACGCCGTCAACGTCAAGGCACCGTTCTTTCTGACTGCGGCGATTGCCCCGGAGATGGCCGAGCGCGGCGGTGGTTCGATTATCAACCTGGGATCCTGGATCGCTCGACTCGCCGTCCCGGTTGGCTCGCTCTACAGCTCCACGAAGGGAGCCATGGAGACATTGACGAGGGCCTGGGCGGCCGAGTTCGGTCCCGCCGGGGTCCGCGTGAACGCCATTTCACCGGGAGTAATCAGCACACCCGCCATTCATGGTGACACGCATCCCTCCGAGGCGATGATGCACGGTACACCGGCCGGACGGAGCGGTACGCCCGATGAGGTCGCGCACGCAGCGGTCTACTTGGCTAGCGACGAGGCAGCCTTCGTGTACGGCACCGTGGTCGATGTTGATGGCGGACGCGTCGCCGTCGCCGTCGTAGCCAGTTGAAGATACTCGGCGTCCGGCCGGTTCAACCGGGCGACCTGAGAGCTGCTCCTTGTCGAACGACCCGACGAATCGGTCAAGCGGTGACACTCACGCCGCATGGCACGCTGATCTACAGGCCCTGACCATCCCTCTCGGGCCTGCGCTAATTCCCCCGACCGTCACGTGCCAGTGGGCTGTGGCGCGGAGGGTAGTTGCACGGTGACGCAGAGCCCACCAGCGGCCCGGGGGGTGAGGGTGAGGGTTCCGTCGTGTGCTTGGGTGATGCTTCTGACGATGGCCAGGCCGAGGCCGACACCTGCGTGGTCGGTGTGTATTCGTTCGGTGCCCCGAAGAAACGGTTCGACAAGCGTGGCTACTAGCTGTGGTGTGAGATGCTCGCCGGTGTTCTCGACAGTGAACATCACACTCGTGGGGTGAACGCTGGTCGTGACCCACACGGTGCCCTGTTCAGGCAGATTGTGGACGATCGCGTTGTGTACGAGATTCGTACTCAACTGCAGCAAGAGCGTATGTGAACCGACGGTGGGGGCCATGTCGCCGGAGGTTTCGATCATGACGCCTTGCTTTTCTGCGAAGGGGAGGAGCGCTTCAGTGGCTTCTTCCGCTACGAGGGACAGGTCGACGGGAACTGGGTTGAAGGACTGCTGATCGGCCCGGCTGAGTAGGAGCAGTGCTTCTGTGAGGTCGATTGCTCGGGTGTTGACGGCGTGGAGTCGGTCGACGAGTTCGCTGTAGTCTTGGTTCGGATCGTTGCGGGCTACGTCGAGAAGGGTCTGGGTGATGGCCAGCGGGGTGCGCAGTTCATGGGAGGCGTTGGCTGCGAATCTCTGCTGTTCGGCGCTGTGTGTTTCGAGCCGGGCGAGCATGGTGTCGAAGGCGTCGGCGAGTTCACGGAACTCGTCTTTGCTGCCCGGTAGCTGGATTCGGTGGGTGAGCGATCCGGTCGCCGCCGTGCGGGTGGCATCCGTGATGCGAGCCAGCGGGGCGAGCATGCGGCCGGCGAGAAGCCACCCTCCTAGGAGACCGAACACCAGCAGGAGTGTCCCCAAGATGGCCACGGCCGGAGCGAAATCACGTAGGAGAGCGCCACGGCCGGGCGATATGAACACGTGCGTACCGTGGACAATGATGGTCTCGCCTCTGGGCACGAATCGCAGGAGAAACAACCACACTGCGGCGAGCAGCAAGGCGCCGGCGACCATGACGAATGCGGCGTAGCTGAGGGTCAGTTTGAGGCGAACGCTCAAACCGGGGGCCCTATCCACGGTCTCCTCCCTCACGGCCGATGTCTGGTTCATTCCTGATGCGGTAGCCGGCGCCGGCCACGGTGGCAATGATCGAGGGTTCACCGAGGCGTTTGCGCAGGGCCGACACGGTGATGCGGACGGCGTTGGTGAACGGGTTTGCGTGCT
>Ga0210400_10004110_pt1 | contig 12678 bp, 7 predicted proteins | sample IncBWH26MmetaG_FD_155456 | JGI IMG/M metagenome (GOLD analysis project Ga0210400, IMG submission 155456) | Forest soil microbial communities from Barre Woods Harvard Forest LTER site, Petersham, Massachusetts, United States - Inc-BW-H-26-M | ecosystem: Environmental > Terrestrial > Soil >...
CGGGCCGATGGGAACTGATCATCGTGTTTGGGATACTCAGTGTGGTTTTGCAGCTTCTGTTCCGGTCTGAGGTTGTAGGTCGGCGCAATCGCCGAATCCATGAAGAGTAGCGGTTTTTATTTAGGCACTGCGTGCACATTGCACCGGGGCATCGTATTCGACGAGTTTTTTGACCGTTCATTGCACGGGGCGGGTCTGGTGCCCGGCGCAGCAGGCGTGGAGAAGCTGTGAAACTATAGTTTTTTGGGCCACGCTCATAGCGGCAAGACTCATAGGCCCTTTTACCTGGTCTGGTTGTCCTCTCCGCTACGTTGGCAAGTACCCGCTAACGGAAAGTGTTGACGGACGCATACGGCTAGAGAGAATAGATCGCACGGAGGACTTCATTTGCGATTACAATGGCACTAGCCTCACTTAGCGCTTTGATATCGAGAGCGGCGGCATCTCCTCATCCGGCCGGCCTTGGCGTTCGAGCAGGCAACCAAGCGTCGTGTGCTTCCCGCTTCCGTGCCGCGGAATCGAAACCCGAACCCATGATCTCCGACCTTTGCGCTTTCTAACACAGAAGACTCTGCACCTCAGATAGCAACCGGCCAAGCTGCTCCCGATCAGCATCTGTCAGGGACTGATACGGTTCCGCCATAAAGCCACTACCGATGCCAAGCACGGACAGGGCGGTTTTGAGCCCGCGCAGGTACGACGAGCCGGATTCTCCAATTGTATAGACCCCGGTGCTGATCGTCATCACGACCTTCTGCAACCGGTCAACCGTTTCCCGATCGCCGCGGGCGGCTGCTTCATATAGTTGTACATACAGACAAGGATAGAGATTCGCCCCGCCGCACACGCCGCCGTGCGCGCCTTCCCCGACCAGTTCGGCAAGCATCTCCTCCACGCCGCCGAGAAAGGCGAAATCGGGACGGGCGGCCGCGGCTTGCCGGCACGCGCGGAAGTAGGCCCGGTCGCCCGAACTGTCTTTGAGACCGTAGATGTTCGGGATGCTTGCGGCGACCGCGACGGTCTCCGGGGAGATGATGAACTTCGTGTAGCTCGGCATGTTGTAGAGGTACAGGGGAAGCGGCAGCGCTGGGGCCAGCCGTTCCAAATAACCGCGGAATGCTGACTGGCTCAGAGTGTAATAGTAGGGCGCTGACAGGACGAGCGCCGACGCTCCCGCCTTCGCGGCATACTCCGCGACGAATACCGATTCGACGAATGCCGTATCGGTGATGCCGACCAGGATCGGAATGCGGGTTGCGGCCACCTCGCAGGCACAATCGATCACTTCGCGGCGCAATCGGTAGCTGAGGCCGGGCGCTTCGCCCGTACTTCCCAGAATGAACAGCGCGCTGGCGCCTCCATCGATCAGATGTTCGAGGAGACGCTCGAACGCGGCTCTGTCGAGCGCGTCGCGATCGAGGAGAGGTGTCAGGACCGGCGGTATGATGCCGCGGATAGGACGGGGCAGAGTCATCATGATTCGAGCTGGCGGCGAAGACGTTCCACGTCTTTGCCGGCAGTAAAGAAAATAGCAATGAACAGTAGCAGCGACGCGGCAAGCAGCGCGATGGAAGCGATCGAGATCGCGTAGCTGAGGTTTGCCTGCTGCGCGATGTAACCGATAATCACGGGTGCGCTGCCCGCGCCGACGAGCCAGCCGATCATGTTCATGAAGCCAACCGCCGTGCCTCGGGCTTCAGGACGCACGACATCCAGCACGGAAGCGAAAATATTCGCGTCGTACATGCCTTTGAAGAAGCCCCAGCAGGTTAGCGCAATCATCAGCGATGTCACCGACAGCGTCTCGCCACACCAAACCACAAACGGCGCACTCCCCAGCAGCCCGATCACCTGGACTGCCATGCGGCCTCCCGGGAAGCGCTTGCGAAGTGCATCAGCCAGCCAGCCCCCGAATGGAGATCCGGCCATACTGGCTAACTGAACGAAGATTGTGGCGGTGAGTCCGGCCATGGCAAGGCTGAGCTTGAATTTCTCATATAGAAATGCAGGCATCCAGGAAAGAAGGACCATGCCGACAAAGTTATCGAGCATAAATGCACCCATGCACAGGAGCACGGTTGGGGTGGTCCAGATCACCCTGAGGAAGTCGGACACCGGCATGTGGCCGGCCTCGTGTTTCGCGAGATGGAAATCGTCGAGATCCGCCGCTCCACGCTTCGGCTCGACCAGGTATTTCTTGAGCACTACGCCGAGCAGCACGCCGAGCCCGCCAAACACAACGAATGACCAGCGCCAACCGTAGTATTGGCCGATCAATCCGCCGAAGAAACCGCCGGCGATCGTCCCGATATAAACCGAGGTCTGATGGGTTCCCATGGCGCGCGACCGTGTCTTTCTGCCGTGATAGTCGCTGATGAGGGACATCGAAGCCGGGAAGTAGAACGTCTCACCCAGACCCTCCGCTGCGCGGAAGAATAGAAGCGTGCCAAAGTTGCGCGAGACTGCCGTAAGCATGCAGATGATGCTCCACGTCTGGAGTCCCCAGAGGACCGCCGACTTGCGACGGACACGATCAACAATGTTACCCGCAAACGGCGCGCAGACTCCGTACACGAGCGCAAACGACGAGCCGAGCAGGCCGAGTTGCACTTTATCGAGGTGCAACGTCTGCTGAAGAAGCGGAAAGATGGAGAAGATCGCCTGCCGGTCCGCGTAGTTGAAGAAGCCGCAAAACCAAAGCATGCCGACGACGTACCACTTATAGTTCGGGTCGAGCGCGATCTTTGGGACAGTCTGCGTTTCCATCGCGGGAGCTTTGGGTGTCATGAATCTCCTGTGGCGGCGCGGAGCGCTCGCATCGCTTCGTGCATCCGTGCCCGATCGAGCGGCCGAACGTTTTCGCTGATCCACGCCCGCATTTCCTTGCCCTCCGGCGTTTCCTGAGGAGCCGATAGGAAGTCGAGCGCGACGCCGAGTTTCCCGGCGACCTTTGCAGCCAGAATCGGCCATGCAAGACCGATATCGGCGGTCACCGGCAGACTGCTCTCCAGGCGGGCGAAACCGGACATCTCCATTCTGAAGGGGATACCGGTGACTTTGGTTTTCGGCAGTCCGCGGTCGACCGCTTGCTGGACTTGCGCGGATTGGCGCTCCTGGAGCCAAGCCTTTTCGAGGTTCGGGTCGAGGTCGATGCGAACGAGCGTCTTGCCCCGCAGGCTATATGAGAACTCACCCTCCCAGGCCGACCAGATACCATGCCCAGTGTAAGTCTCATAAGGCCCATCGTGAATTTCTTGAGAGAGGGCGATGGCGGACTCGACGATGACATCGGCGGCGGCCAGCGTCTCGGCGACGAGGCGCGCGCGGCGCGTGATGGAGATCGCGTCCCCGATAGCGAGGCCGACAGCACCCCCTCCGACCAGTTGCGGGATCGAGACCAGAACGGGAACACTGCGGCGTGCGCCGGCTCCGATCATCGTGTAAGGATCGGCGGCGCTGCCCGCAACGCGCTCGAAAGGAACACCAGCGTCTCTGGCGATCGCTTCCGCTTCGCGCGCGAGGCGCTCGGTTCTGGGTCCCATGGGCCAGGCCATGTTACCGGCGGCTTTGATAATGATATCGCCAGGTATTTCCGCAATGCGGTCGTAGAGCTCCCATCCTTCTTCGATTTCGCCCTGGATCGCGGCGCGTCCGGCGGCTGTCAGTTCGGTAATTTCGAAAACGCCTCCTCGGGGCAGCAGGCCCGGCGGAAGTTGCAGGTCTGGATGATCGGCAGCGCGGATGCGCTTCACGCGGTCGAGCGTGCCCGCCATCTCGTGGGCGACGACCGCGGAGCTGGTCAGCACGCCATCGATGATGCTCTTTTGTATCAGTTCGGCAATCAGCGTCGTGACGCCTTCGTGAATGTTCGGCCCGCTGCCGGTCACCGCAATGACGGCGCCACCACGCTGCTTCGCGGCGACAATCTGGTCGACGGCTTGGTTCAAGTGCTTGCGACTCGTTTCGGAAAGTTGCGCCTCCCATTCGGCGAGTCGGGCGGGTGTGGGTTGGGTCATGTCGTCAGAGCCTGTCCCCGCAGGGCCTCGCGAACGCGTTCGAGGTCCGCCTGCGTATCGACCGAAATACTTTGCGTGCTGCTTTTGGTCTCGACCACGAGAATCGGAATCCCGTTTTCGAGCGCACGCAATTGTTCGAGGCTTTCGACTTCTTCCAGCGGCGAGACCGGCAGCGCGGCGAGGTTGAGTAGACACTCGCGCGTGTAGGCGTAGACGCCCAGGTGCTCGAAGACGCGGAAATGGCGAGTGCGGTTCCGCGGATACGGAATCAGCGAGCGCGAGAAGTAGAGCGCCATTCCATTTGAGTCGGTAACGACTTTGACCACACCGGGGTCGGCGAAATCATCGTCGCGAAAGACTTCCTTCTTGAGCGTCACCAATCCCACCGAGGTTCCTCGACGGAACGGCGCCACGACTTCCTCGAGCATCAGAGGATCGAGCATCGGCTCATCGCCCTGGATGTTGACCACTACGTCGGCCCGATCGGAGGCGATCGCTTCTGCGACGCGATCCGTGCCGGAACGGCGTTCGGCCGACGTCATCACAGCTTTGCCGCCGAACTCGACCACGGCGCGGCGAATGCCTTCATGGTCTGTTGCGACCATGACATCGTCGAGGTTCCTGGCCAGCCGCGCGCGCTCGTACACGTGCTGGATCATCGGCTTCCCGAGGATATCCGCGAGAGGCTTTCCTTCGAGCCGGGACGATTTGTATCGCGCCGGGATTACGCCGATCACGCGCATGGTAGATTAGTCGGGCCTTTCGAAGCGGAATAGCCAGTCTTCGTTGAATACGACGTGTTTGATGGAATACCGCCGGTATGTGTAGATAAGATGGATCAGACCGTCCGAGGATTGAAAGATGGAGGGGTAGGAATACTCGCCCGGGTTGGATTCGAGTTGCAGCGGTTCGCTCCACGTCTTGCCACCATCGGTCGAACGGGCGATATGCAGCGGGGAACGTCCGCGCTCCTGATTGTTCCAGGCGAGCAACAGGTTTCCATTGCGCAGCGCGCGCAGTGAGATCGCGGCATCCGGATTTTTGAAATCGGTCACTTTTGCGGGACTCCAGGTCATGCCTCGATCAAAGGACTCCGTCTGAAGCAGACGCGGACCGGTTCGCAGGAAGGCGAGTAGCGATCCGTCCTGCCTTTGCGCGACGGCCGGCTGCTCGCCCTGCGATTGCGCGTTCGGAACATTTTCAGAGCGAACCCAGGTTGCGCCTGCATCCCTGGTGATCACGAAGAAAGAAAGATCGCGATTGTTTCGTTCGTCGCTCAGCGGCAGGACAAGTTCGCCGGTCGCTAACTGGATCGGAAGATTACGCGGGAGGCATCCGGCGGTATCCATAGGAAAGAGCTTGTCTTCGGACCAGGTGTGGCCGTTGTCTTCGGAAACCCTGTACAGCAGACGGGTCCGCTCCCAACCCGTGTGCGCAATTAATGGCTGCCGCGCTTCCATACGACCCCAAACGATCCAGATACGTCCGCGCTGATCGGTGAACACGACTGCATTGCCGACCGGCGCCGCGGGATTGCGCAGCAGCATTTGCGGCCTTTCCCAAGTACGCTCACCCTTTCTTCTGCGCGCTATGAAGAGCGCTTCATCATCAGCCGATTCGTAGCTGCCACCGTACCATGTAACCAGCAGATCGCCGTTGGGAGCCTCGGCTATGCTGGAGGCGTGGTGGACCGGTACACCCGGGATGGTTTGGAAGATGAGCTCTGAAGAGTACGTTAGGGACCCGTGCGAATCTTCAAACGGCAGCGGCGGTCCGGGCCTATCGATTGGGGTTCCCGAGGCCGCAGTCGAGGCGACACTCACCGGCCGTTTCGAGATCACATCGTCGACGGCCTTCTCCAACCCCTGGACATTACCCTGGTAGATGATCTTTGCGCCGCTATCCAGCAGGAACACTTCGGGCGTTACTGTTGCGCCCAGATTTCGGGTGGCGGTTCGAGTTGGATCGCGATAGCAGGGAAACACGAACCCGGAGGTCTGGCAGAACCGGACCATCTCTTCGCCCGACTCCGCCGGATTCGGAAAGATGCCCGCGAAGACGATGCCGCGTCGCCTGGTTCGGTCATTCAGGGCGCGAATCGTTGCGACCGCGTGGCGCGTTTCCGGGCTGCGGGAGGATAGAAAGACGAACGCAGTCGCCAGGTGCTCGGAGTAATTGTCGACGGTCAGGCGTGAGCCATCCGATCGCTCGACCTGGATCGGTTGCGCCCCAAGCGTTCCGGCAAGCAGACACATGGAGAAAACAAGCACCGGGCGGAACACGTCAGAACTCGAAGCGCAACGCGAACTGCAGGATTCTGGGATCGCTGGCGCTGGTGATTTTCATGAAGTTGCCGCTGGTGACCGTGGTATTCGGATTCGCCAGGTTGACGTTGTTGAACAGGTTGAACGATTCGAACCGGAACTGGAACTTCTGCTTTTCGGTCAGGCGGAAGTCCTTGTGCAGCCCGAAGTCCAGGTTGAAAGAACCCGGACCACGGTACGTGTTGCGTCCCAGCACGCCGTAGGTTCCGAGCGCATTCACCACAAATGCCGCCTTATTCAAGTATTGAGCCGCAATGCCCCCATGGCCGTCGTTGGAGAGATAGGGAGAAACGCCCGTCAAATCCGCACGCTGGTTCCCTTGGCCGGTCCGTGCATTGTCCTGGCCGCTCACCACGGTGAACGGGAAGCCGCTACGCCATGCCACAATCGAGGTCATATTCCAGCCCGCCGCGAAGAAATTCGCGAGACGGCTCTGGAATCGGATCGGCATGCCCCAGACGGCGGAGAAGTTGAACACGTGCTTCAGATCGTAGTCCGAAGGGCCGCGGTCGTAGGCCTGGTTGTAGGGATCGGTCACGTTGGTTCCATTCCCCTTATTCGCCGAACCCACGTTGTTGTCGATGGTCTTCGCGAATGTATAGTTGGCCAGTACGGTGAATCCTTTGCTAAAACGCTTTTCGACGGTCAGTTGCAGGGAGTTATAGATGGAATTGCCCGCGGGCTCCATCATGACCACCTGGCCGAGTCCGGCAGCGGCGTAGGGGCGGCGCTGGTTCGTCGTCGATGTGCTGGCAGTGGCGTTCGGGAATGGTGAGTTGAAGTCTCGTCCGCTGGTAAGAGCGGCGCCTTTGGACCCGGCGTAGGAGACGCGTGCCAGCCAACTGCCAGGCAGTTGGCGTTCCATCGTCAGGTTCCACGAACTCACGTAGGGATTCCGCAAATGCGGGCCGTACACGAACGCAGCCATCGGAAGCACGAACGTTGCGTTCTTGCCCGGATTCAGCACCTCTGTTCCGATTGCGGCGAAGCCGATCTTCGGGAACGGGTTTCCGCCGGCGACATTGGCGTATGGATTCGCCATGCTATCGGTCGGGCCGCCGAAAATATCGACTACGGTTCCGAACGGCGCTTCGTCCGCTGCGCTATTGGTTTGGAGCGTATTAATGCGGTCATAAAAGATTCCATATCCGGCTCGTAGCGCAGTCTTTCCATCGCCGGTCATGTCCCAGGCCAAACCGAGCCGCGGACCGAAGTTGCTCCAGGTAGTTGGATATCCGCCGGCAGGAACTCCCGGGTCGCCCGCATAAAGAATGCCGGGAGGTGCGTTGACAAATCGTGTGGAGTGGGCACTCAGCCCTCCCCAGGATACGACCTTACCGAACAGGTCGGTATTCGGTAGGAACGGCTCCCAGCGAACGCCATAGTCGAGAGTCAGGCGCCTGCTGACTTTGAAGGAGTCGTTGAAAAAGAAGTTAATGATATGGAAGCGCGTGTTCTTGAACTCGCCTGCTCCCTGAATGAACTCCGCCCATCGTCCGATCAGGAAATCGGCCACATCGTAGCCCGTGTAGCCGGCAGTGCGGGTGAAATAGAAACGTCCCTGCGCGCGGAAGTTGTTGACGATGTCGCCGCGAGCGTGATGATACTCTCCGCCGAAGGTGAGATTGTGACGTCCCTTGGTCCAACGTGTGGTGTTGCCGAACTGGGCCTCATCGCGGATGAAATTGTTCGTGTCACCCGTGTTCATGCTGCTGATGGATTGAAACTGGATGTAGAACTGGTTGTACTGATCCAGCGTGATGGGCACGCCCAGATCGTTCCAGTTCTTGTCGGGGAAAATGTGCGAGGCCGGTCCGTCGGTCTTGTTATATCCGATCGTGGTCTGGTTGAGAATATTCGGCGCAATGATCCAGTGCGCGTTGCCGACATAACTTGTATTGCTCCAGTCGCGAATGTCGGTCTCCTCCAGATAATTGTTGGGTGTGAGATTGCCGGGGGCGTGGGCACGCGACCAGAACGCATGGCCGGAAAGCCGCAATCTCGAGCCGATCTGCTGATCCAACTTTGCCAGATACTGGTTGTCGCTATAATCAGCCAGGTTGGTGATCGTGACCGAACGGCCGGTGGCCGGCACAGGCAGGTTGTGATCGATGATGTATTTCGTCCCGGGGAAGAATCGATTTTCGGGAATCTTGTTGTCCGGAAAAATGCCACCGAGCGGATCCTTGAGCGCCGTGCTGAATCCGGAAAAATCACCTTGGCGCTCCTGTGAGGTCAGAACGTTGACGAAACTGGATGTGGGCCGTTGCTTCAATCGCGTGGCTTGGTAGGAGAAAAAGAAGAACGATTTGTTCTTCCCGTTGTAGAGCTTCGGAACGAAGACCGGACCGCCCAAGGTAACGCCGGCCTGATTTCTCTTTAATCCGTCATCCTGTTTCTGGTTCGGGGAGCCGGGCTTGGCCGGCGCGAAAAAGTTGGCCGCGTTCAGCGCGTTATTTCGGACATACCAGAACGCTGCGCCGTGCAGACCATTCGTACCGGACTTCGTGATCGCATTCACGATGCCGCCCGAGTTGCGCCCGAATTCCGCGCTGAAGTTGTTGGTCTGCACGCTGAACTCCTGGAGCGCGTCCGGGTTCGGCATGGGATTGGGCGCGTTGCTGTAGTGGTCGTTGTTCTGACCTCCGTCCAGAATATAATTCGTTGAGTTTCCGCGATTCCCATTCACTGATACCGAGACGACGCCTGGATACGTAGTACCCGAAGTGAGTCCGCTCCCGTTGTAGAGCGAAACGCCCGCAACCAGCCGCATCAGCTGAACCGGGTCACGTCCATTCAACGGCAAATCTTCCACTCGACGCTGGTCCACAACGGTCCGCAAAGAGGCGTCTTCGGTGTTGACGTTCACCGTGGGAGCGCTGACCTCGATGGTCTCCGAGACGTCTCCGACGCTCATCGTGATATCCAGGCGCGTGATCTCATTGACCTGGGTCACGATGTCATTCGCTTCGTAGCGCTTGAATCCCGGAGCTCCGGCGGTCAGGCGGTAGGTGCCGACCGGCAGTGTGCGGAGCATGTAGGTTCCGGACGAGTTCGTAGAGGTCTTGAAAGTTGCGCCGGTACCGGTGTTGATCACGGTGATTTCCGCGTTCGTGACCACGGCGCCGCTTGGGTCGGAAACCGCGCCGGTGATCGTACCGGTTGTTTCCTGACCCCATAGCGGAAGAGCAAGACCCAAGATGACCATCAGCTCAAGCGAGATCCTGAACAGACGCACAGCCAACTCCCTTTCTGGCGCGCCATGTAAGACGATCCTCGTCGAGGAACGGATCTTACTTGGCTCCGTCGTCCGCCGAATAAAAATTCGGCCGGAACTTCTTGCTTTGGACTTGGAAAGGATTGTATGCTGCATGTCGGCAGCCTGTCAACAGGTCGACATGAAAAAGCAAAATACCACCAAGTCCCTTGGTGAAAAGGCCTATCTATATATCCGGGGGAAAATTCTGTCCGGTGAGTTTAGTCCAGGCACGGCTCTCTCCGAAGCATCCCTGGCGCGGGAATTGGGCAACAGCCGCGGACCGCTTCGAGAGGCGGTCCGCCGGTTGACGGGAGAGGGTTTTCTCCAACAGACTCCTTCGGGCGGAAGTGTGGTGGTGGATTTTTCGCGGCGGGATGTAGCCGAACTCTACGAGTTGCGCGAGGCGTTGGAACTCTACGCCGTCCGAAAAGCGGCCGATCAAAAACTGCGGGCCGAGGAATTGGAAACGCTCGAAGGCCTCATCAGGGAAATCCTTCTCCTGCGCGACGAACTCGAGGCATCCGATGAGTCCCAACTGAACGCAAATCGAATGCGGCGGTTTATCCGGACGGACCTGCAGTTTCACACGATGCTGGTGCGGGCCGCGGCGAATTCCCGGATCTTGAAGGCGGTGACGGATACGAGGGTGCTGCTGAACATTTTCGGCATCCGGCGCAAGGGGCATGATGTCGCGCAATTGACGCAAATTCACCGCCATCACAGAGACATTCTGGCGGCGATCGTGCGCCACGACTCGCAGGAAGCCACGCGACTGCTCGGCGAACACATTCGCCTCAGTAAGGAAGAGCGGTTGAAGGAATACGACGAAAGGGAACGCGAAGCCGCTCTTGGCGAGCCCTTGGCCAATTTGTACAGCGTAGACATGTCGTGAGAGGAAAGTATCCATGCAGATGCGAATCTTTTCGACCCTGGTTGGTTTGGTCAGTATATGTACTCCACTGGCTGCGCTAGACCTGAAGAATTCCGTCGTAGTGGCCCCGCAAAACCTGACGCTGCAGGAGAAGACGGCGGTCGCAGTGCTCGTGGAGGAAGTTCAGAAGCGAACGCAAATGCGGCTTGGGGTGCAGACCGGCATGCCCTCCAACGGCACACCTGCGATTGTCGTGGGGACCTCGGCGAAGCTCGCGGGAGTTGCGGGATCTGCATTGGGCCGAATGACGGCCGCGCCGCGCGGAGACGACGGATTCCGCGTCCAGGTTATCGATGGAAACGTTGTGGTGGCCGGCAATGACGCACGCGGCATGTTGTTTGGCGTGGGCTATCTGCTGCGTAACCTGCGGATGGAGCGCGGGCACACTTTGCAAGTGGACGACAAACTCCAGGCCGCAACCGCGCCCCGCCTAAAGCTGCGCGGCCATCAACTGGGGTATCGCCCCAAGGTGAACGCGTACGATGCTTTCACGGTCGAGATGTTCGATCAATATATCCGCGACCTGGCGATCTTCGGCACGAACTCGATCGAACTGATCCCGCCGCGCTCGGACGACGCCGATGAGAGCCCGCACTTCCCGCTCCCGAAGATCGAAATGATGGAGGAAGTTTCGCGCATCTGCGACCGCTATGGACTCGACGTCTGGATCTGGTATCCGGCGATGGACAAGGACTACTCGGATCCCGCGACGGTAGAGTTTGCGTTGAAGGAGTGGGAAGAGGTGTACCGTCGCTTGCCGCGCATCGACTACATCTTTGTGCCTGGCGGCGATCCCGGCCACACGGAACCCAAGTACCTGTTCGCCCTGCTCGAAAAGCAGACTACGCTGCTGCACAAATATCATCCGAAGGCGCAGATGTGGATGTCGCCGCAAAGCTTCAGCCAGGAATGGATGGAGGAGTTCTATGGGCTCATGAAGGCGGAGCCTGCTTGGCTCGGCGGCATCGTTTACGGGCCGCAGATTCGCGACGATATTCCCACGGTGGCGGCGCGAATTCCGAAGAAGTATCCGATCCGGCACTATCCCGACATCACGCACAGCACGCAGGCGCAATTCGCGGTGCCCGACTGGGATGTGGCGTATGCAGTCACGGAGGGACGCGAAGGTCCGAACCCGCGCCCCACTCAGGAACGCGACATTTTTCGCCGGTACATGGATATTGGGATCGGCTTTCTGACCTACTCGGAGGGCGTGAATGACGATGTCAACAAGTTCATCTGGAGCGGCCTCGGCTGGGATCCCGATAAGCCTGTCATCCAGATCCTGCGCGAGTTCAGCCGGTACTTTATTGGCGAACAATACAAGGACTCGTTCGCACAAGGCCTGATGGCGTTGGAACGGAACTGGGTCGGGCCACTGCTCACCAACGAGAATGTCGACACCACGTTTCAGGTGTTCCGTGACATGGAGAAAAGCGCCTCGCCGCAGGTGAAGCTGAATTGGCGCTTTCAGCAGGCGCTCTATCGCGCCTACTACGATTCCTACGTGCGCGACCGCCTCATCTATGAGACCAGCCTGGAGAGGCAGGCGATGGAAAAGCTGCGTGCCGCCGACCGAACCGGTTCTCAACTGGCGGTGCAGATGGCCGGGGAAATTCTCGGCCGGGCAACGGCTGCGCCGGCGTCGCCGGATAAACGCCAACGCGTTTTCGAATTGGCCGAGGCGCTGTATCAGAGTATTCATGCGCAGTTAAGCGTGTCGAGATACCAGGCGATCGCCGTCGGCCGCGGCGCGAATCTCGATACTGTGGACGTGCCGGTAACGAATCGGATGTGGCTCATGGACCGGCTTGCAGAGACTGGCAAACTCACGAGCGAAGGCTCACGCATGAAGGAGATCGCCGCCATTGTGAACTGGACCGATCCCGGCCCAGGCGGTTTCTACGACGATCTCGGAAATCCATCGCGCCAGCCGCACCTCGTGTCCGGCGAAAGCTATTCCAGCGATCCGATGTTCCGCCGCTCGCCCATGACGGGGTTCAGCATTCGCGGCATGGGCGATGTTGAAGGGCAGGACCAGAGCTACGTTCATTACCCACTGTCCTGGGTAACGGTCACGGAAGGTCTATATGACTCCCCGGTGAAGCTGCGCTACGAAGGCCTGGACCCGAAGGCGCTCTACAAAGT
>Ga0210400_10004112_pt1 | contig 12675 bp, 6 predicted proteins | sample IncBWH26MmetaG_FD_155456 | JGI IMG/M metagenome (GOLD analysis project Ga0210400, IMG submission 155456) | Forest soil microbial communities from Barre Woods Harvard Forest LTER site, Petersham, Massachusetts, United States - Inc-BW-H-26-M | ecosystem: Environmental > Terrestrial > Soil >...
TTGAGTTTGGTCAGCGCGTCGATTTCGACTCCATTGACCTTTGGCACGATGTCCCCGCGCCCCAGGTAGTAGCCGTCCTCGTGCTTATTGATCTGCGCCGCAATATTCGGTGTGAACCATCCCCGCAGCCGGACTGTCGCCATGACCGAACGGCCGATCACGGTCAGCTTGCCAGCGAGCCGGTATTCTTTTTGGTCCGTGCGTCCGCGGAGAACGGTGAGCGTCGGAACGCGCAAACGATCTGGAGAAAGCTGAGAGCGCTCACCGGCCGCGGCTGCTTGTTCAAACATCTCTCGCCGCTGGCGAGTATCGAGCACCATTGTTTCATTTACGCGCGGAGCCGGCGCTTTGCGGAACAGATCCACGGGAACAGTGGCATCATGCATCTGGTCCACGAAAATATGATGCTTGCCGATCAGGATGGCATCGCCGTCCTTGAGCATGGCGCGCTCGATGCGTATGTCGTTCAAGAACGATCCATTGAGGCTATTTAAGTCTTCGACCACCAGCGATCCGGCTTCCACGTACACCCGCGCGTGGTAATTCGACACTGCCAGATTATCGATGGGGATGTCATTGTCCGGCGCGCGGCCGATCGTCACCGGCCGCGTTCCGAGCGGAACCTCCTTCAATACCGAGCCCTCAAATTTCAGGACGAGTCTCGACATCTTTTTTACTCTCCTCCGGCCGAAGCCGGTCGAGCCCTACCCGGAGTTCCGTTTCCAGATTTTCAGACGATCGAGCACGCTTTCCGACTTCGGAAGGATGCGCAGAACGATCACACTGACGTTGTCCACGCCGCCGTTTTCGTTGGCCAGGTCGACAAGCCGGTCCGCTGCGTTCTGCGCCGACATGCTCGTCAGAATCGTGCTCGCAATTTCGGGATCGGTCATCATGCGCGACAGTCCGTCCGAGCACAGCAATAGGGAATCGCCTACGAGCAACATTTGTTCGTCCGCATCCACTTCAACGTTCTCATTCGTTCCCACAGCTCGCGTCAGCACGCTCTGCAGTTCGCTGGCGTCGGCTTCTTGCGGGGTCAGGATTCCGATGCGCACCTTTTCGGCAACCAGGGAGTGGTCAGCCGTCAGTTGGTCGAGCGATCCGGCCCTCAAGAGATACGCGCGGCTGTCACCCACATGCGCGAGCGAGAGCCTTTGTCCTTCAATCCACGCAGCCACAATCGTCGCCCCCATGCCTCTATGGCCGGGGTTGGAAGCCGCCATTTCAAAGACTTTGCGGTTGGCGAGATGAATAGCGCTCGCCAGGCGATTCGTGCGTTCAGATACATCCGGCTTCGGCTCTCCGAAGGTTGGCGTCGCGCGGCTATTTTCGGCCTGTTGGCAATGGGCAATGATTGTTTGTACCGCGAGCTTGCTTGCCACCTCGCCGTGCGCCTCGCCGCCCATGCCATCCGACAAAACGTACAAATTCAGAGCCTGGTCCAATTGAAAGCAGTCTTCGTTATTCCTTCGAACGCGCCCGAGATCGGTGCGCGCCCCGGCTTCTATACGCAAAGGGCCCTCATCCGGTTACACAATGGGTTTCTACGCCTCGAATGTTCAGGTGATCACACGGACGCCTGACCACCTGACCGTCTACCCCACTAAAAAGCAGGCTAACAAACCGATGCTGTCCGCGCAATACCCTGTGAGGCAAGTAGTTACATCTGTTCGTGACTCGCAATGCCACACCCTGACCACGCTATGCGCTGGCGTTTGATTCCGGTATACTCACCCTCGCGGGAAGCAGAACGCCCTCGCTGCCGATCCTGCACCCTCGTTCATGCCGCGTCATGGAGAAATCTGGTACTTCGAGCGGTCCCTGGCCGCTCCCCTGGCACGCCCGCTTAGCCGGCGGTACGCACTCCGCGCACTGCCTCGATCATCTCGCGGCCGGCCCACAGTCCTCCCGAGTTCCGGCGACACCCAGATTGTTTGCCTCGCAGACTTGGCTGACAATAATTTGCCCCTGTTGCGGCGTCTCGCGCGCCGTGAGCCTCAAATTCGCCTGATCGGAATATCACGAAACGGCGCGACTGGCGAGCACGCCGCTGGTTGCTTCGCTACTCTTCCACCCAAGGCAGCTTCGAAGCTAGTCCGCAAGACTGTCGCGGCGGCCTTTGACAATATCGAGCTTGCCCAACGCGAGCGCGCCGCGCGTGCCGATCTCAAGCGAACCGAGCGCGAGATGGAAGAACTGAATCGCATCGGCGTGGCTCTGTCGGTGACTCGCAATGTCAGCGCCCTGCTCGACATGATTTTGTCGAAAGCCCGCCAGATCACAAGAGCTGATGCGGGTTCCCTCTACCTGGTCGACGAGACTCGCCCCGATCCGCTCGCGACAGGCCCAGGGGAGCGTCACCTTCGTTTCATGGTCACGCAGAACGACAGCGTCCAGTTTCCTTTTGAGGAATTTGTGCTTCCCATGCGCGAAGATTCCTTGGCAGGTTGTTCGGCGATTCGTGGAGAAGTCATCAATCTTGCCGATGCTTATCACATTCCCCGTGGACGTCCATACCGCTTCAACAAAAAATATGACGAGCAAACCGGTTACCGGACCCGATCCTTGCTCACACTTCCCATGAAGAATGGCCGAGGCGAGGTAATCGGAATCCTGCAACTGATCAATTGCAAGACCCATCCTTCCGCGCGGTTGACGAACGCGGAGGCCGTGATGCGGGAGGTGCATCCGTTTTCAGAGCGCGCTGTCCGGCTGGCGCTCTCGCTTGCATCGCAGGCCGCGGTCGCCTACGAAAACAGCCGCTTGTATCACGACATCGAGGCGTTGTTCGAAGGCTTCGTGCAGGCTGCCATCACCGCGATCGAACAACGAGACCCCACCACTTCCGGCCATTCGCAGCGTGTTTGCCACATGACCGTAAACCTCGCAGACGCCGTGGACCGCACCGAAACAGGAAGCTACGCCGGGACTCGCTTCTCGCCAGAGCAGATGAAGGAAATTCGTTACGCCGCGTTGCTGCATGACTTCGGAAAAGTCGGCGTGCGTGAAGAAGTGCTGGTCAAGGCGAAGAAACTCTATCCGCAGCAAATGGACGTCCTTGCGTGTCGCTTTGATTACCTTTACAAGGATCTTGAGGCACGCTTGGAGCGCGAGAAGTTTAAAGCGTTACTCGAGCTTGAGCGGGCCCAAGCCCTTTCCTGCGTAGGAATTCTCGAAGAGGAATATCGCCTCCGCCGGGCCGAGCTTGAGGAGGCCTTCCGGGCTATCTTACGGGCGAACGAGCCGACTTTACTGCCGTCGGGGCAGTTCGATCGGCTGTTCGAAATCGCCCGGCAAACCTATCGCGATCCGCGCGGCATCGAACGTCCTCTCTTGACGCCGGAAGAGGTCCGCTTCCTCTCGATCCCGATGGGGAGCCTCGATCCCGACGAGCGCGTCCAAATCGAATCGCACGTCATCCACAGTTTCAATTTCCTGATGCAAATTCCATGGACCAAGGAAATCCGCGAAATTCCCCGCATTGCCCGCGCACATCACGAGAAATTGAACGGCACGGGCTATCCATACAAACTGAAGTCCGACGAAATACCTGTCCAAGCGAAGATCATGACGATCTGTGACATGTTTGACGCCCTCTCCGCGTCCGACCGGCCCTATAAGAAGGCCGTCCCCGCGGAACGCGCGCTGGACATACTGGACATGTCCGTCAAGCAGCATGAACTCGATCCCGAACTATTCCGGCTTTTCCTGGAAGCGAAAGTATTCAACCGAACGGGCAAGAACTGAAGCATTCTGACGAGGATCGCGGGAGGTATTTCCTACCCGGGCACCTGTCAAGGTAGAATTCAGCTCCGTGTGGCTCGCACTCATTCGCGGCAGGCAGTATCTTTCCCTAATCATTGTGCTCGTTCCGATGGCCGGATTTCCGGTGTTCGCGGAAGCTCAGCAGGCTCCCAGAGTACAGGCTGCTGCACCACACACAATTGTGCTTCCACAGGAAACGATTGTCGGCGCGCCAGCCACGCTCGCGGTGCTCGATTCTGCCGGCCGCCTGTTGCCCAATGAAGTCGTGGAACTTTCAAGCGGCCAGAAAATCACCACGGATTCCACGGGGCGTGCGACATTCGCCGTGCCCAGCGAACCCGGCATACTCACGGCCCGGATTCCGGGCCATGACATCACGGCGTCCGCGCCTATCGTGAAATTGTCTGACTCCGTTCCGCCAACCTCACTCGAGAGCGCTTCCGGGAGCGTTCGCTTGCTGGCTATTCCGCATTTTATATCGCTTCACGATAGATTCACGGTTGGAGGCGCCGGCTTTCGCGGCGAGGCGGATGCCAATCGTGTTTTTCTGTCGGAGCAGGCCTGCCTGGTGCTTGCGTCGTCTCCGGTTTCACTTGTAGTCCTTCCCGGGCTGCACATCCCGATCGGAACGGTGGGATTGCGCGTCAGTGTCGCGGGGCAGGACGTGGGACCTATTCCCGTCATGATGGTTCTGCTGGAATTGAACGGTCCGGCGGAGGCTCCGCCCGCAGGCGCTGAAGGTAAACTTTCTGTCCGCGTGCGCGGCACCAGGGACCGCCTGGCCGTCGAGGTCCGCAATGCTTCGCCAGAAATTGTCCAGTTTCAGCGTGGCAACGTGGAACGCGTGACCACGTCCGGAGGCGAGCGAAATATGGCGGAACTCGAAACGAAGTTCCTCGCTTCCGGCGATTACACGGTGACGGCGCGCCTTATCCCGACCGATTCCGGCCTGCCCGATATCGAAGCAGCGCGCCAGAAACTTGTTGCCGCTCGCGCTCTGGCGACCGGGCCGTGGGCCGCGCGCGCCGATCGCGTGATCCGTCGAATCGACAGAGCGCCCCAGGACATCGCACAGATCCGCGCGGAACTCGAACAGATGCTGCATGACAAACCTTCCGGTGAGTTTGCATTTCTATTGGAATCTGCCTGGCAGGAGTTCCAGAAGAACAATTGAGCGCTATTCCTTTGCCGCTTCGAGCGCTTTTGGTTGCGCTTCAGGGAGGGCACCCTGGGCCATCTGATCGAGCGCATCTCGCGCGCGTTCCAGCTTGCGGTCCGCGTCGCCGTAACTCTGCTGGGCGTTGCGCAGATGAGTTCCCAGCTTTTCGTACACTGCGGCGAAATTGTCCCACTGCGTCTTGAGGCCGGAGAGGCTGGAGTGCAAGCGCCGGGCATTTTCTTCGATCTGCAGCCCCTTCAAGCCCATCAGGATCACACTCAGGTGCGCGTAGAGCGAGTTTGGTGAAACCGGAATTACGTTTTTCTGCCGGCAGTAGACGTCAAGCGGAACGCCCTTCGAGTCGCAGGACATCAGAAGTTCGTAATAAACGCCTTCCGAGGGGACAAACATCAGCGCGAAATCGAGCGTGTTTTCCCCGGGCACGATGTATTTCTTGGCGATTGCGTCGGTATGATTGCGCACGGCGGCGGCAAAACCTTTGCGGGCCTCTTCTCCCTCTTCTCCCATGCGGCGAAAATCATCCAGCGGGAATTTTGAGTCGATGGGAACGAGTTTGCCGTTGAAGTGCACTGCCGCATCGACGATTTCGCCGTTTGAAAAACGGTATTGCATTTCGTATGCGTTGGCGGGGAGCGTATCGGCGAGCATCCGTTCGAGAACAACTTCGCCCATCAGTCCGCGTGTTTTCGCGCCGCCAAGCACGCTCTCTATCGCCTTCGCGGCATCCGAAAGGTCGCGCCCGGATTGTTCCACTTTTCCAAGCTGCTGTTGCAGTGTCCCCATGACGGCCGTAGCAGATTGCAATTGCACCGACACGGCATGCTGTGCGTCAGAAACCAGCGTTCCCGTGGACGCCATGCCGTTCTGAACTTGCTGCGAGACTTGGCCAAGTTGTTGTGTGACTGCCTGACTCAGTTGGCCCAGCTGGGCCGTGAGACCCTGCGCCTGCGTCGAAAGAAGATTTTGAATTTCTTGCCGCAACGCAGAAGTTTCTCTGCCCGTTCGTCGCTGCACCCACATCGCCGCCACCCAGGCAGCAACGGCCGCGACTAACACCAATATTGCGACGACGACTCCCCAATTCATCCAGTCCTCCGCGTCCAATGATAAAGCTTGTATGACTTCACTCTATCGCGTTTCACGTCATGTGGCTACGCGACGGAATCGGATATTCGGACAAAAAACGGATTTGGTGGATGACAGAATCAAGCCCGTGGGAATGTCTGCGAGGGAAGCTACTGCAGGGCCTGTACCACGAGACGCCTCAGGCGTTCGCGGTCTTCCGATTTCATGTGCACGAATTCCACGCCCGTTCCGCTGGGCGTGATATTGCGTACGACCGCGGTGAATTGAATTCGCCGCAGTCCGGAGCGCATCTCCACGCGCAACGACTCGCCCACAGCGAGCCGCCGGTCGGATTCCAGGAACGCCCCGCCCAAGCTGATGGTTCGCACCCGCACGGCACGGGCATGCGTTCCCACGATGGTCGCCGGAAGCGGCGTAGAGAGGTGCGCGCGGACATATCGGCGTGGACGTCCATGCGCCATGCCGGACTTGGAGTGCGCCTTCTCCGCGGGTGGTCGTTTGGAGGATGGCCGGTCTTCGAGCAGCCCGAGGGCTTCTTCGGCCGCCACGCGCAAGGCGGCAGGCTCGTTGCGTGCCAGGCCGTTGCGTTCCCTAACGATGCGGAGAAGAAGCGGAATGGCTTCGGTCACGCGCATCTTGCCCAGTGCTTCGACCGCCTTGATGCGGAAATAGATGTCACGCAACCCGAGACATTCGCCCGCGGCCACTTTTAATAACAGCGGGGCGGCCGAAGTCTCGTTCGCGGACCCAAGATGATCGATCATGCCAGGAACGACCATGGCATGCGCTTCAACGAGCAGAGCGAGAAAAGCCTTAGCGGAAGCCGAAACCACCGATGGATTCGTCCACCGCGCGAGTTCGGTGACGGCAAGGTCCTGTAAGCTCCACTCCCAACTTGGCAGCGCGCGCGGCAACGCCGCTGCCAGCCGTTTCGGATCGGATGATGCGAGCAGGTAAATTGCGGTCGCAATGCGTTGACGGCGCGGTTCGTACAGGCGTGATTCCAGAACGCCGAGCACTGGTTCCCCTGTCGCGTGGACCAAGCGAACCATCGCGGGGAGCGAATCGATTCCATCCGCAGCCGTCAGGAGCAGGCCGAGACGGTCGATCAAGCGATCGGGGCATCTCCGCAGCAATCGTGGAATCACAGGATTGAGCGGCCGGTTCGCCAGGGCTTCCTCCACCAAATAGAGCCACTGCTCGTCGGTGAGAATACGCCCCACCAGCGTGGAGATATGCGCGTGTTCGTCATCCCGAGGCGACAACTCGAGTGTTTCGAGTATTCGTTCGAACTCAGCATAGTCATGCTTTATCAACGAGACTCGGGCCAAGCTCTCGACCACGGCAGACAGTAGTCCCGCAACTCCCGGCGAGGTTTCCACCAGCAATGCCTGCGCGACTCCTTTGCCGAAATCGGCTATCGAAGGATGCGGCCACAGACGCTCGATTTGCGGAGCAAGCTCCGCCAGCCCCGAGGCCACGGTCCTGCGCACTTTTCCTTCCTCCGATTCCAGGGAACGCGTATAGGCCAGAAGCACGGCGCGTCCTTCGCGTCCTGCCGCTTCCGAATGCTTTTTCTCGGCGGCCAAGGCCAGCGGCTCAAGGAACTTCGCAACCACGATGGAAGGCACGCACCATGCATAGTTGCTGCGCAATGCCTTCGCTTTTACGCGGGCGGGCAGAGTGTTCCAGAATTTTTCGCACAGCGCGGCCACACGAGTTTCGTCGTGCTGGGCTATTCCAAACCTGATCGTGCCGGCGTTTAGTGCCTCGTTTCGAACCTGGTCCAGCCGGAAGACTAAATGTGTAAGTTCCAGTGCGGTTGTTCGGCCGGCTTCGAACTCTTGCTTTATGAAGGCAAGCATCAGCGCATCGCCCAGGCGTCCCAAATATGGCTCCAGAGTTTCGCCTTCGCGCGGCTTCAAGTTCGAAACACCATATACCGCCAGCGAAATCGCGAGCCGATCGCTGCCCGATAGGACCGAATGAGTCCGCCGCGCGAGATCTTCGGATGAAACTTCGGTATCCGGATCGCGCGGAGGAGCAAGCTTCGCCAGAATCCGCAACGCCGCCGACACTTGTTCGAAGTTCGCCACCGGCTGCGCATTCTTTGCGCGCGAGTGAAGGGAGCGTTGCGGGGTTTCATCATAGGCCAGCACCGCCGACACCAGGCTCGCCAGCAGCAGCGAATCGTGCCTTTCCGTTGGAACATTGAGGCGAATTCCAGCCACGCGTTGTTCCCGGAGCCACTTATCCCATGCCATTCTTGAAGACGTATCGCCGGGCGTCGCGGTGCGTGGGACGCAGCTCATCTCGTGCACGAACAGGTCGAGTTCCCCGACATTGATGTGTGGCGTGAACAGGAGAGAGCAAATTCCGCTGCGCAGGAGATCTTCGGCTAGTCCGCGCAGTTCACCACGCGGATCATTCAGCAATTCGCCGGCTTTCGCGTCATACCTCGGCAAGACGATTCCGTTGCGTTCCACCGCAAATACGAGCGGAGATTGCAACGCGAGCACCACACGAAGCTGTTGCTCGGTGGATGCCAGAATTTCCATGAGGCGGGGATGATTTCTTTGGTAGAGCCGGGCAGCGCCCACCAACACGCGGAACTGGCGCAAGAAACTGATCGCTGCTGCATCGCCACTCGACACGGTGGCTCGCCCCGGGGCCACGCGTGCGCGTGCAGTTTCTTCGCGCAGGGAAACAACTGGCGTTGCTTCCACAACCGGTACTTCTTCGGCCGGCGATGCATTCGTGTTAGGTACGATTTTCATTCCTGCCACAGTTCCTTCTTGCCTAACGAAACTTTGCTCAAGGATGCGATGTATCGAGTATGCGTGAATTTCCAGACTTCTCGTTCCGCGCAGCAACGGCGGGGAATCACAGACGGGGCCCTGCGGTAACTATTCGTGGTTTCCAACGGACAAATCTCCCTCTATGGAGAGCAAGCCGCCTACCGCCAGAATGCGCTCTTATGCTGTTGAAATAAAGGGGATTGCCGAGACGGAGACACCTATCAATAAACTTTCAGGCGGCTCGTGTGTAGAAAAGTTACAAGCAGGGGAGGTTGATTCTATATTGGGAATCCTGAAGTGCAGCCCTCGAATGCGCGTGAAGCATCCTCAGACCTATGCTTTCTGCCATCCCGCGAGAACTATTGTTGCCCAAGTTGCTCGGTGAACTGCATATTTCGCCCCGGTTGAATCAGGACCGACCGGTGCGAGCTGGCAAATCCGGGGAGCGCTAACACTACATCGTGCTCGCCCTGGGGTATCTCAAGACGCGCGGGGGTCCGCAATCCTCTGTCGTTGCCGTCCACAAAAATTTTGGCGCCAGGAGGCGTGGACCGAATCCATAGCCATCCGGATTCCTCGGCTCGAATACTCTCTTTTCGTTCCTCCGCGAACCCGATATCGTCGATTACCCGGACTCCTCCGGGCACATTATGAAGAAGGGTAAGCACCTTGCTGTGTTCGCGCGGAAGCAGTTGTCCGGAAAGCGTAAGCGTGTTTCCTGTCACTTGCATTTTCACCTTGTCCGCCAGGGAAATGTTCGCCAGCTGCGATCCTAATGTTGCCTTTAGTGAATTGGCCGCCGGCGTCGCGAAAGGACCCACAGGTTTTTGCTGCGGGGTTGGTATTTCGGCGGCCACGGGCACCGCGATGGATTCCGCAACTTTCGCGGGAGCGATCGGCGCTGAAGACGTTGTCGGCGCGTGGTTTTCGTCCGCCGCCGCAGGCGTCGCCTTTTGGGCGGGCGGAACAGCCTGAGCCGAATCTTCGGATTTCGTCTCGGGCGCCACAGAGTTGGCCACCGGTGCTACAGGGGATGCTTTCACCGGAGGTTCCGTTATTTCCGAAGGCTCATGCATGCGTTGCCATATGTCAAGGAGCGGAGGCCAGATGCGATAGCTGGTGTATCCGATGATCGCGAGAAGAATCAGGGTCAAGATGACGCTGAAACTTTTTTTCGGGGCCTCGCGCTCTCCCTCATAGGCCAAAAAGGGCCGAATGTCGGTTTCCGATGAATTCGTTCGCGCATTCGAAGGTAGCAAGGACGGTCGAGCCGATTGAGACGTTGCGCGTCCCCCTGCTCCGGCCGGCACACTGCTTACAGGAGACATCCTTACCGTTGCTTGTGGGAGTACGACGTCATGGTAGTTTTTTAGAGCGTCCAGCAATTCCTGGCAACTTTGGAACCGCGCCGAAGGCTCCTTCGCGAGTGCGTGCGTAATGACGGCGGAAAGTCCCGGATGAATTGAGGAGTCAAGCGAGCGCGGGGGAATCGGTTCTTCATTAATGATTTTGTAGATGACGGTCGTAATGTTCTGTCCCGGAAACGGCTTCTCGCCGGTCATCAGCTCGTAGAGGATCACACCTAGGGAAAAAATATCGGAGCGCCCGTCCACCGGCTTACCCTTCACCTGCTCAGGCGACATGTACGATGGCGTTCCCATCACGTGGGAGGTCTGCGCCGTGCCGAACTGAAGAATTTTTGCCGTGCCGAAGTCGGTAATCTTGACGGTGTCGTCGGCGGTCAGCATCAGGTTCGCGGGCTTGATGTCGCGGTGGACGACGTTGCGCTGGTGCGCGAAGTCGAGCGCCGAGCAAACTTGCTCCATCAGTTTTATGACCCGCGGCAACGGAAACACTTGGCGCGCGTCGAGCAACGTCTGCAGGCTGCGCCCTTCCACCAGCTCCATCGTGATGTAGAAGATGCCCTCTTCCTCGCCCGCGTCGAAGACCACGACGATGTTCGGATGAGTCAAGAGTCCGGCGGCGCGCGCTTCGGTCTGGAAGCGGCCAATCAATTCCTCGCGAGACATTCCTGTTCCTGCTTCGGACAGGTGCATCGTTTTGACAGCGACGTTCCGGCCAATCACTGGATCGTGCGCGCGATAGACCACACCCATGGCGCCGCGACCCAACTCTTCGCGGAGTTCGTAACGTCCTGCCTTAACTAGGATAGACACAGTTGTCTTGACACGCGGGCGCGCTAAATTTGCCCTGCGAACCGGCTGGGCCGGTCAGCAGGGACGCATTGATGGAACTGGCGCAAACCATCCAGCATGATATTGCACCGGCGCTGAGGCTATTACTGCCTCAGGGGAACCGCCGGAACTACACAGACTTCTAATTCAACATAGCCCCCGGTAGGAGGAGCGTCAACGGCGTCGAGGTACAGTGTTCCGCAACAGCAACCGCGCCCCAGTACGCGCTCCCTATTGTGGCGGCTCGCTTTGGGCCTGTGATATAAGTGTGAACAAGGAACGACAGAGGTGGGATGCGATGATCAAACCAAAGAAAGTAGCGGTTGATCGCCGGAATTTCTTGAAGAGTGCGGCAGCAGGCGCGGCAGCATTGGCCGCAGCTCCTAGAACAATTGCCGCGCAGCAACCCGAGTTGCTGCGGACCGTCCCACCACCCATGTCGCCGGAAGCCGAAACCGGCACCCCCTCGAATGCTGAGGTCCTGACCGCAGATCGAACCGGATCGGACTTCATGGTGGATGTGATCAAATCGCTGGGATTCGAGTACGTGTGCGCCAATCCAGGTTCAAGTTTCCGCGGGCTCCACGAATCGATTATCAACTATGGCGGAAACAAGAGTCCCGAATTCATTACCTGCTGCCACGAAGAGTCGTCCGTCGGCATGGCGCATGGCTATGCAAAAGTAGAAGGCAAACCGCTCGCGGTGCTCGCCCACGGGACAGTCGGAGTGCAGCACGCCTCGATGGCGATCTATAACGCTTACTGCGACCGCGTTCCGATTTACATCATTCTCGGGAACATCATGGATGCCACAAAGCGCATGCCGGGCGTGGAATGGGCGCATAGCGTCCAGGATGCGGCAGCGATGGTTCGTGATTTCACGAAGTGGGACGATCTTCCGATTTCACTCACGCACTTCGCTGAATCCGCTGTGCGAGCTTACAAGATCGCGATGACGCCGCCGACTTTGCCTGTGGTGATCGTGGCGGATGGCGAGTTGCAAGAGAACCCAATTTCTGTCGAAGCGAAAATGCACATCCCGAAGCTCACGCTGGCGGCGCCTCCGCAGGGCGATTCGGGAGCGGTCACCGAAGCGGCGCGGCTGCTGGTCGCGGCTGAGACTCCGGTTATTCTTGCCGACCGCATGGCGCGAACGCCGGCCGGCGTTGAGCATCTGATCGAGCTTGCGGAGGCTCTGCAAGCGCCCGTCGTGGATCTGGGCGGGCGAATGAATTTTCCCACGCGCCACCCGCTCAATCAGACTGACCGCAATCGCGCTCTCGTGGCGGACGCGGACGTGGTCCTGGGTCTCGAGGTCGCCGACTTTTATGGGGCACTCCACAGCTTTCGGGATCAAATGGAACGCAGCTCGCGGTCCATCACCAAACCGAACGCGAAACTCATCTCGATTAACGCCAACGATCTTTATATCAAGGGCAATTACCAGGATTTCCAGCGCTACCCGGAAGTCGATGTGGCCATCGCGGCGGATGCGGAAGCGACGCTGCCTTCGCTTACAGAAGCGGTCAAGCGCCTGACGAACGATGATCGCAAGCGGGCCTTCCAAGATCGCGGCTCGAGGTTGCAAGCGGCGCACCAGCAGTCTTTAGAACGGGCGCGCGACGCCGCTGCCTTCGCGTGGGACGCG
>Ga0210400_10004113_pt1 | contig 12673 bp, 11 predicted proteins | sample IncBWH26MmetaG_FD_155456 | JGI IMG/M metagenome (GOLD analysis project Ga0210400, IMG submission 155456) | Forest soil microbial communities from Barre Woods Harvard Forest LTER site, Petersham, Massachusetts, United States - Inc-BW-H-26-M | ecosystem: Environmental > Terrestrial > Soil >...
CACGGAGTTTAGCGAGGCCGATGCCCCTGCCGAGGATCATTACACTTTTGTAGAACTCCACAAGCTTTCCGATGAGGCTGGCGCCCTTCTGGATGCCAACGACATACACGCGTATCTCTCGCGAACTGCACCGGTTCCGTTCCATCCCGATTTCAAGTATGGCAAACAGATCGCCGAAAAATTGAAGGACAACGTCAACGATTTCCTTGCGGTCGACCTCATTCTTAACAGCGACCACGTCTATAAGCCGTTTTTCACAAACTGCCAAGAGCCGGAATTTGATCCTGTTTTGTTTAACGATAAAGAAGAAGCCGTACTCGCCTACAGTTGGTCCTGTCAAAATGCCAACAAGGGGCAACTGGAGCCGAAGCATCTGGCCGGCCTTGTGTTTCGCGCTAGGAATATAGCGGTAGGCGACGGTCATCTGTCGCGAACAATGCTATGGAAAGCGACCCCGGAACGGGCAGCGTATTTTTTTGGCGAAATCCATGTTTTGGACCCCAACGTTGTTCCTTCCTCCGATCGGACCGACTTCGAAGACAACCACGCCCGAACACAGCTTGTGGAACGATGCGTCCGCATTAGATCCAACCTCAGCCGAAAAGCGGAGCAGGAGTCGAAGATTCGAAGATTTGACGAGGTCCTGGACAGGAGTCTGGACACCGTTTCGAAGCGAGAGCGTGAAGTCAGGGCTCGCCAAGTCCCAATTGAACTCAGGGATCAAGTACTTTACGAAGTTCGTCAGATCGAGGAGAACGTAAGAAAACGCCTGCATGGCCCCAAAACGTCCACGACCACGAACCGCGCGAAACGGCTGATGGGCCGTACGCGTCGATTGCTGCGATCCATGAGAACACAGTCTCAGGTGTTCTTCGATCTTTCCGCGGAGCTCAAGTTTGACGACCGTCTCCGCACCCTCTATGAGGCTGTGGTTGAGGTGCTGAAGGAGGAGTTTGCCGACGATCCCGAGCGCCTCGAAAGCGCAATCAGCCGAATTCACAAATATGCTCGAGAGAAACTTCAGCGAACATGAGATTCGCTCAGCGCTTCACCCCGAACAAAGCAGTAGTGAGACGCTTGCAACGCGAAACGATTGAGGAATGTCATGCGCACTCCCTCGGTTCTTTAAGATACTTCGGATTGCCATCCACCACGCTGGCCGACGCGATCGAGTGGAAGGATTTGTTCAAGCATTTTGTCGCGGTAGAACGTGGAGAAACCGGCACCGAATGGGAAATGCAGCACGATCTTGAATTGACGGCCTTCAGGGCTGGACTCTTTGGTCGAGTATCCCTGTTGCGTGGAGAGATCGATGCCATTATTCATAAGAAGAGAGATACCTTCGGGAACCGCCTCCGGTTTCCATTCGACGTAGTCTCTTTGGACTATAGTGGTGGGTTGTTCTATAAGGATCGCCGGGGGACTTTTACACGCCTGCGAGCCATCGAAGAAACGATTCAAGGCCAAGCCAAGACCAAAACCAATTTTGTCCTCCTAATATCCTGCAATCTCGATGCAGTCGACCAAGGCGAAGTCCGTAAGACGCTCGAAACGATCCGCACAGAATTAGTTCGTTATGGCATCGCTAGCGACGCAGTTCTTGCTGCCTATCTCAAGTCGCAACGGGAAGAGTGCAGACTGAAGTTGTATTTACCCTTCTTCGTAAATACGCAAGCATCGAAATACCACTACAACTGCGAAACAAAATCTGTAGTGGTTTATGAAGGCAATCTCAACACTTCGATGATGGCCTTTCGCTTTTGTCTCTCTTTCGACGCTCGCACTGAGTCCTTGCGACCGCCGCGAGAACGATTTAATCAAATCTTTAATAAACCGATGCTACAGATTGTGGGTGGCAATGCCAGCGAAACGATGCTGGATATGCCCAAGTTGATGCCCTCGGATAAGCAGCAACCAGTCTGATGGGTGCCTCAAATCAAACAATTCTGGGTTATGAAGCGTCTGCGCCATGGATAGCCCCGTGCCAAATCCAGCGTCAAGTAAGACTTACGCCAAGTAGCCAGAAAACAAATCGTGACGAGCGCTAACCACGAATTCTTCACTGTACACAAAGCAGAACCAATCCGCCGTTTGCCGGTTCCAAATGTTTCACTCGCGGCGCTGATCGCTCAGAGCGCCACACCGTTGACAAACGAAGGAACGATCCTACTTTTCGTATTCGATTGGATACGTGGTCGATTATTTTTCCAGATCATGGCCAAAAGCAGAAACAAGGCGCTGTACAAAAGCGCCGCAAGCAATTCCCCACGGAGGGATGACACCGGGGGAGGACTCGCCATAACCACCTGAATGTAGGCGATCAGCGATATCAACAATATCAGTCCAAACCATCCAACGAGCTGCTGCTTCTCAGGCAGGTGCTCTCCCCCTCAGCCACTGTGCCAAAACTGTGCCAAATGGCGTCGGATTCTAGCGACTGGGGTTAGCTTTGAGCGAAAAGCAGATTCCCCAAGTTGTTGTAAATGTTGCTAATTCAAAGCACAGAATGGAAAGGTTGGAGTGGCTCGGCGTGCTTGCAAAGCAGGCGTAGTGTTAGAGCTTCCGGAGCAGTGAACCCCTACCAGCACAGAAGCCACGGCCCGAGCCTCGCACCAATCCAGTCACAAAGGACAACCAGCGCTCCGTACCAGATCGCGAAAAACGGCAGAGAATAATCGGACATTGAAAGGCGTAGGCAGCTGCTCCCAATGTGCCAGCGACAAGTCCCGCGATATCGCTCCGGTGCGCTTCAAATTTGGTTGATGATTGCTCCGCTTACCAACGTCTAGATCCTCCAATTAAGACGTCCCACGCTGCAGCTTCAATCGGCGAAGCAACTGCGCGTTCGCGGCCACGATGATGGTCGAAGCGCTCATGGCGATTGCGCCCACACTCATGGGCAGATCGAGTCCCCAGCGCACAAAGAGACCCGCAGCGACCGGTATGGCTATCAGATTATAGGCGGTCGCCCAAACCAGATTTTGGATCATTTTTCTATAGGTTGCGCGGGATAGTTCGATTGCGCCGACAACGTCGCGAGGATCACTGCGCACGAGTACGATTCCGGCGGATTCAATCGCCACATCGGTTCCCGCACCGATGGCGATTCCCACGTTTGCCGTTGCCAGAGCGGGTGCATCGTTAACGCCGTCACCTACCATTGCGACCTTCTTGCCGCCTGCCTGAAATTTTCCCACTGCCGCTGCCTTTTCGGCGGGGAGGACCTCGGCTGCGACCTCATCGATTCCGATACGCCGGGCGACCGAAGCGGCGACGGTCTTCGAGTCTCCGGTAATCATCGCGACACGCATACCCAGTCGATGAAGTTCGCTGATGGCTTCACTGGATTCGGGCCGAATTTCATCTTCAACTGCGAATGCTCCGAGGAGCCGGTCTTGAGCGACGATATAGAGAACCGTCTTTCCGTCTGCTGCCCATGCGGTTGTCAGTTTTTCAACTTCTGGCGGCACCGTTACTTTGGCCTCGGTCAACAGGCGCGGTCCGCCGACTACAACGCTCTCGCCCTCCACGAGCGCCTTCGCGCCTCGACCAGCCAGTGCCTCGAAATTCGTAGCTGAGGGTTGGTGCAGGCCTCTACGCTTGGCTTCGGCCACGATTGCTTTAGCGAGTGGGTGTTCGGAGTTGGATTCGACAGCGGCAGCACGCGCAATCAAATTGTCTTCGGTAGTGCCGGGCGCAACCGCAACTTCCGACACCGCAGGGGAGCCACGGGTCAGGGTTCCGGTCTTATCAAAAATGACTATATCCAAATTGCGGGCACGTTCGAGTGCGAGCCTGTCCTTAACAAGGAGACCGTTTTGAGCGCCTATTGATGTAGAGATTGCGATTACGAGCGGAATCGCCAGTCCGAGGGCGTGTGGGCAAGCAATGATGAGGACCGTTGCCGTTCTAATCAGGGCGTGTTCTCTGTCGCCTGAAAACCACCAGTAGGTGAAAGTAATCGCGCCGGATGCGACGGCCACGTAAAAAAGGATTGCGGCCGCACGGTCGGCAAGAGCTTGCGTGCGAGACCCGGAAGCCTGCGCAGTCGCGACGAGCCGCATGATTCCGGAGAGAGCGGTCTGGTCCCCGATTGCCGTAATGCTGACGCGAAGGCTTCCGCCGCTGGCAACTGTTCCCGCAACGACTCTGGCACCCGCCACCTTCGATACCGTCTTGGACTCGCCGGTGATCATGGACTCGTCAACGTCGGCAGACCCCTCAGCGACAACGCCGTCCGCCGGAACACGTGCTCCTGGCCGAACAAGAACGATGTCGCCAACGCGCAACTCAGAGATAGGGACAGAACGAGTTTCTGCGCCACTTATGCGCTCGGCAGTGTCTGGGAGCATGGCGGCGAGTGCATCGAGCGCTCCGCAGGCCTGGGAAATAGCCCGCATCTCCAGCCAGTGACCAAGAACCATGATCGTAATCAGCGACGCGACTTCCCACCAGACATCAATCACGAAGAGGCCGAATGTTGCAGCGAGGGAAGTTCCAAAAGCGACCACGATCGCCAAACTGATGAGTGTCATCATGCCGGGCTTTTGATCGGCAAGTTCGCCCCATGCCCCGCGCACAAATACTAGGCCCCCGTAAACGAAGACGACTGTGCCGAGAATAGCGGGGATAAATTTCGAGCCGGGAAAGGAGGGCGCGGTGTAGCCGAGCCAGTGTTGAATGTCAGCTGACCAAAATACGACGGGAATTGTGAGGGCGAAGCTCAGCCAAAATTTGTCGCGAAACATGGCAACGGAGTGCCCGGCGTGACGGTCGTGGCTCCCGTGCATGTCTGACATCATGTGCCCGCCTTGTGCGTCGGACGCCTTTGTATGATCGTTATGTCTCATGTCATCCACCCAAAAATACCCGATCAGGAGCGGACTCTTGCAATGACAATCTTTGCGATTTTAGTTCAACCATCCGGTGGCTCGAAGAGTTAATTACCAGCGTAGTAGCCGCGGCCCGAGCTTCGCACCGATCCAGGCACAAAGCAGAATCATCGCTCCGTACCAGACCGCGATAAACGGCAGAGAATCATCGGAGCAGTGAAACGCGTAGGCAGTTGCTCCCAACGCGCCGGCGACAAGTCCCGCGATTGCTCCGGTGCGCTCCAAATTGGTGGGCGCTCCTTTGCGCAATGCCCAGATCAACAGGGCGAAGGGGACGATGGCAAATAGCGGTATGCAATACAGGCAGGTCACCCACTGCGTTCCTAGAATCATCGGGTGCCAAACCGCCGAGGGTTTAAGTGCCAGCGCGACAATGCCAGCGAACACAGCAACTAGAAACGGAAGAAACAGGAATCTGAAGAGTTTCCGCACTTCCTGGCCGGGACGAATCAGTTTCATAAGCAAGGCAGTTCCGGTGCCAATCACGCTCAGCATGAACAGAAGTTTCAACGCTAGAAAACCAACGTGAATCCCCCCTGCAGCTTGTGTCCGCAGACCGACCGTAGCAAGCATCACGCAGAAGGAAGCTGCTCCGCCAATCGCCAACGCCCAAGCCAACGGTTTCCAAACCTGCCCGCGTTTGACGGGCTCAACATTCGTGCTGAGCATGTCAATCAGCTCGTTAGTCTTCATAATCGGCTCCCTCCTTATTGATTTGGAGCGCGAGAGCTTTCAATCCGCGATGCACAGATACCTTCACGTTCGACTCCGACATTCCACATCGCACTGCGGCCTCGCTAACGCTTAGCCCATCGAGCTTCACGTATTGAATGGCCTGCCTCACCCTGGGCGATAGTCCCGCCATTAGTTTCTCCAAATCTAACGAGCTCTCGACGTGTGTGCTGTCGTCCCGAGCTGTTACCTCCCCGGCGTCCTCGATCGGCAGATCATTTATCGATGACTTCGTTCGACGCAAGTAATCCACAAATTTGTAGCGTGCAATGGCATACACCCATGGAGTGAAGAGCTGCGAAGGGTCATAGGTGTGTCGGCGCGTGTGGATTGCAATCAATGCTTCTTGCACCAGATCCTCCGCCTCCACCGGCCCCCGGTTGAAGCGCCCGAGCTGTGCTTTGAAGTAGGCACGCAACTGGCTGCTCAGCCTCTCCAATAGAGTCTTGTGCGCAGCCGCGTCGCCATCAAGGCCGGACATCATCAGAGCTCGGAGTTCGGGTTCAGTTGACCGCACATCCATTAGTTCGCAAAACCTCGCCATTTGGTTACAGCCGGTGACCGATGGATTCCAACCTTCGTCATCATGATACCCGATGATCTTGCAACACCACTCAGCCTTTCCGTTCGACCACCCTTGGCTTTGCCGCCATGAACATACCTCCGAAGGCCCATTCCAGGAGCCACCCAAACTACCCAATCGTTCGGCCCGCTCTTAACCGCGGTCTACTCGCCGAGAGGTGTAACCGATTCCGACCTTCTTACGAATTCACTAGCAGAGGTGGATTGGAACATCTCAATCAACTTACAACTCAGGAGGAACACCATGATCGGAGAAACAAGGAAGCTAAAGCGCGTTGTGATCGTGACGGCTATTGCACTGGCGATGTTGATCGCAGGTGTGAAGACTGCTCAGGTGCAAGCGCAAGACTCGAAGGCGAGCATGACGCTCGGCAAGAAACAGCTGAAGGACCTGATTGCGAACGCGAATACCCCGGCCGACCACGAGAGGATCGCCCAATACTACGACGCCGAGGCGGCCCGGTACGAGGCTGACGCAAAGGAGCATGAGGATGAAGCCAGCTATTATGCTGGTCATCAGCATCCCATCGCTACGGGTCACAGTCCGAATAACTACGACCATTATATGGTAAGCCACTGCCCCCAAATTGCGGCCAAGCTTAAAGAGGCCGCACAAGAATCTCGTGCCCTCGCAGCCGGTCACAGAGAGATGGCCAAAGCGACAAACTGAGGTGCTTTCGAGGGCCAGGCGGGCCCTTCCAAGCGCGACCCACACTGCCAAGTGGTTCGGCCCGCCCTTACCTGCGGTCTTTCCGTCGGAAGGTGTAACCGATCCCGGCCTTCTTACGAATTCACCAATAGGGGCGGATTGGAGCATCACGGTGTTGGAACCAATCTCCCCTCAGCAAAGCACGTAGGAAAGGAGCGACACATGATGTACTGCATTTCAACCGGGTGGCTAATGATGGCAGGCGGGCTGGTGAGTTATGGCGTACTGGCTTTGGCGGGCGCCGCCCTTGTCAAATACTTGTTCTTCGCTCGAAACAGAACAACCAGAGTTTGATGAGTGATTTCAATCCCGCACCTGCATTGCATAGATCAGGCATGGGGGAGCCAGCCGGATGAGTTGCCCCAGCCGACTGTGGAAAGACAATTCCGTAAATTTCAAGCACCGGAAGTCTTCAAAGACAGAGGAGAGAGAACATGAACATCAAATCTATCGCAAAGCCAAGCATTGCAGCAGTACTTGCGTTGACTGCCGCCCTTGGTTCGGCTTGGGCTCGGCCTTCAACAACTTCGCTTGCTGCTCAGACGTCTGGGGCGGAACAGACTCTGACCGGGACCGTCGGCGATGCCAAGTGCAAGGGGCGAACTCTCGACCGCAAGAACCTCACCCTACTTTCATGCACCTACATCTGCACGCACTCGGAACATCGAGACTATGTGTTGGTGACAAAAGATGCGGTGTACGTCCTGAATGGGCACAGAAGCGACCTCGACAAATTTGGTGGAGGGCGCGCCACAGTCACGGGACACGTCGATGGAAACACTGTCCTAGTCGATTCCGTATCGTCGGCAAAGAAAAAGGGCTAGCTTTGTAAACACGGAAATTCCTGCAATGAGAGTGGCACGACCGAAAGGTTCGAGCTGCCAATAAGCATCGTGCCCCTCTCCCTAATTTCAGCGGCTTGGAGGCGGATATGAATTTGCAAAATATTCTCGCGATTATGGGCATCGCGTTGTTCGTCATCAGCATGGTGCGTGGCTGTGGAGGCATGATGTCGGGCGGCTGCGGTATGGGCAGCCGCACTGCGGATCAGCGGCGGCCACATGACCAACAAGAGGGCGCGGACATGAAGCAATCTCCCGAGCCTGTTGGCACCAAAAGTTGAATCAGATACTTCGACCGAAGGAATCGGCCATAGCCAGCATTACGAGAGGTTTGAGGTACGTTTGGATAGTGGGCTACCATAGAGCCGCGTAGGGACCATGACAGAACTGATAGCGAGAATCACTTGCCCCGAATGCGGCCATGCGGCAACCGAGACGATGCCGACTGACCGCTGTGTTTTTTTCTACGCGTGCTTGTGTTGTGAGACTGTCCTTAAACCGAAACCGAATGATTGCTGCGTGTTCTGTTCCTATGCGGATCGGCCATGCCCGATTATTCAAGCAACAAAAAACTGCTGTGATTCAAAGTAGCCTACCGTACGTTTGGGCTCCGTTGCGCCACGTAGATGAATTGGAGTACACTCAGTGAGGATGAGAACAAGATTTTGTGCTGTGACAACGCTGCTGGTCCTCCTTGTGATGCCAGGCCTTTCGTGTTTCGTGCCCCATCAACTGCTGAGTGCGAGCGAGAATGAATGTTGCCGCCAGATGGTTTCTCAATGCGGCTCGCAGGAAATGTCATCCACCCAATCTTGCTGCAAGTCGCCGACCCAACAAAGCGCCCAGCTGTATATCGGCAGCGGTGAGCACTTCCAAACAGCTCCCACCGCAGCCGTCTCAGCACTTTTGCCAGTTGCGCCAACCAGTATTGTTCTGGCTGCCAACTCGACATTGACGATTCCGCAGTTCCATTCCCCACCTTTAAGCTTCTCCGAAGCGAACTCCGTCCTAAGAATCTAATTCTATCTCTCCGTTTGTTCGCTGGCGCACAGGTGTGTCCAGTGTCCACAAATTTTATGACGGAGGACAATGATGGAAGGTATCCGTGTTGTCGCGCGAAAGGTTATCGGGCGCGAGTGGTTACAATTCAGTGTATTTGGGCTGATCACGATGCTCGCCGGGGGCGTTTCCTCGAAGCTATTCGCAACGCCCCGAGGTATACGCGAGCAAGGACAAGAACAATCTAGTCAGGAGCGCGGAGCTCCGGTCCCCCCGCAGCTGGCGACTACTTTGGATTGGGAATCACAAGCCCGGCTGCATCATGGGCTGGAAGGGAGCCCGGGAATCCTCACCCTAACCCAGGACGGAGTAGTATTTCGTCCGACCAAAGGAATTACTCTTCACTGGCCGTTTTTGGAAATCCAGACATTTGATCTCTTGAGTCGGCGCCGCCTCGTCATTGCCGGATATGAGAACCGCAGCTGGCATGCCCACGGCGAAAGAAAATATCGCTTCGATTTGACCGTGGCGATGCCACCTGATATTGCCGCCGAACTGGCGCGTCGTGTTGCAAAACCAGCACGAAACGCAGACCCCAATCCCACCGCAACAAGCTTTGCAACGATCCCCGCCCGGCACCGCACACTCGCAGGAGGGACTAACGGAACCTTGCACTTCGGCCCTGACGGGATCGATTACCTGACAACAAATGGACAAGGCGGGCGTAGTTGGCGTTGGTCAGACATTCAAACGTTGGCTAAGCCAGATCCTTTTCAGCTGCGGGTCAACAGCTATCGCGAAACTTTTACTTTTGAACTCAAGCAGCCAATGTCGCGAGAGCTGTTTGACCGGCTTTGGGACGAAATCTATGCCAACGACCTGAATGGCAGCGCCTTCAGTAGGTCGAAGAAAAACCCATGAGGAGACATCGCTGGCTGGCGAACAAAGTGATTCTCAGCGTCATGAAATTCCAAAGAAGGGACACGCGGCATGAAGCTTAAAAGACTCGCGACAAGGAACACATTTCAGAACGAGACCGGGAGCGCTGACCGCCGACCCGTGGTCTCACGTATCGATCATTTACCACTGCTGATTAGACGCCACGACAGCCGATGGCCAAGAAACACATATTCAAGTTTACGACGGAGGATTGTGATGAACGCTTCGCGCTTTCTTATGTGGAGCGCAGCTGGACGCGGAGTCTCGCGGCTGATTGCGGCTGGTCTTGCCACGATTATTGGGGGGAGTATTTCACCGAGCTTGTTTGCTGCCCCACAAGCAGCGCAGCAGGCTGTTGAACAATCTCTGCAAGTTTCCGGGCAGGTGCAGCACGAAGTGGGAGTGCCTACACCGCTCACCGCGCTCGTGGAAGAAGCGGAAAAGAACGATCCCACGATTCTATCCGCCGAACGTGCCGCCAGGGCGGCGAGATTTATTGCACCGCAAATGTCAGCTCTTCCTGACCCTCAGTTCACATTGCAACAATTCAGCGTGGGCAGCCCGCTCCCCTTCGCGGGGTATACAAACAGCGATTTTGCATACATTGGGCTAGGCGCTTCTCAGCAGTTGCCGTACCCCGGAAAGCTGAAATTGCGCGGTGAAGTGGCGGATCGCGACGCCGATGCGGCGAGGGTACATGTGGATGTCGTGCTCCAGGACGAAATCGAGATACTGAAGACGACCTATTTGCATCTAGCCTACCTTCAACAGACTCTAGGCACAATTCAGCGGAACGCCGCGCTTCTGCAGCAAGTGGAGCAGCAGGCTGAGGCGCACTATTCGGCTGGCATGGGAAATCAGCAGGATGTGTTAAAGGCGCAACTTGAGCGCACAAAGATCCTTCGCGAGGTCTCCATGCATCACCAGTTGGTTGGGGAAGCGCAAGCCGAGATCAAGCGCATTCTGCGACGACCGCAGGATTCGCCTGACATCATCGCCGAGCCGGTTGCAGCGACTTTTCTGCGTTACACGGCGAGCGAACTCCTCGACAAGGTCCGCGAACAAAATCCAAACATTCACGAAAATACAGCGATGGTGCAACGCAATCAAACAGCGGTTGAGCTAGCTCAGAAGGAGTTCCGGCCAGACTTCGGAGTCTCCTACATGTATGAGAGCACTGATCGTAAGTTCCGGGACTATTATCAACTTTCTTTCAACGTGAATTTCCCCCGGCGCAAACCGAGGCAGGCGGCGCTCGCACAAGCTCAAGTGAACGTCGAGCGCGCCCAGGCAGATCTCGACACACAACTGCAGAATGCACTCGCTGAGGTTCAGAAGCAGTACGTCATGGTCAAAGCTTCGGAGGAGCAACTGTTGATCTATCGCGACGGCCTGATTCCGCAGGCGGAAGCTACAATCCAGGCGGGCTTGGCTTCTTATCAGTCCAATCGTGAAGATTTCGAGACGCTGTTCTCCTCATTCATGGATGTCCTGAGTCTCAACCTCGAATATCAGCAAACCCTGCTTGACCATGAGACTGCATTAGCTCACATCGAGCGGCTCACGGGAGTGACCCTCCCATGACGGAGAACAATATGATGGCCCAAAAACACGAAGAGAAAGCGAGCCAAGACCTCGCGGTGGAAAAGTATCGCCGCGCGTTCCTTGTTGCGATTATCGCATTCATTGCAGTCGCGGGTATCGCTGCATGGCTCTGGTGGCGTTCGCCCTTCAATCCGATGGCACACGGGAGCCAATCTCCTGTGACGGTGAGCGTAGAAAGCGCAACTTCACAGTCGACAGCGGACACAACGGCCAGTGCTGCCGGCTCAACCGCGCCTCATCTCGACTCACCGCTCGCTCCGATTCAACTGTCTCCACAGCGCATGCAAAGTATTGGCGTGAAAGTTGGAACAGTTGAATCCAAGGTCATGAGTGACGAGATCCGTTCCTATGGAAATGTCCAGCCAAATGAGCGCCGGTTTGCCTACGTGCAGACGCGGTTTGCCGGGTGGATTCGCCAGATTTATGCGGATGCCACCGGTGATTTCATCGCAAAGGGACAGCCACTGTTCACAATCTACAGCCCCGATCTGGTGGCAAGTGAAAGAGAGTACTTATTGGCGAAGAAGAGTGCCGCCGCCTTGCAGCAGAGTGCAGTGAGTGGAGTCGCGGATGGGGCCGCATCGCTGCTTACCGCAGCCAAGGCACGCCTTCAGCAGTTCGGTATACCTGAGACCGATATCGCCAAACTGGATGACACAGGCGAACCAATCACCGATCTGACCGTCAATTCTCCCGTCGCTGGTTACATCACAGAAAAAAACGCACTGCCGAACATGTACGTCCAGCAGGACACCAAGCTGTACACGATCGCTGATCTCTCAGAAGTTTGGGTATTAGCCCAAATCTTTCAAAACGATGCAGGGAAGATTAAGCCGGGTGATCCAGCCGAGGTTACGCTCGATGCCTACCCAGGACAGGTATTCAGGGGAAGAGTGGACTACCTGTTGCCGCAACTGGATATGGCCACGCGGACGCTGTCAGCGCGCCTTGTCTTCCCAAACCCAGGCCTGAAACTTCGGCCCGGCATGTATGTAAACGTAAGCCTCAAGCTGCCTTTGGGTCAACGGCTCACTGTACCCGACTCCGCCGTCTTCCATTCGGGAACAAAGAATCTCATTTTTACGTACGCAGGCGAAGGAAACATCGAGCCTCATGAAGTTGAGCTTGGGGCTCATGTCGGCGATCAATTTGTGATTTCGAAAGGTGTGAAGGCCGGCGACCAGATCGTTACATCCGCGAACTTTCTAATCGACTCGGAAGCTCAACTGCAGGCTGCAGCGGGCGCGTTCATGCCTCCACCTCCGGGCGCAGGACAGGCCGCCGCCATGAATGTTCCATCGCAAACGCAAGCCACTGTCGAACTCACTACGGAACCTTCCCCCCCGCAAAAAGGAGCAAACACCATCCGAGTC
>Ga0210400_10004115_pt1 | contig 12667 bp, 11 predicted proteins | sample IncBWH26MmetaG_FD_155456 | JGI IMG/M metagenome (GOLD analysis project Ga0210400, IMG submission 155456) | Forest soil microbial communities from Barre Woods Harvard Forest LTER site, Petersham, Massachusetts, United States - Inc-BW-H-26-M | ecosystem: Environmental > Terrestrial > Soil >...
GCAGGCGCTGCTTGGTCAGCACGTTATAGAGTTCGTACGTGATGCTGTAGCGATCCGTGCCGAGGGCTTGCATGGAACCCACAACCATGTAGTCGTTGTTGAGCCGGCGCCAGTCATCGAAACTGATGTTTGCGCCGGCGTGCGGTTGCTCGATCATGTCCTTGCGATCCATGGTCTTGAAGCGGCCGCTGCGCGCCAGATCATCGCTCACCAATTGTGCAACGTCGAACGAAGCTGCCGTCAGCTCCGCCGAAGCGAACGGCACGACCGCCAGCGGAATCGCCTCCGTCTGCCCTTTTGTCACCTCGACGACGAACTCGGCGTGCGCACAAGCGCACGCCAGTGTCAGGGCGATGAGAGCCAAACGCGGCAGGTGTTTGTTCATGAGTTAACTCTATTCGTCTGGATGAAAGTGGATCACAAGATTCCGCTCAAACAAGGCCGGGTCCGGCGGCGCCGGCAAGGGAGAAGCACGATACACTGCATTCTCGATCGACTGGCGCGCCGCGGCGTCGCCGTTGCACTGGCTGACGTGGGCGCTCGTCACCTCGCCGCCGGCGACCTGTGTAATGTTTACAACGCAATCGAGCCCGGCACGCGCCGACGGCGGCTTGATCCAGGCATTCTGAATTCTGGCGGCGAGTCTCGCAATATATTGCGCGCGCGCGGGGCTGGCCTCCACGGCGCTCACATGCTCCTCTTCGGCCAACTGTCGGCGCAGTTCCGCCTCCCGTTCGGACTTTGCCTTGAGATCCGCCGCATGCTTCGCATCGTCCGCCTGCTTGGCCTCCGCCGCGCGCTTCGCATCGTCGGCGCGCTTGGCATCCTCTGCCCGCTTCGCGTCCTCGGCGTGTTTGAGCTCTTCGGCATGTTTCGCGGCGGCGGCTTTCTGCGCTTCCGTCGCCCGCGCCGCCTCGGCTTGCCGCGTGCGCGCCACCTCCGCTTGGGCCTCCTTGGCTTGCTCCGCCGCCTTCTGCTGTTCCGCAATCATTTGCGCATCCGCGACGGCCTTGGCGGCGGCCGCTTCCGCAGCCGCTTTCTCTTGCACTTCCTCACGCACGCGCGCAGCCGCTTGTTCGGCTCGATCGGCCAGCGCACGCTGCGCGGAGTGCAGCACCTGCGAGTCGACCACCACGGCATCGACGGGAATCGGCTGCAGCGTGGGCAGCGACTTGTTGATGGAGATCAAGGTTGCCGCCAACAGCGCCGCCGCCAGCAATCCGTGCAGCGCCACGGACAGAACGATCGGCCACGAGTGTTCGCGCAGAAATCCCGGCATACTTGCGGCGGGCTCCTACCGCGCCCCGCTGGCGGCTCCGGCGGCTGCGCGCGAGGTGGGCGGGTTGCGTACCGGATCGGTGAGAAAACCGACCTTCGAGGCCCCTGCCTTCTGCAGCAGCACCATGGCCCGCACCACCGTGCCGTAGGGCACCGTGGTGTCGGCCTTGACGAGAACCGGCGTCTGCGGATCGCGGCGCAAGAGCGCGGACGTGCGCGAGCTCACGGTTGACTCCGCCACGGGTTGATCTTGATTTTGGCCAAAATTGATGAATAAGCGCCCGCGCGAATCGATGGTCAGGATGAGCGGCTCGTGCTTTGCCAGGAAGTCCGCATCAAGGGGCTTCGCGCCGGCATCGGGCAGGTCAACCTTGACGCCTTCCTTGAGCAAGGGTGCCGTGATCATGAAAATGATCAGCAGCACCAGCATGACGTCGATGTACGGCACGACGTTGATTTCGCCCATCAGCCGTCGACGACGATGCGGCGTCGGCATGGCTTACGCCGGCGCCTTCGTTGAGCCGTGGCGCTGCAAAATGGTCGAAAACTCCTCGACGAAGGTGTCGAAGCGCAATTCCAACCGGCTGACCTGATCGGCGAGGCGGTTGTAGGCGATGACGGCCGGTATGGCCGCGAACAGTCCGACAGCGGTGGTAATCAGGGCCTCGGCAATGCCGGGCGCGACCGCCGCCAGCGTCGCCTGTTGCACATTGCCGAGAGCGTGAAAGGCACTCATGATGCCCCATACCGTGCCGAACAATCCCACGTAGGGACTGGTCGAGCCGACCGTGGCCAGTGTTGCCAGGTTTTGCTCCAGGCGATCCAGTTCGCGCAGTTGCGCGACGCGCATCGCACGCCGCGCGCCGTCCAATAGTTGTTCCGCGGGTATCCCCTGTTGACGCAGACGGCTGAACTCGCCGAATCCAGACTCAAAAATGCTCTGCAAACCCGTGCCGGAGCGCCCTTTTGTCTCAATGGTGCGATACAAAGTCGCCAGATCGCCCCCGGACCAAAACGCCGTTTCAAACTTTTCCGCCTGGCGACGCGAGCGGCCGATCACGTGGCTCTTGCGCAGGATGACCGCCCAGGAAGTCACCGACGCGACCAGCAGCAGCGCCACTACCACCTGCACGATGGGGCTCGCATCCAGCACCATGCTCCAAACCGACAAGTCATTGGGCATTGCGCCACTCCGTGAATAAATCCTTGGGGATGGCACGCGGCTTCAACGTGCCGGAATCGAGGCAGGCAACCCGCACGGCGGCATCGATCAGCTGCTCGCCGCCCCGCATGATCGTTTGTCCAAAATGTATTGTGGCACCCGCCAGACGCTTAAGTGTAGCCGTGACGAGAATTTCATCATGCAGCACCGCGGGTCGCAGAAAATCGACGGTAATATTTACCACGACAAACTGCAGTTGACGTTCCGCGCGCAATTGCTGCTGGTCCACCCGCAGCGCCCGCAACCAATCGGTCCGGCAGCGCTCCAGGAATCTCAAGTAGTTGGCGTAATACACCACGCCCCCCGCATCGGTGTCCTCCCAGTAAACGTTGAACGATGCGGCGAAGCTCGGCGCGGAGGACATCTATTGGCTGTCCCGGAATAACGGCAGATTCAAATCACGTTCGAGCACCGGGGCGGTGAGACCAAAATGCGCATACGCAGCGCGCGTGGCGACGCGGCCGCGGGCGGTGCGCATCAAAAACCCCTGCTGAATGAGAAACGGTTCGATGACATCTTCGATGGTGCCGCGCTCCTCGCTCATCGCGGCCGCCAAGCTGTCCACCCCCACCGGACCGCCTTCGAACTTCTCGATCACCGTCAGCAGCAACTTGCGATCGAGCATGTCGAAGCCCTCCGGATCGACCTCCAGCATCGTGAGCGCCGCCAGGGCAACTTCGCCGCTGATGAGCCCTGCCGCTTTGACTTCGGCAAAATCGCGCACCCGCCGCAGCAGCCGATTCGCAATGCGCGGCGTGCCGCGCGATCGCTCCGCGATGCGGTCGGCCCCGTCCGGCAGCAACTGCAACTGCAGAATCGACGCGCTACGGATCACGATCTTGGTCAATTCCTCAGTGCTGTAGAATTCGAGCCGCTGCACGATCCCGAAGCGATCGCGCAACGGCGAAGTCAACAAGCCGGCCCGCGTCGTTGCGCCCACCAGGGTAAACGGGGGCAGGTCCAGCTTGATCGAGCGCGCCCCAGGGCCCTCGCCGATCATCAGGTCGAGCTGCGAGTCCTCCATCGCGGGGTACAACACTTCCTCGACCACCGGACTCAAGCGGTGTATCTCATCGACGAACAGCACGTCGCGAGGCTCAAGATTGGTGAGCAGCGCCGCCAAGTCGCCGGCTCGCTCGAGCACCGGACCCGAGGTCTGCCGCAGATTCACCTTCAGCTCGTTGGCGATGATGTGCGCCAGGGTGGTCTTGCCGAGACCGGGCGGCCCGAATATCAGCACGTGATCCAGGGCCTCGCCGCGCATGCGCGCCGCCTGAATGAAAATATCCATTTGCGTTTTGACGTTCGGCTGCCCGATATAGTCGGCGAGGGTCTTTGGCCGCACCGCCCGATCGACCACCTCGTCGTCGCGGCCGACCGTGCCGGCAATGATCCGATCCTGTTCGATGCCCATGCGCGATCTTAAGCTTTCACCGCGGATTTGAGGGCGCGCCGGATGATTTCGGTCGTCGACAAGCCCGGCTCATCGGCCGACTTCAAGAGCCGTGTGACCTCCGGCGGCTTGTAACCCAAGGCGATCAGCGCGCTGAACGCCTCGCTTTGCGCCGATTGTGCGGCGCCGGGGTTCAGCGGGTTGCCCGCAAGCGTGGGCAACGAGAGTTTCTGCACGCTGTCGCGCATTTCGATGATGATTCGTTCCGCTGTTTTTCGGCCGATACCGGGAATCCGCTGCAGCATGGCCGCATCCTCGGCCTCGATGATGCGCAGAAAGTCCTCCACGCTGGCCCCCGACAGTACGCCCAACGCGATCTTCGGACCCACGCCCGACACTTTCAGCAGCCCGCGAAACAAGCGCCGCTCGCCATCGGTACCGAATCCAAACAGAATGTGCGCATCCTCGCGCACCACCAAGTGGGTGAACAGCGCCACAGGCTCCCCCGTGGATGGCAGTCCGTAGAAAGTCGACATCGGGGCTTCCAGCTCGTAGCCCACGCCGTTGACATCCAGCATCAGCGTCGGCGGCTGCTTCATGGCGAGCCGGCCCTTGAGGAAGCCGATCATCCGCCCAATCCCGCCAGCTTCGAGATAGACCGCGCGCGCAGCGCGTGGCATACGGCGGCAGCCAGCGCATCGGCGGCATCCACCGCCACCGGCCCGTCGAGTTTGAGCAAGGTGCGCATCATCAGCTGCACTTGAGCCTTCTCGGCGCTGCCCGAACCCACCACCGCCTGCTTGATCTGGCGCGTCGCGTATTCGAACACCTCCGCGTTGGCATCCGCCGTGCCGCAAATGGCCGCACCGCGCGCCTGGCCCAATTTCAAGGCGCTGTCCGGATTGCGGTTCACAAAGACCTTCTCGATGGCAATCTGTTGCGGCTGATATTGCGCAACAACGGTTTGCATGCAGCGGAAAATCTCGCATAACCGCGCCGCAAAATCGGTTTGGCTGGTGCGTATGACCCCGCTCGCCACATATCTCAAGCGCGAGCCCGTGGCATCCAATACGCCGAACCCGGTGCGCTGCGAGCCCGGATCGATGCCGAGCACGCGGATGGTGGCGACCTCAAGCGCGCGCAATTTGATTCGTCGTGGAGACTGGCATGGCCCTAGTATGATACCGGCAATAGGCGCCTAAACCCACCCAGAGCATGGAAACCACCGCAACCACTCGGACGGCCAGCAGCCGATTGCAGGCCGCCATCGCGGCCCTGCGCGAGATCGATTTGCCGGCGGACGGCGAGGCGGTGCGCAGCGCCGCTTTGGATGTGGCCGAAATTGTGCGCGCTCTGGACGCGGACGACGAGGTCGTCATTGCGGCGATGATTCAGCCGCTGCTCGACGGCGGCCACATCGAGCGGGAGGGCGCCGTGAAACGCTTCGGCGAGGAGCCGCTGCGCCTCGCCCGCGCCTTGGGCCAGCTGGGACAATTCGGCTTGCCGGCGGACTGGACTCCCGAGCGTGGACTCGAAGCGGCACAAGCCGAAGCCTTGCGCAAAATGCTGCTGGCGGTGATCGGCGACGTGCGCCTCGTCGTGGTGCGGCTCGCGGAACAGCTGCAAAGAATGCGCTCCGCCAAGGGCGTGGGCGCCGCCCGGCAACGCAAGCTCGCGGTCGAGACGCGCGAAGTGTATGCGCCGCTCGCCAACCGCTTAGGGGTGTGGCAGCTCAAATGGGAACTGGAAGACCTGGCCTTTCGCTATCTCGAACCGCTGCAGTACAAGCATATCGCCGCGGCGTTGAAAACGCGCCGCTCCGAGCGCGAGCGCTATGTCGAGGAATTGAAAATGCGCCTGCGGGACGCCATGCGCGCCGCCGGCATCGACGCCGTTATCGAGGCAAGGCCCAAACATATCTTCAGCATCTGGCGAAAAATGCAGGCGAAACAGCTTGCCTTCGAGCAGCTCATGGATATTCGCGCGGCGCGTGTGCTGGTCAACAGTGTGGCCGATTGCTACGGGGCGCTGGCCGTGGTGCACTCGCTATGGCAATTCATTCCCGGCGAGTTCGACGACTACATCGCGACGCCGAAGGACAATCTCTACCGCTCCATCCACACGGCCGTCATCGGCCCCGGGCTCGAACCGGTCGAGATTCAGATTCGTACGCATGAGATGCATGCCGACTCCGAGCGGGGCGTGGCCGCGCACTGGCGCTACAAGGAAGGCGGCCGCGGCAACCAGGCGTACGAACGCAAAATCAACGAGCTGCGCGCGCTGCTGACGCCCGCCGAAAGCAGCGGCGCAGGCCGCGATTTTCTCGACCGCGTGCGCGTGGATCTGTTTCAAGACCGCATTTATGTGGTGTCGCCCAAGGGCGAAATCGTCGACGTACCGGTCGGCGGCACCCCGCTGGATTTTGCCTATCAAGTTCACACGGATTTAGGGCATCGCACCCGGGGCGCCAAAGTCAACGGACGCATGGTAGCGCTCGACTATCGGCTGAAGAACAGCGAAACCGTGGAGATCATCACCGCCAAGACGGCGCAACCTTCGCGCGACTGGCTCTCCGCCAAATCGGGATTCCTGGCCAGCCCGCGCCATCGCAACAAGGTGCGCGCGTGGTTTCGCAAACAGGACGAGTCGCAGAACAAGGTCGGGGGCGCCGCGCTGGGCGCCGGCGCTGCGAAGGTTACCGGCGCTGCGAAGATCGAGGGCACCGCCAAGGTCGAGGGTGCCGCGATGGTCGAGGGCGCCGCGCAGGTCGCCGGCGCCATCGAGCGCTTGCTGCATGCGCACGAACCGCATGGCGAGAGCCGGGCACCGGAGATCGAAGTGCAAGGGATCGGCGATCTCTTGTCTACCTATGCGCGCTGCTGCAAACCCGTGCCGCCGGAACCCATCGTGGGCTACATCACCGTGGGCCGCGGCGTCAGCATCCACAGTCAGGCGTGCGCCAATATGGCGCGGCTGCGGCTCAAGGCGCCCGCGCGCGTGCTGGCCGTCGATTGGGGCAAGTTGGGCGGCGGCGAATTTCCGGTCGATATCGAGGTGCAGGCCTTTGACCGCCGCGGCCTGGTGCGTGATGTCAGCGCCGCGCTGGCGGACGAGAAAATCAGCATTCGAGGGATGACCACGGTCACGGACAAGCACGACAATGTGGCGCACATGCGCATCGGCATTTCGATCTCAGGATTGCCGCAGCTATCGAAAGTCCTGTCGCGCATCGCGCAACTGCCGAATGTCATCAGCGCAAGGCGAAAAAAATAACGCCGGAGCCCTGAGGATGGGCTGCGGCGCCTTCAGCAACCCGCTCACGGCGCGGCGGTATAAGGAATCGAGACGATTCCGGTCTTGGAAATCCCTGCACTGTTTACGTAGTTGAAGCCAAAAGCCAGCGTACCCGCGGCGGCGGCCGTCGGCGCATAGCTCAGCGATACTTGGCAAGTCGTGCCGACACTCACGCTGGCGCAGGTAAAGCTGCTCATCGGCGCAGTCCAGCCGAGCGGCAGCGCCGACAGGTCCGCGGACAGTGCGGTCGCGAAGTTGCCGTCATCGGTGTCAAAGGTGACGGTCGCGACGTTGGTGCCGCCGGTGACGGCCGCCAGCGTGGCCGGATTGGCCGTACCGACCACATTGTCATTCGTCGTCGTTTGGTACGGGATGCCAACGGACCCCGTCTTGGACTCGCCGGCATTGTTCGAGTAGGCGTATCCTAAATTCAACGTGCCGTTATCCACGCCGGTGGGCGCGTAGCTGAGCACGAGCTGGCAGCGGCTGCCGGTGCTCACCACAGCGCACGTGAATGCGCCGGCGGCACTGCTCCATCCGGCGGGCAATGAGGTCAGGCTGCTCGTCAGCTGCAGCGCGGTGGCGAGGCGGCTATCGTCGGTGGTGAAGGTGACGGTAACGGGCTGGCCCGGCGAGCCCAGCATCGCGGTGACTTGACCTGAGGGCGCTGCGGTGCCGATGACGGTGTCGTTGGTGGTCGCGGCGTAGGGAATACTCAACACGCCGAAATTGGGAATTCCGCCCGCATCGTTGTATTCGTAGCGCAAGCTCACCGTACCGACGGTCAGAACGGTCGGCGCAAACTTAAGCTGCAGCTGGCAACCATTGCCCGTGCCGACGCCGCTGCAGGTGAATGTGTTCGCCGCGCTGCTCCAGCCCGGAGGCAATTTCGTAAGATCGGTCAGCACGCTCAAGGCCGCGGCGCTCTTGCCGTCGTTGCTGGTAAAGGTGACGGCCACGGACTGCTGGCCGCCCATGCGCACCGCATTGACCTGGCCGGTTGGAGAAACGTTGGCAATCACGGTTCCGTTGGACGTCGTGGCGTAAGGGATATTCACCGCGCCGCTTCGCGAGGCACCGGATCCATCCATGTAGCCGTAGTTCAGCGTCAAAGTGCCATTCATGGCCGCGGTCGGCGAAAAGGTCAGCGGCATCTGGCAGCCGCTGCCGGTGCTCACCACGGCGCAGGACAGTCCCACGGCCGCGCTGCTCCATCCCGCCGGTAAGGCACCCGCATTCGTCACGCTGAACCCCGTCGCTGCGTTGCCGTCATCGGTCGTGAAAGTGACTTGGAGGGATTGCTTGCCGCCGCCGATCGCCGCATCCACCTCGCCCGTGGGGGAAACGGATGCGAGGATATTATTCGCCGCAGTCGCCGCATAGCTGAGCGTCAGGCAGGGACCCGGGGTTCTCGGCAGTCCCGCGTTGTCGACGTAGACGCAGTCGAGGGTGAGCGTGCCCGTTTCGATTACGGCCGGGGCATAGGTGAGCGTCAGCACACAGCCTGTGCCCGGTCCGACATTCGCGCAAGTAAGACTGCTGGGCGCGCTCCAGCCCGCCGGCAGCGTGCCCAAACTGCCATACACCGAAAATCCCGAGATCGGCAGGCCATCGGCGGAGGTGAAGACGACGCTGATCGTCTCGCTGGCGCCGACGGCAACGCTGACGGCGCCGACGGATGCCGTCGCGGAAACTTTATTGTCGGTGCCGGCGACGCCGCCGCCGCCGGGCCCCGCTTTGGGCGGTGTGACCGGTGCGGTGGGCGTCGCTCCGCCCGTGCCGCTCGGCGAGATCGTACCGCTCTCGCTGCCAAGAGAGGTCGAACCGCAGGCGCTCAAAATCGGCAGCGACAAGGCTCCCAGGAGGAGCAATCGATGGCCCAGTAGCATGATTACCCGCCTAAATCCCCGTATCTTGCAAACCGAACGTCTCGGACCTGCGACGCCGTGCGAAGCGATGGCAAGGTATGCCGGGGGTTCTCATGCGGGTGTGAACAGCGTCACACAGCGAGGCGTGTGCCGATTATGGTCAATGAGATTTTCATCGCACTTGGGCGCAAGGCTGCCGCGCAGGCGAATGCTGGCCAAAAGCCGCGGGCCTAGGCTAAAAACGCTTAGGCTAAAACACTAACGATTGATCGCGTCGATTGCCTTCTTGTCGACGGCCAGCGCCGCTTCATGAATCGCTTCGGACAAAGTCGGATGGGCATGAATGGTGCGCTGAATGTCTTCGGTGCTCGCGGAATATTCCATGGCGAGTACCGCTTCAGCGATCAGTTCGCCGGCCATCGGGCCGATCACGTGAATCCCCAGCACCTCATCGTCATCCTTGGCGGAAATAATCTTTGCCATGCCGGCGCCCGCCTCCATCGCGCGCGCGCGGCCGCTCGCGGCAAAAGGGAAAGTGCCGGTTTTATACGGCCGGCCGCTGGCCTTGACCTGCTCCTCGGTCAGTCCCACCCAGGCAATTTCCGGCGCCGTGTAGATCACATTGGGAATGACTTTGTAATTCACCTCGCCATAATGGCCGGCAATCAGATCGGCAACCATGGTGCCCTCTTCCTTGCCCTTGTGCGCGAGCATGGGACCGCGCACCACATCGCCGATCGCCCACACGTTGGGCACGCTCGTGCGGCAATGCTCATCGACTTTGACGAAGCCTCGCTCGTCGACCTGCACGCCCGTGCCTTCGGCCAGCAACCCTTCGGTGAACGGTCGGCGCCCCACGGCGACAATGAGCTTGTCGACTTGCACCGTATGCTCGCCTGACGCGTCGCTGTAGACGACATCGACGGCATTGCCGGATACCGCCGCGCTCGCGACTTTGGCGCCCAATTTGATGTCGATACCCTGCTTCTTGAAGTGCCGCTGCGCTTCCTTCGCGATCGTCTGGTCCGCCATCGGCAGAAACTGTTCCAGCGCCTCCAGCACCACGACCTCGCTGCCGAGCCGGCGCCACACGCTGCCGAGTTCCAGGCCGATGACGCCGGCGCCGATGACGCCGAGCCGCGGCGGCACCGCGTCGAATTCCAGTGCATTCCAGGAATCGACAATGTACTTGCCGTCATGCGGCACGGATCTCAATCGGATGGGCGTGGACCCGGAGGCCAGGATCACGTTCTTGGCCTCGATCGTTTTCTCGGTACCATCCGCCGCTTTGACCGCCACTTTGTTTCCCGGCAGCAGCCGGCCATGTCCTTGGATGCCGACCACGCCATTGGCTTTGAACAAGGCGTTGATGCCGTTGGTCATGGTTTTGACCACGGACGCGCGGCGCTTTTGCATGGCACCCAGGTCGAGGGTGAGCGCACCAATTTTGATGCCGTGCGTCGCGAACTCGTCTTTCGCGCGTTGGAACAGTTCAGAGGACTCCAGCAGCGCCTTGGACGGAATGCAGCCGGCATTGAGGCAGGTGCCGCCAAAGGCGTAGCTGCCATCGGTGTTCTGCCACTCATCCACGCAGGCCACCTTCAATTTGTTTTGCCCGGCCCGGATCGCGGCGGGATAACCCGCGGGTCCCGCGCCGATGACAATCACGTCGTAAGCGTCACTCATATATGCAGCACCATGCGCGCCGGATCCTCCAGACATTGCTTCACTGTCACCAAGAACTGCACCGCTTCACGGCCATCGATGATGCGGTGGTCATAGGTCAGAGCGATGTACATCATCGGCCGCACCACGACCTGACCGTCGATCACGACCGGCCGATCCTGAACTTTGTGCATTCCCAATATGGCGCTCTGCGGCGAATTCACAATGGGCGTCGACAAAAGGGAGCCGAAAACCCCGCCATTGGTGATGGTAAAGGTGCCGCCGGTGAGCTCTTCGATGGTGATGGTACCGGCGCGCGCGCGCGCGGCGAAGTTCCCGATCGACTTTTCGATGTCCGAAAAAGTCAGTTGATCGGCGTCGCGGAGCACCGGCACGATCAAACCGCGGTCGGTCGACACGGCCACGCCGATGTCGAAATACTCGTGGTAAACGATGTCATTGCCGTCCACGGAGGCGTTCACCGCCGGGAATTTTTTCAAAGCTTCGACGCAAGCCTTGGCGAAGAACGACATGAAACCGAGCTTCACCGAGTATTGCTTCTCGAATTGATCCTTGTAGCGCGCGCGCAATTCGTTGACGGCCCTCAAGTCAACTTCATTGAATGAGGTCAGCAGCGCCTGGGTCGCCTGCGCCTGCACCATGCGCTCCGCGATGCGGGCGCGCAGACGGGTCATGGGAACTCGTTGCTCGGACCGATTGCCGCGCGCACTCGGCGCGGGCACGAATTGGGCCGGCGTCTTGGGCTGAGGGCTGGGCGCGGCCGCCGGCGGACTTGGCGCCGCGGCGTCCTTCGCGGACAGGTAGTTCACGACATCGGATTTCGAAACACGGCCATCACGGCCCGAACCCGCAACGGTTTTCGGGTCCACCTTGTTTTCTTCCGCCACGCGCTTGGCGGCGGGGCTGAGTTTGCCGCCGGCCGATTCGGGCTTCGCGGCCTGTTGCGCGACGCTGTCCTTTGCGGCACCGCTGTCCTTTGCCGCGACGCTGCCCTTTGCCGCCACGCTGGCTGCTGCCGCGACGCTGGCCGCTCCCGGAATCGCCGCCGCTCCCTCCTCGATGACGGCCAAGAGCTGACCGCTGGTCACCGTGGTGCCGTCGGTCAATTTTATTTCCTTCAACACCCCAGCCACCGGCGCAGGTACTTCGAGCACCACCTTGTCGGTTTCCAGATCGACCAGGTTTTCATCCCGCACGACGGCATCGCCGGGCTTTTTGTGCCACGAGACCAGCGTGGCGTCAGCCACCGACTCCGGTAGCTGCGGGACGCGAACTTCGATTGCCATTAACCTGTCCTAGTTTGAGCGGCCGGGATGCGCATGGTTTGTCGGGAAGTCTCTTCCGGCGGCGCGCCCTGCAGCGCCGCGGCGACCAAGTTCTTCTGCTGCTGCTCGTGCAGCGCCGCGATGCCCGTCGCGGGCGCGGCGGCTCCCGCTCGCCCCGCATACAGCAGCTCGTGATCTGCATCGAGCTTCGACTGCAGGCGATGCCGGATTTGATACCAGCTTCCCTGATTCTGCGGCTCTTCCTGGCACCAGACGATCTCGCGCGCATTCGAATACTTGCGCAAAATGGCCTCGTATTCCTCCGACGGAAACGGATACAGCTGCTCGATGCGTACGATCGCCACCGCCTCGGCCTTCGACTCGCGCCGCGACTTCAGCAAGTCGAAATAAACCTTGCCGCTGCAGAACACGATGCGCTTTACCTCGGAGGGCCGGACGTCGTCGATCTCATCGATCACCGTCTGGAAGGCGTTGCCCGACAATTCCTCCAGACGCGACACGGACAAAGGATGGCGCAGCAAGCTCTTGGGCGTCATGATGATGAGCGGCTTGCGCAACGGGCGCAGCATCTGCCTGCGCAGCATGTGGAACATCTGCGCCGGCGTCGAGGGAACGCAAACCTGCATGTTGAACTCGGCGC
>Ga0210400_10004118_pt1 | contig 12661 bp, 12 predicted proteins | sample IncBWH26MmetaG_FD_155456 | JGI IMG/M metagenome (GOLD analysis project Ga0210400, IMG submission 155456) | Forest soil microbial communities from Barre Woods Harvard Forest LTER site, Petersham, Massachusetts, United States - Inc-BW-H-26-M | ecosystem: Environmental > Terrestrial > Soil >...
TTGCTGAATTACAACACGATGCTCATACCGACATCAGCACGCGCAGATGTGCCGCCGCGCTTGTCGCCAGGGCCATTAGATCGTAACCGCCCTCTAGCGTCGCGACGACACGGCCGCCGGCATGCTGGCGGGCGACTTCCAAGAGCCGCTCGGTGACCCAGGTGTAGTCGGCATCCTCCAGCAGCAATTGCGCCAGCGGATCGTTGCGGTGCGCGTCGAAGCCGGCCGAGATCAGCACCATTTCGGGGCGGAACGCGTCGAGCGCCGGCAATATCGTGCGTGTCATGCCGAGGCGGAACTCGTGCGATCCCGACATCGGCCGCAACGGCACGTTGACGATGTTGCCGACCCCAGTTTCGCCCGCCCCGCCGGTGCCGGGATACAGCGGAAACTGATGCGTCGAGGCATAGAACAGGCTGGAATCATCGGCAAACCGTGCCTGCGTGCCATTGCCGTGATGCACGTCGAAATCGATCACCGCGACCCGCGCGAGGCCATGCACCTCGCGCGCCCGGAGCGCCCCGATCGCGACATTGTTGAACAGGCAGAAGCCCATGGCCCGGCCGGGCTCGGCGTGATGGCCCGGCGGGCGCACCGCGCAGAAGGCGTTGTCGGCCTCGCCCGTGACGACGGCATCGACCGCCGCGACGACCGCGCCGGCCGCCCGCAACGCCGCATGGCCGGAGGCTGGCGACAGGATCGTATCGGCATCGATGCCGCGATGGCCGCTCGCCGGCACGGCAGCGAGCAGACGCTCGACAAACGCCCGCGGGTGGACCCGAGCGAGATCCTCGATCGCCGCTTCCGGCGCCTCGCGCCGCTCCAGCCTGGCGAATTCCGGCGCGTCGAGCGCTTCCAGCACCGCCCGCAACCGAGCCGGCGATTCGGGATGATACGGCCCGGGATCATGCTCGAGACAGGCCGCGTGGGTGTAGAGCAGCGTCGTCATACCTACGCTCGCAACAGCCCCGCCAATAATTTCGCCCGAGTGTCGCACAACCTGGGGGCATCCTGAAACGTGGTGGCCTCAGCGTCGGCTAAACGCCAGGATCGCCACGGCGGCCCAGCCGACCAGCAACGCCACGCCGCCGAACGGCGTCACCCAGCCGAGCCAGCGCGCCTCGCTCCCCGCCAGCGCGAACAGGCTACCGCTGAACAACACGATACCGATGGCGAAGCTCCATCCGGCGACAGCCGCGGCGCCGCGCCCGGTCTCGCCGCCCTGGGCAAGCGCGATGACCGCGATCAACGCGGCGGCGTGGACCATACCGTAGGTGGCGCCGGTGCGCAGCAGTTCGGCGGCTTTCGGCTCGCCGGCAAAATGCGCCGCGAGAGCCCCGGCCGCGACCGAGGCGAGCCCGCCGAGCCCGGCTATGGCGAACCATACCCGGATCATCGGCCGCCTGCCGTTTCCCGCAGAAGCTCATCGTAGAGCGCCAGGGTCTGCGCGACGATGACCGGTTCAGCGAACTCGCGCTCGACCAGGGCTCGGCCGGCCTGCCCCATCGCCTGCCGCCGCGCCGGGTCGCCGGCCAGCGCGCCGATCGCCTCGGCGAGGCGGGCGACATCATTCGGCGGGACCAGCAACCCGGTCTCGCCGTGGCGCACTACCTCACGGCAGCCCGGGACGTCGGTCGCGACGATCGGCCGGCCGCAGCCGGCGGCTTCGAGCAACGCGTTCGGGACACCCTCGCCATAGGTCGAGGGAAAGAGCGCGATCGCCGCCCGCTGCCAGACCGTGCGCACATCGGCGACGTGGCCGAGCCAGGTGATTCTCGACTCGGCACCGAGCACCGTCAGCTCCGCCTCGCTTAGCGAATCGCGATTGTCGGGATCGGTCGACCCGGCCAGCAGCAGCTCGATCCCCCGGCCCTGCGCGCGTAGCATGCGGATCGCCGCCGCCGCCTCGAGCACGCCCTTGCTGCGCAGCATGCGGCCGACGAGCGCGCCCGCGAGCGGAACTTCGGGCGGATCTGGTAGCGGCTGGTAGCGAGCCGTGTCGATCCCCGAGCCGCGGATCAGCTTGATCCGTGCCGGCTCGACGCCGAGCCTGGCGAGTGTCGCCCGGTTCTCGGGGTTCTCGACCGTGACCGGTCCGCCCCGCAGGGCGAGGCGCAACGCCAGTGCGAGCGGTCGAAACTTTGCCGCACGGCTGCCGGCCACCCGGCTGAACACCGAGCCGAGACCCATCACCGCCGCCAGCCGCGCCGGTGTACCCGCGCCGAGCGGGAAGGCGAGCCGCACCGCGATGGCGCCAAACACGATCGGTTTCAGGGCGACGTGATTGACGATGTCGGGCCGTTCGGCACGATAGAGCCGCAAAATCTCAATGATCGCGCGAACCGCGCCGATCAGCCCGTCGCCGCGCCGCTTCCAGCCGAGCGGGCGCAGCGTAAACCCTTCCGCTCGGATCCGCTCGCCATGGTCGCGCACACGGGTCGCGACGATGACCGCGAAACCGGCATCCCGCGCGGCGCGCGCCAATGGCAGCCGGTGCGACCAGAAGAACCAGTCCTCGGTGACCAGGAACAACAGTTTCGGCGCTGCCTCGGAGCGGGCCGAGGGGGGCGCGACCGGGAGCGTCGAATGCACGCGGCAGCCAGGAACGGAGAAGCGGAAAGCCCGCCAAGTTCTCGCCTGTTTAACGCATTCGCGGCGCGAGCGCTCGCGGAAAGGCTCGGGCATGGGACATCGCGGGGCGCGAACGCCTCGCCAGCATGCCCGCTTCACCGGTAAACTCACCGCTCCCAGCCCGGTTGCCGAATTGAGCCATCGCATCGCCGCCACCATCATCATTTTCCGGCCCGAGCGCGACCAGCTGCTGCGCCTGGTCGGCGCCATCGCCGCCGATGTCGAACGGATCTTCCTGTTTCTCAACAGCATGCCGCCGGACGGTCTGATCGCGGATTGCGTCGCCGCGGCGGGATCGACTCCCGTCGAGACCCTCGGCGCAGGCGTCAATATGGGCTGCGCGCACGTCTATAACGTGACCGCGGACGCGGCCCGGGACCGGGGGTGCGAGCTGCTGCTGCAATTCGACGAGGACAGCGATCCGCCGCCCGGCTTGCCGCGGCGCCTGATGGAGGCCTTCGACCAGGCGGGCGGGTCCGCGGGACGGGTTGCCGTCATCGGACCGCGACCGGTATCCCTCGAAACCGGCGCACCCTACAAGGTGCCGGTGGCCGGCCGCGGCATGGCGAGGCTGCCGGCGCTGCGCGAGGTTCATTTCCTGTTTTCGTCGGGATCGTTGATCGATCTGGATGCCCTCGCGGCGATCGGTCCGTTCCGCGAGGATTTCTTTACCGACGGCAATGAGATCGAGTGGTGCTTTCGGGCCCGCGCGCGTGGTTTCCGGTGCGTCATGGTGTTTTCCGAACTGATGCCGCATCCCCTCGGCCTCGGACAGATCAGGGTCCCACTGCTCGGTATCCGGCTCGCCAAGCAACCGCCGGTGCGGCTGTTCACCTACGCGCGCAATCAGGTCGCGATGATGTGGTTGCCGCATGTCCCGGTGTGGTGGAAGGCGCGGGCCGCCGCGCTGATCGCACTGCGCCTGCTGCTCGGGCTGCGCCGCGGCTTCCGCGGGCCGGAGGCATCGGCGATCCTGCGCGGCATCCGCTCGGGTCTGCGCGGCGAGCTCGGCCGGCCGGTCACCGCGCCCGGCTGGCGCGCGGAATAGCACGGTTCGAGCCACTGCATGGCGCGCATCCTGGTCACCGGGGCGGCGGGGTTCATCGGCAGCGCGTTGTGCCGCGGCGTTGCCGAACGCGGCCACCGGCCCATAGCCGGCCTGCGCCATCCGGTGCCCCCGCCCAGCACGGCGGAAGGCCTGCTGCTCGGCGACATCACCCCCAACCGCGATTGGAGCCGGGCATTGCGCGGGGTCCGCATCGACATCGTGGTCCATTTGGCCCAGCGCGCCCACAGCACCGCCGACCCGGCGGCGCTGGCGCCCGAACCGGCGGCAGCGGCGGCGCTCGCCCGCGCCGCGGCGCGGGCCGGTGCCCGCCGCTTCGTCTATCTCAGCTCGATCACCGCGATGGGCGCGATGACCGCGCCGGGGCGGCCATTTCGAGCTGGCGACGAGCCGCGCCCCGACGGCCCCTATGGCCGCAGCAAGCTCGCGACCGAGCAGGCATTGGCCGAGGCGGCGCGCGACAGCGGCATCGAGCTCGCCATCATCCGCCCACCGCTCGTCTACGGCCCCGGCGTGCGGGCCAATTTTCGCGCGCTTGTTCGGCTCGTCGCGAGCGGCGTTCCGCTGCCTTTCGCCGCGATCGACAACCGCCGCAGCTTTATCCATGCCGACAATCTGACCGATCTGATTGCGGTATCCGCGCTCCATCCCGCCGCGCCCGGGCAGGTGCTGCTCGCGAGCGACGGCTTCGATCTGTCGACGCCAGCCCTGATCCGGCTGCTTGCCAAAGGCCTCGATCGGCCGGCGCGGCTCTTCGCCCTGCCTGAACCCACATTCGCATTGCTGCGGCGGCTCCCCGGTATCGGCCCGAGACTGGCGTCTCTGACTTCATCTTTGCAGGTCGACGACGGCGCGACGCGCGCGCTGCTCGGCTGGGCGCCGCCGGTCGCCGCGGCGGAAGGGCTGGCCATGACGGCGCGAGCCTTCGTGGCGGCCCGCTGACAAAAGCGAACCCCTGCGTGCTGCTGGCGTTCTCCGGTGAACGAGGCCGGGCCGACGATGACGCTGCCATTCGAGGACACCACGCTCAAACGGCAGGCGCTGGCCTATGTCATTCGGCTATACGACGAGCTGACCGAGGAAAACGGCGCGCCGACCCTCGGCACCCAGAACCAGGCGGTGGATTTCATCCTGGCCGATCCGGAACTGCGCCGCGCCGTCGCCGATTGGGCCAGGACCAACGAGATCGACGAGGCGACGATTGCGCCGCCGCGGCGGCTGCCTTACGACGCATTCTATGATCGGGTCCGCGCCTTTCTGGTGCGGATCATCGAGCCGCCGGTTTCCGCAACCTCTGTGCGCCGGCCCCTGTAAACGCCACGGTGCCGACGCTATATCGCTGGCCGACAACCGTTTTCGCCGAGGGCTCCGCCGTGCCGAGCTTTGACATTGTTTCACGCATCGACCTCGCGGAGGTCGACAACGCGCTCGCCGGGATCAAGCGCGAGATCACGACCCGCTTCGACTTCAAGGGCAGCAAATGCGCGATCGACCGCAACGAGGGCGAGATCACGCTGACCGCCGATGACGATCTGAAGCTGAAGCAGATGCACGAGCTGCTGAAGGTGCACCTGACCCGGCGCAAGGTAGAACCCGGCGCGCTCGACTTCAAAACGCCGGAAAAGGCGGCCGGCAACACGTTGCGGCAGGCGATCGCGCTGCGTCAGGGCATCGACGCCGATCTGGCGCGGCGGCTGGTGCGCGAGGTCAAGGACAGCAAGATGAAGGTGCAGGCCGCAATCCAGGGCGGCGAGCTGCGCATCACCGGCAAGAAGCGGGACGATCTGCAGGCGGCGATTACGCTGATCCGCGGCCTCAAGATCGAGCAGCCCTTGCAATATGTGAACTTCCGCGAATAGCTGCCGCGGGATCGGCGCCCCGCGGGGCAGGCGGCCCCTTGAACGCGGCGACGGCAGCCTGTATCTAGGCGGCGGCCCTGAGCACCGACAACGTCCCCTTCGTCTAGAGGCCCAGGACACCGCCCTCTCACGGCGGCAACACCGGTTCGAATCCGGTAGGGGACGCCAATAAAATCAATGGATTAGAACTACGCGAGAGCCCCCAGTTTCGCGTTACCTATTCCAAATATGAAGTTGCTCCAGGCGCTCTTCACAGCGCGACCTGAACCGACTCCGGTCCTTCACGGGGGAGGTTGAGACGGGACCGCGTTGGGTGGCGAGCGGGCGCGGTTACCGCGGCAGGTCGATGCCATCTTCGCACCCAAGACCGTAGTTCCGCCGAACCTCGCCTCTCTTCAAAGCGGGCGTTTCGCTTTGTGGTATCAGCCGATTTAGATAATCCTGGTGATCGCACAGCTCGACGCGGTTGCCGCGCCGCCGTGAAAACGCTGACCGGAGGACGCTCCCCATGACCAAATATTTGCACACCATGATCCGCGTCAGTTCGCTGGAGGACACCATCGCCTTCTTCGAGGTGCTCGGCCTGCGCGAGATCCGCCGCCGTCCGGACGAGAAAGGCCGCTACACCAACGTGTTTCTCGCCGCCCCCGGCGACGAGGAGGCTGCCGTGGAACTTACCTACAATTGGGATCCCCAACCCTACGCCGGCGGCCGCAATTTCGGACATCTCGCATACGCCGTGGACAATATCTACGACACCTGCAGCGCCTTCATCGCCCACGGCGTGACGATCAACCGCCCGCCGCGTGACGGCCGTATGGCCTTTATCCGTACACCGGACGGCATCTCCATCGAGATCTTGCAGGCCGGCGAAGCGCTGCCGCCCGCCGAACCCTGGACCAGCATGGCCAACACCGGTTCATGGTAGAGCGTTAAGCACTTGGCGTGGATTGATCGTGGCGCTGCTCGAGCGAGGGCTGCGGCGGTTCGGGGCTTGAATGCGACGAGCAAGCATTTCGCGATATCGAGAGCCCAGCGCGTCCTGAAGCGGCCCTCTGCCTCAGCCAGGTGATAGGGAAATGTCGCCGATGGCAGCCCCGTTCGGAGAGCGGCCTGCCGACCCGACTGACCCAGGTTCCACGTCCTTTTCAGGGGGTGTTATGGCGTTCTGGACAGAACCGCAGATGGCGTCGATCCACAAAATGCTCAACCCGCGCTCCATTGCGATCGTGGGCGCGACGCCGCGGATGCAGTATGGCGGGCGGTTTCTGGCTGCGGCGCTCAAGGCCAAAGACCGGGTGCGCGTTTATGCCGTGAACCCGCGTTACGATGAAATCATGGGAGTGAAGTCCTACCCGAGTGTGACGAGCCTGCCGGAGGCTCCCGATTTGGTGGGCGTCGTGGTGCCCTACGACCAGGTGCTCGATGTCCTCCAGGAGAGCCACCGCAAGGGGGCGGGATCGGCGATCGTGATCTCGGCGGGCTTTGCCGAGCGTGGCGTGGACGACCGGCGTGATTTGCAGGGGGAATTGGGTGAATTTGCCCGCGCCTCAGGCATGCGTATCAGCGGCCCCAACTGCCTGGGGCTGGCGAATGTCAAAGACGACATCTGGGCCACCGCTTCCTCGCGCGGGGCGTCCGGTCTGACCGGGCCGATCGGCCTCGTATGCCAAAGCGGCGCCACGGCGTTCGGGCCGTTCCTGGTGCGGGCGGTGGAGAACGGCATCGGGTTCAGCTACATCATCTCGACCGGGAACGAGGCGGACCTCGATTTTACGGATTTCGCCCGCTACCTGCTGGACGATCCGGATACTCGCGTCATCGCCGGCTTTGTCGAAGGCTTCAAGCGGGCCGACAAGTTTCTCGAAGTGGCAAGGCTCGCGGCGGAGCGCAGCAAGCCGATCGTCCTGATCAAAATCGGGCGTTCGGAACTGGGAGCCCGGGCCGCACGCTCGCATACGGCGGCGCTGACGGGCGCGGATGCCCGGTACGATGCGATCTTCGCCCAATACGGGGTGATCCGGGTCCAGGATTACGACGAACTCATCGAGGTCGCGCACCTCCTGGCACACACCCCCAAGCCCGGCGTGCCCGGCATCGCGGTGGTATCCCACTCGGGCGGCATCAGCTCGCTGACCGCCGACATGTGCGGTCAGGCCGGTCTCGATCTGCCGACGCTCGGGCAGGAGGCGCGTGACGGCATCAACGGGATCCTCAAGGGCTTCGGGTGGGCCGCGAATCCTGCCGATGTGACAGGCTTTGCCAACAGTGAGTCCTTCCCGCCAATCATGGAGCACATGGTCAACGATCCCCGGATGGGGACGCTCGTCGTGGCGAGTGCCGGGGCAGACACCCAGGCTCAGCAGGTCATCAGCCAGCGCGATCGGACCGACAAGGGGGTGGTGTTCCTGTGGACAGGAAGCCGGGACGCCAAGGCGGGCCTCACACAGCTCAAACACGCCCGGATCCCGATCTTCTACACGCCGGACAAATTGGCCCGAGGCCTGCAGAGCCGGCTCGCCTATCATACCTGGCGCGAGCGTCGCCTGGCCGACGGCTTTGCCACGGCCCCGCCGCGCACCGCGGCGCAGGATGAGGCCATCGCCCAGGCTCTGGGCTTGGGGCGCCCGACGCTCTCGGAATCCGAGAGCAAGCAGCTATTGGCGGCCTGGGGTGTGGCGAGTGCGCGCGAGCACCGGGCAAATTCCGCGGAGGCCGCCATCGAGGCCGCAGAGCAGCTCGGGTTTCCGGTGGCTCTCAAGATCGACTCGCCGGATATTTTGCACAAGACAGAGGCCGGGGTCGTTCGGCTGAACCTCGGCGATGCGGCACAAGTACGAACGGCCTACGCCGAGATCGTGGCCAGCGCCAAGGCCTATGCGCCACAGGCTCGGATCACCGGCGTGTCGGTGCAGGAGATGGTGGGCGGCGGTGTCGAAGTCATCATTGGCGTGTCTTACGACCCGCAACTGGGCCCGGTGCTCCTGTTCGGCACTGGCGGCATGATGGTCGAGGTCTACAACGATGTGGCGCTGCGGCGCTGCCCCATCACGCGCTCGGAGGCAAAGGCCATGATCGCCGAGGTCAAAGGCGCCCGGTTGCTCCAGGGCTTTCGCGGACGGCCAGCGGCGGACCTCGAGGCGCTCGCGGATACCCTGGTGCGCGTGTCGCATCTCGCCACGCACCTCGAAGGACACTTGGCAGAGTTGGACATCAATCCGCTCATTGTGCTGCCGTCAGGTCAGGGCCTGAAGGCGGTAGACGCCCTCGTCGTGTTGCGCGGCACATAGTGGTCATAACCTAACACTCGGTATCCAGCGGCTACGGTTGGGGTCCAACCTGCGGCAAACCCGCGCCGCCCATTTAGGCTTGTGCTCGAAATCGCTCCGGATCGAATTGCTGCAATATCTGTGTTACCTCGGCCTCAGTGCTCCGCTCTAGCGCAAAGAGGTTTCTTATTCGGTTGTACGCATTGGTAAGAAATGTAAGCTGTGCTTGGGGACTCCAGTCTGCGTTCTGTCGAACTTCGCGAGTATCGTTTCGCCGGGATGGCGTGCGATCTGCCTGCCATTGGGAGAACCATTGAAGATCTTTAACACCAAATAGCCCTGCCTCGACCCGGCGGACCCGCTGAGCTTCAAAACGATCCATCACAGCCGTTGCCTTTCGCAACATCTGCGACCACTGGCCGAGCAATGGGTGGTCCCTAAGCATAAGCTGGCCTTGGCGGCGGGCGATCACGCTACCGTGCAACATCCAGAACTCGCCGGTATCCTCGAAGAACATGGTCATGTTGGTGGAGGACGGCTCACGGGCTTCCGACCACCCGGTGATCCAATAGCGGACAAAGCCCTCCTCCGTAGCGCCAAAGTTCCCGTCGCGAGCGCTATCGCTCGGTGCATCGACGCCCTCAGAGTGTCCCAACTTTGCAATATCGGAAACTGACGGTATGCCCCTCTTCCAGCCTGCCGGAATGATCCGCATATAGGCACGCGGAACATCGGGCATGCTGACGCGCTCGCGCTTCGCTCCCCCAAATCCGTCATTGTGCGTCAGTGTATTGCCAGCCGAGTGCCAGATCGAGTGGTTGTCCGGTTTCGCGTCAACGCCAGTGATGACGGAGGCGACCGCAACATCCTCCGCCCGTTCTTCAAGATTGACCTTCACCGCGTCTTTGAGGAGGTTCACGAGCCTCGAACGTTCCGCGGCGCGGCTTTTCTTATCAGCGTCCTCAGCCAGGTCGAACGTGATGACGCGTCGCTGGCGGATATCGAAAGGGAGGTCCTCCACCTTCGCACCGCTAGCCAGATTAAGGACGCCAATGACGCGCTCCCAGCCGGGTCTATGCATCGCCCAGCCGAGTTCGATCATTACGTTGGCATTCGGCAACCACTTCCCGTCTGGGGAGTGTGCAATCGGGGTCACGTCGGCAACGAACACTGCCGCGTCCGCAATTTTGTTGAGAATGGTTGCGGCGATATCGGCCATACCGCGTTCGCCCTTGGTATCGTGATCAATTTCAGGGCGGTCTGCATCATCGATCCCAGTTTCGTCGGCGGCTTGATCGATGGCGTCGACAAGTGCTGCGCGGATGAAATGACGGCATGTCTTGGGTGAGTAGTCGCTTTGCCAAGACCAAAATATCTTTGCTGAGTGACCGATCATAATTGTGTCACTTATCAAATTCACGATCGGGCTTAGCACTGCACATGGCCCAGACTGATCTCCCCGAGCCGGTGATCTCCAATATCACCAGCCGTCAGGTCGGGTGTTTCCCGAACATGATCCAGCCGCCGCTGCTTGGCGTGGTGAAGGCGGCCAGCGCGGTCTCGGCCCGAATCGTGACCTGCCGGGTGCCGGCCGTGCCACGGAACTGCTCGACGCTGTCGGTGTACATGGCGGTGCGGAGGCGGCCGAATCAGTGCGCTCGCGCTTACCACTTGTAGACTTTCTGCAATGTTCCCCCCATGAGCGCTGCCTTGTCGTTCTCGGACAAGCGTTTGGTGTCGCGGAACGGCGCGACGCCCTGCTCATAGGTCAGCATGCCGATCGTCCGGGTCCAGTCGGTGCCCCACATGCAACGATCCAGCCCGAACGCATCGATGACCCGCAGTACCGGCTCCCAGATATCGTCGTAGGGGAACGGTCGGTGCGACATCGTGCAGGCACCACTGATCTTCACTCTCACGTTCTCGTATTGAGCCAAGGCGAGCAGCTTGGGAAGATCGGCCCAAACGTCAGCGGGGACCGGCGGGCGAGCGGGCTGCAGCAGGCCGAGATGGTCGATAACGATGACCGTATCGCGGTGCCGCTGGATGTGCGGCAGCCCTTTGTCCAGGATGCCCCAGCAAAGCAAATTGACGGGCAAACCATGTTTGGCGGCAGCAGCGAAAGCGCGGTTCAAACCGGGATGGTCCGCGTCCATCGGCAGGCCGTCGCGCATTCGTATGCGAATGCCGCGCGCGCCTGGTGTCGCCGCCCATTTCGCCACCACATCGTCAATCGCTGGATTGGTCGCGTCGACCGGCGTCACGACCCGAAACTTGTCCGGATAGGTGTTGTAAACTTCGAGCGCGTAGCTCGGATCGTATTCATAGGCGCTGAACGACGAGACCATGATCGCGCCGTCGACGCCGACACGGTTCATCGCGGCGACCATCTCGTCGCCTGTGGCGGAGTCGAGTCCGTGCGAGGGACTCGCCCACGGCCGGCCGGGATGATCTCGATCGAAGGGATGAACCTGAACGTCGATGACTGGCATGGCCGTCCTCCTGCTTGTTCGCCGTCAGCTCGGCTCTTTGCCGAACATGATCCAGCCGCCGCTGCTTGGCGTGGTGAAGGCGGCCAGCGCGGTCTCGGCCCGAACCTTGACCTGCCGGGGGCCGGCGGTGCCGCGGAGCTGCTCGACGCTGTCGGTGTACATGGCCGTGCGGAGGCGCCCGGTGCCCAGATTGCCGCCGCTCGAGCAGAGCGGGTGCGGTCCCTCGACCCTGATGTCGCCGGCGTAGAACGCGAAGGCATCGCCGCGTTTGACGCCGTGCCACTGGAAGCCCTCCAGGAAGAACTGCGTCATCGGGGCATAGCCGTCGTAAGGATTGAAGATATCGACGTCGTTGGGCCCGAGCCCGGCGCCCTCGTACATTCGCCGGGCGGCGCGGTCGGTCCAGTCCTCGATCTCGTCCAGATCTTCCTGCGTGCTGCGCTTCCGGAAATTGTGCTGCGAGTGATTGAGCACATAGACCGGCGGCTGCTTCATGTCGCGGGCGCGCTCGGCCGTCGTGAAGAGATACGCGGTCGATGCATTGACCGGCCGGTCGCAGTCCCACAGCCGGAGCGGGTTCAGGATGTAGCGCGAGTTGACGTAATCCTCGATCGTGAGCTGCGGCATGTTGTGGCTGGCGTTGTAGCCCCACGGCGTCAGCAGCCCGTTGCGGTGCTGGTTGACGACAAAGGGGGCGAGGTCGTCGTGCTTGCCGCCGTATTTCCGGCAATACTGCTCGTGCGGGAACATGTTGATAAAATCGTTGCCGCCGTGATTGCCCCAGGGTGCCGTCCATTGGCGGGCGCCGCGGGCGTAGTCGTCGGCGTTCTCGCCGCCGCGACGATAGCGGCCTTCGAGATTGCCCGTCGGGTAGATGACGAGACAGGTGCTGCAAACGCCGTCACCGACGGCCTGCGCCGCCATGCCCACCATTTCGCTGATGGTCGGCACGCCTGTTGGCGCGAATTTAACGTTGCGCAGACCCATCTGCTCGACGAGCCACTTCGCGTTGATCAGCGTCAGTCCCCACTCCGAATCGTAGGGCGGCGCGAAATAGGGCCGCGGCGCCCATTGCGAGGCGGAGCCGCCGCTGCCGCCGGCGATATGGCTGTCGCAGCAGATGATTCCGTCGACCTGGTCAGGCGTCACGCCGGCCTCGTCCATCGCCTTCTGGCAGGCCAGGATCGAGTAGGCGCCGAGCGTCTTGTCCATCGAGACTTCGTCCCAGCGACGATCAACCGGCGAATGTCCGACACCGGCCACGGCGACCTTGCCGCGGTGCTCCCAGACGCCGAGCCCATCCTTGTCTCGTCGCCACTGATACCCGGCTGATGCGGCCATTGC
>Ga0210400_10004119_pt1 | contig 12661 bp, 13 predicted proteins | sample IncBWH26MmetaG_FD_155456 | JGI IMG/M metagenome (GOLD analysis project Ga0210400, IMG submission 155456) | Forest soil microbial communities from Barre Woods Harvard Forest LTER site, Petersham, Massachusetts, United States - Inc-BW-H-26-M | ecosystem: Environmental > Terrestrial > Soil >...
GCGCAAATCAAGGCACAAATTCCGAATTTCAACCCAGCGTACAGTTTGTTCCTGGAAGAACCCGGCGATGCGCCTGATCGATTAATAAACGATAACGACTCAGTCTCGCTTTCTACTCAGGGGCCGGGCGGGCATAAACATTTTTATACGGTGCCGCCTGCTTCATTTGGTAAACAATGCCGATAATCGATCAACAGCTTGAGGTTTTGAAAGAGCATTTTCCAGATACCACTCTTAGCCAATTGCCGAATGGTGCTCAACTGGTAACCATTCCTAATGTCCAACTTCCGCAGGGTTGGTCTCAGCAGGCCACAACCATCTATTTCATTGCCCCAGTTGGTTATCCATTAGCAAAGCCCGATTGCTTTTGGGCTGATCCGGCTCTGCGGTTGTCAAATGGAGGAATGCCGCAAGCTGCAAATATTACTCCGATCCCGGATACAAATCAGAATCAGGTCTGGTTTTCATGGCATGCAGAGCATTGGAACCCCAATAGAGATAGCTTGTTAACTTATATGCGCATAATCGAAGCGAGGCTTAAGCGAGCGCAGTGAATGACGATCTAATTTTTCCCGACGGCTCATATACAAAACTCGCAGATTCACTACTTTCCTCATATGATGAGTCTTGCGCGATTATTTTGGCCGGTTACGCGACTCACATGGGTCGCTCGCGTCTACTGGTAAGAGAAATACATGAAGCACCATCCGATGCTTATCAAACAAGGAATTCTATTGCAGCCGAACTGAAGCCCGAGTTCATTGCTCCTTTCGTCAAGAGAGCCAAGAAAAGCAACGCATCATTGATCTTTGCCCATACTCACCCTGGAGATAGCAAACGTCCCGTTTTTTCGGCGATCGATGACAGGGGAGAGCATGCCTTAGCGAAATTTCTTGCGCACAGACATTTAAAAGGACCTCACGCCGCCTTAGTAATCAGTCCGGGCGGTTGTGCTGCGCGATTGATTCCGGGTGGGACACCTCTACATATCGTAGAGGTTGGCAAGCAGCTCAGATATCATTCTGAGCTATCTGATGGACCTACTAATGAAAAACTGTTTGATCGACAAATCAGAGCATTCGGCAAGACCGGCCAAGATGTTCTTCGTGGACTTAAAATCGGCATTGTTGGATTGGGTGGAACAGGCTCAGTCGTCGCTCAGCAATTGGCATATTTAGGAGTTCGTCAATTCCTATTGATTGATTTTGATGTAGCTGACGTAACAAATCTGAATCGTCTCGTAGGCGCTTCTCAATCTCAACTAAATATCCCGAAAACCACGATTGCGGCTGACAATATCAGGCGGATCGTGCCAGAGTCAGATATTGACGCGATTATTGGCAGCGTTCTTGATGACTCAACCGCCAAAAGACTCCTTGAATGCGACTTCTTGTTTGGTTGTACCGATAATCATGGCAGCAGAGCTGTTGTGCAACACATTGTGTACCAGTACTACATACCGTGTATCGACATGGGAGTGGTAATCACTGCGGAAAAAGGCAAAGTCACTCATATCGCAGGCCGAGTCCAAATGTTATCGCCTGGACTACCTTGCCTGACCTGCGGAAATTTACTAGATGCCGGTGCTGTGCGTTTTGACTTAATGACTGCCGACCAACGAGCCGCCGATCCGTATTTCATGGGGCATCTTGCCGAACCTCAACCTGCTGTCATATCGCTGAATTCGACTATTGCTTCGCTAGCTGTAACGATGTTTCTTGGGGCCGTTACAGACGTTCCAGTTCACCCTCGTTTTCAAACCTATAATGCGATGTCCGGGAATGTTCGGACAGTCGCCTTTTTTCCTGATCCAATGTGCGTTGTGAGTTCCGAAAATGGAGTGCTAGGCAGGGGCGACGAGTGGCCTCTGCCAACCAGGAAGATGATCGATGCCTTTAACTCCTGATCCAAGGATAAAAGTCTTGTGGCTCGGGCCTGATCCTTCAGCTGCACAGATCACCGAGTTTGAAAACCGCGAATTGATTCTTGACGTGAACAGCTTAACTCCTGCTCAAGAGTTCAGATTCTCTACAGCAATCATATTCAAAGTCAATCCTGACAAACGGGGCCGACTTCTAAATGACATGAGTGCCTTCGCATCCGCTGCCGCAGATCACGGTTTAAAAGTGATTGCCGTTTCGGATGATGACGATGGTCAGATCGTTATTTCTGAAGCGGTGCGCCGAATTGAACCGCTGTTCGATATCCTCCCCTTAACGCACCCCTCCGAAGCTCAGTTGGCTGAGTCAGCAGCGCGACATGATCCGGGCGTACCGGAGCATCCCAAACTAAACATAGTCAATAAGAGTAATAAGAAGTTAGATGCCCTCGACGAACTGCTTTTTAGGCGTGCATTTTGGAATTGCCAAACGATTGATATCCAATCGTTAGATGGCGGCAGATCGGCAGACGTGTTCAGGGTCCATGCGAGATTTCGTGACCTTCCTGTATGCCCGCGTCCACTTCCTTTTTATGCCAAGATCGATTACAGAACAAAGATCAAAAATGAGTTGGCCAATTATCTTGATCTAGCTGAACAATTTGTCCCATTCAATTCGCGCCCAAATTTGAACCACTCTCGTTGTTTATTGGCATCTACCAAAGGCATGATTGTGGGAACTTTCGTAGAGCAGTCGGAGCCGCTAGCTGATTTGGCGAAGAGAGGTCATGCGAATCACGCCATTTTTTCATTGTTCGAAGAAGCTTTAAGAGGATGGAGATTGCAGGCATATCGAGCCAACGAAGAAGAAGTCAGCATCGGCAATCTTTATAAGGTGCTTGGGAATATTGTCCAGCCTTACCGAATGAGCAGTAAGCGACTAGCTCAAGTATTTCAGCTTGGTGCGAAGACTCCTCCTTATAAATTGATTAGACTTGCAAAGGATATTCCGGAAAAACCATATCGTTCGGCTCCCATTCACGGTGACTTGCATGCCAGAAATGTGATTGTGCGAGACTCGGATGCAATCTTGATCGACTTCAACCAAACCCGGATCGGCCCCATAGCCGCTGATCCAGCGTCGTTGGAAGTCGCTCTTATGTTTTCCGTGTCGGATGAAAAAGATGACAATACAACTTGGCGTGAGTTGGTCGATAAACTCATAGTTGAGCAGTACTTTAAACAAGCGCCTCCTCCAGCTGACCAACCGTTGCCGAGGGAATGGCTTTGGAACGCCGTACGCCAAATTCGCCTTTTTGCACTTTCTATGGAGAAGAGCCCGTTTGAGTACGCAACCGTATTAAGTATTTATTTATTGCGCCACTCTACCTTTCCCGCGGACGATAGGAAAGATGGTCGCGAGGGATATCGACGGGCTTACGCATATGTCCTTGGAGAACGGCTATTGCGCATGGCAAAAGATGCCAAATAAAAAGAGGATTAAATGAAAGCGGGGCCGCCAAGCAAAGTTCAATCGAAGGGCGAGGTTACAAGCCGAGCCGACGCATCTGCTTTGATTCCTAACGCTGGTGACTATGTCATTGTGTTCCGAGGAAATGCGCGCTGGTTGATCCTCAGGTGCCCGAGTGGATGCGGGGACGAAGTCCCAATCAATTTGGACCGCCGTTCTGGCCCAGCATGGAGACTTTACAAGGACAGGCGTGGCTTGTCTCTTTATCCGTCTGTTATCCGAGAAACTGGATGTCATAGTCATTTTATCATTTGGGATGATCGAATTCTTTGGTTTGGCAGCGACGATACGGAAAGCCCTTGGGGGTGGGAAGAGCCGGTCTCAGAGGAATTGCGTCGATCTTTCCTGGATATCATTCGAGAAGCTGGAGCAATCCACTACACGGATATCGCTGACAGACTCAATGAGGTTCCCTGGCAGGTTTTGACAGCATGCAGAGCTTTGCGGCGAGAAGGACGTTTGAGCGAAGGTTCAGGACGTAACAGAGGCATTTTCACTTTCCTCAAATGACGTGTCCTTGCAGCCTACGTCAGCAAATCTAATAATTCAACACGCAGAAGGGGCCGTCACCAATGCCGCTGAAATGGAAGCAGCATATTCATTCCTAACTATGGCAAGAGATCCGACCCGGCTGTCAAAAGGGCCGAAGCGATTCATAGCATAGACCGGGAAATTCTCACACTTCTACGCGACTTTTTGAAATATCAGGTTTGATGAGCGCGACAATCTCGAACTCGATTTTGTCCGGATTGTGCTCCAAACCTCGGGAAGTAGGGGCGGTAATCCCGACAGTTGAAGGCGGCCCCCATTGATCGGTCTGCGGCGAATGAGGGTCGAGCGAACCCTACAGGCTCCACAGCGGATCAGTCCGCGAAGCAAATAATTATGCTTTGAATGCCGTGGAGAAAATGGTCGATTTTTGTCCAGACGCGTTTGAACTCTTTCCCAACGATTGCGCTCCACGAGGTGAAGTTCCTTCGGCAAGAGTACTGATATACATTCGCTTCGCGGCCTTATGCGTCGTGTACTCTTGATCGACTTGCGGTAAACAACCGGCTTTAAGGGGTTGATCGGTTCAACGCTTTCGAATTTTCCATAATGCCAAAGTCCGGCGTAAGTCTCGCGACGAAGAGTCCGATAAACTGTTGACGACCGCCATTGAGCAAATCCCTTCGGGGTCGGAATACCGAGTTGATTTAAACGGCGCATCACGGCCAGGCATGAAAGCCCTTCTTCATCGACCCACCTGAACATTTTCTGGATGATGGGAGCAGCTTCTGGATCGATTTCCAACCGTCCATCAGGTCTGCCTGATTGGGCAATTGGCGTGTATCGGAATCCGTAAGGCGGTACACCTCCAACGTACTGCTGACGGACCTCAGCCTTGTAGCGACGCCCACGTCGGGTGCGGTCAGTTATGAGTTCGCGCTCAAATTCCGCGAAACTTCCAAGAATATTCATCATAAACGCACTGTTGGGATTCGCTTCGAAAGGCAGTTTGGGAAAAACCAAGCGCACACCGTGGCGCTCTAGATCTCGCTTGACTAATCCGAGATGAGTCACGTCTCTGGCGAGACGATCAACGTCATTCACAATTACAGCGTGGAAGAGCTTTTTGGCTGCATCGTCGCGCAGGCGGTCGAGTTCGGGCCGAGCCAGAACGCTGCCGCTCCAACCCTCATCTCTATACACATTCAACACAACCCAATCTTTTTGACTGGCGAATTTCTCCAGCTCTGCGATTTGAGAATCGATGGTCTGGCCTTCTCGTTGTTCTTCAGTGGAAACGCGGGCGTAGAGAGCGACCCTTTTTATGGAAGCTGCTGATTCTTGCAATCGGATGAATCGTTAATTATCTACATGATGCGGATTCTGACAACTTCGGTCAATAAGTTTATCCACAGGTGGCAGCGGGTCGTCGCCGAACAATAAGTCAAATGCCAGGAGGAGGACGCCTTCCCAATCTTTTTCCTCATCTTTTAGCCATGTGATGGCAAGGTTTGCAGGCTTACGTTTGTTGGTCCTGGTCATTCAGGCAGCATACGAAAATCGAACAGCACAAAACAGACATGAAAAGTTGAATCAGATCCTGCGCTTTGTGGATTTGTTGCAGTGGCCGGAATCATGGATGTTCCAAAACCCTGCAAAACCCATCTTGCGGCGTCTCTTTCCATTTTGGCGAGGTGCCGTAACGCTTCATAATTTTTTAATGCCGCTCTGCCATAATGACACATTTCAAATGTTTTCCGTGAAGCTGCGGGGGTTTCTCCAAAGCTCCCCAAGGTATCTCCAGTTTGTTGAACATCATTCAACTTTTCACGCCTCCCGTATGTGTGCAGACCTGCTAAGGTCAAACTAGAACATTAAAAGAAACGTAACGGACTCACATGCTCCAAGAGCATTATCCAAATCGCCTCTGCTTTCTTCGCAAGCGCAATCATCTCTCCCAGAAACAAGTCGCCGCACTTATCGGACCGCGGGACCGCACCATGATCTCAAAATATGAGCGCGGCCACGTCCAGCCTCAGTTCTCGGTGGCGGCCAAATTTCAGATCGTGTTTGGCGCAAGGATTGAAGATATTTTTCCAGAAGAGTACAAGCGCTTTCAGCGCGAGGTCGATCAGGTTCGGGAAAATAAGCTGAGGAACAGAGCTGTACAGTTTCAGGAACACATATGACAAACATTCTGAGCGCAGTCTCTGAATATTACGGGCGCTTCAGCCCCTCCAAGCCTTCTGAATATTTGGCGCTTCAGGTCGCCCGCAAACTGGGGGACGAGTCCTCTTTCAGGCACTACTTGGTCTTGTTCGAGCACTACCCGGAAAGCTTGATCTTGAAGGCATATCAGCAATGCGCGAGGGAGGGCAGGTCTACGGGGGAGCACTTCATGACCACATTCAGATCATTAACGGACTAATTCCATGCAATCAAAACTCGCCGCTTTCAAAGTGGATCGGCGATCCATCACTGTGGCAGTGTTCAGGGGACAGACCTTGGATTACATCGACGTTCAACATTTGTCGAATGTCCCGAAAGTCGCAGTCGAAGCGGTCGAACGCTTTATTGGATGGGTCGTTGAGAATTTTCATCCTGAGATGGCCGCACTCTCCGTTGGCGACGAAGAAGGGGACCAGCGATTGCGAGCCCAGACCCTAACTGAGTCAGCTGAGAAATATCTGCTAAAGCAGGGAGTCCCGATTTGGAAGATAGACGACTCACAATTGCTTGAAAGCTACGCCGTCCCGCATGTTGCGAATAAGCACGAACTCAGGCAAATTGCACATTCGATGTGGCCCTATATTGGAAGCCAGCACCAGCCAGCGCTCGATGCGGCTTTGGTTGGCCTCTTCGTCCAAACAGAGCGCCTTCTATCTGACCATTAATTCTAGCTTCTCATGATTGGGCCACTCGCATATATCGGCGGCAAAAACCGTCTTGCATCCAAGATCATCGAGTTCTTTCCCGAACATCAGACCTACGTAGAACCGTTCTGCGGAGGCGCCCAGGTGTTTTTTCGCAAAGCACCATCCAAAGTCGAGATCCTGAACGACCTTAACGAGGACATTTTTAATTTCCTGCGCGTTTGCCAGTTACATCATGAAGAGAGTGATGAACTTCCTCGGTGCGCCCGCATGCAGTTTAGCGTACTTCCTGCCGCAGATTAATACAAATGTGGGTTTCGAGTTTTGGTGTTGTTGAATCCTATCGGCATGCTCCCGCGCGAGACTAGCTCAGTATCCTCGACCCAAAAAAGGTTGATCGGGTGGGGGTCCTCAGGTGTTGAGCCGCAGCATCAAACGATTCGTCAGGGGAACTCACTGGCTGATAAGCGGCATGCGTTGTGTTTTTTCCTGAATCTCAAATTTTTGAAATGTGGTCGACGCCAGGGTGGCTTTGAACCGGCACGGTGGCTTTGATCCCAAACGGCTTTTGTGTCCGCAGGCAATAGCTAATGCCACTGTATTCTTTAGCGGCTCAAAGATTTTGTCATCGTCGCCGGCTACGCGAAATTTTCCAGCGGCTATGTACTCTCGCGCCTTTGTCTTCCATTGCGTATTCAGCGCCCCTTGCGATTTCAGTGAGAATCCGCCCCCTGCTGGAGTCGCTACGGGGTTGCAATTGAGGGTTTATTACAGTTGGTCGATTGTCATCCGGTTACAGCTACGGTGAGGAGGGTATCGATGCTACCGAGGGCTTTCGTAAAACCGGCCGCAACGATCGCTGCATGATTGTGCCAGAGGTCATTCTTGCCTAAGTCACCATAATCACATATCCCCCTGACCACCAGGTACCCTGCCGCATAGTCCCATGAAGCTCCCTCATGATGGCCACTAGCCCTCGCGACACAAAGAGAGTCTCCCACGAGGCGAGCAAATAGTCAGTGCTCCTTTTCGATTTTGGCCTTTATGGGCACAAGCGTCACTAACCTGTTCGGATCAGTGATCTCCCTTGGGTTATCTTTCTGTAGCTTTCGGTAAAGCAGCGGATTCCCTAATCGTCGCTGTGCTATCGTCCACAAACTATCGCCATAAGCAATCAGAATCTGATCATTTCCGGCCAATTCGTAGAAGGGCGTAACCACTAACGACTGGCCAGTCCTCAATTGATCAGCCTGCATGTTGGTGAGGTCATTTCGTGTTTCAATCGCGTGGTAATACTGCCCCTCACCGTAAAGATTCTGCGCAATTTTCCACAAAGAATCGTTGTTCTGCACCACATATTCTCGTTGAGGATTCACACAGCTTTGAAAGAATTTGTGCGCCTCAATCGCCTTTTGCTTTAGAGAACATGCAATGCTCGGTTGGACCGTTGTAAGCCTGCTGATAGCAAACTTGAGGCGTCCCGCGCTCATAAAAAAGTAAGGCTGCTCGGGAACGAATGTCACGTCCACCGGCTGCTTTCTTGCCTCTGGAAGCTTCAAGAGAGCCACCGATTTCGACCTTGGTATCAACGTGGCCTTGAAATCCCCAACTGCGTGCTCAAACTGGTCTTGGATTGCTTTGCTCCCGATCCCCAAAGTGAGCGCACCCACGATGTTCTTGAGCAATTCCGAGGGCCCCTCTTTAACGCCAGTTGTCGGTACAATATTGATCTGCACATCTGCTTCGCCGGTCTGCGTCATTGTCAGCGACGGGGTCATTACTGTGCGAACAGCGAGTGTCGCACTTGCCCCCGGTACTGCGGTTTTCGCCGTACATGACTCATAAATGGGATAAGGAACGCCATGCCAATCCCCCCAGCCCCTAAAGCACGTACTCGTAGTGCAGGCATTTCGTTGATAGTGCACGTCGAAGGTTGCAATCAAAGCCCCACCCTCAACCAAATAACCAATGCTTCCCACGCTGATGTCGTCACAGCTGTCATGTGGCACCGTACTCGCCACCACTCCGGCAAATTCGGCCCTGACCCACTCAGCATCGCTAACTACCAGTTGTCGGACATCGACGATACTGCGGGTTTGCCGATTAAATGTTTTTGTCCCAGGCGTAAACGTCAAATCTACAGAATCGAGAGTACGGCCATTGAGATCCGGTAAACCCTCTATGAACTCACTTTGGCGACATTCTGCCTTAGACAGAGCTTGGGTTAGTTCAGTTATGTGCACAGCATCCCAGTCACAGAAGCTTGTTTGCGAGACTACCGATGACGAAATCGTGGCCAGAATCAGGGCAACCCGACCACCTGTAAACAGTTGTGACACCAAGGTATTCACAACTCACCTCCTTTGACGTGTCAAGGTGCAGCCCGCGTTCTCACTGCAATGCATCCCCGTTCAGTTGATATGACTCCTGATTCGCTGTTTGCAATGGCTCGTTCCACCCGCCCACCAAATTCCGTGTCCAAATCGATCCTGCCAATAATCAAAGATGGGGAGGTGTTTGGGTCGACGAAAGTGACAATCACGTTGTTCTCACGGACCGTGCGCGTTCCCTTAAGAGTTTCAGGTAAACGCACAGTGAACTTGAACATTCCCTTTCCATCACTGATGGATGAGTTCAGAAAACAAGAGGTCCCCTCGTTGCTGATCTGTGACGCTGTCAAAATCGTGTCGCCCCTACCGCAGGGATCGGTTTTGAGCGCAAATATCTGCAGAAACTCACGTGTTCTGATGCGGTCTCTTGCCGGATCCACAATGAGCTTACGAGCTTCCTCAACTTTAGATGGCATCGAGTTGTTGTTTTCAAGATTCACCTTCAGACAAAATGGCCCATTGCTAGCGCACTCGCTATCACACTGATCAGCATCGTGATGCCAATTGTTGCTTGATTGAGGACCGTGCCTTTCTGAAGCAAGATGAGCGCTAAGGCTGACCGCTGGTAGCAATGCGCCAGTGTGTGAAGTAAAGGCGATCGCGTTATCACGTCGATCCAACGCGCCAGATGTGCCGCAATGCTGTTCATACGCGCGCCGATCTTGCACTGAGCTATAAGCACCGGTTCCCGCACAATAATCGTCGGCATTGCTGCATTGCTTCGGCTCCACCAATTTGCCGTCGTTTTTGCTCGTACTAAGCGTGGGAAAGCAACAGCACTTGCTGCTGCCAAATACTTTTTCCAAGTCGCCACAACTACTTGCACTCAGCACAAGACCACTGAGGAGAAGAGCGACTGGGACGGGACTGCAACATGTCTGAACAGTTCTTTGGCAAAGAAAGGCTACAAACGAGCGGCCGCGCATAGGCTACTCCCTCACCGTTTCCGGAATTGCCCGCCCGTGATTCACCCAATTGCTCGCTGGCAGAAAGAGACGGGGCTCAATGCCCTGACTCCTTGATTGTCAGGAGAATTGTGATCCTCGTTCTGAGGCGAAATTTCACGGTACCGAAACGAAAGCCTAGGTAAATAGAAGAAGGAGGCTTCTCTTAAGTAGGAAGCCCCGTTGGTCGGCTTAGTTGCTTTGGCGTTTGTTTTTTTGGCGCTTGGCAGAACCCCCGAGCGGCTGCCTTGGACTCTTGCTTGTTCAGATCGAGCCGAACAAGCGAGGGTAGCGAATCCATTCGACGTGATGTGGACGACTTGGAAGCAAGCAGTCCTCAATCCCCGAAAGCTCATGCTGAGATCCGCGTAGCAAAGGCTCAGCTCTCAGATGCCCTAGCGGTGTGGAGGGAGCTGTATCGGCTCGATCACAACGCGGCGTCGCCAGTGATGGATGCCACAATAACCGTTAAGATAGTCAATGAAGGTAGTGCAGACGCCCTGATTTCAGAGTCTGCGACTCTCGAGACGAAAAACATAAGAGTTCCATTAGTGGCAAATTCTGGAGCACCAGTGCCCCTGAAAAGTCAATCAACCGCAACAATCGTATTCTCAACCAGGGACTTGGACGGAGAATCGCGGAAGAACTGGATGGAGTTTTTGGCATCACAAGCGAAGGATTTTGACTTGGTTCTCTCGGTGAACCACAGAAAGATCAGAGCGCTTGGTAGCTTGTAGGCAAACACGAGCACTTCACAGGCGTTGAAAGCTGTGGACTCCTGAGGTTTTCGCGGTTAAACAATGGACTGCAGTGCCACGACGGCGGTTTTTTTCAATCCGTATCTCCGAGGAGCCGAGCACTGTTCTTCACGTCCTCAAGCCATCCCCGTAACACGGAGAAGACAGAAAAGCGGATTTTCTACGCGGACCAAATCGAGACATACCGAATCGTTTTATTCAGACCCTCGCCAAGACCTGGCAGGTCGCGGGTGAAGTAGATCAGGGAGCGCACTAGGAGAGATTAGCACTGCATTCTTAGATCAGATGAGTAGCAATCGAGATACTCGGAGACGGTAAGTCCACCGAACCCCCCTTGCGAATGTTTAGAACCGCTCAACAACCTCGGCTCATCAGCCAAAGGTTTCGCAAGAAGCGAAAGTTCCTTTATTCTCAACCAACAAACCGTCGATTACTGCATGCTCCGATCCGTCCCGGGCATTTCGTTTGGACAACAGGGACGGTTTTGGGGTTGAGAGTGTTGCGAAAACTTGGCTGCTTCATCCCGGCAATGCAGTCGATCTGCAATACTGGGCATGCGCTTGATCATTCGACCCTGCCTTGAAAAGGGAGCGTTCCATGAGCAAGAGCAAGGTCAGTATCACAGTGAAACTGTTTCAGTGGAGGGATTCACCCCAGTTCGCCGTATGTAAAAATGTGACACACAAAGCCTCGAACTTCCAAAAAGTTCAACCGCTTTCCACGAACGGCCCGCAACAGGTTCAATATCAACCACTTGCATTTCACAAATTTCAACAGATTTCAGTAGGCGCTGGAATCTGGTTCGGGCCCAGGGGGTCGGAGGTTCAAATCCTCTCTCCCCGACCATTTAGTTTCAGCGAGATACAAACTTCAACTCATGCTCCGTACCTTGCAATCCTCTTGCATGAATTCCTCATTCGGCCCCTACAGAACCCAGCTCCCGAACAGATCCTCTTGCCTGCTGATGAAGGGGTCCATGGCAGAAAGGAGCTTTATTCATGAAACGTTTAGTCTCACAATGTCACTCCCTAAACAGGGAAGGTATCGGCTTTTACGTTATGTCTGAATGAGCAGCGGACCGCCTTCTTGTTGGTTGTCAATTACTGGGCACTGACGTTGACCCACCGGGTGCTCTAAATGGAAGGGATGGATTATGCCATACGATGCGATTGTGATTGGGACGGGATTTGGAGGCACTATCGCGGCTGTACAACTTGTGGCCAAAGGCAAGAATGTGCTGCTTCTTGAGCGTGGAACCTTCTTTCGCTCTCCCGACCCGCTGCCACCGGCGAACCCTCTGCCGGCAATCGCCGACCCGTTCGGTAAATGGGCCACCGACAATCACATGCCGGTGCAATATTGGCCACGTCCGGACCATCGCAAAGGACTGCAGGATTTCTTTGCCGTTCTTCGCGGGCAATTATCCCCCGACGGTCTGTACCAGTACTCGATGTTCAACCAGGCTGACATCCTGACAGCCAATGGGGTAGGCGGCGGTTCGCTGATTTACTCCAACGTGACCATACAGCCGGAGAAGGATGCGCTGCAGCGCATCGCGTTGAACCTCGGCGATGGCGATTACATGGCGGCGCGGCAGTGGATGGAGGGCCCTCCCGGCAACCATGGCGCGGGCAATCGCGGCTGGCTGAACTATGTCGTCACCAAATTTCCGCTCAATAAAGACATGTCAGCGGCTGACTACGCGAAGCTGGGCGTTGATCCGGTGACCGATAAGGACACGGACGGGTCTTACATCCTGCTGGATCGCGCACGGGTCCTGCGTGCGGCCGCCAAGAC